>Ga0265797_10008856_pt1 | contig 13263 bp, 9 predicted proteins | sample P2T30metagenome_FD_192433 | JGI IMG/M metagenome (GOLD analysis project Ga0265797, IMG submission 192433) | Plant litter microbial communities from East Loma Ridge, Irvine, California - P2 T30 | ecosystem: Environmental > Terrestrial > Plant litter > Unclassified | place: USA: California... | reverse complement strand
GAATCCAAAGTGGAGCCATCACCAAGAGCCGCAAATGCAATCTTTTTCTGCTTCCTCACAGACCGCACCCATCCATGCACTTCAGCATTCTCAATTGGCGAATCTCGAGCCAGGATTGTGGCTATGCTGTTTCCCCTTGGGCTGCTGCCCTTTGCCGCGCTCGAGGCATTTCTCCTGCTTTGCCTAAGCAGCTGCGCATTACCGCGTGCCGACCGCCATGCCCTCATACCTGCCTGCTGCAAGTGACCACGCTGAAGGTGCGTGATGCTCAAGGTGGCACGTGATGGTGAGGCCTGGGTATTGCGGCTTCGTGATGGGCTTGGACTGGAGGAGTCGTCTGGTGGTGTGGCGCTGCCGAGCGCTAGACGGTGCTACTGTACGAAGTACGTCAGCGCCTCTACGAAACTGCGGCTCAGCATGGCTGTCCCGCAACTGTAACACAGCGATCCAGCGATCAACACCAACCTCGCCCGGCCACTACACCAATTGCCCTACAGCCTTACGGATGGACGTGTTGGCATTCCTCGCACACAATCAGCCAACATGAATCTGCGAAAGGCGCCCGCGTCGTCTATGCAGAAGACTTACGACGAGTGCTATTTAACTTGCTCCACCGCGATCTATTTCGAGGGCCAGGTGGGTTAGGCGTGCCTTGCGGGAGTCTGGAGAGATCGCTGACATGGATTGTGCAAACAGAACAACGAAGCCCAAGCCCTCCGTTCATGGCGCGAGGCATTAGACCAGATCTATTACCACAACGCATACCGAGTGCCATCCAGCTATGTCGCCAGGACCGAGACCGAAAAGGCGCTGCAAGATTCTCTTAGGAGTATGGAACTGCAGTGCAAAGAGCGCGTGGACTTACTACAGGCATTGAAGAAGAGTAGGGACGATGCTGCAGAGGAGACAAAGGCAGCTGCGCCTGCAGACGGACTTTCCAAGCTTCGTAAAGATTCACCTGCCACCACGCCGAAGCCGACTATGGACCGTCCGACATGGCTTGGAGGCGACACTGTACCTCAAGCGACTTACTCAGATATTCCTCGACCCTCGCCTCCACTTGTGCGTCCGCCGCCGCAGCCTCCACGCCCAAGCTATCTCGGCAAGACGAAATCGGGCGAGGACTCGCCCAGGGCGAACAGTCTACAAAACACATCCTCGTCAAACTTGGTCCCGCCTGGAGAACAACCACGCAGAGGGTCTAGGACGCCTAGTCCGGAGAAGAGAGGCGGAATGTTGAAGACATTGCGGAAGGAAGGCAAGGAGCGAAAAGGCTCGTCAAGTTCGGTCAAGATGGCTACGACACTGCGCGGCAAGGCTCCTACGGCTGCATCCTCGGCGGCGTCGCAAGTATGGCCAGGACAAAGACCGAGTGCGGGAAGTGCTGAGCAGACTCAAGCTGCGCCCAATGGCACAGGTTCCTCTGGCACTACATGGGATCCGTATACACGCTCGTTGGTGGAAACACCGCCTGTGCGACGCTCAGTGGATCTGCCTGAACGACGAGCGTCGGACAATCTGTTCGCCAGACCACCAAGCCCACGAAGCCATCTGAAAGCACGACACAGCAACACTTCGCTCGAAGAGTCGCATCGATCACGCCCTACACGGCCACCTTTACCATACCCGGACTACCCTTCGCATGGTAACCCGCCAGCTAGAGAAGCGTTTTCCCGCAGTGACGAGTCTTTCGAAAAGGCCAAACAGCCTCCACCTCCTCCGCCACACCAGTCGCCTCTATCACCACCACCTCCCAGGACACAGCCAGATGTCGAAAAGAAAGCCTCAGCGCCACGCACAATGGCGCAAGCCGGGCTTGCCCAACCGATGACATACATGCGAGAGTTCCCTAACCACCCACCCTCTCAGTCCAGGATGCCACCAGAGATTGCGATACATCAAGCGGCGAATCTGGCAGTCACAGATACTTCAGCAGGATTCCGACGACCCAAACCAGCACCACCTATTCCCCGGAAAGCAGTCAATCGAGCAGCAGGCGTTGTTAGTGCTACTGCCCAGCGACAGAAGCTTGATAGCGTGGCGGCTAGCTTGGAAAACAGAAAGGAAGCCGACCCGAATAATCCTCTGGAACGCGAGTCGCGTGACTCTAGGCCAGTCATGAGGAGAGCTCCGCTTTCGAAAGCGACTGCCAAGCAAATACCTACGAAGACTATCACACCTCCGGCTAGCGACGAATCTCACGAGTCTGATGACGCAGGAGATGCGTCGTTCTCAACAGCATTGCCGAGCGACCAAGCTGCATGGGACAAGCGAGTCAAGCACATCATGAAGAATCTGCCAAAAGGCGTTGACGAAGGAGCTGCGAAACAGATCTTCAATGAGATTGTCATTAAGGGCGATGAAGTCCACTGGGATGATGTTGCAGGTCTCGAGATTGCAAAGAGTGCTCTGAAGGAAACTGTTGTCTATCCGTTCATGCGACCTGACCTGTTCATGGGCCTCCGCGAACCCGCACGAGGCATGCTGCTTTTCGGCCCTCCAGGTACCGGTAAAACTATGTTGGCCCGCGCGGTTGCGACGGAGAGCAAGAGTATCTTCTTTGCCATCTCAGCTAGCAGCTTGACTAGCAAATTCCTCGGCGAGAGTGAGAAGCTTGTTCGCGCGTTATTCTCCATCGCAAAAGAGTTGGCACCTAGCATCATCTTCGTGGACGAAATCGACTCCCTTCTCGGCGCACGTGGTGGCGGCTCAGAGCACGAAGCTACCAGACGTATCAAGACCGAGTTCTTGATTCAATGGTCGGATCTTCAGAAGGCGGCTGCGGGACGCGAAGAACAGAACAAAGAGAAGGGTGATGCAAGTCGTGTGCTTGTGCTTGCTGCAACCAACTTACCCTGGGCAATCGATGAAGCTGCTCGCCGTCGTTTCGTACGCCGACAATACATCCCTCTGCCTGAGAATTGGGTGCGCGAAAAACAACTGCGGAACTTGCTGGCTGCGCAGAAGCATAACATGCATGATGCTGAGCTGGCCGAACTTGTGCATTATACCGAAGGTGAGTTATCGATGACAACTCTTCTGACACATCAACAAAGCTAACGTTATACCGCAGGCTTCTCTGGCTCCGACATCACTGCTCTCGCCAAAGACGCCGCCATGGGACCACTGCGCTCTCTCGGCGAAAAGCTGCTGCACATGTCTCCAGAAGACATCCGGCCCATCGGCATCGAAGACTTCCACGCCAGTTTGACCAACATTCGTCCCAGTGTGAGCAAGCAGGGCTTGAAAGAGTTCGAAGACTGGGCCAAGGAGTTTGGTGAGAGGGGTGGCTAGGTTCAACATTTCGATGTTCTTATTCCTATAGCTGAATTGTCTGTCTGGGGTTGGGAAAGGAGGTACCGGGGCATTATGTTCTTTGTCACGGGTATAGGGCTGGTTGCGTTGGATACGCAGGATGGATGACTTGGGGCATTGGGGTCATGAGACGGGTAGGCCGGATGGGATCAAACGGATATCATGATAACTACCCACAGAAACGATATTATACTCGATGGGGCGAGGAAAGGGAACTAGATGGCGCTAGGCCATGACAAACTCGCTGTGTTGAGCGTTGTATGCAAATTTGCTTTGATTTTTTGCCATCGTGTGTTTTCGTGCTGCCACTATCACAGTACCAGTCATGCTTGCCTCTATCGACGAATGCGCAAGCCGGTGTAGGCGGCCTTCTAAGCGCTTCCAGCAGTGTCCTTCTCCTCCTTGCGTTTCTGCGAGATGTCCCAGTTGTACACGCGCGCGGTGGCGACTTCCATTGTCTGCAGAAAAGATAGTCAGCCATCAGAAGGAATAATAGTTAGCAGGAAAAAAAGGATGGAAGTTTTCCCGAGCAGCATGTCCCGAAGAGGAGCGTATCGGGTTGCTTGATTCCTAGTACACGTACCGTGACTTGCTCGCGGAGGAAATCGAGGTCTTCTTCGCAGTTAGACAGACTCTGCTGGGCGGCGCTGAGCTTGTTGGTGAGGAGCTCTTCGGCTTCGGGGATGGGATAGGAGAGCATGACATTTGCCTGCGGGTTGTGTTAGGACTTTGTACGGCTGTGGGTGTTGGGGATCTGAAGAGTCTTGTAGCGTCGGGGCCACGAGCTCGACATGACTTCTGCCAGGTGGAAGGAATTACGCACGCCTAACCAGAGGTAAACCTCGTCAACTTTCTCGATGTTGGCTTTGGCGAAGAGGGTGTCGTTGAGTTCGAAGGATGTTTCCAGGGGTTCGGCATCGTCCTACATGGGTTTGTGTGTTAGTCCTGAGCAGCGGTGATGGCTCTGAGCGTGAGGTGAAATATTTCCGAACGTACGTCTCGTGACTTCAAGAATTGCACCGTGTCCAGTGTCTTCTGGATATCGGGGATCTTGTCTTTCAGGCCGAGGGCGCGTTTCTGTGTGCTTTGCTCCATGAATTGGTATTTTCTGGGATGGGCTGGTTAGTCATCGCCATCCCATATTTGAATTTTGCAAGACAGATCAGCAGAACTCACGAAATCATTTCCTGGAAGCTTTGCAGTGTCTTCTCGACATCGGCGCGAGTGGTCACATAGTCCTCTACTCGTTCGACGAATGGGGCGTATGGGATACCGCGTTCGTTTGTGGCGGCATTCTTCCTGTTTGGGTTGTGGTTAGCATGGCTCAGCTACTATACAAGATAAATTCATACCCGAGCTTAAGCTGTTCGGTCATTTTGTGTTATGAGTTATGGTTTGTTGTTGCTGTTATTCCTTGAGGCGACACCGGATTGGACGCAGGCTTGAAATTCCGAAGTGAAAGCGCGCGCATGCGGTTGACGTTTGGCGGGGCAGGACTTCGTCGAAGTTCTATGTAAGTCAGAGACCTTCCTATCACATTCATCATTCATCACAACCACTCGAACACCATCATCATTCGGCTCGTATTACCTCTCTGGCCATCAAGATATACCTCTGATCCATCGAAATCGCCCCCTGACCAGGCTGGATGATCAGCCTCAACATCGTCCGAACCTTCCCCGAAGCTCGGGGCAAAAAATTCCCAGCGATATAAATCTTTCCGGCTCCACTCCACCATGAATAACGACGAGTTATCAAGTTACTGCAAGCCTGGTCTAGCGGTTATGATTTCTGTCTAACAATTAGTTGCAACATGAGCTCTATTGGCAGCACAGACGGTTCCCGGTTCGATTCCGGGGGTTTGTAACAGACTCTCTCTTTTGTCTTTTTGTCCCACATCACGGCATTGTGACGATGAGACAGAGCTACGGAAGAGCGGTATTCGTTCAGAATCGACGGAGAAACTATTACCACTGCGGTAGTGCGGTTCTCAGGCATGAATTGGCTTACGGCTCCGATCAGTAGAATATTGAGTCTGTCTGATCAGCAAGCAGGTTCGTTCAATATCGGTATCGCATAGCACTAGATGTTAATTAAGGAAGGATCCTTATTAAGCTCTGGAAGTATTCTGATAGTCCTGGGAGGGCCTGAGACTATACCTGCTAAAACGATGTTGGTAGCGGTTGAGATCGATGTGAGCAGACTCGTAGGCAGAACCATATACCAGCAGGTGGGCTTTACCATTGGACTGTCTTCGTACGTGAAGCAGTCGATGTTGGCTTCCTTAGTTTGTATTCTATGTCATCGTTAAAGGTGAGAGACTTCCATATCTTACCACGGAGCACTCACGATTGACTGTCATACAACCTTGAAGTCAGGACAATCTTCCAAACAGTCGGGACTTGTGACAACCGACTTGCCGGATTGTCATCATCCTAAGCTTACAGGTGATCATGTTGTTGTTAATGTTAAGCCTTGGACGGCGCTGGGTCCTCTACAACTTGAAGAAGGACGTCACAAGGTTCCGAGGCCTAGTGAATAGACTCATTGAACGGTCGTCATACCATGGGCTCAAAGGTGCAACAATCCATCACAAACAACCAACGCCACTTCCGCATCACCATTCCATCAAACCCCCAGTCTCAGCCATCAATACCCTGCAACCCGACTCCGATCCGAACGATCCTCCAGCACAGCGACATCAAAGTCCTCAAGCCCAGACGGCGTGTTCCCATGTGCGTCATAGTATTGACGCGAAGCAGGATTGAGAAGTATCTCGTGTGCTTTGGTGATTTTCTCCCATCGGGCTGGGGCATCAGGATCGTTTGGCAGGAATTGGGGACTGTGCTTGAGGGCGAGCCTCTTGTATGATCTGGTAGACGTTAGCATGTTGTAGGATTGCGAGGGGAGTTGTGTGACTTACTTGTTGAGCATCGGCTCGATATCCCTATCCAAAGTCTCAGGATCGACGTCCATAATTTGGTACAGGAGTGGCCAGTGACTCTTGTCAATCTCAGGCTCGTCGGAATACTCGGAGTGTGTCTTACTGCCAGAGGCCGAGTCGCTGTCGTTCTCGCCGATTTCCTCTTCGTCTTCAACGTGGGCGGCATGCTCGTCAATATCATCCTCTACCGCATCATGCTCCGCCGCATTCGTATCAGACTTCGCGTCAGGCTCCAAAGCCTCCTTCTTCATAGTACTCCTCGCACTAACCTCCACATCCCTCAGCTCCGCAAGCCTCATAGCCTGCAAGTCACAAACCGCCAGCCTCGCATTGAGAGCCTGCAGCATCTCCCTATCCGTAGCATCGAGGTCCGAACCGCTTTCAATCTTCTCTACGTGACTGACCAGGTCTTTCGTCATGTCCTTGTTGGATCGCTCCATGAGGTCGACTTTCTTGGAAGGCAGCGGTTTGCCTTCGGCGATGTCGATGCGAAGCTGTGAGATGCGGTCGGCGAGCTCGTTGGATGCCGCAAGGTCGTGGGCGATCAGAGCTTTGAGCTCTGCAATGTTTGTCTCGCGCGAGGGTGTTGCCATTGTTGATATTTTTGGACTTGCGTTGAAGTCAATCGGGGAAGTACAATGAAGGTGTAGCAGCGCAGTGGGAGAGAATTTCCGGGAAACGATGTCTCTAATAGCTGCAAGGTAGGGCAACGATGCGGTGAACATAGCAAAATGAGGTTGCGTGTAGTCAGCTGGTGAAGGGAGTACATGTCCTTAACGCATGGGCAATGCTACTTTTGTACAGTGACCAATCGAAAATCTAGCTCGTGACTGTGAACAATTCCATACATCATTACAGCATACCTCATCAAAACGCCAATTCCGGGCCATCACGGTAAATATCAACTACGTATCAGCGATCATTTCATAGCCAGTCCCTGTAGACGTGCCTGAAGGTCTTTAATCTCTTTCACATTACCAGTATCGTCAAATTCCCGGCGCTTCTCCTCCGACTCGAACACCTGGCAAGCTGCCTGGAAGTTGGCAAACCTCGAAGCAGCGTTCGGATCATCCGGGCTACGGTCTGGGTGGAGACGCAGAATGGCCTTTCGAGTTGCTCTTGAATTCTTGTTAGTTGGCTGTATCAAATGTTAGGTCAGGGGTCATACTTCTTGATTTGATCAAGGGAGGCGTCAGGCTCTACCCCGAGTGTCTCGTACAACACCTTTGGGTCGACGGCCTCGACTTCATTCTGGAGAAGTCCGACTTCTAGGCTGTTGGGGCTACTGTCCTGCGGGATAGGCGGAGTTTCGGTCCTAGTAGATGGCAGAGGCTCGGTAACAGATACAGCATCGGTCGGAGAAGTCGTGGCCGCAACATTCGCTCCCGTATTGGTATTCGCATGAGCCTGCGGCGAGGGTTCCATAGCTGGCTCAACCTTCTCCTTGCTCGTGGTCGCTGACTTGGCGGCCTTGGATTTCTTCACAGAATTCAGCCTATCATTGAGCTCAGCGCGCACCAGGTTTCGCCTTTCCATGATGTGATCGCCGAGGGTGATGAGCTCGTGGAGCTCCCTCATAATCGCACGCTCCTCGGCGCTTGGCTGCTTGATCTCTTCGAGGAGCAGCAGTTGACGATTACAGTCTGTGACCACAGACTTGTCCCAGTTGGACAAGGCGTTTCTGTCGACATCGCTAAGAGTGTTGGGGTCCGATTGTTGGATTTCGGTGAGTCGTTGGCTTTGAGCCTTGAAGAACTCCCGGTCGCGCGTGACCAGAGCGCGTAGAGTTTCGATGCTTGGGTGGGCTGACATGGTGGGAGGTTGACGGATTAGAATCTGAGACAATACAGGTGCTCTTGGAAAAGCGCTGCGAAGGGCTAAGAGGTCAAACTCTACTGACTAGCAGGAATCTTTATATGTGGAAAATCATCCAAGAACCACAGCCTATGCGTGTCTGTGATGTCAGTGTTCAACGGTATTTCTGTACATGTAGCATTCGAGGCTTTTCATCAGTGCACGGGGTTTCACATTCAGTGACCAGAGGCTAGAAGCAGACCGATCGATTGATTGCAGGTCGTTGCAGGTGCAAACCTTCTCAGTCAAAGACTGGCGTCACAGAAACGGTTTCTTGGCCGTCTCACACGCCATACAGTGCTGCAGCGAGCAACACGGATGGTAGGCGTTGTGGGAGAACGCGAAGCGAAGTACTTGCTTTTCTTCACGCAGGTGGAACTCATGTGTCCTTTTCGTTCAGCCTGTGAAGTGGTCGACTCCATCTTCCATCAGCACACTAGCATGCTTGTGCAAGAGATACGCCTCGCGAAGGAGTTGTGAGAATACTGGAAAGTAAGGACTTGAGGTTGAAAGTGGCTAGAATCGGCAGCGTCAGGCGAAGTGCTGCTCAATGAGACAATTCATTGCGATATGAACACCAGAACCAAATCTTCCAAGTCTCAGAGCAAGAGAGAAGTGAAGTGATGCTCACTGCTCCGACTTCCGGCCTGTGCCAAAAGTAGAGGTGCGGCTCAAGCCCGCTGATGCAGCGCGCCTTCGTCACCAGCTCCGAGCCAGCGAGCGACAGGCCAGCACCAAACAGCAATCGCCATCTCCATCCATCCATTTCTCTATACCACTTCCACACGCGTGCAACAAACCAAACCACCACCCAGAAACAGAGCACCTACACTATTCGACACTGCCAAAACTACCACCCATCATGGCTGACGTCCTCAACCCAGCCAACACCGAGGCGCCGCACAAGCAGCAGCCGAAAGCAACCTCCGGCGGCATCAACATCGAGACTATCGAGGGCCTCAGTGCTGAGGACGACCAATACTCTACTTTCAAGAAGCTTCAGAGACAACTCGAATACATCAAACTGCAGGAGGAGTACATCAAGGATGAGCAGCGATCTCTCAAGCGCGAGCTCGTGAGGGCACAGGAGGAGATCAAGAGGATACAAAGCGTACCGCTCGTCATTGGACAGTTCATGGAGGCCATCGACCAGAACACGGGTATTGTGCAGAGCAGCACAGGCAGCAACTATGTTGTGAGGATCCTGTCAACACTGGACAGGGAGCTGCTAAAGCCATCATCATCTGTCGCATTGCACCGCCACAGCAACAGCCTGGTCGACATCTTGCCACCAGAGGCGGACAGCAGCATCGCAATGTTGGGCGCAGATGAGAAGCCCGATGTCTCGTACGCAGATGTTGGTGGTTTGGACATGCAGAAGCAGGAGATTCGTGAGGCCGTCGAGCTGCCTCTCACACAATTCGACCTCTACAAGCAGATCGGTATCGACCCTCCCAGAGGTGTGCTACTCTATGGTCCTCCCGGCTGCGGCAAGACTATGCTTGTCAAGGCCGTCGCACACAGCACTACCGCATCATTCATCCGCGTTGTCGGATCAGAGTTCGTGCAGAAGTACCTGGGTGAGGGCCCACGTATGGTTCGCGACGTCTTCCGCATGGCTCGCGAAAACAGCCCAGCAATCATCTTCATTGACGAGATCGACGCCATCGCAACCAAGCGTTTCGATGCACAGACTGGCGCCGACCGAGAAGTGCAGCGTATTCTTCTGGAGCTGCTGAACCAAATGGACGGCTTCGACCAGAGCTCAAACGTCAAGGTCATTATGGCCACCAACCGTGCCGACACTCTGGATCCTGCTCTGCTCCGTCCTGGTCGCTTGGACAGGAAGATCGAGTTCCCGAACCTTCGCGACAGACGTGAGCGCCGTCTCATCTTCTCCACCATTGCGGGCAAGATGTCACTCTCACCCGAGGTGGATCTTGACAGCTTGATTGTCCGCAATGACCCTCTCTCCGGTGCCGTGATTGCCGCCATCATGCAGGAAGCTGGTCTGCGCGCCGTGCGCAAGAACAGATACAACATCATCCAGCAAGATTTGGAAGACGCGTACACCAGCCAAGTCAAGGGTACAAGTGAGCACGACAAGTTCGACTTCTACAAGTAAAGTGCTTTGGAGAGGGAGAGGGAGCGAGAGCGGTCAGGCGGAACTACACGGCCACCTGTAATGTTGCAGAGTAAAGATACGGGATGCACGGCGAATGATTGCTGTACGATAGATAGAAATAGGTATCAAGCAACGTGCGTCCACTCAAACCCTTCTATACAACAAATCATCACATTAATCGTGTTGCCTACGAATATGACTTTGCAGCATTTCTGAACACATGCGTGGCAACTGGAGTTGATACAACACAACACCCGAGCGTGACCTTTCAGTCTCGTGAGACTTCTGGGTCTTGTTCATGTACCGCATTTGCCCGCAGAGCTCTGATCTAGAAATGTGGAGGTCTTGTCGCTGCGTTCAAGTGATTTGTTCTGGGACTGTTGGCACTCATTTATGCATACAGTGAGCAAACAGGACGGTACTTACCTACCAGGATAGTAACATAGATACAGTATTTGGAGGTGAAGATAGAAGGAAGTAATACAACGCTTCTGCTTTCGATGCCTTCAAGGTTGCTTTTGTAGTGCCGTTGGAGTCAGGCGTAAGGATGTATGTACGAGAGCTATGCTCCGTCATACCGCTGCTCTTTCTCTAGGCTCATACAACCAGCCATATACACCACAACTGTCAATCGTAAACGAGCTTCAATTGAGCATCGTGTGATTAGGAAGCACCTCACCTGCATCTGATTCTGTGATTCCATGTACAAAGCACGTCAGACCAGAGACATGTAATAGGGTTGCCATGCCTCAGCAATCGAGGATTGACCCCACGATCTGGGCAGCACCGACCATCCTATAGATGTCCATCCTAAGGTAACTCGGGAGATTGCAGGTGACTTATATTGATGCCAAGTGGCGTTGCGGGTCACGTGTTCCTGCACTAGCGGCAAGCGCAAGCAGCAAGCAAGTGACCGTGCATGAGCTGCCAGAGCCAACCAGCCAGCCCGACAAGACAAGCGAGTAGCAGCAGCACCACCGCTGCCGTCTGCCATTCTGCCATTTCCATCACCGCGCCGCTGCTCACCAGCATTGACATAAACGCTCACTATTCTTGTAGTACTGGCTACTCCTCAAGCATTGATCCGCTCCGCCGCCGCGCACCACCCCGCCGACACCTCCTCCACCACCCGCGAGCGACCTCTTGCTCTCCGCGTCCACCGCGCCGTCCGCTGCACCACGACGCGCATCTGCCCTGCACCTCCACGTGATTGCTGGACGACACCTCCTCCCGTGTGAGACTGCGGCACCAAACACCCACGTACATGCCGAGCGCGGCTGGGGCTCATGTACAAGAGAAGAAGACTTCGCCGGCCAGAACCTCCTCCTACCTGAGATCCGCTCCACACACCCCTCCCACACCCGCGACAAACTGAGCACGCCCGCTGAGGACAGTCGCTCTCTCGCATTCTTTGTTGCCCGGTGATGGCAGATGGTTTTAACCGGTTCCATACCGGCGGCCAGTATCTCTACCAGAACCAGCACAATAGGAATATCCACTCCCACCGCAACGGCTCGCCAATCAGCAACACCCGCGGTCTTTTCCAACCGAACATAGACACACCCTCTCCCAACCGATCACCTGGCACGAACTCGCCAGCCCACAATCCCTACAGCATGTTTAACCATGGCAACCACCGACAAAACCATGGCTTGCTCAACGGCAATGCAGGACATCAGGCCTATCAGCCGCAGATGAACCTCGCGAAGCACTTTCAGAACCACCAGAACGCACACGGAGGACACCATCTGAGCAACCAACACCAAGACCATGGCGGAATCGGACACGGTGCCAACTTTGCTAACCACCAGCACACGATTTCTACCAGCACTTTATCAAACACCACACCCCACTTCACACCCGCGCATCTACAGAATGGCACTCCCGCAAACGGCGGCGCACTCACTAAACCTTCCACCGCGCATTGGAACGAGCAGATAAGCGAGTACGAGAAGCTCAAGTCAGCAGCCGAGAGACCCCATTACTACGCGAGAACTACACCGCACGTCAGCCGGATACCTGGAAGTACGCCATCAGCCAACAATCGGGATGGCGACGATAGGATCGAGAGGCGAAGGGCTGCCGATGAGCCAGAGGAAGAGAACGTTTGGCAGGCAATTGATTTCGGTGGACAAGGGCTGAAGTGCATGGGAGCATCGCTCTTCCGATACGACTTCTTGAAGAAGATCTACTTCAACCACAACAAGCTATCCTGGTTGCCCGAGCAGATTGGCGAGATGCGAAACTTGACCGTGCTCGATCTATCGTTCAACGAGCTGTATAGGCTACCGCCAGAGATTGGCATGCTCACAAACCTCAAGCGACTCCTGCTTTTCGAGAACAAGCTTTCAGACCTGCCCTTCGAACTTGGATCACTCTACCAGCTTGAACTGCTCGGCATTGAAGGCAACCCTATGCGAACCGATTACGTTGACAGACTTGCCGAGAGCGGCACTCAAGAGCTTGTGAAGTACTTGCGCGAGCAGGCCGATCAGCCAGCTCCGCCCGAGGACAGAGTCTGGATCTCCATCAACGACATGGACACACCCGACGCGGACAAGTTCAGTGTACTCAGCTGGAATATTCTCTGCGACAGAGCTGCGACACAGGCGGCATACGGCTACACGCCATCTGAGGCTCTTTCTTGGGAGCACAGGCGAGGCGTCATCTTGGATGAGTTACGCGCCAGGAATTCTGATATCGTTGCTTTGCAAGAAGTTGACATAGAAAGTTACAACGAATATTTCAGACCGAACTTGGCAGCCGAGGACTACAAGGGAGTCTTCTGGCCGAAATCGCGTGCTCAAACCATGGCCGACAAGGAAGCTAAGCGAGTCGACGGCTGTGCCACGTTCTACAAGAACAGCAAGTACATCTTGTTGGATAAGCAGCTCATCATCTTCTCGAGGGAGGCGATCAACCGACCTGACATGAAGGGTGAACACGACGTCTACAACAGAGTCATGCCCAGGGACCACATTGCAGTGGTGCTCTTTTTGGAAAACAGGCAGACTGGCTCAAGGCT
>Ga0265797_10008855_pt1 | contig 13266 bp, 12 predicted proteins | sample P2T30metagenome_FD_192433 | JGI IMG/M metagenome (GOLD analysis project Ga0265797, IMG submission 192433) | Plant litter microbial communities from East Loma Ridge, Irvine, California - P2 T30 | ecosystem: Environmental > Terrestrial > Plant litter > Unclassified | place: USA: California... | reverse complement strand
TGTGACCTGCGCCCTGCGCTGTTCCTGCAGGCTCACGTGTGAGCTGATAACGGGTTACCTCTATAGGTGGAAAGATTGCTCCTGGCAGTATGACTTGTCCACGGGCAGAGCAAGCAATCGGCGATTTGCACTGCAATTCTGCAATTTGCACTGCGACAGTCAGGCTGTCATATGAGGTGCTGTCACTTACCTGCCACTGCTATTGCAGTGTGCTCTACGTGTTCGACCCCCACGCGATGAGTTGGTGTACTGCTATCTCTACGGCTAACATGACTAGTGCCGCCATCATCGGCTATGGTCCGAAAATCGGCCTCACGATTAGCGAGACATTGGGCTAGTGTCATCAGGCATGAAGAACAAAGGACCTGATACTCTCCACGGGGCGCCGGCCCGGAGACAAATACGCATGCTTAAGCGTCAGGCTCCACGGCGTGAATGCATGTGAAGGGATGTCGCAAAGGAGAAAGTCATCGTGAAATTGCTCATGATCTATCTATCATAACCGCCTTGCCACCCAACCGGCCCAGCGGCCATTGCAATCCTTCAGCAACGCCAGTCAATGCAGCATGAACGCCGCACCAATGCTTGAACAAACGACAGGAAGCAAACGCATTCCAGCACAGCACAAACCACACCACTACTGCAGAAGTGGGTCGCGGAAGTGCTTCTGGCTGTTGCCTCTCTTGTCCTTGCCCCATTGGTACTGGGCCTGCTGCCTCTGGATACGCTTGAGCTGTCTCTTCTCGAGTGCGGCAATCTCCTTCTTCTTCTCGTCGCTGACACCGACCATGCCAAGCTTGCCTCTCGAGACAAGTGCTCTGCCCTTCTTGTCGCGACCGGAGCGGGCGATCTGCTTGCCATCTTCATTCTCATCGTCAGAGTCGTGACGCTCGTTCTCGAGCAGCAGCATCTCGGCGCGCTCGTTGGCTGTAGGGTAGTTGGTCAAGTTCTGGCGGTAGTAAGTACGCAGGCTACGGTGGCCAGCAGTACGACCAGAAGGCAGATGCAGCTCGAAATCGTCTCTGTACGCGCTCTGCGATGAACTGTGCGCGTGTGAGTGGTAGCCATCGGAGTTCTTGTGCTTGTTGCCCTGTTTGCGTTTCTGCTTAGGCTCACGGTCCTCAGGAACAGAGGTAATCTCGTCGGTGGGCACAGACGAGTCGGAACCGTCACTTTCCCAGCCCTCGTCGTCCTCCTCAGAGTCTGTCTGCTCCTCGCCATCCTCGTTTGTGATAGTAGTCTTGGTGGCACGCTTGCGGCCGAGTTGTACACCACCTTCGTCTTCTTCGCCTTCGGTCTCGGAGTCGGAGTCTTCGTATGTAGCGCGGAAGTCGTAGAACTCGCCAATGTCCATCTGCTCGTCCTCGGTGGCGTACGCAATCATGCAGTGACCACGATCCCTCATGTGAGTCTGCACACCAGAGGTTGTGTGAACCTGCTTGTGGCAGTACAAACATTGGTGCAGCACTTGAATGGTCTCGCTCAGGTAGTTGATCAATCCCTTCATGTCAACCAAGAACTCCATCTCCGGCACGAACCAACCGTGCTGCTTGCCCATGTGGTTGATGTTCAAGTCCATGGTCGGTGAGACGTAGTTGCAGAACAAACACTGGTTGACATCCGCGTTGTGCTCGTAGTCCTCGTCGATCTCCATCTTCTCCGCGGCATTGGCGCCCATAACGCCATTTGCGTTCTGACGCTGCTCGACGTCCATAGCATTGTTCTGGCCCTGAGTCTTGCCGAACACAAGGTTCTGCGCCGCTTGCAGACCGCTAGAGTTCATGCGCTCAGCGATCTCATCCATCTCTTCATCCTCCATCTCCTCTCTGGCGCTACCAGTCTCCAAAGGCTCGCCCAAAGAGAAAGTGCTTCCAGTCATGCTCTCAGTCTCAGTCGCCTGGTCGCCTCCATGCTTGCCATACTTGGCGTACTTCGCCGCGGCGGTCTTGTGCTTCTGCGAACCAACGTGGTTGACAAACGCTCCCTCAGAGAAGAAAACCTTGTCGCAAGGATCGCACTTCTTCTCAAAGCTAGCACGGGCAGCGGTGGCAGCGGCAGAAGCCTTGTTGGCGAGAACCTTCTCGGCGAAGATCTCAGAAGTGAGAGGAGGGAGGGAGGCGACGCGACGCTTGAGGTTGTAGCGGTGCCAGTCGGATTGCATATGCGTGCGCTGCAGGTCGCTGCTGCGGAAGGCGACCTGGCAGGTGTTGCAGGTGAATGGGTGGGCAGAGGGGGCGGCGGACGCCATTTTTGGTATAGGTCGGGTGTTTGTACTCGTCGTGAGTTGTTGTAGGTATCTTGTCTTGTCGAGGATGTGGGGTCCAAGTAATCAGAAAAAAGTGTGGCGAGGGAAGGCTCGGTTTGTGTGGACTATGTGTTGGTCACCCAGAAGTTGGTGGTATAGCAGCCGACAAGGAGTACTTGAAGGCTTGTTTGGTGAAGAGTGGCGACGAAACTATCTTTGCTCGCAAGTGAAGACGACAAGAAAGTCTGTTTTACTTCACCAGACCTTTGTCATCGACAGTGCCAAAGTGCGTCAGAGCCGCCGCCCCCACCAACGCAATTCTCCATGAGTCTTATCGCACAGGGTCTGACTACATGTACATAAGTCTGCATATCCGCCACTGCTGACAAACCATTTTACAAGGATTACTTCGATGTTATTGGAAAACTACAGGATTTCGACGTCAGAGTGTACTTGTAACAATTGGGGCCCATTTTGCACAAATGTGGCCTTCAGATAGGAGGTATGCTACAGTACTATTATCGTCTATAGTCACAATATCTTATGCGTGCCGGTGAGAAATAGCCTTCAGAACGACCAAAGGCGTACGTAAAGTCTTGCATCGAGACAATGATATTTTACAATCTCGCAAGCATGACCTTGATTCCAGCCCAGATCTCCTCGCAGTTCGGCAAAATCTGCTCAGGAGGCAGGATGAAGCCATAGTCTCCGGTGTCTCTCAGCTCGATGAGACTAGACCATTCTGCACCATTGACGTCGTAAGCATAGTCGTAGCTCGCACCGTTGGTGGGATACAAGGTCTCGCAGCCTGGTCCAGCAGTGTAGTTCGTGCCATGAACTGCGTAGATGGCCTCGGCAACGTCTTCCATCAATGCAATGTGCTCGTCGTTGGTCTCTGGGAAGTCCTCACAGCTGTAACCGTACGGAGTGAGGAGCAATTGTGAGTAGCTATGCCAATCGATGAAGAGCTTGATTCCCTGGGAGTCGGCAAGCTTATCTGCGAAGCCTGCCATTCCTGCCATTTCAGGTTCCGAAGCTGGATACTCGCCCCTGTAGGTTTGGCTGCAAGAGTTGTTGGAAGAGCCCTCGGGGTTTGTGTCCCACTCGTGAGGCCAATTGCGGTTCAGGTCAACACCCCAGCATGCGTCCGACTGGTTGGCGCCGGGAAGAGGTGGCTGTCTGTTCTTTCGCCACAAGCGATCTTGGGTTTGAGTATAAACGAAGCCTGCGTGGTCAAGTTGAGTTAGCGAGGGGTATTGGTTCTAACGAATCTTGGTTCACTCACCATCTGGGTTTACAAAGGGGATGAGGTAGAAGTCGTAGTCGTCGAGGAACGAAGTGATAAGGTCATCTTTTTCATAACCATCGACGAGCTGATAGGCAAGATATTCGACAGTCATTGCAGATATCCATTCGCGAGCGTGTGTGGTACCGTGCCAAAGGATCGCTTGATTCTTGTCTTTACCATTCTTGCCCCAGAAGTGGATGCCCTTCTGCGGACGACCTTCGAGCGACTCGCCAGAGACAAATGTCTCTGAATTTGGGAATGCATCGACGAGGTCATCCAGGTAATCTAAATGGTCGGCAAAAGCGTGGTATCCATCGAACCACGAAAGATCAGGCAGTTCTCCAGTCTTGTTCTTTCCTGGACCAGCTATTAGCTTGTGATGTTGCTGTTTGGAATGTTCACCCAGAGTGTACCTTTATAGTCGCATGGTCTGCTCTCATCGTCGATGTCCTTTCCCAAGTCGCTATGAATCTCCTTAAAAGAGGCACCTAGCTCTTTCAACTTCTCAGCCTGCTGAGCAGAGATCGAGAAGTCGATGTACTTCGAGGCGTCGTGTGTCCATTCGTCGTACTGGAACGAAGATAGCATGTCCTTCACCTTCTCGAGCTGGCCGCCAGTTTCCATCCGAAGCACCTTGTAGCCCTCATAGCCGGTAGCGCCAGTTCGTCGCTCGATGGTAGGCGCAGCAGCTACCACAGCCACAAGGAGTGAGCTAACTAGACCAGACCGCATGATGAGCAATATATGATTTGACTTCAATGGAGTTTTCGAGGTGGATACATCTCCATGGGGCCATGGTTGCCTTTATATGACGAGGTCATGCCTTGGTAGAGCGACACGCACTCTTGTCTATCAGGGCCAGTGAGGATGGGTAGCTTGCGAGCGCTTGGTACCAAGAAGCTCAATCGAACAAATATGCAGACAGTACATCACCTCTTTGGCAGAAGCCTCTCTCTATGCCGAATGCAGAGGGCAAATGTGTAGATCGCTATGGCTCAGTGCAGTGGGTTGCATGGCCATCTGTGGCCAACGCAGTGGACGCATGGCTCTCCCTGATAACGAGCGGTGTTTGCTGTTCTCAGCATCCCGTACCTTCCTTTTGAGTGATAGCAGGTATATTGGCATTTGCGTCGTCCAAGAGTTTTATCAGGCAAGAGCTTACGGTTGCCACAGGTGAGTGCAATGTGCCAAGGTGTCCGCGCGGGGAAGATAGAGGAGATGACGGAGACGATGAGGGACGAGGCGATAAGATCTAGCCGTAGTAGAGTGGAGATGTTGACGCGCTCGTATTGTCGTCCACTGATGCTGTGTCAAGGGAGGAGGCCCTGTCGTCGCTGTGGGCAAGTCACCTGGGACGCTCAGTAAAATACGACATAGGCGTAATGTTGACAGGATAAGGAGTCTGTAGAAGCCTGAATGGCGACATGATTTATCGCATCGTCTTGAAGACAGTACTCGGAATGACTTGCGAGGTCGGGAATGGAAGATGAAGGTAAGAGAAGGAAGGAGCGGCCTTGAACTTGCCTGTCTTCTGTGCCAGATCTCAACCTCAGCTTTCCACTCGTCGTTACAAAATGAGAACATACCTAAATATCGATGCAGCAGCTTATACCACCAACTCATACCCCCAACATATTTATTGCGTCCAATGACCCTTACCACCAACATCGTCGAACTTACAGTGTCAGCAGCATCCGTTGCTTGCACACGCTTCAGTGGCGCTTGAAAGTAACAAGCTAATGCCATTACGTGCAGGCGACAGCGATACCGTGTTTGCCATTGGGATTGGGATACGACTCAAAGCCAGTGGGTACCTGGTACCAGCAGTCCTTCATTTAATTGTCAAGTCGAGACCACGAGCGACCAGATGCGCGCAATCTCGCGAGCAATGTTGGTACCACGTGTGGTTGCTTCATGAGTCAGCTAAACCAGACGTGCGCCCCACGACATTCACAAACTTTAACGGCGAACGCAAAGGAAGAAGCAGCGGTGAGCCCAGTCACTTGACAAAGGCGTCCTCGAAGTACCTGCGTACATCATCGTGGGTCGTGCCCACACAAACAGAAACAAAACGTTCAAGTGGAAAAGAAGACCCTCCCACGTTGGTGGCGGATCCCCATCACAAGCGTGGGCTTATTCTACCCCTCAGGAACACGCCCCACGTCCGCCGGTAATGCCATGCCTATACCATACCGCATTATTTGCAGGCCTATCTCCCGAAGAGCTCATCCCAGGGGAAAGCTCTGTATGAGCTTTACCCAAGATGGCCAAGTTTCTTCATGCAGACTAGGAGGATGAAGAGCTGTCCTCCGGTCGAGCGAGGCGATCTCTACGACTTCGATGCGATAGACTCTGGCTCAGTGGCTCACTCACCGCGCGCAAGATGGTCCGGCAATCGACCTGCATCTTTCGATAGCGCGCCTGAACCGGATGATGTACTTGCGCGCACTTGGTAGAAAATTGATGCACGTCAAGGGCACACTTTGCTGACCTAGAAGTAGCAAGTGGGAGGCCACGATGCAACGGCGGCTGTGTGAGGGAACGGGCTCGGGTGGTGGCTGTGTACAGCACGAACTTCAGCGCAAGCTGCGGCCTTTTTGCGCACAGCTTGCAGATGAGATGCAGATGCAGAGCCGGCAGATTGGATGCCTGAGCACGCCGGCAACTGCAAAACCTGCTGCAGTTCTTTGCAGGCAGTGCCTATAGGTGAACGAGCTAGGCCGACTCCCGCCACGTAATCAAACCAAGGTCGTACGCCGAAAGGCAAAGGTGACAATTTGCACAAAGTCTGATTGAGTAGGAGCGTCAGACATGGTCTCGCCTTGGCAGGTAAAAGCAGAGGAGGAGATGGCTCGGATGAATCGAATGGGATGCAGATGACGGTTGGGGGTTGGGGTCGGTCACAGGATCTCAGCAGGCGATGGGATGTGTGGGGAGGCCGCGGCCAAGGAGGAACGGGCGCCAGTGAGCAGTGCGCAGTCCCGCACGCTCGTGCCTGTGTCGAGTGTGCTGTGTTGTGCGCAGTAGTGCGTGGGTACTGCTGTTGTGCGGTGCGCCGGCGGGCTGCTCCCTCGCTCGCTCGCTGGTGCTGCAGCGGAGAGACACAGAGCGGTGGCTTCGAGCGCTCGCTTTTCCTCTTCCTACATCCACATCCTCTGCACGAGGGGTTGTTCAATTTTGGTTGACCAGACGTCCAACACCCGCGGCCATCTACGGCCACCGCCATCCTGGTGGTGTGTCAGGCCTTGCGCTTTCGTCTCTTCTCGTCTCCTACTCACCATCTCTCCCAGTGCGGCTCTTCGCTTCCCAATCCCATCATTCTCGGTGTGCGAGCACAACAACGGCGTTCCGGTTCGACCTTCACGATCTATACCATACCCCCAAAGATACCCGTCCTCGATTCACTTCATGATTTGAACGATATATTCCACTAGCACCAAAACATATTTTCACACCCTTCAATTTCAAGGCTCGCTGCACCCCCCAGGCGCTCCCTCCACAAATCGCGCAAATCCCGCAAACAAGCGGCCTGCACGTAATCCCGCAGCCCGAGTATGGTTGTCCGTCCAGATGGCACCAAATGGGCATGCCAGTCATGTCTCAAGGGCCACCGAGTGAGCGGATGCACGCATACAGGTGAGATCTGCTGCTGCAGCGTCGATGCGCTGCACTGACTGACGCCATCATCCTAGATCGCGAACTCATACTAGTCCCTAAGAAGGGCAGGCCTGTCACACAATGCCAGCACTGTCGACAAGAACGTAAGAAGAGGTCCGCGCACGTCAAATGCGAATGCGGCGAATCAGAGAAACCACACCACCCCAAAGAGAAATGCATTCATCTCCGTGAGGCTGAGGAGAAAGCAAAGGCCAACGGCTTCTTCGAAGACCACCACGAGGAAAAGGACCATGTGCACCTAGCTGCTGTCACCGAAGAACAGGGCTGCTGCTGTCCCCATGGAGGCAAATGTACTTGCGCATTGCTCAAGAAGGAAGATGACCACGATGGAGTCAGCCCACCGCATGGAAAGCCAGCAGTGCAAAAGCCACGCCTAGAGTCACACAAGTCTGAGAGTGCCATCACCGTATTTGCAAATGGCCACCATAAGCCAGTACACCGGAAGAACCATGCTGCTCATGAATGTGGCATGCCATACAAGATCCCGATGTCCAGGCACAAGCAGGATCCGAGTGCCTCCAGAATTGCTAGACGATCCATGGACAACCTGTCGTTGAACCTGTCGTTGAACACACAGAACATGGCTGCCATTGCTGCGGCGCATCCCATGCCGCCATTCAATTCCGCCAGACGCTTGTCGAAGTCCGAGCAAGCATCCCCGAGACTCAGGCCAAATCTATTCGGAAACTACCAAGGCATGTCGGACAACCAGCTGGCTACTATCGATTTCGCAAGCCTCGATCCCGTCAGAACGAACGAGACGGCACAGTCTACCACAAGCGAGTCCGGCTTTCAAGCAATGGAGCCCGTGTCAAGTGTCGCCGACAACTTCTTCGATCCATGGTCAGCATTCCCATCAGGCGATTCTCAGGCTATGCCGAACAACAACCCATTCGGCGTGTGGCCTACTGCACATGATCTTTCCGGTGTGAATCAGCCCGCTCTGACAGCAGCTTCATCTGGTACCCAATCTGAGGCTGACGAGATCCCTATCATGGAAGATGTGTTCGAGCCAGGCATGCCCAGTATCCAGGAGGACCCAAGCCACAACGATTTGATGCAAGACAACAGCAACCAGGTCAACAGGCGCAGTCTCCCGCCCAACTTCTTTGGCAACGCGGACTTTGCGATGTCTGCTTTCAACAGCAACAACATCAACTGGCCTGTTCAATTCGACGCGTACAACAACACGAACGACAAGACGAAGACCATGGATATGCAGCAATCCCCAATGTACGACAACAGTTGGCAGATGCCCATTTCACAACCTACTCAACCCGCGCCTCTTCTGTCTACGGGCGGCCTCCCAATCTCAAGTGCCCCATCAATACCCCAATCCAGCGGTTCAATAACACCTCCTGATGACATCATGCGCACCCTCTTCCCGGAAATGGATTTCGACAACGATGCCTTTGGCGCAGACAACGCGTACAAACAAGCAAATCCGACTTCGGCTCCCTCGATCAGCAGCGGCGTTGACCTTGGTGCTTTGAGCGACCAAGACATGGGTTTCGCAGCACAGTCTTGGACCGACGGCTCATTGAGCGTCCCGAACGATCCTTTCACCTCACCCTACGCCTATCCCGATGATTTCGCGAGTCAGAACTATTCGTCTGGCTGGACCCAGTAGGTTGGATGAGATTTCCGCGCTCTTGGCCACGGACTAATTCCTTGCTTCAGATAACCCTTGTGCTGGGCGTGGTGCCGCCCGCTCTCATCAAAATGAGGTGAACGACATCGTGGTGCAGCGATCCTCATTTGGCCCTTGTTGCTTATGGCGTTCAGCGCGATTCACTCTCGGCTCGTTGCCATGGTTTGTGGCGCACAATCGTTAGGTCTCGCCACGGCGGACGTTGGTGAAGCTACAGTATAGTGAGGATAGCAATGAGTTCATAGATTTGGCAATGTGATAACGATCTCTTACATACTTTTACGACCTTGTCGTTTCTCTCGTTCTCCGGTCATATGCTTGGCGTATCCATCTTATACCCCATCTTTACGCGCGCTATAACTTAGTTCGGCTGGCCACGTCATGCTTCTATGTGTGGCTTTGTAGCTCAATACCTCAGCATATCCTCGCTAGTTGCACTGCCATCTTTGACCACTCCTCACAATTGATTAAAGCAAAATTTCAATACCGTAACTACCGTACCTGCTTCTCCTGCCACCGATAAAACGTCAACTCCATTCAACCACATTTCACATCTAAAAACAACCCTCAACTCCGCCTCACCACCCACCCAACCATGTCACCCTCCAAACGCGGCCTCTGCTGGCCCGTCGACAACCACAACAAAGACCCCGTCTTCCCCTTCACCAAACCCGGCTCCAAAATCTCCTGGCTCTACAACTGGTCCCCCAACCCCACCCCCGACGCCGGCTCACTCCAGTTCACCCCAATGCAATGGAACAACGTCGGCATCGACGACCTCGCCTCCAAAGCCAAAGAATCCCAAGCCACCGCAGTCCTCGCTTTCAACGAGCCCGAACTCCCCGACCAGTCCAACATGACCGCCGAGCTCGCCGCCAACGAGTGGCTGCGCTGCATCGAGCCCCTCCGCAAACAAGGCATCCGCTGCGGCTCGCCGGGCATCTCCAACGCAGGCCACGCCGTCGGCTATCTAGCCGATTTCCTCGCGCGGATCCGCGCCGGCGGCAGCGATATCGATTTCTACTGTTTCCACTGGTACGGCGAGACGCTGGGGCAGTTCTACGACTACATCTGGAGCACGTACCACCAGCTGGGGCCGAACAAACCGGTCTGGATCACGGAGTTCGCGGCGACGAATTGGAATCCTGAGAAGCCGTTGCCGAGGGAGCACGTGGAGAGTTTTGCGAGGGAGAGTTGTAAGTATTTGGATGGGTTGGAGTGGGTCGAGAGGTATGCTTGGTTTGGGCCGATGAGGGATTGTGGGACGGTGGGGAGGGGGGCGAGGATGTTGGATGATGAGGGGGGGTTGACGGCTTTGGGGAAGGCGTATCGTGATGAGTAGGTGCTGGTTTGGTTAGTGGGTTTGGGTAGGTTGTTGATGGTGATGGGTTGATGGTTGGTGATGGATCTGATGGTGCGTGCTAAATACGATACACGGTGCAAAGAGATGAAATGACGATAGATAGAAGCACCTCGGATGAAAAATATAGAAGTCTGCGAACTTTGTACCGTGCAGTAGGTTTCGTATTTCGCTGAGTATATGTATGCGGGTTGATATTTGCAGCTGGTGTAGCGTAGAAGCGAGCCCTGATGTCGTCAAGAGGCACATTCATCCGTATGCTAGCAAATGAGATACCAAATTGTCTTGACATTATCTCAGTGGCGACCAAACGCACTTTGTGTGTTCCGAGCGGACTGAATTAGCGCATCGGATGCTGGGGAGTTTGATGTGAATTCGTGAAGCAGCATGAGTCTATGTACATGTAGCGCACGACAAGTAAATGATCTTGGAGAGTTTATTGTGAACAGCATTTACAAGTACAAAGTGGCTATCTATAAGAAAAACCCGTCATCGCGGACCAAGAGTGGGGTATATATCAGAAATCGTCCCAAAACATCATCTTAACACTGTCGTGCAGTACAAAGGGCGTGAGCAGCCCAGCAGCACTTCACGCGTAAAGTAACATGACCATTCTCGCAAGTGAACTCTCACATGAAGCTCCCATCTAGCTGCTGAGAGTTCATCATAGGCCAGGACTGGATGCCAGTCATTGAGTCTCCATTGTCCGCGTAGTCATTCATGATCTGTGACCAGTCCACCCAACTGGGATCGTTGGCGAATTGGTCGAGGTCCCCCAGGCCGTTTGAGAAATCGGGCACAACTCCCATGGACGGACTGAGTGACATGCTTCCCATAGGTAGATTGCCGGGTACGGACATATCCATGGTGGTTGCCGGGTAAGAAGAAGGTGACGGCATGAATTGAGGGCCAAAGGGTTTGAAGGTAGCGCTTGGAGTAGTACTTGGAGCTGTGGTCGTGGGTGCATTGAACGGCGGCTGCGGGAGTGCCGCATCAGTTGGAGGGGTCTGCAGTGCTTTGGGCGTGAACTTTGGGATCTGGCGTGGCGCTGCATCTCTGAATGCGACAGCTTTCTTGTAAAGCTTCTCGACGGGTCGCCAGAGCATGCCATTTTTGGTGTCGGCGACGTATTTCTCAGATTGTCCGTACTGTCGCTCAACGTAATACCATGTTTCCTCGGCGAGAGGCGTGTTGCGGATGGAGCAAAGACCAGCGAGGGCAACAGCAAGAGCGTGCCACTGCACCCAGATCTGCCACCTCCAGCGTTCCGCCGATTCAGTGTTGTAAATCCGGTCAGAGCCGCGGAGATTCTCCATGGCTATGCGTAGGACGTATGGTGAGTCCACACGCGGTGGCGTCGAAGAGACGTACCGTTGCATTGGCCTGACCGCACGAAGAATCATCGATGCCTTCATTGACTCGCACACAGCATGGCAGAAGTTGTCGAAGGCTGTACCCTTGTTGAAGTACTGCATGTATCGTTCGTCGACACGAGCAGAGAACTCAAGAGCAAGCTGATGCCGCTTTTCCCATGTCTCACCTGACGGCCGAGCTTCTGATTTGAGCAGCGTCTCGATGGTAAGGCAAGCGTCGAAACAGAGGTTGACGAAGCTCAGATCCGTACCCCTACCTTCTAAAACGGGGATACTTGTCGAATCCTCGTCGAACATATCGTCATTGGTGAGCGTTGGGATTTGGACCGAGTAAGAGTCTGAAGAGATGAGCAGTTCAGACCCTCGATCTATCGAGCTGAAAACGTCGAGATAGCGAATCCGCCACCATAGCCGGCGGCGTAGTTCACGCTGGAATGCCGAGTAATATGTGCAGTGCTGCGAGGGTTCGCGATGTAGATTCATGGCAGTCGCGACTCGAACCACCAGAGCCAGTAGAGTCCACATGCGTCTGGTATGATCGGTTGAACGTGAGGCCGTCTAGGGGAAGATCAGTCAATCATGCTCTCAATGGCACGGGGGTGTCAGTGCTTACCAGGTACGTGACGAAGGCCTGCAATGTCGCGAAATCGGTCGTATTCACCAGATCGGCTTGTGCAAGTGATATTCCAACAAGTCGCCTGTAGTGGTTGATTGCATCGCCCTTGTTCTCGCCGGTGATCGCGAAACATTCACTCTCTGACATGGAGTTCACGCCTGCCATCCATACGGCGCGCTTGAGAGCCTGGTTCCCTGGAGCATCCCACGGATGGCCAAGATACGGTGCACCATCGCGCATAGATCTAGACAGAGTTGGCGTATGGTACAGCCGGAAGATGGGTTCGACATTGGTCAGATACGCATCGAAAATTTGGCTGGCGACTCTTTCCGTAGGTTCCATAAATCCACCAGGCATTACATAAATCTTGCCCGGGGGGCATACGATGAGATCGTACTCGATGTTGGACAATTCAGACCCCGTTGGAGGTGTAGTAGGCATATATGGCGCAGATTCGGGCGTTTCGCCCTCGGGCGCATCCTCCTCCTCCAATGCTTCGCGTAGTGCTTGTACCTCGCTGGTTAATGATGTCCAGAATGGGCTCGCAACATATTTGCGCATGGATGGAGCTGCGCCGGATCCAGCGGGGTGCTTCTCCACTGGCTCTGAATCTGTAGCATGTGTTTCAGACGACGACGATGATGGCGCGCTGCCTATGTCGCCACTGAGACTCTCGACGAGGCTTTCGAGTTTCGCGATGCGGTTTTTGAGTTCGCTATCGACGCCACGTTTGCCAGCATGTCTGGCTCTTTGTTTGCGTGTGCTCGCCGCGCATGTCAAGCCAGATCTGGTGCATTGCCCGCACGGAAATGTGCGATCGCATTTGATCTTCTTACGCTGGCAAGCTTGACACGCCAGGCGCCCGGTAGGATGGTTGTCATCCGCACTATGATCCATGCCTGGCGATAATGATGTCGTGGTGTCTTTGAGATCCTGGCTTTGGTTGGTATGAAGTTCCGGTATTTTCTTCGCGGCCGTATATTGTTGCTAGCACAAGGCTTGATTCGTGCGAGCGTCTGTCAAGGTGCCTCACTCGGTAGTGGCTGTGGTGACGC
>Ga0265797_10008854_pt1 | contig 13267 bp, 15 predicted proteins | sample P2T30metagenome_FD_192433 | JGI IMG/M metagenome (GOLD analysis project Ga0265797, IMG submission 192433) | Plant litter microbial communities from East Loma Ridge, Irvine, California - P2 T30 | ecosystem: Environmental > Terrestrial > Plant litter > Unclassified | place: USA: California... | reverse complement strand
TCGTATAGTCTATACTTTGTCCTTATCTGCTGCGTACTATGACGACCCGGTCAAGTGTAGACGAGGCGAGTTTCAAACTGTTGTCTGATGAGCGAACATCTACGGTATCCAGCGCGAAGATGCATATGCGTATACTTCGAGCAGTAAGCTGTCCTGCACCTATCCAAATGATGAGTCCAGTGCGAACCCATAACATCGTAACAGGAACTTTTATTCCTCCGTGAAACAAGCTCTGTTCCCGGGGAGATCGAAGACTTATTATCCGAGTTAATGGTCATGTTCCCCGACCGCCCCACTGTGGTCACTCAACCGAAAAAGAAACTTGCAATGCCCACCCACGATATCTTGAATCCTCCTCTCGCGATTTGCGTTAAAGATGCATGCCTTTGCGGGAACTACAAGCGTATCGTGGCGAATTCCGGCGATCGGGTTATTGTGTTCGCATGGACCAATAACCGTACGGAAGCCATAGCATACAACCCACGAAATAAAACGGCTGGGCGGATTTCAGTCGACCTTCTAGAAAAGGAAGACTCAGAGCCATTTACAGACACCACATTATGCATGACTACGTCGAACGAAAGCTCTAGCTCTCTTGGTCACGTGAACTGGAAAGCGGGGGACTATTTAAGGACGTGGAACAGAGAAGATAAATCGCACGCAGTCTCTGAGGGGTTTTGTTCTAATCTGGCTACGGGGGGAATAGGAAGATTTCACGCGACATGTTTTTCTCCTAGACTCATCGACTGATCTGCAGCAAACATATCTGAAATTCCGAAACTTCGAGATCCATGCCGATCGATCTAAATAATAGCGTCATCTTCAACATGTAGTTTTCGAAATGGACAAACCACGTACATAATTCCATCCTAAACAGCCTAGCATCACGTTCTTCGACAAATGTTCTTCCACCTAAGGCCACTAAAATCAGACATCGTCAAAGTCGTGAGTAAACAGGGGGTTGCGGCTAGAATGCATTCATATCCTGAGCTATAGATATGCGTCCTGAACAGAGCCAACAAATCTATTATCTAGTACGTTGTGCACGACTAGCCCCATGAATGTCGTTGTCCATTTGAGTCGCCAAATGTTCTACACCGCATACTCATCCCTTGAGAAGCCACATTTATCTAACTGAAGGAGACGATGCCGGAAATCTAATATGAGCGTACGATTAGCTTTTGAGCATAATGAGTTTTGTCGTCGTCAGCCTTACTGAACTTTAGCGAGGTTCTCCGTCATCTGGTCAAGCGCTTTTCTGGAGAAGCGACTGCGAATATCGTTGATGATGCCTTGGAACTGCTTCACTTCTGGGAGACGCTGTGCATCCACGTCGAGGCTATGTAGAGAAAGCACTCTAATCTCTCCATCTAAAAGCTGTTAGTAGATCGACATGTAACCAACTGAGCAGTTACTCACCCGTGAACATGGCCGCGAACCCATCTACAATGACTGAGTCATTTTCCTTGCGAGGCTTAAGACTTAAGATCATCGCTGCCATTGGAATAACCCAGCAACCCCCGAAACAAGATTCTGCAATAGAGATTGCCTGTCGAACGTCGGTTTGACTTGTATAGCAATTATCTCGGGGAGTCTTGAATGGTTGACGAAGTTCGACCACTCTGTTGGCCCACATGTTCCAATAGTTCTCATCTTCTAGCTCAGGGAAGAGCTTGAGTAGACCAGAGTCTATCATCCTTTGCATTGTTGTCTTGACACATCTGCCCTCGATATCCAGGCATCCCTGTGTGAGGTATTCGCCGAAATAATGGCCTCTGTCTGTTGCGAAGCTCCAGCATCTTTTCCAGGTTGTTCCTTTCTGTGTTGTTTAAGAATCTGGCGAAGACGCCCATAATCTCCATGTCTTTGATGAATGTCCCTTTTGGAAGATCTCTCGTGTCCAGAATCAAGATTCAAATTCCTACGCCAGATCGCTTCGAAGCCTTTTCTACTTGCACAATCAGACCGTCAACAAATACACACATCTACTCGGCTTCTGCATTTTTGTTCTACTGGCCTATGCGTTGAGGGACTCTCTTCTTACTCGATATGTTACTGCGACAAACGAGGATACCGTGTCGTTCTCAGCATACTTTACGGGCGTTTTCGCATGTTTCAGCCTATCCTCCGCATACCACACATTCTCCAGCCACTCCAAGGACATCTGCGAACAATGGCTGGTCCTTGACTTCATAGGAATTGTGTGTTTGATAGCCGGAAGTTGGATGCCTGGTGTGTACTATGGATTCTATTGTCAGCGGACAGTTTCACGCTTTTACTTGGCGTTTGGTAGGACGAAAGTAAAAGGACGTACTGGAAGAATTCAAGATCTCTTCTGCGCGCAACGTGTCATCCATCACGAATCTGCACGTGACGGCATCAACAGTACTACCTCCAGCACCAAGAATGACCACTGGCTCATTGTGCTTAGGGCGTTGAGAAAGCGTTGGTGGAGGGCCGACATCAAAGCCAAGCAGGCAGAGGCACTTATGCCAGGTCCGTGTTGCTCACGACATGGGCTGCAAGCCACATTTACGGTCACCTGCCACCGAAATTGCACAGTCATTCCGCACGTGCTAATCCCCTGCGCACGTAGCGTCTCAGCAATGCAGGGAAATTGGCAAGTCTTATTTGCTACTTAGCACAAGAGGACTTCGCATTCTAAAGGACCGATTCCGTTAACCCTTCCGTACTTCTTCTTTCAACGCATAACATTACTTTAATATGGCTAACGTACCAGCAAACACGGCAATCATTGCCATCGCTTTTGGCTCTACATTCTCCAGGGTTGCATACACTGTTATTCCGCGAGGAGTGATAGATCATAAGATTAATCTGCGCAATATCGAGTGTAGAAGCAGGTATCCAGACTACCAGCCTCCACTCGGGGCACCCCACCACATACCGAATGAGGTTCCGTCGCAGATTTGGTATGACGTACGACCAGCTAGACACGCTGGGAACGTGTCGTAATCGAGCGATGCTACGAAAAGCACTGGCAGCACTACCGCCAACACTAGACACGACGTATGACCGGATCCTGTGTAGCATCGCCGAAGAGGACGTTGACTATGCCATCCGCGTCCTGCTGTGGCTGGCGTTCTCAGATCGGCCACTTGCGGTAGACGAGGTCGCGGAAGTGATCGCTATCGACGTGGCACGCAATCCTGCATTCGATCGCGACGAAGTGCTCGAAGACCCCCTGGAGGCTCTAGATATCTGCTCTAGTCTTGTCACTATCGCAAAACACGATAGTAACGGAGGGCTAGAGTCAACAAGGCAAGTCGCCGTGCTTACGCACTACTCTGTCAAGGAGTACCTCGTCTCTGACAGGATACAACGAGGCCAGGCAGCGCGATACAGCATGCAAAGTGCGGCGTGCCACAGTACGATAGCCAAAGCGTGCCTAGGGTTACTTGATCAGTTCCAGAAACCCAAGTCCATGGCAGAGGATACGTTCGGCGAGTGCAAACTAGCACGATACTCGGCAAAGTTCTGGTTGAGCCACGCCCAGAAGGTAGGGGATAGAGCAGCGGAAACGAGCCTAGCTGCACTTCATCTGCTGTCAGCGGACAACGCTGCGTACTTGAACTGGATCCGAATACACGATCCTGACAGACCCTGGGAGGAGCCCAAATTTGAAAGAGTGTTAGAGGAGACACCAAATCCACTCTATTATGCAGCACTCTACGGTCTGGGAGAAGTAACAAGCCTGCTGCTGGACGAGGGCGCCAACGTCAACGCCCAGGGTGGACGATACAGCAACGCACTCCAGGCGGCTTCATTTAGAGGCCACGAGGCGGTGGTGAGGCTGCTAGTGGACAAGGGCGCCAATGTCAACGCCCAGGGTGGTAGCTACGGCAACGCACTCCAGGCGGCTTCAGAGAGAGGCCACGAGGCGGTGGTGAGGCTTCTGGTAGACAATGGCGCCGTCAAGGAAAAACAGAGTGCGCAAGGTTTTTCAAGGACGCAGTAGCTTATTTTATGCTATTTATCTCTGATGGACCGCATGAGTTAGATGCGAACTTGTGTGTTATTGTGTGCTATCGGAACTGGCTATGTGGAAGGAACGAGCTGAACAGACGCTAGTCCCAAAGAGGTACACACGGGACTTGTACCCTGGAACAATCTCAAAGATTGTAGTAGTGCCATGCAACTGTAAGCAAAAAGGCGATTGATATATAATGTAAGGTGTATTGTGTTGTGTAGTTGTATGTGTGTTCTGTCCTCATCCCCGAGAGGTCTGTGACGTAGGTTTATATACATGAAGTGGTGGGCTGATTGGCTGGTGGATAATCCACGTGACCATGCAAGGTGCCCTGGGCTTACAGCAACACAAGCGACATCTGCCAATATTGGGCTCTTCACGCGTGGGTGCCAAAAATAGCTCTTGTGTTGGTAGGCCTTGTACGATCGTACGGGTGAATAACAACAACGAGGTTCTTCTGTGACTTGGTATTGTGATTGCTTGATCTATAAACGTAGGTGCTACGAAGGTATAGCTGAGCTCGGCCACGAGTCGGACCGATGTAGGATCGAGTCGGCTCGTTGGCCAGCATTGTGCATCCGACGTCTCTACCGATACTCACGATCCGACATCTTGATCCATATATGCTTCAAGAACGGTGGTGCACTTGGTGCTGTGTTCGCACTAACATATGGTAGGTACCGGTACTAGGTTACGTAAGCTCTCTAAAGCCAGCATGCCTGGGCAAGACTCCGCATCCCGACGCGGATTGATTCGGACAGCGCCATTACTATATACTAGTATCTTCAAATCTTTGAGGGTATTATCTTTGCCCTGAACTACGACGGAGAACATCCGAGCTGCAGCAGCCTTAACGTGTTCATGTTTGAACAGGGGTGTAAAGCTATTGCGATTCTGAAGTGCTCTGTAACAAATAATCAAGAGCACAAGACATGCATGTATTTTTCTATTCGTACAATTGAACCCGAAAGAAAGGAATCGAAAAATTAAAATGTCTTTAGCAATAACTAGTAGGGTGTGAGGTAGAAAGATTAGAGACCTAAACGGCGAAATCTTTCCTGCACACAGGCTTTTCCGGGGGACAGGGGGGGATGTTACCTGACTGCTTCAAGAGTGCATCTGGCTTAGATTGAATCCAACTTGCTTAGGGTCTAGTCTAAGTTACACATCTTCCATTTCTCGCCGCTCAACCTTACGTCCTTCGCCGTCCACGCTTCAAATCCTTGTTAAGATCCTGACCGCCTTAGCTAGACTCGCCACCTCCTTGGTCAGTTGTGCCCGGGACCGCTGGCTGTATTGGCATAAGCTTGCTTAGCTTGCTGCAGGTGTAGCGACTTCTGTATCGCCATTCGAGCGGCTTGAGTTCCAGTAGTTCTTGCTGCGCAGGACAGCTCTGATATTCAATGAGCCAGTGACCGCCCCAACAAACATTGACGTATGTTGACCATGAGCCTACCCGGCACCCCGCTGCCGCCACCTTAGGGCGACATACCCCGGAACACGAACAGGAACATATATCGACGGTGTGTGTTCAAGCGCTGCTCGTCCATGGCCACATTCGAAAGATGAGCTTGCTGTTGCAATTATCACGGGCCTCCACCATTGTCTGTAAAGTTGTGAACTCCTGCATCAAAACCCCAGCTATGCGAAAGAAGGTCGTGCGGAAGGACGTTGCGCTGGAGCCGTTGCTCGTCGTCGATGTTGTCTTGGAGTGTCCGTTTAGGACATGGACCAGGACGATGCTCTCATTGGGTCAGCTGTGTGGGGTACTGGTCGGAATAGACGCGTACCTGAGATTGGACTGGTGCCTTCACAGTCCACCTGCTAGCGGTAAGCAGCTGCGCGAAATAAGTGTGCTGGAGTTGCAGAAGGCACTGCTAGCGTCTCCCAATGTCGTCGTGCGGGTGACGCGGAGAGGCCCTGGGCTTGTTTCCTTTAGAGAAAATTGTAGCGGTCATTTGTAACGGTTTGGACCTTGCCCAGAATCACTCTAGTGTTAGATTCGGATAGCTCATGTACGGTTATCTATATATGCAGCTCAGCCCACCTCAGATAGTCAATTCAGCGCATGTTCTCCCCTCTCTGCGTACCGTTACATCATTGTATCACATTACCTGATGTCAAGGCGACAGAGGCGTCGCCTAGAGTCAGGATGACCGTTCAGGGCAATTGGCGCGATCGTGCCTGTCTGCGTGCTGTTGATAGGGCGGCAGCCAACCCAGCCCAGCCCGGAGGACGGCGCTTGGTGGACGGCGAGCAACAAGCCACACCTCGGTCAGAGTAGGTACCGTACCCGAATTTCAGCCACGTAACCTGGGCCTCGAGGCTTTTGACACTGCCCACACAAGCATGCTGCCAAGAACGTGTCAGGATATCTAATGCGATTGGCTTGTGAGCAGAGTACGTTACAGTACTGGTTCAAAAGTTTGTTCCGCGAAGCGACGCTAGCGCAAAATCAACATGGTGCTACAATACTTTAACACGTAATAAGTCAACAACCACAAGATCGAATTAAATAATTTTTGGTGTTCTGAAATTGCGAAAGCTTAGTATTTTGTTTGCCATCCTCGCGCACGCCGTACGGCGTGGAGACGCTGAGGCATGCTCATGATAAGTTGCTTAATCAGCTTCGCGGGTATGCCACGCCAGCACTCTTTCAAGGCCTCGCAGAACCTATCCCACTCCTCTGCAGCTGCGCTCCAATTGTTGTATTGTGGGTATAGGCGATACATGCGCCTTTTGAGAGCGTGCCAAAGGTGTTCAATTGGGTTGAGGTCGGGTGAGTAGGCTGGCCAGTTGATAGTGTTGGCGCGTGAGGCTGGCGGAGGTCGTACGTGTGCTGCTGCCAAGCCCGTGCTTCCGCATTTCGCTGACAAACAACAGCCTTTGCTCCTCCACATCTTTGCCGACATTGGTGACATCGTGTCTGACATCGTGTCAATTGCCATGGACGAGCGCAGCGAGGCCTTCGAAACGGACGGCGAAATCTCCATCCCTCAGCAATGGCGCGATCTGGTGCGCAAATATCGCAATGTAGGGACCAAAGTGGAGCAAGTCTGGAGAGCTTTCACGCCCAAACAGCGAGAGGAGGCCATGCGAGAGGCTGTTGGCGACGGAAAGGTCTTGGAAAACTCGCGTGATCCCGGTCTTGGACGGCTCAGGGACTTTCTTCCGGACTGGAACCTTGAAGACATCACGTCGACCCCGGACTTTTTCCTCGAGCGGCTCAAGTTTCGCGTAGAGAATAACCTACAGACCCAAATCTTTGAAGGTAGTTAAGATATGATGTCCAATGTTCGCGTTTATTCCCTGCTATGCCCTTTATTCTGCTCGCACGAATCCTTGTCAAGAATGGTATACTAAGATCTCATACGTCAGGTGCGAACGGAGGACCAGGCGACCAGGAAGTCGTCCGGGCAGCAGCTTTGCGGCAACCGCGCCGTAATCAAATCGCTCTTTTCGTCGATGATGCAGAGTATCCGAAATGGATCGAGTCGGGCGGAGGACCACAGGAGACGCTGGCGAACATCGCCAGAATGTGCGGAGGGCTCGCCCTTCCCAGCCACATAGCGGTGCCCTTGATCCACCGCCAGAGCAGTACTTTCATATTCTACAACCATCTCATCGAAGAACTGCTAGACTTGGGGTCGCAATCCAGAGCAAAGGACACACAGAAGAACAAGAAAACCCCCCAGAAAGAGACGACGATTGCGATGGCCAATTTGAGCGTTCAGCCCAGGCCTCTGAAGGTCGCCATCTCCGATGTTATCGCCCAAGCAGTCGAACACAGGACAGCCGCAGAAGACTACCTCCAGCTTTTGCGAAGCGAACCTATCCTCATGGATGCCGCAATCCGGATGTCATACATCAGCCGTCCTGAGCTTGTGCCCGACGACCGAGGTCGTATATTGCCTTTGATCACGGATCGTTACATTAGCAGCGCATTCTTCGAAGTCATGAGTGACGCAGTTAAAGTCGTCGACACATGGGCTTACATTGTTCGTCTGGTGTCGATGCTTGACGGGTTAAACGACAAGGTGAAGCGGCCGCTGTTGACGCAGGAGCTCTCGAATACATGCCATCACGAATATCGTCGAGCTCAAGCAGCGTTCCGCCGGCAAATGGCAGTGCGGCCTGGATTTGCTGGTCCGCGGTTCCGTCGGATTGGCGGCAAGATTGCAATGAAGGGCTCGCCGGGTGAGGCCACCATCTCTGACCCGCAGCTGCACTACGTCCTGCGATTGTGTCATCCCGATACGAGTCACAAGGACGCCGTGGAGTGGATACAGAAGCTCGACTACCACAACGCTCAATACGCCAACGATCGCTCAAGGCTCAATGGGCACCAAGTTCTGGCGCTCGGGGACTTGGCAATCATCATCAGTTTCATGCATACCCTGTCTACCGCACTGTCCATGCCCACCGGATCGAAGAAGTCTGGTATGCTGTTTATTGGCAGATCAGCTGAACTGGACGCCGAGTTGGCCATGATCAAAGAGCAGGCGGACTTTGGCGATTTCCTGATACCTATGCACAATGTTCTTGAGCCAGGCGTGGCTGCGAGCGCTCTGCAAGCTCTCGACGCGTTCGTCCTAGAGAAAGCCGGAGAAAGCTTGGGGTCACTGTACGACAGAATGCTCCAAGAGTGCCTCGAAGACGTGGAAGAGAAGTACATGAAGACCAAAGCCCGATATGACGAGAAGACCAAAGAGAATGGTAAGAAGCTTGGACCGCCCACGCACGCGCAGCACAGCCCATCGACGGCCTTCAAAATCGAGCAGCGCCGTGAGAAGGCCAAGACTCGCCCACTTCAAGTGCCAATCCACGACATCACTGCCATTGACACCGAAGAAACGCCAGCCGGGACTGGCTCTGCGCCCCGTCTCCAGGTCAAAGCCTCGGTCGCCGCCGTCTTTGAAAGCCTTTTCGCCAAATCCGAAGCCCGCGGCTCAGTGGCATGGGCAGACTTCGCCACCGCGATGGGAGACATTGGCTTCTCGGTCACGCCCAAGGGCGGCTCAGTCTTCCAATTCAATCCACCGACGGACAAGATGCCGGTGGACTCGCATTCCATCACGCTGCATCGGCCGCACACCTCGCAGATTGAGGGATGGCAGGTCACTTACTTCGCGAAGCGGCTGCAGAGGAAGTATGGGTGGGAGAAGGAAACCTTTGAGGTAGTGTGAGATCTTTGGGATAAGATGCTACAACGACGTAGTTCTTGGATTTGCGCGGGATTTGAGCCTAAATTGTAGAAAAAAATCAAAGGCTTGATGTTACGGAGACAGTGCGTTCCACATTAACGAGCGAGCGCCGGAATTCTGGTTTTGCGGCCATCAATCCGTCCCCAAGGACAGTGCAACCTCAGCACTCCGGCCAGTCATCGTATTGCTTTCTCACTTCTTTTCCCAGAGACCAAGTCATGGCTGCTCCCACCAAGGGCCCCGTCGTCATTGCTGTTGCTGCCCAGGATGCCGCCCCGCCGCCCGCCATGGCCGCCCCGGTGAGCGCTTCCAAGGCCGTGAGAGAGGACGCGGCTGTAGTGGAGAAACATGATGATGAGTATAGTGGGTCATGGGAAACGGCTTCGCTCTACTTGTGTTATCTTTCCTCACGAACACACCTGATATCAAGCAAGCCAAGTAGGGAGGTCCTGCTTGCTTGATTGCTTGAAAGTGCTTGCTTATTTAGAGATATAACGTATCCCACGGGCGAGTCGGCCACACGGGCGAGTCGGCCACTAGCATTGCTGTCGCTTCCAATCGTCTCGTTTGAGGACATACTTGCGCCTGTGGGATAAGGGCGAGGAGAACGGCGGCGCGGGGAGGGAACCCGCATGGCGGCGGTGCAGATGAGCCAAGGACGTCGGTCTTTGATTGCCTGAGCGTGCGCTCGTTGCCGTGTCGGATCACAATCGCGCCGCTTAGATCTGCTACTGGTAGGCCTTCCGGGGCGAGGCAGAGAGCCCAAGACACGGTGGGGACTGGTTTTCGTCGAAGCGACAGAGGCGGCGATGCGTCTTGCCTGTGATTACGTGTCTGGCGCGCGGTGTAGTGAGATAGTGCGACTCAACTCGCCGCTTAAATGTACCAATACTTTCGGCGCCGGGCAAGAAGCTCAAGGCACAGTAAGGTTGAGTGGCGCCGCTACCAGCGATCATCTCGCGGCCAACGCTGCGCACGACTAGTACTGCTGTTCCAGCTAGGAACTCAGGGGTGAGAGTTTGGCGGCGAGGCTGTCGCGAAGTTCGCTGAACAGGCAGTTTGGCTGGCGCGGTTGCCACGGAGTGGATGCGTGGCAGGCGTTGCGCGTGCAGTTGGCGTCACACGATTACATTTCTGCGGTTAGGGCGGGACGTGGCTAGGATGGTGAGGGTGACGTGAGTGGCGGCTGGAGTGAATAGATAGGTGGGTGGATAATGTTGTAGTGAAGTATTATGTATTGTCTTTTGTCAGGCAACCGGGCGGTCTTGGTGGCGTCGCATGAATTGCGTCCTTGGGAATGGCACTCTCCACGGCCCCGTGTAGGACATTCTTGTGGTGGTTCGTAAGGTACTTGGTCGGCGTGTAAATAGCGGTGCCAGCGAGGATCTGGACGTTGTACGCGGCGACCGACTTGTGCGAGCTGCGAGCCGATCGGCGGCCCTCGCTGGCCGGCATTACGGTCAGCACTCTGCACTTGTCAAGGCTGGTGGGAAGCGTAGACATGGAGAGCGACGCGCTCGACATGGCGCAGACCTTGGCCTGCCCTGCCTGGACGGTGAAGTTAGACAGCGTGGACGACGTTGATGCGGACGAGGCGTGTGGCGAGGGAGCTGCGCGACCGCTAGGCGCGTGGTGTGGTCGTGTTGGCGCAGCGCGGCCCAGGAACGCGAGTCTGCACTTCGAAGACGGGGCGTTAGTGGGCAAGGCGCTGGTACTTTTCGAAAAGCGCGTACTGCTGCGGTGTTTTGATGTAGTTGATGATATCAAGCAGCACACGCTTATCCAGGACTGCGCGGATGTCTGTGAGCGTGGTCCCTGCCGGAGTTCCGCTCCCTATTGCGTTGTAGATATTGTGCACCACTACGTTTGGCTGGTCCTGGTAGTCTGCGCCAGGTTTGATAGCGAGAGAGCATACGTCTCTTGAGTGCTCTTTGAAGCGCCACCGACTGTGGGCGATTCTCTTGTTGACAAAGAAGCAGACCTTTACTGGACCTTCTTCACATGTCGTCGATGGATAGAAGAGGTGGAAAACATCCTTCGCTGGGTGATGGGTGGTCGCCGTGTACGGGTTCCTCCATGGTTTCTGGATAGCTAGGATATCGTAGTCGTGTATCCGGGGATCTCGTAATACTTAACGTTAGTGTGTTGTGCTGATTCATGCATCTGTCTCGCAGTCGATTTCCATGTGCTGGGTGCTGCTTTGACTTAGTTGCGCATCTGTGCTGATTGTCTCCAATGCTCTGCGACTCCGTGTGATGGTCCTGCGTTGGAGAACGGACGCGCTACAGTACGTCATTTACTACATCGCTCGACATCTTCTAAAATGCAATTGCTGCCCGTGCGATTCCACGGAAATACGCTTTGCACTGGAAAGGGCGGGTTGTAGTATAAGGATACGATTGCTGCGCATTTACTAGGATTATTGGCATCTTGCGTGGTAAGATTGAAATCGAAAGACGAAGAGCCCCAACTACCCCACGAACTAGGGATCCACCTTACAAACCAATACACTCTAGACAAATGTTATCAGGGGCCTTACTGCCTCCCTCTCGCTTTTCCATTCGCACACGCAACGCCCTCCAATAACGGGCCCAAAACCGCGCCCCAAAATCCGTCCCCACCCACATCCATACCATACTCCCCCTCCCCTCCTCCCTCTAGCACTCCCCCTCTCTATACTCTATCCCCCAAAAACCCACCCCGCCCCCTCACCTCCGCCTCCCCCACCCATTAACCCCTTCGCGTGAAATCGTCGCTGGTATTGGTTGCGTGTTGTAGGCGGTCGTAGAGCGCGGCGTATCTCGGGTGGAGATGAGAGTAGCAGAAGCAAAAGTCAGTCTTGCAGAATTCGTGCTTCTCGGTGCCCGACGACGGATCCACAGTTCGAGGCAGATGTTCTGCGATTGCACTATGCTTGCGGGAGTCGGAGAATCGTTGGCGTTGAGGAGCTGGACGCATAGTGGATGCAGGTGGGATGTTGTTGTACAGTGCAAGTACCTGGTTGGCGAGGCAATCCTTACGGTACCGTAGCTAGCTTTGTTGTAGTAGGATGTGGTATCGGCATGCTGGTACGCAGGGCTTTCCGGCACGCATGGAGGGATAGTATATAAATGCATGGAGAAAAGCAATGTAAAGCGCTGGTGGTTGTCACAAGCCACAATACAAAGCACTACCAACAAAATCTCATGCACCACCCGCTTCATCGTGGCTCAGCCCCAAAAACCCATCCCACCACCCGCGAAAGTCCGTATCAACCCAATTCCTCAGCACCCTTAAGCTCTTGACCAGCCGATATGTCTGCACCGTACTCGACGTTGTTCCCAAGGGAACCGAATGGAAGACCTGAATGTTCGACGCCGGTTTGCGAATGCCCGGATGTGAGGGCTGGGCAGCGTTTGAGGGCGTGACGCGGGCGAAGAAGAGCGACCACGTGTCGGATTGGATGTCGATGAGTGGGAATACAGTCTGTGAGAGGACATCAGAGGGATCCGGCATCCTGATGGCAGAGGGAGAGGCGGTCGATTGCTGCGCCTGTGGCTGATCCGGGCCAGTCCCTGCCTCTGCCGCCTTCTTCGCCGCAGCAAGCTGCGCCGCGAGTGACTCGATGCGTGCTACCTGCGCCGCTACCCACACGCCGAGTTGTACCTTGGCCTCCTCCACGGTGCGGCTCTCGGTCTTGGTTTCGATGGATATGGCGATAGGTCGGGTGCGCAGACCCTCGTAGCCAACGTGGTTGATGGAATCGGTTGACATGCCAACGAGGGATGCTATAACGTCGCGTGCGGGGCCGGAGGGCTCGAGGTTAATGGCGTAATCGACGATCTTGCCAGTCGTGTTGCCAGCCGTAAGGCCGTTGGGATGTGTGGGGCGATATTCCGCGGTGATTTTGGCTGCAGTTCTGCATGGTGTCGCTCTGGTTAGTGAAGGTCTTTGAGTGTCCGACAGGCTAAAGAGTACTTACACGCCTCGGAACCCAACACGCGTCTCATCGTTTCCCAACGCCAGCTCCAGCACCTTGGTGTGCACGCGATTGTTCCACTCGGCTTCGTGGTCCCGGTCCCTCGAACACCGGTGC
>Ga0265797_10008853_pt1 | contig 13267 bp, 16 predicted proteins | sample P2T30metagenome_FD_192433 | JGI IMG/M metagenome (GOLD analysis project Ga0265797, IMG submission 192433) | Plant litter microbial communities from East Loma Ridge, Irvine, California - P2 T30 | ecosystem: Environmental > Terrestrial > Plant litter > Unclassified | place: USA: California... | reverse complement strand
GAAGGTATTTCTTAGAATGTTAAGAGAAGTAGACTCTCCTAGATGATTAGACTAAGGTTAGATACCCTATCTAAAACTATGTAGAGAATATTAGGTTCTTAACTATATATAATCGGTTAATGCTTTGTACTCTCTCTTCTAGAGCTAAGAAATAAGAAGAGCAGAATCGTAGAAAACATACTCTATTAATAACGTTTAGATTAAAACGTCTAGCTCTTATTAGAGATATATATCTCTTAGGTTGCCTAGGCTAGTCATAGTGAAATTAGGAGAACAATTATGTTTACATCTTCTTCTTTTAGAAATCAGACTATTCTAACTAGTAGATACTCTATCTACCTTAGTAGGAATATAGAGTGGAGTTTGTTTATCTACAGAAATTATTAGGAAATAGGATCGGTATAGAGGTAGTATCTCTTTTGCCTTAAGTATTATAGAACCCCTCTTATAGACCTCTTTAGAGGAGTATTATTCATTAGAGAGATCTCTCTTCTAGAAGACCTTACTATAGCCTAGGAAATAAGACTTAACTTATTTTAGTACGTACTAGATTAGGTATAAAGGTAGACTAGCCTATATAACAGTTAATGAACCTCTAACCCTAACCTAAGAATAGTACTTAAAGTATAATAGAGATAGAATACTACTAGGTTTATATTAGATTAACCTAAGATAGATTTAGATAAGAAAAAAAGAGGTTAGTATAATAAATATAGTTTATTATAATTACTAACTTTGATATATAAGTTAAGTATAAGACTCCTTAATAAGATAGAAATCTAACTATCCTATATACTAAGAAGACTTATAGGTATATATAACATATATAATACTAGAGAGATATATAAGACTTATAAGTCTTACTCTTCTTATAGTTATTATATATTACTATATAACTTATATATATATAATATCTAGAAAGTACTATAGCTAGAGGCTCTTTATATATAGAAGTAAGTAACTCTATAGATTATTATACTTTATTCTAAATAAATCTCTCTAATTTCTCTCTTACTCTACTCTTTATTTAATCTAAGTTACTATAAAGATAAATATATAATATAACCTTAAAAACTAACCTTCTCTATACTATTTTTATAACTATACTTTCTAACTAACTACTTAAATATATATATAAAGTTATCTTTTCTTTTACTAAAAATAATTCTTTTAAAATTACTATTATATTATCTATTATTAAACTTAATTTTATGTTTATATAATTCTAAATATATAAAGAAACTACTATCGAAATCTTAAAAAAACTATAGTAATTATAAGTTAGACTTATATATAATTTTACTTATACTTTTAAAGAAACTATAGTAATTTCTTTATTTAATTAGTATTATAGACTTAAAAATTTAATATAAGACTAATAAGATACTCTAGATTAAGATAAAAGTTAATAAAGTTAATAAAGTCTAGTTATACTATCCTAAATAGGAAATTAGCTAACTCTAAGATATAACTACTAAAATTTAAATAGTATAACTTAGTTATTCTATTCTAGATATAGATAAAATTAGAATTAGAATTATAAACCTTTACTATAAACCTCTATAATTTTAGAATTTTAACTTAGAAATCATAAGCTAGTAGTATAAGAAATTAATATTAGTTCTAGTTTAAAGTATAATCTAGAGAATTAAAAAGAGTTCTATATCTTTAAGATTAGTAACTATATTAGCTACTTCATAGCAGATAATGCCTCTAACAATGATATAGCACTTCATGAGATTACCAAAGAGATTAATGCCGACCCTTTGCAATAGCGTATACGCTGTAGTGTACATATTCTCAACCTGGTAGCCAAGGCTATACTCTACGGCAGATACGGCTAAGCTTGCATCAAGATTTGGCGGCAGTGGATCTGGCGATACATTGACGAACACAGGCAAACCAGCACAGTCATGCAATGGCTCCGTAAGTTTTGCTGCGTGGCGCAAGAGAAGGGCGCTAGGCCAATGTCACAATCTTGTGTACCACGTTAAATGGTTGCCGCGATGGCGTCGTTACTTTGAGTCAACTATATACTCTAGTCGGCTCGTCTCTACACTCGTTTCTCCAGCGTAATACATCTAACCATAGTCGACTTCAAGGCGAGGGGCAGGTGCTGAGCTGATCACGGAAAGGACCGGTGCTGAGTTGGAAGTAGCCTCTTTGGAATGCACCGCTGCCAGCGCCAAACGCGAGGCATGGATTACCGATGTCGTTATCGTGCTTGACAGCCCAAAGGACCTCAGTAAGCTGCTCGGCCTCTCCCTGCGACATCGGCAGGTGTTCGCGCGCGTGCTCCTGCATTTGATCGAAGCTGTAATGGGCAACATGGTCGTCTCCGTTCTGGCGCTTCTGTAGGCCGGCAGCGCCCCTGGAGGAGACAACGGCGTGGCCGGTGTCGGGCTCGAGGTCAAGGAAAGAGTGCGTCACCTGCCCAGTCGACTCATCCGTGTTTTCCGCCTCATAATAGATATGCGTTTCGTTGAGATCATCGCGGGCAAATAGCGATCGCCCGACGTGATGGGTGGAGCGGGTGAGCTTAGTGCTCACGCCGTCCTGCACGCTGGTGACGAGACTGTCTGGGCCATCAATGCTGAAGATGTCTTGGGCTGGGTCGTACACGGAATTGACGCCTCCGAGCATGCGAACTGTGCCGCCGCGCTGGTGGTAGGCGAATTGCTCCCAAACTATCATGCCAGCAAGGATGACGGAAGTGACGGCACCGATGGCTACGCCGCAAGCGGGATTGATCACAGCGCAGGCGGTTGCGGTGGCTCCAATTGTGGGAAGAAGAAGAGTCGCACGGGACCAGAAGAGGTCGAAGCGAGTCGGATTGTCCTGGCGGATGGCAAGAGCTGTAGAGCGAGCTTGAGGGGGGACTCGAAGACCCCCAAGTCTGTGAAGGGAAAAGCCGACCGCATCGTCAAGGGGCACACAGATGCCGTGGTTGTTATGGGCTGGAACGAGGTCTAAACATTTTGATCAGCATGGGAGACAGGAATGACATAGCAGGACAGGACATACGCTCGGGTCGGAATTCACCACAAGATTCGTCGGCATGAACGGTGAGGGCGTGGTGCGCCGTCTCAGAGTCCTTGAACCACAAGGCCTTGGCCTCAGCTGGAGCCTTGATGATGTGACAGCCTTGGAAGAAAGCGCCGACAGCGTTGTCGAAGCCGGAGTAGCCAGAGATGGCTGCATCTTTGCAAGCAGCATCCTCGTGAAGGCTCACTGACCAGACATTGGATTCGGCAGAGACAAGAGTGCCAGCGAGAGCAAGGAGTGCAAAAGCAGAGAGCATATTGACAAAGAGCTGGTGTGGATTGATGTGTTGTGATAGAGCATTGCAGGGCCTTGGAGTTCATACTTATATCCGCGAGCCAGATATTGTCATTGACCGATGTCCAGACGTCGTCTTCAGTCGACGGCGACGCCGACATGATTCAACGATTGATATTGACTCTAAATCTCCGCGTAATGCATGCCAATGAACTGCCCAGAGACCATACAGTCTGGCGTCTTGGATGTCAGTCAACTTTGCCTTACAGCCTTACAGTAACCCAAGGCACTAATTCTTTAGGCGTTTCCATAGCGCTCCTTCGAGGGCTATTCCGGATCCTTCGACCCACTGTTTCCGCATATTGGGTATTCAACATTTGCAATCTGTCACGATACTCCTCACGCTATTTGCCACGTTGCATTGAAGACCCGTAGCGGCAATCATTGTTTTCGGGTCTGATCGGTCACATGGTCTGCTTTCCAAGTCTCAGTATTGCAATGTCGCATACTTGGCCTTCGACATCGAAGTACTTGTCCACGCTCCGCGGAATGACAAGCTGAGATTTCCAACATGAAGCTGTTAAATAGTCCTCCATACTTCGCCATGGCACGCGGCGCCACTTGGCCCTATGCAATACTGCCATATGGCTCCGGCTTGGGCTTGCAACTCAGGACAGCCGACGATTCGAAAGACGCTACATGGAGTAACCGACACCTGGCATTGGTCAAGCGCCCAATCTTCCCTTGTTGTTACTGCGCGGTGTTACATCCACCTTGTCATCGACTGCAGAACAGAGATCGATATTGAGGATGCCTGGATTGCATGGTTACGTTCCAAATGCAATGCAACACTTCGCCTTTCCTTGGCCGATCGATACAGATAGCTTGGTATACGTAGTCATTGCAGAAGTTCCTATGATGCATCGTCCAGCTCTTTCATTGGGATACTCGAGTATAAGATGCCTCAGCTGCCCACCTACCATAGTCATAGCCAGAAACCTATCGGAGCAACCAATCGGACATCTTTTCATCAGATATATCAATCAATCATGCGGTTCATCTTCCCTGCCGTCCTCGCCCTCGCCAGCACCTCTGCGGCGCAATGGCTTGTTCAAGAGTACTCTGGCATCACGTGCACAGGCCAACGCATCAGTACGATCACCCCTCTCGGTGTGAGCGACAGAGAATGTCGTGCGTTGGGCTCCGGCACCACATCTGTCCTGCTCTCGCTCGATGGCGGAGATGAGGCCAAGCGATTCCGCTTACACGGAGACGATGCCTGCCTCGACCAAGAATTCCCCGGCGGTGCTAACTGTAAGTGACACGAGAGTTGAATCGCTTGACGACGCTAATCCGAAGCCGTGGTAGTGGTACCCGGGAATCAGAATGTATGCTTTCTCAAGAATGGGGCGGGCTTTATCGAGATCGGCTCGCCGCCAGCCGCTCGTGATGTGTCACAGCCATTCAAGGCTTAGGTTGTGGGTGATTGGAAAGTGAGGAAGTATGTCGATTCGAGGTTCTCTGTGGAGCAGATGTCGATACACGAAATCTTGAGCATTACAACAAAGCAAGATTGCGCCTGTCCCATGATGCCGTCAGTTCATGTTTTTTCCGGACGCAATGCTGTGTCCTTCACAGACAAGTAGAAAGGAGATATCCTCATGGGTGATAATTCAGATGCGCCGCCACCAATTGTGCTTCGTGCAACTTCTGAGCAGTCTTCCGTGCAACTTCTGAACAAGTGTCGCAAGTCGAAAGCCGAAATTGAGTGATTTCCAATCTGTGAGTCCCCGAACATGAACCCGCTGGTCGCATTGTCGTATACGCGCTGCCGTCTCGCCAGGAAAAGGAAACTTCTCAGTGTACCCTTGGCTTGCCCGAATAACCATGTCGTCCGTGGAGTTCGCCTGCTCAGCTGCAGCATCATGTAGGAGCAGTCGCTATGATTGGAATCGCAGAAGTGTTTCACTTCCCCTTGGCGTTCCGGCATACGACAATAGTACCATCGCCGGGATTGCGTGCTGGAAGGCTGTTGCGCGGTCGCTCGATGCCTTTCAGATATGCAGAAACTCGGCCATGGTGATGAGCAGTAGGATCAATGTAGCCATGGCGCCCAATGTTAAGCCTAGCCACGGCCACCCCGAGAACGAGACCAGCACTACAAGAAAGCATGTCGGCAGGACAACCATCGGGGCTCTTCGCCAGAACAATTCGTAGGAGCTGGAGTCGACATATGCGGCATTTGTTAGACCTTGATGCGCTTGTAGGGCATAGTCATGTGGATGTGGCGCCATAGTGATGTGGAACAGCTGAATAGCTCCAAAGTGTCGTTAAGAGACTGCTATGATCAAGGCCAGCCTGGGGTTGTAGTTCTCATATGTGTTGCGATGATGGCGGCCTGGGCATCAGGGTCCACGCGGGCCGGCAACATCATCGCTTGGCATTCCTTGAGGATGCTGGGCTAGCGGGAAGACGAGCTGTAAGGCGCTTCGAAGTGAGAAGCGTCGCAAGGCACGCCGCTTGACACGATGCCTACCCCGATGCGAGACGCGCCGCTTCATCTCACGCCGCTTCACACGCCGCTTCACCCGCTGCATCAGGTGACTTCAGAGTCATGTGACTGCAGGTCAGTCACTTCACTGAACAAGCGGAGTTGCAGCATTTTCGCTAACAAAGTCATCCAGAAGTCCCATAATGTGTCAGCACTGGCATCGCGCTCATGTGGACATTGCTACACACGCAAGGGTATGCCATCTCTGTTCTTCTGATCGATGTGGGCAGTGATGCTAACATGCAGCTCATCGTGGGAGTCGAGTTCTTCCAACAGGAGCTTGGACGGACTGAAAGAAGCTGTCCTCTCCTGTCTCCTGATCGTTGATAGCCTCCAGATCCTGAAGCGGCGATCTCGGTATTTTTACAGTTCCTGTCAAGTAAGAAGTCATCTTGAGACTGATCAAGACTCTACCGCTCATGGAGGATTCGATGGCCGCTTTGGCAGCACTTACAATGGTCACCACCTGCTGCGAAGTGTTTATGGCTCCCCAACGTTGCATTCTGCATCACTACTGGCACAAGGACAGTCGTGAAACAAAACGCATGGTTTGGGAGTCAATGTTTAGAGATTATGATGGATACTTTGAGGCGCAAAAGATGAAGCTGGTTCTGGAAAATCAAGAGATGGACTTCATCGAAGACAAGATTGGAGTATCTCGCGTCTGCCGGACGCTGGACATCTTTCGGTACGCGGTGGAATCTTCCTCGATTGCTTCTCGTAGGCGAGGGGAGGAAAGGTTGACTAGTGCAAAAAAGCTGCTCAAATTCGCGCAAGACGCACAAGATTACACTCTGGCGCTCAGTATCGGCTATCATGCGGCCCGTGTCCGCAATCAGAATTTGGATGACATCGACCCTACTTTCGTCATTTAGGTTTGGCAGACGACCGTAAGCCAGTTGTATTGCAAGGCTGCAATCCGCATGCTCAAAGCACACTTCCTCGACCCGAAGCATCGGACAGAAGAGAGTATGACGGTCTTGCTCTGCAAAACAGCATCAACAATGGACACTTCACTCATGGAGCTACTTCTCAAGATTTCTGACGCTGACCCTGAGACCAGAGACCAGTCTGGCAGCAGCTTACTCTCTTTAGCGTCAGGGAATAGTCGTACGGCAACCGTGGAATCGTTGCTTGTGACCAACAGAGTCCAACTCGACTCAAAAGACAACGACAGCCGAACGTTACTCTCATAGGCATCACAAGCGGGACATGTTGACATAGTCCGAGTCCTTCTCTAGTCCGGCAAGACCGACCCTCTCAGCAAAGAATTATTTGGTCATGAAGCGGCAAGAGTGTTGTTACTCGACGCAATAGAAGGGAAACTACCTATTTCAGATCCGGTGCTGCGAAGAGAGCACAATGTGAACATGATAATCGACTGGTCACAAGACCTTAGTAAGCGATCTCGCGATGATACCAATCCATCAAATTCGCAAACTGAAAACACGCCGCAGTCCAATGAGACCGCTTCGGTCGTTCGAAAAGGTCCCGAAGACGACCAACCCACGGCGAAGACCTCGCCATCACGCGGAAGTTCCAATACCCGGCACTCCACAGAGGTGACTCGAGCAGTTTCGTCTTCCCCAATCTCTAGTGATCCTCAACATGATGGAAATACAGGCAGCCCGAGTTCCACTTCGCATGGAAGTCCCCGCAATGAGTTGATAAGCGCACGGTAAGCTCTTTCCCAGTTTTCTGTGTCTGCGGCAGTGATAATACTGTCATCTTCGCGCACAGAGTACTCACGAATATCAGATCAGCTGCCTATCTCGGTGGAAATCATCGCGACTTCACCATCACCTGCAACTATCGCGAGTGGAAAGTGCACAAGGCCGTTTTGAGCTCACGCTGTGGGTTCTTTGATGGTATGTGCTCGAACTTGTTCCATGGAGTCGAGAGAAGGGACATTGATCTTAGCGAAGACGACGAGGATGCCTTAGAAGAAATGATTCACTGTGAGTCCATCATTGAATTCCCACTACACCCCTCAAAGCCTGAACCATGGTTAGATTTCTATCATTCGGATTGCGTCGAGGGTGAATCTCAACTTCAAGCATCATCCGCATCCAAACCACGGCGTCTGGCCAAGAAGCTCGACTCATCCCACATGCAAGATCCACTACTTTCGCCAGGCGGTAATCCTGCTCCCAGTGGGCCCGTTCTACCCGTGCCGAATGACCAGCCGGATGCCTCCTCCCCCTCAACCAGTACAAAGAAGAAAGGAGGAGGAGCCTAACCACTGGATAGCTCGCCCGGTATAGCCACAGTACGGGCAGCTTCTTCTGACCCGGCGAGAGATAGCGATTACTCGTCGCGGGACGACGGTGATGAGCCGGAGCCGGAGCCAAAGACCCTTCTTTTGCTCCACTCACGCATCTAGACATGCACTTGCAGAGAAGTACGACGTCCCGTCGCTAAAGAATCTGGCACAGACCAAATTCGAGATGGCTGTGACATGCTACCACGACTCTTCCGAGTATGCAGACACCGTGGAGGAGGTCTACTGCTCTACTATCGATACGGACCGTGGTCTCAGAGACATTGTTCCACAAAAATTCCGTGCCCACCCGTCTCTTGCAACGACACAGGACATTTACGCTGTTATCGAGGAGACCCCTACGTTAGCGCTTGACCTCTACAGAGCTGAAAGAGGGATTCCAGTAAACGTTGTCGTTCAGAAGACGCCTTTCGAGAATCGGGTGACCAGCAGTCATCCTTCGCCAAAGTCCACTACCAGTTCAATATCGACACCGACCAAAACCATGTTTGATGCAAAGACATCATTAGCCGGCGGGCCACAGCGACACATCGCAGCTCGACGGGGAGCGTAGCGGGCACCCAGTGGCTGTATCTGAGCAGTATGCAACTCGACGGAGGATCGAATCTCGACCTGTTAACCGTGCTTCACGACGCGGGAAGTCGAGCTCGGTCTTCCAACTACTTACTCTTCAGTAGCCAAAAAGCGAAGCAACTGGAGTACGAGATCGGCAAAGACTCCATCAGTAGTCTCCGAGGAGCCATAATCGTACGATTGTGAATCAGTCTGATATAGCCTTTGCTATCCAGGACTGAGGAGGCTGCTCTGAAGCCCTTTTCCTTGTATCCGGAGGAACATCATGTGTGTTATGGAATCTCACGTCCTCATCTTCGGATTGTTCTCTATCGTCGCTTGTTTCTTTTTCTAGGTAGTCATTCTCACTCTCATCGTCGTTATACGAGAAATTGTCCGAGATTAGTTGATCGTGCCGAGTAGTTATATTCTTCTTGTTCGTGGGAGGCCGGGCTTCGGCATCGCGTGGAAATGCAAGCCATATATCTTAAGAAGACCATATCTGGTTGAGAGTACAGCACCGCTCTATAGTTATATCCCTACGTAGAGGCATACGACTTGAAGCCGCCAAAGTCGAATGTAGAAGCAAATGCATCTACAGATGAGTCGCTGATACGTTCTCTGCGAAGATAGCCCGCCGGTTATCATGAACGGCGTTCTACAGGGGCGATCAGGGGCCTGACTACAAAGCCAGCATCGGATAGAGATGTCTGTACGTCTAACAGTGTCCCTGCACCCCTCTAAGGCTGTGGTTACGCCGACTACGACGGAGTTTCGTAAACAATGTAAGTATCAGAGGAATCAAGACAGGCAATTAAGACACTACTCGCTATGTAAAAGTCCGATCAAGAGAAGCCAAAACTCCATCAGTCAACATCGTATCTCGTCATCGAATGCACATGATCAAGCACAAGGGTTCCATCGCTCAGTGCTCACTCTTCTTCTCCTTGTGGTGGTGCACCTTGTCCTTGATCTTCTCAACCAGACCCTTCTTCTCCTTGTGGTCCGAGGCAGCAGAAGAGCCAGACCCGATGCTAGCCTTCTTGTCCTCGTGTCCGACATCGCTCGAACGGCCGACGCCAGAAGCGTCGGCGGTGCCGACGTTGCGTGCGGTGTTGGTGCTGGTCTCGGTGGGCAGGTTGGTGGAGTCGGTCAGAGGGCTGGAGTCGGCCTGCATGCTCTTGCGCTCGGTGTAGGCGTCCTCGCCGATCTTCTTGCCGCCCGCGGTGGGGATGGCGCCGGGGTTGACGCCGTGGTCGCCGCCCTTTTCGGCGGGCTTCAGCGGTGAGTTGGTGTGGTCGGGCTTGGTGGGTGCGATTGAGGCGCGGCTGCCGGTCAAGGAATGGGACGGCGCAGTGGTGGAGCTACCGACGGTGGCGTCAGGGATCTCTTGGTGGGCGTGCATGGGGTCGGCAGTGTTGCTGGAAGAGATGTTGCCGGTGGTAGTGGAAGGAGTGGTTCCTGGGGCGGCAAAATCAGTGCTGCTGCCCGTCGGGACATTTGTTGGGAGAGTGTTTGGCGGTTGGAGTTTCATGTCCTCCAAGCCTGAAGACAAAGAGGATGTCGATTCTTCAGGCCGAGAGTGGGGAGTCGAACCAGTGACGGCAGCAGCAGGAGACTCGCTGCTCTCAGTCGTGTTCTTGCCCTGTCCCAAGGGAAGTGCAGTTCCGAACCACGAGCTGCTTCCAATACCGCCAGTCTTTGACGATGGCTCGGTGGTTGCGGTTGTAGGTTCGGTGCTGGTGACGTTGTTGGTGGAAGTGCTAGACGACTTACCAGGGAGGGAGGAAGTGTGTCTGTCATTGTCCGAGTCAACACGGGGATCGGCCTTGTTAGCCAGATCGGAAGCGTGAGGTCCTGAAGTCGTGTTGGTCGATGTAGGCTCGACTGCAGGGCCTGAGACTTGTTAGAGGATGGCTTAAACGAGTGAATGTATGAGGTTGGTGAACTGACCACTGGGAGCCGTGGCAGAGGCAGCAGTCGGAGTGACGCCTTGAGAAGAGGTCACACCCGATGTAGGCACGCCGGAGGTCACGCCCGAAGTTGTGGTCGAGGGAGTGGTAGAAGAGGTGGCGGGGTTGGTGGAGTAGTCGGTAGAAGGGTCTGCGAAGGTTGTTAGCTATTGAACTGCTGTGATTGCCTGCGATTATTCTTACCAGTGTGCTGAGGTGCCTTTCCGCCCAGGGTAGCATCTAAGATGTTGTGTTAGCGTTTGTTCAACAATGGCAATAAAATGGCAATGTCATGAACCAACACCGATGCAATGCATACCTTCGGAGTTGCCCTGGTCGTACGGCTCGCCAGCAACACCAGAACCAGTCACGCCGCTCACAGGCTCACGGCCTTGCTGCTCAGCAGTGGTGGTGTTGGTGGTTCCCATGCCGATAGCGTTCTTGATTGCCTCCATGATTGTTTATTGTGTGGTTGATTGGTGGGTTGGTTGAGTTGATTGAAGTCGCTTTTCTTTGCAACAGTGCGGAGAAGTGAGGAGTGTGATGTGGAGAGAGAAGTCAAGTAGTGAGTTATGGCGAGAAATAACGTTTGTTTTTGACAAAGGGAAGCGATATGGGAGCTTTAGGTGATGATGAAACTGGATTGGGCCCTGCAATTAGATAGATTGCCATGACGTTCTTCGGCCCCACTTCACTACATCTAAGAGTCGCGTGGGAGCAACCAAGATCTCTATCTGCCGCACTACAGACACTTCACATATGCAGTAGTGTCTTTGAACATGCTCTTCGATTCCACGAACAAGCCTTGCGATCCTGGTATGCAAGCTCTTTGGCTCTCTTCAGGTCAGTTCACTTGCTTCTCCAGGCCCAACCATCACCCCGGCCAAAACACCTACAATACGCGATGCAGCTGTGACGACGTGGCCAAGCAGATCACAAGACTGCCAAGGTGGGCGAAGCAGACATCAGCAATCAGCACAGGCCCCACTAGGCAACTCGCTGATATGAGTGCCAGGAAAAGCAGGACTGCGATGACATCGACGTTCTTCTGTGACCATGCCCGCCATGGTCTACACACACCCTGTAAGACTGCTGCCACGTCGTTGTGCCCTATAACATGCTGCCATGTTCTTGAGGCAATCGTTGCTTTGCGCGACGACACTTAGGCAAGTCGATTGTGTAATCAAGTCGAGCCACCCATTGCGTTCTTCTGCTGAGTATGTCGCGCGGTAGAGCACACAACTGTCCATGTTGGACGCGAAACTTGGTCTTGTGGCTTTCGACCGCCACTAGCGACTCTTCTCTGGTCGACCTTGCTTTTCTGGTAGCCAGGTCGCGTTGCGAGAGGCTTACATTGCGACTGAACCTTGGTGTTGCTCAAGTAGATCCGCCTTCGTTGCGTGGCCATCATCGCTGATCAGAGCGAATGTGTTCATGAGGCGAACACAATCTTTGCCGCCAGCGACATCGATCTGGTGTGGTCAGCGTAGCCAGTCCAGGGTGACTGAGTAACGCAAGCAGCGACTGGATGTTGGGCGCCGGCCGCACCGTTGTCCGCCAGGGTCACTATGGTTTTGACAAGAGCAGTCTTGACCTCAGGCGTACGGTTGCGTGTCGCTCGTCGTCTGTCCAACCGTAGTAGGTTTCCCTTCCAGCTGCTGTCGCATGGACAGGCGTCGTGAACGCCGCTCCTGGACAGCTGTTCGCGTTCAGAGACGAAAAGCCCCAAATTCGGAGTTCAGAAGCAAGAGAGGAGGTCGTGATCTCCCTATCCTTCCTGCATGTGCACACCCTCACCCATTCCTCAACAACTCCTTCGCCCTCTCAATCCTATCCATGGCCCTCTCCAGTCTCTCCAACCTCTTCTTCCTATCCCGATCCCTCTCCTCAATCCTCTGCACCTTCATAGCAAACTTGGCATCCCTCTCTTCCAAGAACCTGATCCTCTGCCTCAACCGCGCACCCTCCCTCCTCTCCTCAGCAACCATCTCATTCGCCTGCGAAAAAAGACTGCCAGTCAACTCCTCAATCTCAGCGCTCATGTTGTCGACTTTGTTCTCTGCCGCAAGGCGCTGAGCCTGGGATTGCGTCAGGAGGGATTCGAGTTCGCGCTCTCGTGGTGTGGGAGTGGAAGAGGGAGCGAGGGCGGAGGTTTTGCGCGAGTGCATAAAGCTGCCAAAGCGCGCAAGGCCGACAGGTGCTGTTGTTCCCGCTGCTGCTTTTGCGCTCTCGGTCGTGGCGGTGCTGTCGAGGGAGTCGTTGCGCTTCTTCGCGAGGCGCAGTTCTGCGGTGAGGGTGCGGATGTCGTTTTCGTAGTCGGCAAAGCGTTGCGCTGGAAGACGGATAGCATGTCAGTATGCGCTTGGGTTTAGAATAGACAGACAGAAAAACAGGAACACGTACAAGCACTTGCGACCTTCTCGCTCATGTCCTCGAGCTCATCCTCCAGCTCCCTCACCTTGGCCGTGTCGTCCAGACTACGACTTCCGACGCTCAACGCCGAATCATGAGGATCCGGTTTCCGCTCTTCATTATTGTCCCAGTCCTTGGGAGCCATGGTTGTGTCGTCGTTGTATCAGGGCCCGCCGTGGAATAATGCATGTACATTCATGTGTCGCATAAGCAAGGAGGCACGCGAGCGTCGGCACCTCG
>Ga0265797_10008852_pt1 | contig 13268 bp, 8 predicted proteins | sample P2T30metagenome_FD_192433 | JGI IMG/M metagenome (GOLD analysis project Ga0265797, IMG submission 192433) | Plant litter microbial communities from East Loma Ridge, Irvine, California - P2 T30 | ecosystem: Environmental > Terrestrial > Plant litter > Unclassified | place: USA: California... | reverse complement strand
GACTGAGCCCGTACACCATTGAGGGCGAGTACAGAGGAAGCAGGACGGAGTACATCCACTGGATCCAGGATGTTCCAGATCAAAAGCAAATCATAAGCCAGTACTGCCGCTACACCGGCGAGATCAAGAGGGGACGCAATGTCAAGCAGCTTGTCAACCGAGCGCTTAGCTTTGCTCTCAGCGAGCCAAGAGGACCGGTATACCTGGCAGGTGCCAGAGAGGCGATGGAGGAGGAGATTGATCCCTACCAGGTTGAGCAGCAGTACTGGAACCCGATCGAATTGGGCGGCCTAAGCAAGAAGCAAGTCGAATCAGTCGCGGACATGCTCGTCCAAGCAAAAGAGCCACTCGTCGTGACTGGATACAGCGGACGTAACCACGCAGCCGTGGGCGCACTGGTCGAGCTTGCAAGCACCGTCAAGGGCCTCCGAGTCCTCGACACCGGCGGATCCGACATGTGCTTCCCAGCCGACCACCCTGCCTGGCTCGGTCTCCGCTACGGCATCGACGACTCCATCAGAACAGCCGACTTCATCCTCTGCCTTGACGTCGACGTCCCGTGGATAAACACCCAATGCAAGCCGAGGAAAGACGCCAAAATCGTGCACATCGACGTCGACCCTCTCAAGCAGCAGATGCCCGTCTTCTACATCGACGCCATCGCCCGCTACAAAGCCGACGCCGAGACCTCCATCTCCCAGCTCACCGAACACATCAAGAACACCAAATCAGACACCATCTCCTCGCAAGCCTTCTCAGACCGCTGGACAGCACTAGAGCAAAGCCACAAATCCCGCCTCGAAACCATCGCCTCGCAAGCCAAAGCCGCCGACGACGGCTCCTACGCTACGTCATACCTCATGTCTGAAGTCCGCAAGGCGGTGCCCAAAGACACGCTCTGGGCCATCGAAGCCGTGACGCAGACCGGTTTCGTCGCCGACCAAGTCCAGGCCACGATCCCAGGCTCCTGGATCAACTGCGGCGGCGGCGGCCTCGGATGGTCTGGCGGCGGAGCGCTGGGCATCAAGCTCGCGAGTGACGTGCAAGCTGGCGGGACGAACAAGGGCAAGTTCGTGTGTCAGGTCGTCGGCGATGGGACGTTCTTGTTCAGCGTGCCCGGCAGCGTGTACTGGATCGCGCAGCGGTACAACATCCCCATCCTCACCATCGTGCTGAACAACAAAGGTAAGTTAAAGTTTTTCCCTGAATCGTGTTGGAGTCGGTCCGGCTGACTACTGCCGCATCATTGCTGCTGACTGACTGACACGTTTTCTTCTAGGCTGGAACGCGCCCCGCCGCTCCCTCCTCCTCGTGCACCCCGATGGCGAGGGCTCACGCGCCACCAACGAAGACCTCAACATTTCATTCTCGCCTACGCCCGATTACCCAGGCATCGCAAAGGCCGCTGCAGGTCACAAATGCTGGACCGGCGTGGCGTCGACAGCAGACGAGCTGGCCAAGCTGCTACCCGAAGCGGTCAAGGCCGTGCAAGGTGGACAGTGTGCGGTGCTGGAAGCGCAGCTCGAAGGGCCTCAGGGCAAGTTCGGCGGTGGCAAAGCTGTGACTGTCGGTTAAGGAGTTTGAGGCATTTAGGGTGAGGAAGTAGGGCCGTCGAAATGAATCGAAAGGTTTGCAAGAGAACCAGGTGGCGACGCTGTGAAGTGCCGCTCAGAGTCCCGAGACGCGTTTGATGCGGTGACTGTGGCTATTATGGATGTATCGAAGTACATGTATCGAAAGTGACGATGTTGCAAACGCCGCTTAGGGTTGAGGCTCTTGATACGCGTGAAGTATGGCTATCGAATGAATCAAAGTCGTGAGATGTCAAACGCCGTAGCCGCCGCATAGAGTCGGAACGTGTGACGTGAAAAAGTAAACTTATGGCTACTGACTGACTCGAAGCCTGAAGTGTAGCCACAGAGAGCAATCGCCGCTTATAGTTGGGACGTTTGATGCGAAAAGTTTACTTGTCATGTTGACTGACACGAGCTGGAAGAGGGAGGATTTCCAGAATCGGAACGGTGTGATTTGCATAGATTGGTTTTGAATGACATGAGTCCCTTTGAAGGGCAAACTTCGACTGAACGGCGTGACTTCATGGACGACCGTTGGAAATGAATCGAGCTTCGCGCAGAATTACACCGAGCGGTGTAACTTCACCGTTGGAACTCCTGCGTACTATACCTGCTGCTCAGCAAGCCACATGTAGCTGTGGTACGGATGCGGGACAGATGTGCGCCGATAATTAAAGTGCTGCTGAAGCTTAGATTTCGGAGTAATACACGTAGAGCAGTGCCAATAAGGTACTGCCATCAAACCTTCGAGCCTGCAAATAGGTTCCATCCCACGTTTAATCGAGCGAGACTCTGAGCATAAAAAATTAAGCAACAGCAAACGCAAGAACCGTTCCGAAAGGCTAGTTCGAAGGTTAGTCCAGATGAAGCTTCGGACGAACATGCTTGATGGCTGTTTAGCCTGGGGCCCGAATTGTGATGGAACAATTGCGTGTATATTCGAAACACACGGTCTCCCCATTGCGGCGGTGCAATTCACGGGCAGCTTTACGGGCATTGCGTTCAACTAGGATCGACTAGAATTGGTTAAGAATCTTTATAGTGCCAAGTAGGATGAGGGCAAAACCCTAAATGCCTATACCGTATAGCAAGTAGGTCTAAGTTCGTTGTCTCGACCGCACCTCGTCATGAAGACATACTGTCCGCAGTCAAGTTCAGGGATGAGCGGTCCCGGTGATCGAAACCCCATCGAACCCAGAGACCCATATCTCGCGTGTTCAAGATGAAACCTACCAATGACTCGAAACACTTGGCATGTATCTTGGCAGACTTGGCAACCCTTCTTTGACATGGGTTTGCAAGCACTACAGACATACTGCAAATGAGTTCAAATGACCTCGTTTGTGATTGTTGCGAGGACCCAGCCTCTTTTCCGCAGTTCTAGATGCCAGGCTATCTGTAATCTGGACTAGCTGGAGGCATTTCGATGAGCAGCGATACGATGCCCTCAACCTGCCCTCACATCACACCGCAAGCGTGCCCTCGTACGAGTCTTGAAACGGCCTGTGAAGCCTTGGACTGTCTGCCTTTCTTGCGCCACGCATACTTTCCGATGGCCGTTGTGTGATGATATGCATACAGGAGAAGTATGTGCGACGACGGCGACACCCGCGCCCGACCTCCATTGGACGCCATAGAGCCGGCGCAGTAACTCAATCTTTACGCTCCGTCATGCACGTGGTCTAGTACCGGGCCCACGAGGGTCGCTAGCCCGCTACCAATATTTCACGTCGATCATACGAACAGCCCTTGTGCCCTCACTTACACGTTAGGTCTGAGATCGATTTCTCCACTTCTCAGAGCGCGTCCACTCCGGGAAAACTTGTCACCGGGGGCTCGCCTCTTTGCAGTTGAGGCCTAGAGCGTCTGATTACTGCTCGTTCGCTTGACTCCTGGCCAGGTATAGCCCTACTTGTGGTTTTCTATATAAGAGATGCATCTCCTGCCACAGAGGTTTGCTATCCAGATCATTCCAATCCATCAAACTCACAGTCACTCTTTACAAACACTTCTTCTTTTTCTCACTCTCTTATTCAATCTACTAATCCATTGACTGGATTTTCACTCTTAGCAATATCAACAACAATGCCTTCCTTCGCTACCATCGCTACCGCCCTTCTCGGCGCTCTCGCCGTCGGCACCTCTGCTGCCCCTGCTCCTGAGATCGTTGAGCGCGGCTTCAGCTTCAACATTCCCGCTTCCAAGGGCTCCGTCACCTACAAGTCCGCCCAGGTCATCAAGGGCACCTTCGACGGTGGCTTCAAGACCTACGGCCGTGGTGTCAAGTGCACCGGTCAGGCTGAGGGCGGCGACAAGGACGCCGTCTTCCAGCTCGAGAACGGTGCCACCCTCAAGAACGTCATCATCGGTGCCGACCAGATCGAGGGCATCCACTGCAAGGGCTCCTGCACTCTCGAGAGTATGTTTCGTTCCCATCACACGATGTTTCGAACCCCACACTAACATCTCACAGACGTCTGGTGGACGGCCGTCTGCGAGGACGCTCTCACCTTCAAGGGTGCCGGAACCGCCGTCGTCAAGGGCGGTGGAGCCCGCGGCGCCGAGGACAAGGTCATCCAGAACAACGGTGCCTCCTCCGTGACCATCGACGGCTTCACCGTCCAGAACTTCGGCAAGCTCTACAGGTCTTGCGGTAACTGCAAGGGCAACGGCGCCAAGCGCTCCGTCACCATCAAGAACGTCAAGGCCTCCGGCGGCAAGCTCCTCGCCGGCATCAACTCCAACTACGGCGACGTCGCCACCATCACCAACACCTGCGCCACCGGCACCAAGAAGATCTGCGAGGCCTTCCAGGGCAACAACAACGGCAAGGAGCCCAAGTCCCTCGGCGCCGGCCCCAGCAAGTCTTGCGTCTACTCCAGCGTTCCCGCTTGCTAGATTCTTTCTTCTCTACGCATGCTCTAGCGCAAGTGTTTTGAGGAAGTGGTGGAGAGTTCCCGAGAGCGAATGGGGACTGAAGGTATTTCGATTCTGGGGAGGTTTGGCTTCTGTACAGTAATATCGAATTCCTGGTGTTGTTTTAGATTTTAGGCATCAGAAGGAGAATGTACCGGTTGCATTTTCTGGCAATAGTAGAAACATAATATGCCTCTTAAAATTCATACTTGCGTCACGCTGTTGAGTTCTCATCGTCAATCTGTTCTCTTGAAACACCGATATACAATACAGTTATTCACATACGTACTTTCCGAAGCTCGTTGCTAAGATGTACCGTCAAGGCCCTTCCTTCCTCACCGTCCTATCACAACCGCGACCCCTCGCCAATCGCAAACACGTTCCGACCACCTTCGACGCTCCACACCGTCCCTCGCTTGCCGACCTGCTCTTCTGACATGCTGCTCAGTGTGCGCAACGTGTGTTCATTGGCATGATTTGCCAGGAAGCGACGGTTGTTCGATGTCAAACGACCAACGACGTGTCCACGACTGGGCTTGCCGTCTCGGGCGTACTCGACGGTGTAGGTCTTGCTTCGTCAGCGAAAGATTCAGAAACCGCCAATTGCAACTGGGGTGAGATTTGAGCGACGGAAGCCGGGAATAGAACTTACCTCGATGGTTGCTTCGCCTTTTGCTTCTTCTTCGATCGTCGGCGCGGGATCTTTTGGTGGATCTGCAGACAGTGGGTTGGCGGACGGATAGGAAGTCCCGTCTTTCCTAGGGCAAGATGACAGAATGACGACGTGTTGATAGGTCATTACTCCACCGTTGGCGAGAATTAGGCCATTGCTGTCGACGCCTGTACTCTTTCTCTGGCGAAGCTGGCGGGTCATCTCAGTGAGCGCGTGCATGCTGTAGTTGTTTCCAGCTCCTCCGAAAGAAGTGAGACCACCGAGGAGAGTGAGAGGCGTAGTGTCCGGAAGTGCTAAATGGTGTTTCGCGATCTTCGGCACGATGGGAAAGCAGCTTGAAAGTGTTAGTGAGGGTTCTTCATGACAGCGAGGGGACTCGACGAACGAATAGAAGTCGAAGAGGTCGATCTCATCTTTGCTGGTCCTAGATACTTGCAGCGCCGCATCGAGAGAGCGCGAGATTGATGGGCTGGAAGTGAAGTTTGGGCGTTGCCAGACTAATAATGGTCAGCTCAAGAATCTTACACAATTGAGTAAGTACTTACATTTGTCGCTATCGGTGGCACCAGCGCCACCCAAGGGATAAATCCACTTCTCTTCAGCGACACCGAGTTCGCGAGCGAAGCCCACAGACGTCAAGATGCAGGCTCCGGCCAAATTGATGTTGTTGAAGGCATTCATCAGCAGAGGATCTGACGTGATCGTCAGCAATGAATATCGTCTTTGCTTCAGCAAGACTTACACGGGAGGCAGATCATTCGATTCTTCTTGCTCGGCGTTCCAATGCTCTCGGCTGTTTCTGCTGGAGTGCCGTAGTTCCAAGCATACTGATTTCCTTCGGCCACTTTAGCGAAGTCTGCATACAACTACGCAATATGAGTCAGTCGTTACGATCACACGTTATCTGACACGAAAAAGCCCTACCGACGAGCTCTCCTTGTGGTTGTCCATAACAGATTGCTTGCGAAACGCGCGGAAGCCATTCTCAAACAGCGGGTAAATGTGGATGGGGTTGCCGATGTGATGTTTGGCTCCCAAGTCTGGACTCATTAGGTTCAAGCGTTTTGGTGTGTTTGCTCCAAGTAACGCACCAGGTTTCATCTCGCGTGTTGAGGGCGAGAAGACGCTTGTGACGGAGACTTTGGTCGGTGTCCAGCCGGATGGCGGAAGTTGCTTCGCCGCTGCACATGCGGTTACTATAGCAAAAGCGTGTTAACAGTTTGTAAGTTAGACCGAAGGCCTGTGAGCAGGAAGAATTCCAGCGAAAAACATAAATTCAATGCGCTGTGAGCGGAGTTTTAATGCTTACATGAAGCGAGTGCTTCGCCGCCAGTGAGTATGGCAACTTTAGTCTCTCCCTTCGATATCCGCCGCGCAGCCTCGTCGAACCAAAGCCCAGGCTGGTTGCCTCCATTATCGGTTTCGTTTTTTCGAGTTGGATTTATCTTCAGCCGCTGAGCAATGAGGCCGGGTAGATCGTCGTAGGGCCACGTCCAGGTGCGCACCACATCGAGGCTGTCCACGGCGGCGCGCAGCTCCCGCGAAGAGGATTCTGAGATGCCGGTGTCTGCTATGGCTCCTTCGATGGCGTGCAGCATAAGCTGCAGCGGCTCCAGGGAATCCTCGACCCGCTTTGATCTGTTGACGAAGTCGCCGACTCCGATCACCACTGGAGTTGAGGCGGGTGGCGACATGTTGTGGAGAAGGGAACTGTTGTTGCACAATTGAGTGCCGGTGACACAGAGGGTTCCTACTTCGAAGTTTTTGTATGACTTGATGCATAAATAAAGTGAAGCCGCGGCAGGGCATTGTCTCAGTGAAGTGCTGCACGTAGGTCGCAGCGGAGTCCTTTCCTGAGCCTCGGCTCTTTGCTGCTTGCATGTCCTCGAGTGAATGTATTGCCGTTATTGCCTATCACGAGATGAATAATACCTCAGCAGTCTCGTGATGATGCAATGATAGCCGAGAATGCCGCCTTTTGATGATATAAATGCTTGGACATGTCGACGCACAAGAGCGGCATTCTCCAAGCGCTTTGCAACAAGTGCAGAACACACACGCTTTAGCAGCATTTCCTCGTATCAAGAGTGGAGAATCTATGTAACTTCTGATTTAAAGTGAGATCGATTCGTCAATCTGATGCCAAGAGTGCATTGCCATCCCTGCTCTTTTAGCAATATCGTCAGCGTGGATAAAGCGCGATCCTAGCGAGGGTGCCTGCGCACTGCACAGCTCTTAGCGAGTCCTTTGCTCCACCCAGCATGTACAAGATTTTTGTCTATCGCGTATCCGGATCCTATACAATTTAGCTCACCCAGTCCTTTAGCGATCGTCCCCTAACATTGAAACGTAGGACATAGCAATGGAATGTTAGCCACAGATCAGAGATTGATCAATTATATTGGTCAATATAAATTTCGAAAACTGGTACGGTACTATCAAGAAACCTGACTTATATCATTCGCGATTGCGAAAGCTGCAGGCCATCGATACATCTACACTCAGCAACAGACCTTGATGCATACCAACGCAAACCACCTTCGTCACGAACATTATTCCGTCAAAATTTACCATTCTTGTATAGGTGCCGAAACTTACTTGAGCTCTCACGATCAATCCTCGCCCTTCACTCGTGCCGCAACAACCTCCGCCTTAGTGATCGTCCTCCTCGGACCTTCAAACCAGTGTCGAGCTCCGATGCCGAAAGGGCAAAACCATGCTGCGAGAGCGATGCTAGTAATACCGCCAAACATGACAGGCGCGTAGTTGAGCGTTTGCTGATTGTAGCGTAAGCATTCGATCCCGGTTACGGATCCACAAGTGAACAACTTACCGAGGTCACAGGATATAGTTGAGGCAACATAAGTATAGCAGCTAAGAAGCATATGTAGCAACTACCAACGAGAGCGACAGGCGTACTGAGTCTGCCTAAATTCCATTTCGCGGGCACGAAATCTTGTCGGCCGACTGTGTGTCTGGCGATGATCGGGATGAGGTAGCTGAGATTAGTGCCGATGGTTGCAGCTGCTGTGATGGCAGTGAACGCGAATGTTGACCCGATTACGGCGGCGTTGATGGCAATAGACAGAAAAGCGATGATGAGTACGGCGTTTACTGGAAGGTGATTTGTGCCCAGCTTGCTGAACGTGCTACTGAAAGGCAGCACGCCATCGCGAGCGATAGCATAAGTAATTCGCTGAGCGCTGAGCATGCAGACACCGGCGCACAGCAGGCCATCGAACCAGATGATGAGGAGAATCGCCACGGCGCCTTTGTGTCCCACCAATTGAACCAGGTACTCGGCTGCGAGAAGAAGTCAGCATACTCTAGGCCAGACCCGATATGATAGATCGTACCCCAGCTGTTCAGATATGCACCGTTGACGATAGCCTCAAAATCTTGCATGCACAGCAGCACAAGCGCGAGAGTCGGGATAGACATCAACCAAGTACACGCAGTACTCGTCCACATGCCGTGTGCAACGACAGAAGATGCTTCGTTGGCCTCCTCGGCTAGATGTACTGATGCGTCGTAGCCGTAGAATTCCCAAGCACCGAACAGAACACCAATCACCCAGCAATAACTATCGCTAGCTTGAACAATCGTGCGTCCGTCGGCATCGACATCCAAGTTGATACCCTTGTAGAATCTGGTGAAAATGGCCGATGATTGGAATCCGCCGCGCCGAGATGCCGCAATGGGAAACCAGATCCAGTAGATTCCGAGCAGAAGCGCGCAGCTGTATGCGCAAAGTCTGAGCATCCATCTCACGGTGTGCTGGTTGATGATGTTGGGTATGAGGCCGATGATAATAGCGAAGGTAGATAAGCACCAGCCGAACCATCCAGCCGCGATGACCGTGGTGTCAGGATATAAGATCTGTAGAGCGCTCAGTAAGAAGTAAGTGGTGCCTTGGGCAAGACCAGGCACGATTGCCAGCCATCCTGAAAGCCATGTATGTTAGCCCGTGGTCCTCAGTCCAGCTACGCGGAGTACGAACCAGCCCAGTTGTACCACGCTGTCAGCCACGACAAGAATTTCCCGTAACGCGCGCCACCCAGCCTGTAGCTCCAGAGATAGATGCCTCCGGTTGTAGGGAGTGCCGCTGCGATTTCCGCCATAGAAAGCGACACCAATAAGCTGAAGCCGCCTACCATTGTCCAATTCGCAAAAGCCTGTTAGATGATTAGTGTCAATTTGTTGATAAGTACATCTGCTTAACTTACGGCCTGGGGTCCACCTGTGATCCTGTAGAAGACCATGGGAACTTAGCAGTGGCCTGAAGCTCACGTAACGAGTATACATACATGGCAAAACCGAACAACACAGGCATGCCCGATACGAAATTCATCGTCGTGAAAGTCGCAGCCCACTGCATCTCAGTCAGTACATCTGTCAACCTTGATTCCTGGTATTGCGTACATTCTCGAACAGGCCGAAACTGCGAACGAACACCTGCCTGTACCCGAGTGTCGCCAAAGTGTATTCATCGCGGGTCATCTTCAAGACAAAGGCATCCGTTTTGTTGGTCTTGCCATCGGCTGCCTGCATCTCCGTGTGCTCCAGCTTGCTGGGATCCATGCTAGCGGTGAACGGTACCGATGTGAGATAAGATATGAAGTGGATGCAACAAGTGTACAGTGTCGTGAGCAAATTCACTCCGAGATACTCTACGAATATGCAGAATTGTTGAGTCCTCGTGTCGAATAGAGGGGTACCTGCACTATGCGAGTAGCCTAGCAAAAGACCTCCCCTGTTGCACAGCTCCAGCCTCTGTGTGATGGCTTTTGCTTAGGAGCAAGCGAGGGCAATACCAGGCTAGGGTAGGCCAGTCACAGTTGGGAACGTCGTTTAGCTGAACTTGAAGATGCCGTCTCTCGTCCATGGCGGAAAGATCGTCCTATGCTCTCGTTGCACAATGATCTAAGTCGTAATCGGCGTTGCCAGAACAATGCCATCCGTGCAAAGTTCGCGCTGCGTTCACGCAAAAACATCGAAGTTGGCAATATGTGAGATTCCGAAATTCGAACGCATTTCGACAACAGGTGGCGACATTTCTCCATCTCAAATCGTGCAAGATCTGATGCTGTTCCGCCGTAAAGACAGCGCACGATCCTGATCTGCGTATTGCTCCCACCGGAGGCAGCTCGCCTGCATGTCTCATGCAGGGTCTACCAGACCTTCGCATCGGCACATTACTACTCTCGCGGTCCAGATTCAAACCCCGTATCTGTGTCCTAGCAGTAATCGGAAGAGTCCAGACTTTGAAGCTAGATCGCGAGCTACTGCATCATGTACGTTCTTCACTGGAGCGCTTTGACGCTCATATCGGGCGATGGAACGGAAGCCCTGGAATCGTGTGCTTGATTGAAGAGATGATGCTGCAACATCTTCCTTCGAATGAGGCTGATCTGCATGCTGTGATACACCACTAATCCAATCGCCAATGGTGCTTCTGAACAACGAGCCACGCGACCCGGGAGATCAGCGTCTTGGTGTGATTCACAGTTCGGAGGTCTGCATTTGATATGTCAGATGCATGATCCACTGCATATGTGGTATGTCCGAGTATACCCTGCTGGTACTTAATTCTGTGTGTAGTCTTCATGCGATATGCACCATGCGTGAAGACAAGCCCTGTGCGGATCAATATCAGCTTGACATAAGCGAGTCCCGCTCATCCGCATTGTGAAGAAAGTGATGGCTGAGCGGCATGGAGACGTGAGTGTGTGTGCGCCCTCGCCAACGCCTCAAATGTACAGATCGACATCGCTCAACATGAGGACGACTCTTCCACAAGAGTCAGTCCACCGAGGCAAAGCACTTTGATATAGGCAAACGGAGGAGGAATGCTCGCAGTTCAGTCGGACGAAACCGGCTAGGACTTGGCAGTCGGCTGTCAGTGTCGCGACGATGAGCTTCCGCGGGCTGTCGCCGAACGCTGGCTGGCCGGAGACGCCAGTCTTTTGCTTTGGGGATTGCTGCTTTTGCTGCTTGCAGATCAACACCAGCTACACCACCACCACCTCCCATACCCTCTCCGACTCACAACACATCTCTCAAAATGCTGGCTGGTCGTTCCTTCGCCGCGCCTGCGCGCCAGTGCATGCGCGCTGCCCGTGTTCAGCAGATCTCCAGACCCGCATTCGTGAGTTGCACCACCACCACCACCAGCTTGCACGAGCCTTGAACGGATGCGCGCATACCACCAGCAAGAGCTCGAACACGTATTAATACCCAGGACTAACGGGCGCCCTTTAGTCAATTGCCCACACCCGCTTTGCCTCCAGCCAGGCCGGTTCATTCCCTGGCCAGAAGGGCAGCGACGGCAAATACACCGTTTCCCTGATCGAGGGCGACGGCATTGGTCCTGAGATCGCGCAGTCCGTCAAGGACATCTACAGCGCCGCCGACGTCCCCATCAAGTGGGAGTCGATCGATGTCACCCCCTCCCTCAACAAGGACGGCAAGACCGTCATCCCCGACGCCTCCATCGAGTCCATCGAGCGCAACTTTGTCGCCCTCAAGGGCCCTCTCGCTACTCCCATTGGCAAGGGCCACGTCTCGCTCAACCTGACCCTCCGAAGGACCTTCAACCTGTTCGCCAACGTGCGTCCCTGCAAGAGCATCCAAGGATACAAGACCCCCTACGACAACGTCGACACCGTCCTCATCCGTGAGAACACCGAGGGCGAATACTCCGGCATTGAGCACGTCGTTGTGGACGGCGTTGTCCAGTCGATCAAGCTGATCACCCGCGAGGCCTCCGAGCGTGTGCTCCGCTACGCCTTCCAGTACGCCCAGGACATTGGCAAGCCCAAGGTCCGCGTCGTCCACAAGGCCACTATCATGAAGATGTCCGACGGTCTCTTCCTCAACCTTGGTCGCGAGATCGCCAAGGAGTACCCTAACATCGAGTTCGACGCCGAGCTCCTCGACAATGCCTGCCTCAAGGTCGTCACCGACCCCACTCCCTACAACGACAAGGTCCTCGTCATGCCCAACCTGTACGGTGACATTCTCTCCGACATGTGCGCCGGTCTCATCGGTGGTCTTGGCCTGACCCCCTCCGGCAACATCGGTGACAAGTGCTCCATCTTTGAGGCTGTCCACGGTTCCGCTCCTGACATCGCCGGCAAGGGCCTTGCCAACCCCACCGCTCTCCTTCTCTCTTCCATCATGATGTTGCAGCACATGGGTCTCACCGAGCACGCCGACAAGATCCAGGCCGCCATCTTCAAGACTCTTGCTGAGGGCAAGGTATGTGCTGAATGAACTCTCAACTTATTAATGACATGCACTGACAAACGATTTATTTACAGACCATCACTGGCGACCTCGGCGGCAAGGCCAAGACTCACGAGTACGCGGCTGCCGTCATCAAGAACCTGTAGATACCACCTTGATGCATTTTTGGGCGGGAAGCCTTGATTGTTGAGAGGAATTTGTTTCCCAATGTACAGCGCGATCTGGTGTGGGAGAAGTAGTTGGGTGTAACCATATTTTCACACACACATTACAAAGCAGCCACGGCTTCTTCTTTCCAGTATTGCTGGTCTACAAATTATGGATGCTGTACAGTGATTTCACAGTAATATTCAAGCGAGGTTGGGAGGCTCACATGAATTACTAGCCACTCATTGTAGTGCTGCCTCAAGTTCAAGATTACGCCGTATCTCGCGGTATGGCTTCAAAGTCCGTACTGTTCGCCCTACCGCTGAGAGACCAGTGTGGAGTTTGAATCTGGACCGCGAGCGTATGAGCGTATCAAGTACGGTCATGCCGGTTGGTATACGGATGGTAAATTGCCAAGGGGTGGCGTTCCGCTCGCCCTCCGCTCAGATCTCCGTGCGTGTTTGACGATCCTATGTACTCTGTACTACTACTGACGTGTGGCGGATGAGCACGGAGATGGCTGCCGATGGGTAAGGTGTGTGCAGAGATGACGACTCGAGGATCTGGGTGGCGTAAGGTACACGGCGTGTATTGGTGCCTTTGTGTACTTATTCTTGGATCCTTTGTAGCCGTTACATGTCACGGCAACACCTATCGATAGCAGATGGAATATTCAAAAGGCCGAACAACCGATGTGATGCCACTTTATA
>Ga0265797_10008851_pt1 | contig 13268 bp, 9 predicted proteins | sample P2T30metagenome_FD_192433 | JGI IMG/M metagenome (GOLD analysis project Ga0265797, IMG submission 192433) | Plant litter microbial communities from East Loma Ridge, Irvine, California - P2 T30 | ecosystem: Environmental > Terrestrial > Plant litter > Unclassified | place: USA: California... | reverse complement strand
TGTAAGTGCTTCTATTTGGAAGCGCTGATGTACGTCTCCTCCTGGCCGAATCCGGCCGTTCAGCTGAGCATATCAGGCCACCAGGGCGGAAAAGTCGCGGACTGTCACGAAGGGCTGGAACCGACCCTAAGCGGCCTGTCAGCTCTGCCGATACCGGACATTTGCTGTGCGACTCAACGTTGGCGTTGACCGGCGCTCAGTGGTATTGACTTACATGGCGCATGCTCACCTACTCGCCACGTGGCGCAAGGCGACGGGTTGTCCAAGTCGAACTACGGGGTAGGGAGCACTTTCCGGTGGAATTACCGCGTACTCAAGCCGATACCTTCTATGATTCTCGTCCTCAAGCGTGCGGAAGTGCTTGAACTCCTCAATTCACCTCGCCTTGTACTTACCTGTTCTCATTCCACCGTTTACCCAGGCATCCAATGCGTCCACTCGGATGAACTTGGTGGGAACCTCATACGGCGTGTGAACCATCCAATAGTGAAGCTCGCGGCTGACATAAACCTCCACATCTCTGGGAGGCACTTCCGCAGGCCTAGGCCACTTTAAGAGGTCAAACATCTTGTTTCGGTTCTTGGCGAGAAATTCTCGACGTCCGCGAATTCGGCTGTATTGGCCATTTTTGTCCGCGTCGCTCACGCCGAACATGCGGTCTCGCAGCCGCCGCGAGTCCTTTATTGAGTGCGCCGTTTGATTGTATTTGCATTCCGCATAAAGGACAGTATTCGTAGCCGGCCAGTAGGCGAAGACGTCGTAGTCCCCGACGTCCGCGAATCCCTCCTTGCGAAACCGCCGGAAAAAATCTGCGCCGCCTTCGACGTACGGGGTGTGGCGCGTGAGAATCTCCACGGCGCGCTCCTCGAGCGCATCCTCAATGAGCTTCTTGATGGACTTGACTACTGCTTGGACGTTTGGCCACTGGAAATCAGCCGGGAGAACGCCGTCTCGAACGGCTGACAGCCATATCAGCTGAGACCGACTAGCGCTCTCGGCTCCCCAGACGATCTGCTTTCCGACTGGGACAAGAGGCCGGATGGCATAGCGATGAAGACGCTTGCTGTGCTCCCAGAACGGGACATCGCTTTCGTCGATTGCCTTGCCGGGCAGGCGCCTGATGTCGGTTCCCGAAAGCGTTAGGAACGATACGATTGCAGTAGCCTCGGCCGGCGTGATTTCCTCGAAGCCCTGCACGATGGCATGAGCAAGGTGGTCTGGCTCCCCCAGATAGAACAGAGCCAAGTCGTCCGCCAAGCCATGGCGCACCGGCTGGGTGAAAACCGTCAGGGCCTGCAGGAGTTTCTGTAGCTCGAACCCGACGTCAGCCTGGAATGCCTTCTGGATATCTTCGCTCACCAGAAGCTCCGCGACTGCCCCCTCCACGGTGTCGTCGTTTTTGATTCCCTCGCCCAGCCTGATTCTCGCCAACTCGTGCGCATACTCTTCCTCTCGTTCCTGCCAAGTCTGGGAGTAGAAGACCTCTGGGACGAACTGGTCGTCGATGTGCACGCCGCTTACGTCAACCTGGTTGTGCAGAATGTCGCTGGCCCCCGCAAGAACCATGTACCAGTCAACCAGCCCGATGAGCTCTCGCAAGAGCTGCGGCGTGATTCGCTCCTGGCCACTCGTGTTAGAGCTGACCGCCTTCTCAAGCAGGTACCGGTAGTTGCGAGCGGTGCTTTCGAACTCCTTCCGAGCTTCGGAAAGAGCTTCCAAGCGGTCGTAGTCGACTTGGTGGGCGCGGCTCTGGTGCACTCGGGTCTCGCGGATGCGCCTGGCAAGAAGTAAGCTGTCGTGCTGCTCGACACAGGCGATGGCCAGCATCTCCCTGTCCAGGGGCGCAAGCCGCTTTTCGAGGTGAAGGCGAAAGCGTTCTCGAGCCGTGTCGATGCGTATCTTTGCCTCGTGCAGCTCGTAACGACCAGGCTCTAGGTCACTTTCCTTCATCACGACGGCCAGTGCCTTGCGCGCGAGCTTGTACTCTGTCGGCGTCGGAACGACTGGGTCAGCAAAGTCGGGCACGTCTATCGTCCGCTCCAGCACCTGCAGATGGTAACGCGCGGGGCGTGCCGCGAGGCCCGCTAATCGGGTTGCGAGGTTCTGCGGGGCAGTAAAGCCGAGCGACGCTGTGCAGGCGAAGAATGCCTCTTGAAGGCAGCGGGCCTCGAAGGCTGCGTTTCGTGCCCCGTTCAGACCAGCCTGTATGGCGGTTGCATGCAGTTTCAGTTCAACGTGAGTTGGGTTCCCCACGCTTCCGGCGGCAGACAGCACTATTTTCTCGAAGCTCTCCAGAGGTGCCGGGGACTGCTCTCGGTCAACACGCCCCTGATCGGCGAGGCGGCAGGCGAAGACCAGCTGCTGCCGCTGAAATAGCGCTTCCAATTGGAAATCGCCTGCGCACTCGTGAAGCGCGTCGATGACCATCTGCGCGAACATGTCTGCCATCTTAGCGTCTTCGACCTCCAGCCCAGGCTCCACCGTCACCGTTGCTTGAACGGTGCAGGAGCCGACCTGGGTGGAGTACGCCATCGCAGTACGGTGACGCGAGCGAAGCTCAACGACCCCCTTGGCGGTGCGCTTCATGTGCCATCCAGGCGACCCATCCGGGAAACGCGGCGGCGCCGACGCCCAGAACTCGGTCAGGGTATTGAAGCGCCACCCGCTGCCCCAATGCGGGTCTAGGGCAATCATCGTTGGGTTAATGGCCCCCTCTACGAGCACCCCGTGCGTGTCCTTGAACGTGCCGAAGAGGTCAGCAAGCGCACGGGAGAAGGGCGACAGCGTTCCCCGCTGTGTATCCGCAAAACTCCAGAACTGCTCAAGCTCCCGTATGTTCTCGAGACCATCGAAGATGCTGACCAAGTCAGCCAAGGGGATGATCCTCGTGGGCTGCTTAGGCGCGTCAAGCATGTTGAAACCAGTACCGGACTGTGTCAGGACGATAACGATCTGCACATCGTCAGCCCCGGGACCGCTCTGCTCACCTCGGCCGAAAGCTAAACCCTGTCCATCGTCCATTCGCAGGTGCAGAACACCCCTGCTGCGAAGACCTGCATAGACTGCGGAAGCCGCGGCGCCGGCGGCCGCAAGTGACCGATGGTCGCAGGTGCAGAACAAATGTACCCGTGAGCCTCCAGTGATGGTGCAGCTGACAGTCAGGGCGGGAAATTCTTGCCGGCTGACCATTAGCTTCATCGGGCCGACCATCACATGCCGCAGTCGGGCGGCAACATAGTGGCCGACAGCCTTGTGGGTTTGCGCGGTGACGCCTGGCGACCCAACTTTAGCCCAGCGGTCAATGATGACCCCTGGCCCACTCCGCAACGAGATTGGAACCCATGTTTCGCCTTGCGCTACACCCAGAAACGGCAGGGCTCCGCCCGTGAGGACAGCGTCCCCAAACGTCGCCCAAGTCAGTGGCGCCTTATACGCGCCCATGGAAGCGACCAGCTCGGCGCTTGCGTTGGCTCGCCATTTGGCGACCCGAGAGCCTGCACTTAGGAGCGCGACACGGCACGAGGTCCAGAAATTTTCGGGCGGCACCTCCACGTGACCGTAACTAGGCTCCGGGAGTACAGCGCCGGCCGGGTTCGGAACTGCCTCAATCAGGTCAGCGTGCAGAGCGATAGCGAAGTCCATGTCGGCCAGGGCTGCCTGGTTGCCGTCATGCGTGATGCGGAATGCCTGCACAAAGTCGGGAAGCCGCTCGATGCAGCTGCCATAGAACATCGGCACGTAGCTATCACCAAGGGGGGCCCGAACTTCGCCCCAATCTGCTTCGATGTGGCAGTCCTCTAGCGTCGGGAACTCCGGCCAGGCCGTGTAGAGCTCCGTCAGAAAGCGGGCGAAGTCTTCGTAAGTCTGGATTGCCTGCGCGTCGTTCGAGTCGCTTTGAAGACCCAAGAGCACTGCCCAGGCAAACAGGTGCTTGATCGGACTAGTCACATTCGGCTGCCAAAGGTCTGATACGGCCACTGCTACAGCAGCATCGAAGCGCATGTACCTGCGCAGTACTGCCTCTACAGCTGCTACGTCGCGCTGGAAGCGCAGGTCGACCTGCCCCTGTTGCTCTGATCTACCAAGGAACTCCTGCATCTGCTCAAGTAGCGACGTTGACGCATTCCTCGCGTCCGCGCTCTCCCAACGTTCACGCTTCTCGCGCGACTTCTTTCCCATACATGCCCTTGCGTTTTGCCTTCGCCGTAGGCGTCCGGTCCCAGGTGCTACCTGGGAAAGTTAAATGGCTGCAATTGGCCGAACCCGGCCGTAGAGCCCAGCATAACAGCTCGCCAGACAGGAAATCCAGCGGCAGCGGCGACAGGCTGCATCCGACCCAAAGCGGACAAAGCACTGCCGTGAAATCGGAACGTAGAGCCGTGCTTACAGAAAATCAGGGCCGCCGAATTTCTAATTTTTCCTTAACATAGGATAGCCATCGGTCGTCGGAATTAGGCTTGCCGAGTACAGTCTGAATGTGTTCAAAGCTCCGCGGGCTTGCCGCAAAAAATCAGGTAGTTTTCGCCGACGACAAAGTTCGGGCGCAAGACACAATCTGGATCATTGTACAGTCGACCTCCGCCGCGCTGCCAGAATGCTTCGTCACTATGATCGTTCGATGACGAACTGCGCGGAGTCTCCCCTTTCGCGCCAATAATAACGAAGCGCTGTTTCTCTGGGCCTAGAAGCCGCTCGGGGTAAATCCCCCCATTTTTAGAGCACGCTAAAAGTAGAGGCTATGCGGCAAGTGCCAGTTTCTGTTTTGGCGTGATTCCGCCAAGGGCCATGTTGGGCCGGTCGTTATTGTAGGCCCACAGCCAGCGAGTGGCAAAATCTTGGATCTCATCGAGCGTTTCAAACAGATGATGGGCGAGCCAGTCATAGCGTACGGTTCGGTTGTAGCGCTCGACGTAAGCATTCTGCTGCGGCTGGCCGGGCTGGATGAAATCGATGCGGATGCCGCGCTTTGCAGCCCATCCCAACGTCACGGCGCTGATGTATTCCGGGCCGTTATCACAGCGGATGGCGTCCGGCTTTCCGCGCCATTCGATGATCCGGTCGAGCGAACGGATCATGCGTTCTGAAGGCAGGGAGAAATCGACCTCGATTCCCAGCCCCTTACGATTGAAATCGTCAATCACGTTGAACAGGCCGATGCTGCGCCCATCGGAAAGCTGATCGTGCATGAAGTCCATCGACCAGCTTTGGTTGATGGCCACTGGCACAGCCAACGGCAACGGCTTTTCGCGTACCAGCCGATGGCGCGGCTTGATCCGCATGTTCAGTTCGAGCTCGCGATAAATCCTGTAGACGCGTTTGTGATTCCATCTGAAGCATTTGACGTTGCGCAGGTACAGGAAGCACAAACCGAAGCCCCAGTGACGCTGGTTGTTCGTCAACCGTACCAGCCAGTCCGCAATGAGCTCGTTTTCCGCGTCCAGCTTGGCTTTATAGCGATAGCAGGTTTGGCTGATATCGAACGCCTGGCAGGCCAGCTTGACCGTGGCTGACCGCTACGTTACTGCCCGTTGCGCCATCTCCCGCCGCTGAGATGGCGCTACCATTTTTTTGCGAGGGCCTCGGCGACAATTTCGGCTTTGAGACGCTCATCGGCATACATTTTCTTCAGGCGCCGGTTCTCGTCCTCCAGTTCTTTCATGCGGGCCATTAGAGACGCATCCATGCCGCCGAAGTTGGTGCGCCACTTGTAGAACGTGGCGTTGCTGATGCCATGTTCGCGGCACAGCTCCGGTACAGGGCTGCCGGCTTCGGCTTGCTTGAGGATGGCGATGATCTGGCTGTCGGTGAAGCGGGACGTCTTCATGTAGAGCTTTCTGGTTCTTAAGTAGAAATTCTACTTCTAACCGCGCTCATTTTGTGTGGGGATTACCCGACGAGATGCGTGCTAGTCTTTCCTCTGTCAAGTGCGGTGAAGTGTTGAACGATCGTGGACGGTGGGACGTCTGGTATTTGCCCCAACTTTTACCGCCTAAATTTTTTTGACACAACCAACCAAAAGCAGACGTAGAATGGAGCTGGATTAATGGCCGTGGCGAGGTAAAATCAATATACAGCACAGATATGATTGCATTTAATTGGTGCGCGTCAAAGAACCTGGATCAGTCGCCACTAACATCTTTGCGTGGCGAAACTCAGGCGACGCGTTCGGTAAGTATTCGGTCGACGTAGCTGTGCGAGCATTTCATTACTTGCTCTTATACAGTTCATTGCTCCCGATTAATGTGACGGAAGATCTAAGAATGAAATCATTCTTATGATGCAAAATAGTCGTTTCTACTATTTTTGGGAGCTTTAAATATGAATGCAAAGTCAGGTCGCCGTCATTTTCTGAAAATTGGCATGTATGAGATTTCGTTTCTAGCGGCCGCGGCGTCTCCCTTGCTGTCGTGCGTCCCGCAGTCAGCCTGGGCAACTACACCACCCGGGTCAAAAATGAGCATGGAGTCGTGGATGGAACAACTGCTGCGTTCAAATCCCCAGGACCCGAACCTCCGTTTGCCCGATGGGCCGTTAATAATTTCACGATTCCGTGAAAGCATTTATTTTCTGTTGCAACCTATTTCTTGGTTGCCAAATGCGTCTGATAAACACCGTTTTTCACAAGTAACGGTACCAAAAGGGTTTGTGACAGACTTTGCGAGCATCCCGAAAATATTTTGGTCAGTGCTTCCTCCTGATGGGAGTTATGTCTATGCTGCGATCTTGCATGATTATTTATACTGGGTACAAACGCGAACCAGAGCAGATGCGGACGAGATATTCCGTTTAGCTATGCGAGACTTTGATGTAAGTTCCGTAAAAATTAAAGCCATATATTCGGCGGTACGCAAGTTTGGCGGCACGGCATGGCGTGCAAACCAGAAATTACGCGAGAAAGGGGAACGACGCGTACTTGTAAAGTTTCCGAATGATCCACGCATTCGTTGGGAAGAATGGAAGGCGAGAAGTTCGGTGTTTGGCACCGAGTAGCGAGTTCGGTTTAGACCCCATAAAGAATAAATGCGGCCCAATAGCGTGGATGTCTCCACTGTTTGTGATTTAGGAAGCTGCGCTTTACTGCTGCCAGCGCAGCTATGTCCAATTCCCCTTTAGCAATACGATCGAAAAACAAACGCATAAATTCTGCTGTGGCTTTGTCATTGACTGGCCAGAGGGTAAGGAGCGTGTTGCGATTCCCAGCGATAAAGAGAGCATAAGGCAAGCCCATGACACCTTCCCCAGCGAGGGTCGTGCCAACTCCAGTATCACATGCTGAAAGGATCGTTAATTCACTGTTAAGATCATATGTCGTCCATTCACCGGCTGTTATGTATCCGTCCTCGTTCTCTGATGGACTGTCCTGGCTCAGCACTAGGCTACTCAAGTTTGGGTCCGATGCCAAATATCCGTGGGCGCTGAACAGTAGCCTGCGATATCTTCTTAATTTTCCTTCATTGTTAAGACTTTGTAGTGTGGCCTCGCTAGCGTCGTGTCCGACGAACGTGGTTACCTGCTCACGCTGTTCGGCTGCTGCGAAAGCGTTGCGTGCCGAATCGACCTCGCGTGCTGTCCCTGGTAGATTGCGCCAGCGAAGGGATTGGACGATTCCCTTTTCCGAGTGCAGTGGTATCGTCTGGATGCTACTCGCGCCAATGACAAAGGTCCGTTGCCCTGTGGTATATGGTATTCGCCATCCCCGCTGACGCCCTAACTCAGCCTTTGCCATTGTAGAAAAATTCTTTTTGTCATAAATAGCATTACCCATTGCCAGTAGCTCCATTGGATAGCTGGTCGATCGCTGATCATTCTCCCTGGCCTTCATTAGCGCATAAAGTGCAAAACTCTGAATAATGCATACTGTGTGGTTTGTGACGACATGGGTGGAACCCTTTGCACGCCACGACTTTGGAAGCGGAAGAGCGTCAAAAGGAAGCAATGCTAGAATTCCATCAGGCGCGACAATCCAATCGCGTTTCTTACGTAACTGCTTTTCGAGGGGAGCAAGTAATATATCGCTAAGCTTTTCTTTAAGTGCTGCCTCGTTGGTAGCGTTTCCAGGAAAGACCCGACCATTCTTCATATGGCTTAGTTCATTCCGCAATTTCTCAATGACTTTGTCTAGAGATTCGTGTTGTCCCAAATTGAAGAACTGTGGAGCCCCGCCTTTTTCTACCGTCCAAGCGGTCAAATATCCTTCCACGGAAATCAAATAACTAATAAAAACTTGATCATCGTTTAAGAGTGAGGCGTAGTTAATGGCGTTTTTTTCTGCCGCGTTTGTCAAAAGTGAAAACTTGGGGTACTTGTCCAATAGGTGCTTCTCAAGATCAAGGTACTCATTGTTTAGCTCCCGACGTCGTAATTCTAGTGTCTGCAACCCCGGCAGATCATACTCTACGGCTTGACTGAGTCTGCGAATCGATTGGTCTACACTCATTAGCTGCTTACTTAGGGTTCTTAGCTTTTGAGTGTACGTATCGCTAATTGCACTTACTTGCAGTGAATTTTGCCTAGAGACTTTTTCGACGAGAGTACGCGATTTCGTTTTATCCGCCATGTTGAATGATTCTGCAAGCAAAATTGCCTTACGGTCCGGGTCATTAGTTTCGTTTGCTGCAATTCCGAAATACAGCGCGAACCGTTTATAATTTGAAGCAAATACTGCAAACAAATCTTGCTGGTCGACTGTGGCGATGTAAGGCTGGCGGCGCAGAGCTTCCAATCCCTCCTGAAATTCGCGCCCAAGTGGAATAGTCTTTCCATAATCTCCCTGCGTGGCAAAGCCTAAAGCTAAGTTGCTCAGCGCGGAAAGAGTATCAGGATGCGCAAAACCCAGCAGCTTTTTGCGTTTTTCATACACAGTCTGTCGTAAATCCATCTTTTCAGCATTGCGTCCCGACTTACGGAAACTAATTGCCAAGTTATTCATCGCGCGTAAAGTTTCTAGGTGATCCGGACCAAGTTTGGTCATCAATTGGTCAAGGATATTCTTGCGAATCTCCTGCGCTACCTCAGTTCGTCCGAGTTCATCATAGCTATTTGCCAAATTGACCCAACTTTTTATAGTTGCTAGATGGGTAGCTCCGTAGAGCCGTTTACGAGTTGCGTATTCCTGCTCCCTGAGTGAAAGAGCCTCTGAATCGAGTCCTGCTGCATCAAGGCTAGAGGCCAGATCTGCCAGACTGGCAATGGTGTTGGGATGCTCGTCTCCAAATTTGGCTCGGTGCAAAGCCAATGCTTCTTTTCGTAACCGAAGGGCCTGTAATGGTCGGCCAATAGCCTCTAAGCTTTGTGCTAGATTATGAATGCTGGCAATCGTGTCAGGGTGCATGGCCCCAAGTCGCTTGCGACGCAACACGACTGTTTTTTCGTCCAACGCGAGGGCTTCTGCGACCCGACCAACCTCATGGTAACTGACGGCAAGGTTGCTCATGCTCATTAATGTGTCGGGGTGGTTTTCGCCTAGCTGAGAAATTCGCAGTTTCAAATTTTTCTCACGATGAAAGAGTGCCTCCTCCGCTCGTCCCAACTCCACAAGTCTCGTTGCAAAAGCTGCCATCATGCTTAGAGACTCGGGATGTTCGGGTCCAAGTAAATTGGATATTAGTCGATATGTCTCTTCGCTGAGCCTGTACGCCTTTTCGAAGTTGCCAAGTTGGCTATGACACTCGGCGACGTTGTTCAGCACTGCTATAGTTTCTAGGGCATCACTTCCAAATTTTCGCTTCCGTATCTCGAAGACTTTCTCAGCAAGCACCAACGCATTTAAAGGCTTGGAAAGCGAAATATAGGTGGCGCTCAGATTCGTCATTATTAGAAGCGTCTCGTCGCTCTCTGGACCAGTTAGTCTAATAAGAGTAGGGAGCAGACGTTCTCCGATCTCACGCGCTTCGTCGTATTGCCCTAAATCATCGTAACTCAATGCTAAAGTAGATAACGCGTCTAGAGTTGGCAGACCTTCGTCCCCAAAACGTTGTTTGGTGATGCGATATACCTCATTGTTGAGACGGAAAGCTTCGTCAAAGAAGCCCAGCTCTTGATTGGTAACAGCTAAATTCGACATCAGGTCAAGGGTGGTCTGATGAGTGGCCCCGAGTTGCCGAGTCCGTGCCAGCAGCACTTCTTTTTCAAGGGTAAGTGCTTCGGCTGCACGTCCTAATCCCTTATAGGTGATCGCAACGTTTGTCAACCATTTGAGAGTCTGCGGCGCGAGTCGGCCATGCTCGGCTTCACAAAGGCCCAAGGCCTTAGTCTCGTACGCACGGACGGTTTCCGAGGCTTCCAAGTCCAGAAGGGATTCCGCAGCCTGGTCAGCAACAGCACAGCTCTGCAGACTGTTCAAACTTGGAAGCGTAGTAGATGCACTAGCTATAGCAGCGTGCGAATGTAGCCCTACCGAGCTGAGCAGTGTAATCCAAAATATGTGCTCGAGTATTCGGGTTGACCGTGCAAACTGTATGCCGAAAAATAACTGAACGTAAACCCAAATCTGAATACTGTTGTTCATTTTGTCGTCCAGAAAGCATGACATCACAAGTTTCGATGAATCGTCAGTAGAGACAGTATGCACTTTTTCAGCGGAGATGTTCGAAATTTGGAACTGGGGTTTTTCTACGCCTGCACACGGAGTGGCCAAAATCCGCCATCGACGTTGCAGTTTAGTTCGAACCGAACTGGTGGTAGTCCAGCTATCACGGCGGGAACCACTCCATCCAGGACATCGTCGACGTTAGATGGTAAATGCGAGGCTCCCTCCAGGTAGGCAATCAATAACGACATCATATGAAACTACTGGATACAAACACGCTATGCCTGCCGTATACCATCCGATACCTGTAAAAGCCCACCTTGTGCAGTTGTCCATTGAAGCAAAAATGCCACGCCTTGTGCAGCAAAGTTGCCACATGCGTGCAGTCACCGGCTGGCCGCGTCGGCCACTTGAAAGGCCGGTCTCGACCCAAAGCAGTTGTTCATGAACCTGCTTGGGCCAGGATATTCAAGGCACGGATTTCTTCAATTCGTGGCTCTGTCAGCCAAAGCGAATCGACCAACGAAAAGACTTCGGTCGCCAACGGGGTCCCGATAACGTCAGTGCGTTCGAGCGCTCGACCGCAAAGGCTCGGGTCGTCCGCGCGCCTTCCTTTGCCACTAGCCACCATGAACGAGCCACCACCTGGACTAGGCCGATATAGCAATGAAACCAGCACGCGGTCACTGGGTGCTGTTCCATCTCCCCACGGTCCAAGAACGATGTCGAAATTCGGCATATGGTCCGGCTCATCGACTGTCCACTGCACATAGTAGACAGCTCTCGGGCCAGATGAATCGGCTAAACCTCCCCAGATTGTCTTGGACTCGTTGCCGCAACAATCGCAATGGCCTACCGACTCGTTCCAGAAAGTCGCGCGCACAATGTCTTCATCGCTCATGAATAGTTTCTTTTGGACTCCGTATGAACGACTGCTTTTGGCCGATTCGTGCCTGTCGCGACCGGCTGGTTTCGACCCATAGCAATGGGATGGACTCCTCCTCCCCCTGAGGGCACGTAAGTGCCAAACTGGAGTTTCCACACTACCGGTTTGAAAGAAGGAGTCCGTCATGAAGCTTATCCGCGTTGGGGTCGACTTGGCAAAGAATGTCTTTCAACTGCACGGCGTAGTCCACTCAGAAAAGACGGTCTGGCGGCGCAAGCTGGTCCGTGGTGACTGGATAGAGGCACTGCTCAAGAGGATCGAGCCGGGCTGCGAGATCGGGATGGAAGCGTGTAGCGGCGCGCACCACTGGGCCCGGTTGCTACAGGCAAAGGGATACACGGTGAAGCTGATCGCTCCGCAGTTCGTCAAGCCCTACGTCAAGAGCAATAAGAACGACGCGAACGATGCCGAAGCGATCTGTGAAGCGATGAGCCGGCCGAGCATGCGTTTTGTCGCTGTTAAAACCGTCGAGCAGCAGGATATCCAGGCCGTACACCGGGTGGGCTCCGGTCTGATGGATCAGCGCAAGGCGAAGGCCAATCAACTGCGGGGTCTGACGTCCGAATATGGATTGGTGGCACCGAAAGAACTGCTGCACTTGAGGTCGGCAATCCCGCGCTGGCTTGAGGATCAGGAAAACGGGCTAAGCGAACGCTTTCGCCGGCTGTTGCGTGGGCTGTGGCGGGATCTGCTGGCTTTCGACGAGCGTATCGAAGAGCTCGACCGGGAAATCGAACAGATTGCCCGGCAAGACCCAGTGGCTGTACGGTTGCAGCAAGTGCGTGGCATCGGGCCGCTTACCGCGACGGCATTGCTGGCAACGGTTGGAGACGCGAGTCAGTTTTCCAACGGTCGAGAGATGGCTGCTTCGTTTGGGCTAACGCCCAAACAAAACAGCTCGGGAGGAAAGGAGCGATTGCTCGGCATTAGCAAGCGAGGTGATGCTTATCTTCGCAGTTTGCTGGTCCATGGCGCCCGAGCTGTCATCCGAACGGCGCAAGCGAAAACGGACCGATTGAGTATCTGGGTGATGCGCATCGCAATGACGCGACACCCGAATATCGCCGCGGTAGCGTTGGCGAACAAAACGGCCCGTGTAGCTTGGGCAATGCTAACCAGAGGAACTGATTACCAACCACAAGCCGCGTAGCGCAGCTGTAGAAGTACCTGAAGAAGTATCCGAACCACGATTGCATGACAAGCCGCATGATGGCCAACAGGTCGAACCGGCGCTGATGAAACCCGATAACGTCTGAGGCCTTCGAGCCCGTCAAAGCGATAGGGAGTCAGCGCGCGAATAGCCCATCAGGGTCCAGCACCTGGAACAGGTGTAGTAGTACGAGACCGGATATACGTGAGCAGTCGTACCTCACGGCCTGACGACGGATTGTTTGCAAACGAGGAGGAGTCCATATACGGACGTTGATTATCGCGTTGGCTTATGCCGTCAACTCAGCTTTTACCGTTGAGGGATGGTAATACCGGGATTGAACTACGCTATTCGGCAAAGGCAAGCTTCGCTTTCTCTGGTGAGTATTGAAGTTGCACGGCCGATTGCGGACCGAGGTCGAAGGCGCAATGGCCAAAGCCAGCACGCCGACGGTATCGATGGCTAATTCGAGGCTTTTACGCTTACACCATTCATGAACAAGTCGACCAAATGGCCAATGCGCGATGTCGATGAACGGTCGTTGTCGATTGCGATGGAAATGGCAGTGATTATGTAAATCAGATCGTCATACGTGACATCCGGTCGGATGCTGCCTGCTTCCTTTCCACGCTGAAGCAGCCGGT
>Ga0265797_10008850_pt1 | contig 13269 bp, 8 predicted proteins | sample P2T30metagenome_FD_192433 | JGI IMG/M metagenome (GOLD analysis project Ga0265797, IMG submission 192433) | Plant litter microbial communities from East Loma Ridge, Irvine, California - P2 T30 | ecosystem: Environmental > Terrestrial > Plant litter > Unclassified | place: USA: California... | reverse complement strand
CGCAGGCCGCGCAACCTGCGGCGTGAAGAAGGAAGAAGAAATCTCCGTCAGCAGCCCTTGGCTCTCGGAACACAAGGCGCAAGCCCCTCTGCGACGCCCTTCTCTCCCTCGGCCGAATCGTCTAGAACCAGAAACGCCGCTCGCTTCCCTCAATCAAAATAACACGCCCTCCGCCGTTCGTTCGGTTGCGCTTCCGCGCGAATCAGTCTAAATATCCATTTTCCTTCCCTTCCGACAACTCATTTTTTAGGGGGGTTGTGGTATTGGTAGCATCGCACTTGTCTCAAAAGCAGAAGAAAAACGCCGTGACCCATGCGTGTAAGAACCAAGTTTGAACGCTGAAGAATCAAAAAGCAAATGTTGTACAATGGGAAAAAAGACATTTTTTTGTTGGGCGTCGTAAAGACAAACGTCGGATTGCTGCCGGCTAATACGTGAGCTCATCTAAGAGAACGTGTTCGACCTGGCATCACCCTTCCTGCAGTCTGTTTTTCTTTGTTTTATTTCTTTCCGTGTGGATTCTCTTTGTTCGTGCTTTCCAAGACGATCTTTCAAGAGCCTGAGCCCGAGTCATCCTTTGGAGAGTTGGGTGAGAACTGCGGGCTCGCAGGACTGTACGCCGGTGAGGCGGGCGAGTAAGTTCCGTTGCGGTTTGCTTGGTACTGCGGCGAAGTCGGCGAGTAGCTGGGCGATGCGGGCGATATGCCGTTGTTGGGGCCGCCGAAGTTAGGCGAGGTTGGGGAGTAGTTTGGAGATGTGGGAGAGTACGCCGGCGAGGTGGGAGACGTCGGGCTATAGTTGGGCGACGCGGGCGAGTACTTGGGTGAAGTCGCATTGGCGAGGCCAGCCGGTGATGTGGGACTGTAGTTGGGCGACGTCGGGGAGTAAGAAGGCGAGGTTGGGGAGAACGAGGGTGAGGTAGGCGAGTATGACGGTGATGTAGGCGACACCTTGTTGCCACTGCTGTAAGCTGGCGAGCTGGGCGAGTACGACGGTGATGTAGGCGTGTACGCCGGGCTGGCAGGCGAGCCAAAGGCCGGGGAGGTGACCTGGTAGCTCGGGCTTGTGAGGCCTTGTCCTGGCGAGTTGGGCGAATATCCGCCACCAGGTGAGGTTGGCGAGTAGCCACCATAGCCGGGAGACGCCGGGCTCATGCCGCTGAATGGACTGGTAGGAGCATACCCAGGACTCATACCGCCGTTGTAAGGGCTTTGACCACCAAAGCCTCCGCCGTAGGAAGTGAAGCCGCCAGCCTCTTCCTGTCCGGCGTTGATCATTGGCGAGAAGGCAGCGCCGCCGTAGTCTGGTCCACCAGCGTAGCCGTCGGCCATGGGTGAACCAGTGTCGTAAGGAGTCATCGCGCCCTCCATGGGAGTGGCGGAGCCAATGGCGATACCTCCCATCGGCCTCCTAACAGTCGAAACAACGTTCTCCAGCATCTTCTGGTCGAGGAGCATATCGAACTCTCCAGTTCCGCTGGGTGCAAGCTGTCCGAGAATGATGTTCTCAGAGACACCGCGGCAGTCATCGAGCTCTCCAGAGGCAGCAGCGTCGAAGAGAATTTCGACGGTCTCTTCGAAGGAACAACGCATGAGGGCACCAGTGTCGGAGCGGTTGATACCGTGTCTTGTGACAGCCATGAGCGTGCCACGAGCAGTCATAACGTCACAGAGGAGGGCCATGTGGCGATGGTTAACGTACGAACCGTCGAAACTGAGCACAGCGTGCAGTTCCTTGATGAGGGCCGCACGAGTGGCCTCAATACCAAAGCATTCCTTGATGTGCGTGAAGTGGTTGCAGGTCGTGCGGTATGGGTCGATGCCGTCAATGCCAAGCACCGCCTTGAGGTTGACACCGTCGGTATCCAGGTACCACTCCTTGCAGAGTTCGTCTGACTTGATCTTAATGAGCGCGCCATCGTCGTTCTCGCGCATCCTCTCCTCGGACGCGACGTATACACGCTTGATGTTGTCGATACCCCTGAGCACGACCTTGTCAAGCATGTGAGTCTCCAAGCGCTTGAGGGTGTCCTCCTCCTCTTGGTTCTCCTCGTCGTCCTTGTCACCACCGCGCGTGACCATACGGATGCGGACAACTTGCTCATCAGCGTTGTCGTCCGAGAAGATGACAGCAATATCTTTGCCGTACATCTCCTTGATCTTGCTTGCAACGTGGGTGACCGATAAGCCCTTGTCAAGAAGCTGTCTACGACCGAGCACAATGCGCAGAAGCCACTTGCTCTGCAACTCTGGCGGCGCACCTTGCTCATCAGGCAGGATGAAGTAGGACTCTACGATGTCGTGATCGGCATCGATGACAGTATCGAGGATATCGGGATCGTAATAGATCTCAGTCTCGTCGGTGACAGATTTCAAGCTGGTGAACTCGACGACCGAACGAAGAAGCTTGCAGTTCTCTTGGTCGAGAACCATTCCGGGCTCCTGGTACACCTTCATGGAAGGCGTCTTCAAGTTCTCGGCAACGTTGAGAATTTCCTTCAGACGTGGCACACCGAGGGTTACGTTCTTGGCGGAGACACCGGCGAAATGGAAAGTGTTCAGAGTCATCTGAGTAGCTGGCTCACCAATGGATTGCGCAGCCAGAACACCCACCATCTCACCAGGACTGGCCAAAGCGCGGGAGAAGCGGTTCTCAACATCGCCGAGAACATTGTCCAGAGCCAGAGTGTTAAGGAAGTCTTGCTTCGCCAACTTCTTGAAAGCCAGCCTGGATCGGTAGAGTGCCTTGACAAGAAGGGTGGCGTTCTCGTCAGCCTCCTTGGTCAAAGGATCATCACCGCGCACAACGATCAGCCTGTCGAGCATTGCCTTGACCTTGGGAATGACTTCCCTGGGGTCGAGATCACTGCGCGTGCCTTCCTTGATGCGGAATTTGGTCTTCGCAGCATCGATCATGCGGCTAATGTTCAGTGGGAGTTGACGGTCGGCGTCCGGCTCGTCAACGCTCTTACGGATCTTCTCACGGTCGTTCAAGATGGCCTCGAACTCATCGTCGAAGAGCTGCTGGACCGTGTTGTCGCCGTTGATCTCGTCAGCAACGTCGATGTCGTCGGACGTCAGCATTTCGTGCTTGTGCTGAGGGTCCATGATGTCGATCTTGTACTTCTGCTCGAATATGGCATGGGAGACGTTGATGATGTCAAGCTGCTGCTTTTCGATGAACACGGCGTCGAGACCGTCTTCACCATAGATGAACTGCACGATGTCGCCGAGGGAATTGCGGACCGTACCATCGTACTTGACCATGACTTCTTCCAAAGCCTTGACAAGACGACGCTGAATGTAACCAGTCTCGGCAGTCTTGACAGCGGTATCGATGAGACCTTCACGACCACCCATGGCGTGGAAGAAGAACTCGGTAGGTGTCAATCCGCGGAGGTACGAGTTCTCGACGAAACCGCGTGAAGCTGGCGAGTAGTCGTCCTTGGGGAAATGCGGCAGGGTCCTGTATTTGAAACCGAACGGAAGACGCTTGCCTTCCAGCGACTGTTGGCCGACGGCAGCTGTCATCTGGGAGATGTTGACAGATGAACCCTTGGAACCGGACTTGACCATCTGACCGACGTTGTTGAAGTCTTTGACACCCTTGGATGAGACATCACCAGCTTGGTTGCGAGCCTCTTCCAAGAAAGCTTTCGCACGAGACTCGAAACTCTCTCTGATCGTCATACCCGGGAGTGGCTCAAGCCTGTTCTCTTGCACCTCCTTGATGAGGTCGTCGACGTGTTCCTTCTCTGTGGCGACAGCGTCTTCGATACCCTGGGCAGTCTTCTCATCGGGCACGGTGTCACCGATACCGACACTGAAACCGTTGTGCAGAAGCCAGTAGCAAACAATGCGCTGCACGGCGTCGAAGAAGTCAACTGCAGCCTGCGGACCACGCTCGTTGAAGATGACGTGAACAATACTGCCACCAGATGCACCGACGACCTTCTTCACCAGCTGGCCGTACTCGAGCATACCATCCTGGATGAGGAGACCGCCGTCTTTGAGTGGGATGTGCCCATCCTTGTCTTCGTAGCGTAGAATGTTCAAGCCAGAGGGGAGGGCCATGGAGATGATTTGCTTTCCTGTCCACCGAGGGCTTGGCTTCAGGATCGCAGGGTGAGGCAGGAGGCCGTCCCATCCTGGAACCCACATCATGGTGTTCATGACTTCTTGTTGGGTAAGCATGGTGTCGCGCCTGGTCAGCTTGTAAATGCCAGCCATCGTGTCCTGGACGAGACCCATGAGTGGGCCGTTCTTCTGCGGAGACACAATGTTGAGCGGAACAGCGCAGAGGTTCATCACCTCAGCACGGGTCTCGTGAGACTGAGGAACGTGCAAGTTCATTTCGTCACCGTCGAAATCGGCGTTGTAGGGCGCGGTGACGGAGAGGTTCATGCGGAAGGTGGAGTAAGGCATAACTCTCACTCTGTGACCCATCATGGATTCCTTGTGAAGCGATGGCTGACGGTTGAAGACGATGTAGTCGCCATCTACGACGTGACGCTCCACCTTCCAACCGAGCTGAAGCTGAATGTCTTGAGGTCGCTTGTGGTGCCTGAGGTCGATACGCTCACCGGTGTCGCGGATGACGTACTTGGCACCTGGATGTTGATCCGGACCATTGCGCACCAGCTCGTGCATCTTGTTGATGTTGTAGTTGTTCACTGTCTCGGGGAAAGACAGGGTTCTCGCAATCGATCTGGGAACACCTACTTCGTCGAGAGACAGGTTGGGGTCACCTGTGATGACGGTACGCGCGGAGAAGTCGACACGCTTGCCCATCAAGTTACCACGGAGACGGCCCTCCTTGGACTTTAAGCGCGCACGAATGGCCTTCACGGGGCGACCGGACTTCTGTTGAGCCTTTGGCAGGCCAGCAATGTCGTTGTCCATGTAGGTAGCAACGTGGTACTGCAAGAGAGAGATGAACTCGTCGACAACGTGCTGAGGTGAGCCTTCCTGCTCACAACGCTTGACGTTGGAGTTTGCGCGGATGATGTCGGACAGCTTGTAAGTCAAATCATCCTCTGAACGCATGCCCTGGCTCGTACCGTCGACCGAAATACTAGGTCGGACTGCGGGTGGAGGCACGGGCATGACGGTCATGATCATCCACTCCGGTCGTGCGTAGTCGGCGTTGCAACCGAGAATCGTCAGGTCGCGGTCGGAGACGTTGCGGAAGACATTCAGCGCCATTTGTGGTGTGATGGGCCTCTTTTCGGGACCCTTGTCTCCTTCTTCGTCTTCCTGGCCCTTGGGCAACTTCCATGTACCGTTCAACTTGAGAGCCTCCTTGCGGATCTCCGGTTGGATGTTGCCGCAGCCTCCGTGGCCCTTGATCTTGAGCTTCGCCTTGGGGTCGTTGAAGTCCTCGTTGCCATCTTCTGTCGAGTCGGGCTCGCAGATCATCTTGGGCTTGCAAATCTTGTGGACCTGGTCGAAACGACGCTTCGGGTCGCGGATGTTGACGGCCTGCTTGAACTGAGGATTACGCTAGAGGGAGCCATGTTAGCGCCTGGACGGAAAAGATCCATGAGCTGAAGTAACATACTTCGTCATCCAAGAGTTTCCCGCAGTTGTGGCACACTGATTCGAGGATCTTCTTGACTTTTGTGACAAAGCCTGGATGAAGCACATATTAGCGGATGATTCCCGACAAGACGCCCTCGAGTCACATAACGTACCAGGGTGGAACACGGGAACTGCGAGTTCAATGTGGCCAAAATGCCCAGGGCACTCGGTCATGTTCTCGCCACACGTTGCACACTTGTATGCGCGGTCGATGCTGCCCAACTTCGGGTCATTCAAACCCCTCTCGCGTGGCCTCATGCGTTGCTCGTCCATTGTCTCAGGATACTCGATGTGGCAAACACTCATATTTTTTGTTTCTTCCGGAGAAAAGAGACCGAATTGAATCTCTTGAACCGTCTTGAGCGGCGCCTCCGAGTAGGCGAAGCCTGGTGCTGTAGTCATGGTTGCGGTTGGTTCTGGGTTCCTGCGCGGCTCGCGCTAGATATTATCCAAGCTGTGGTTTATCAAGTACGCGTGCAGGCGAGGATCACGCGTGTGCACTGCTCTTCACAACACTCGCAGTTTGCTGCGCTCTTTGTGCTGCTCTTCCGCTGCTGCTGCCTGCGTCCGCCCCTATAGCACGGCGCAATCTGCGTGAGGCGCGCCTCCTCTCCAGTTTCTCTCAATCCCTCGATTCTCCACTTCGTCCGGACAGTCGATATTATGCCGGCGGTGGCTTTGATGGAACCGATGCGCGTGGCGCGCTGGTGGCGAGATACGGATGTCGTGGAAAGATGCGGGCGCGTCTGCGCAGTCGTGCGTCCGGCCAGCGGGATGCTGACTGTCGCGGGTATGGATTCGGTAAGGAGAGAGGTGATTCCGACAATATCGCGGCGTTCCAGGCGATACTGAGTGATGTCGTGTGCGGAGTCGTGGGTGGTGGTGGTGTTGTGATGGGCGTGCCAGCGCTCGTCAAGTCAACGGCTTCTTTCAGAGGCGACGCGGGTTCGGACTGAGCTTAGCGTGATTAACGGTGCCACTTTAGGCGTTGCGGTGAGTACGCGGAGTGGAAGCTTGGACTCTTTCACATGCTTGAAGCCGCATTGAAGAAGCGACTGAGCGACAAGCAGCTGGAGTGAAGGCAGAGGTAATTGACTTACTCCAATCACTACATACATCACGACTGAGCGATAACATGGAACCCGCCCCGCTTCACGCACAAACACACTCACGCTGAAACGATTTCACATGCTCGAATGAGGCGCATGCACGACTGAAACGAACACCACCAACAAACCGCTACTCACGATGAACCTGCCCCTCTCCGACCCCGTGCTCCTCGCCCAGGACATACCCGAAGTCCTCATACATCCTCCACTGCGCTCTTCAGGTCAAGCTGTCTGCATCCGTTTCTCCCACCGTGGCGACCTCCTAGCAGCAGGCACGGCTAAGGGCACGATTGCCATCTTCGACCTTGAGACAAACGGCGTTGCGCGCAAGCTGAAAGGGCACACGACCGGCCGCACAGTGCAGTCTCTGTCATGGGAGAAGAGCGGAAGATACCTGCTGAGCAGCAGCATTGACTGGAAAGTCATCCTGTGGGACTTGAAAGATGGCAGTCGCCTGCGCACAGTGAACATGGGCGCGCCCGTCTACATCGCTGATTTGCACCCTCAAGACCACTTCAAGTGCGTTGCAGCACTCTACGAATACCGCCCGGCGATCGCAGATTTCACCGACAAGAAGGTGCGCCAACTGCCGCTGCCCAACCTTCCCAAGCGCGCGGCGCACGAGCACGAAGCGAACGAGAAGGCGGATGCTAGGCACTTCACCACTGTCGCTGCTTTCACGGCAAACGGTAGCTACATCATCACTGGCACGACCAAAGGCTGGCTCAACGTGATCGATACAAAGACGAGAGAGACCGTGTACAGCACCCGCCTCTGCTCAAAGGCGATCTTGTTGATTCGTCTGAGCAGCTCCGGTCGTGACCTTTTGGTAAATGCCGCCGACACGATCATCCGAACAATCAAACTGCCAGACTTTTCAGACCCGAACTTGCAGCCTGATAGCATCAACCTTGAGATTGAGCACAAGTTCCAGGATGTTGTCAACAGACTGAGCTGGAATCACGTCGCGTTCAGCAGCAACGCGGACTATGTTATGGCATCGACGCTTATGAATCACGATGTTTATATCTGGGAACGTGGGCTCGGCTCGCTTGTCAAGATTCTGGAAGGACCCAAGGAAGAGCTTGGAGCGGTGGAGGTGAGTTGCTAGAATGTGCCGTGACAGGAACAGGCACGAATGCTAACATGAACACAGTGGCACCCCACCCGCCCATACGTCGCCGCAACCGGCGTCGAGACCGGCAAAATATACATCTGGTCGATCAACACGCCCCAGCGCTGGTCCGCTCTCGCCCCGGACTTCGCCGAGGTCGAGGAAAACGTAGAGTACATTGAACGAGAAGACGAGTTCGACATTCATCCGCTCGACGAGCTGCAAAAGCGCCGCCTCGATCAGGAGGACGAAGAAGTCGACGTCCTCACTGTCGACCCGATGCAGCTCGAGCGAGAAGGCGGAGGCCCGGACGGTATCTTCAGGATGCCGGTGCTCTTCGGCGTCGATGACAGCGACAGCGAAGAGGAGATGGTCGCTATTGGCGCTGGCCAGTTCAGAAGGAAGAGCACTGCGAGAGAGGAAAGCGAACTGCTCGAAGGCGACGGTTTTGACACAGACTCGATGCAAGGCGAGACCAATGGCCACGCTGGATCAAAACGTCGCCGCGGAGAATGAGAAGCTCATCGAAGCTCACTTTGTCAATTTCCTTTCACCAAATCCAAACAATCGGAACCTTTATCGCCATGGCTACCGCAGCACCCCAAGTGCTCGACCTGATGAACACCCTCGCCGATGCTTCCGAGGCGCACGTTGAGGAGATCATCAAAGCTCTCAAGGCATTGCCGCAGTGCATCAAGGCTAGCGCTGAAGCCACCAAGATGAGCACCACCTCCAAAGTCGTAAAGTCGCGCTCCAAGAAAGAGCGCGCTAAGCAAGAATATGGAACGGAAGAAGAAGCGTATTCCGACATCACTCTACAGACACATTCCTCTCGGTGATTGCAGCGATAGAGATCGTTGACGATACCACAATATCTGCGAAGGAGGCGACTCGCTCGGCACTCAATCGTCGGCCACTGGAAAAGAGGTGAGTTGCTCGACTCCTCACTATCAGCAAGCCAGGACGGTGCGTCGCTTGGCGCTTCACAGGTCTTAAGTGGGCGCGGAGGAAATTCTTATGACGAAGCACTTGAGATTGGCAGCGCAGCGAGAATGCGCAAGGAGAAGGCGCAATTGGCGGTCTTTGGGTGGACGCAGCGTGCCTGGCTACATCTGCCCAGACGGGCACAGGGCAGTTTTTCCCAGCGCAAGGCGCCCCTTATGATTCGACCAGGTGCTGGATCGTCAACGCAGGCCTTGAATCGGCTGGTTTGGGTGAACATGATTCACGCCCCTCGAGTGGCGAAAGGGTGCTGCACCGTCAAAGCAGGCATCGAACCGGTTGGCTTAGTAAACATTATTTACTGTTCGCAGATACCCAGCTATGAATCGAGAAACATGGAGTAAGACCAAGCCCTCATTGATGTTGTCGATAAAGAATCTCTCACACCTGACATGGCAAAGGTACGATACATGCTTGTCAGTCCTATGCTGGGACTACTACAGGACCTACTGACGTGACATGATCCTTCGGCTCGGTCAAGGCATTGAAGCCGTGACTCCTTTCCTCTGGCACGCATAACAAACCCACCTTCAACACTTCATCACCAATACCGATTACCCCCACAACCCTCCTTCCACCCTCACAAACTCGCCTAACATGCCCAAAGAAATCAAACTCTCCATCGACAAAAACGTAGCCACGCTCGAGTGGTCCGACAAGGGCGAATCCTGCCAGGGCTTCTGGCTCGAAGTCATCACCAACACCACAACCGAGCAACACGTGCACCTGAACATCGACGGCGACGAACGCACCGTATCGGGCAAGGGCGGCGGCGCGTCGCTCACCAACTTCAAACTCGAAGATGGCACCGCCAAGGTGGTCGCGACTTTCACGTACGGCGACAAATCGGCGCCGAAGCCTTCGGAGCTGCAACCTGCCGCGTCTGGAAACTCTCGAATCGGCGTCGTTCGCTTCGTGGCGGTCGCGGCGGAGAACGAGCCGGGTGCCGACGGAGGGGATACTTACGACGACGCCGTGCTCGGGGTCAGGGGTTTCGTCATGTAATGAGATGATAGTATGCGGGACGTCGGGGATTAACGCGTGACGGCGCGAACTGGTGGCATGGGATGTCGGGGCGGGCGGAGGGTGTTTCGTCGTCGTGATCTGTTGGTCCAGTAAATCCAGTCAAGTTACACAATGCACTCCATCCTCCAAATCGGCCTGTCTTTGACAATATTGATTTTGACGAAGCCATGTATGTCGATGATCTATCCATGGCAAGCCATTGTCAGTCAAAGAGCATCCATTCCGGCCCAAGATAAATGAAGAAACCAACGAAGAGAAAGAACTCCGCCCTGAACTTCTGTTTGCGGAAAACTTGTTCTTTGTTCCAAAAAATATCCGTCTCTAAATCGAATAGACTTCGTCTCACCCAAACGACCGTAGCATCAATCTCCTCAGAACGTAATTCCAGCGAAAGAATCCGAAAACACCAGACCCGAATCCTGCGTCCTTCTCGACCGACCCTTTTGCTCACCATGGCACCGAAACCGACCGTGGAACCAGCGGGGCGAGTGACGCGATCTGCAGCAAGACAAGTGGCGGCGGCGGCGGAGCCTGCACAGAATCCAACTCCAGCTCCAGCGACCGCGACCGCGACAAAGTCAAAGCCGAAGAAATCCGCAGTGACCAAGAAACCCGCAGTGGCCAAGCAACCTGCCGTCAGCAATGCCAGTGTAAAGAAGCCCGCCGCAGTTAAAGGTGCTGGTGCTGCTAAGAAGCCCACGAAAGCGCAGCTTGATAAGGCAAAGAAGGCGACGGCGGAAGCTGCGCAAAATCCAACTTCAGCTCCAGCTCCCGCGACCGCGACAAAGTCAAAGACAAAGCCAAAGAAATCCGCAGTGACCAAGAAACCTGCCGTCAGCAATGCCAGCGTAAAGAAGCCCCCCACATCCAAAGGTGCTGGTGCTGTCAAGAAGCCCACGAAAGCGCAGCTTGACAAGGCAAAGAAGGCGACGGCGGCGGCAGAGAAGAGAAAGGAGAAAGCTGATGCGAAGGCGAAGGAGAAAGCTGATGCGGAGGCGAAGAAGAAAGCGGAAGAGGAGGGGGAGGACGAGGAGGATGTCCTGGAAGAGGAAGTTGTTGAGCCTAAGAAGCCCAAGAAGCCTACTAAGAAGCCAACGGAGGGGAAGAAAGAGACAAAGAGAGGGCCCGGACGGCCGCCTAAAGTTCAGAAGCAAGTTGAGGTTGTCGAAGAGGGTGAAGATGTCCCCGATCCTCCTGGAGGGCCCGCGCCGCCAGGCGGAGGCGATGGTCCTGCTCCCGATCGTACTCCTCCTGGACAGCCCACGCAGCTAGGGGGAGGCGATGGTCCGGCTTCGGATCCTGCTCCTCCTACAGTCCTTCAAGAAGGTGGAGAGGGCGGTCAGGTCGCGCAACCACCACCAGTGACCGACGATGAGGTTCTAAAAGCCGCAGCTGAAATAATGCTTCGACGCCGGCTGAATCCGAACGAACTACTCGGACCACCATCAAGAGTTACGTACGAAGTAGAGCCAATCCCCGATGAAGTCAGATATGACCATCCTGGCTATGACGGGGCTCGCAGGTGGCTCGCGAATCTCCTCGGGAGGCCGAGTGGTGGCGATGCATTTGCCCAAGCGGCGTTCGACACGGCGCCGGACGTTTTCCCGTACAAGGGCGCGCAATGGATTTGGGCAACGGAAATCGGGCGTGGGTCCTACGGCAGAGCTGAGTGAGTTTTAGTCGGCGTCAAGATGTATTCGCGAGCGAAGTTCCACTAACGGTTGACCGGAAACAGCTTGTACCTCCAGCGAGGCCCGAATGGCAACATTGTGCAGCGCATAATCGTGAAGACCACACAGATACCGCATGAGATGTGGATCCAGGCCAGACGATGGCACATCGACGCGCTCGGTCCCGCCAAAGCGCAGCACATGGAGATCGCAGTGATGGAGGCAATCGCAAATGTCGAAGGTGACCACAAGTGTGTCCGGCTGCAGCATTATACGACCGACGGCCCGACCTTCTCGTACCGCATGTACATCGGCTACCATCCGCGCGGAGACCTTGGTCAATTCACCAAGAAGAAGAGCTTCTACAACCATCGTGAGAAAATCCCCGAACCGGCGTTGTGGAAATGGTTTGAAGACTTGACCGAAGCAAGCTTGCTTTTGAGCACGGGAGCGGAGCCGGGGGCTGATGCCAAGGACGGCTGGAAGAAGATTGTCCACTGCGATTTCAAGCCTGCGAACGTCTTCCTGGATAACCCAGATGAAAAGCGTTGGAGGTCTTACCCGCAAGCCATTGTGGGCGATATGGGTCTCGCCGTATTTACAGACGAAAACGATCCTTTCAACCCCACCTGGTACAATGCAGATGGTGGTAAGTGAACACTGATGTATGCTTGGAAATATTTTGACTGACAACCTAATGATTAGCCGGGACTGTTGGATGGTTAGCTGCGGAACAGATACAGTATGTCGAACCAACAAGCAAGCGACTTACTGACACAGGCAAATTGGGAGATGCAAGCAATGTCTGGGCCATTGGGGCGATCATCATGAGGCTTATGAACACCGACAAAGATCCAGGCCAGCCAAACTACGACGAAGACGTCACCGGAATGATGGAGCCGCAGCTGAACCGCGATGCGAGGCGCGAATACTCAACGTATCTCTGCCATCTGGTGGATCGGTGTGTTCGATTCCGGACTTATAACCGGATAGCGCTGCCAGAGCTCTGGACCAGGATCAAGCGGTATACTGGCGAGACGATTCCGGGGTATGATCCAGATGAAGACGGCGACGATGAGGATAGATTCGACGAATTGCAGCGCAACATCCGCGAACAGATGGACGGGGACGGTAATGACGAGTCTCGCCTTCAGTACCCCGAAGAGAAGTACAAGATTGGGACGCCCGGAATTAATGATGAGGGGCAAGGCAATGAGGAGCAAGGTGACGATGACCCAGATGATTACAATCAGTTTGGTGGGGGATTGGGTGGTGGGCAGGGACTTGGTTTAGGTCCTGAGGTAGACGAGTGGGTGAAGGACGACCTGGGTGGTAAGAACCTGGGTGATGCAAATCTTGGTGGTGCAACAGTCTATTATCCCGCAGGCAGGAAACCTATCGACGACGACTTCGACTATGGTGATGACGACGACGAGTAGATAGAATGGCATCCGGCGTTTGGCACGAAGACCTGAGATATCACACCCAGTGGGACGAAATTCCGTTCACTTGGCATCCAGCTTTCTCGAGTTGAAGATGTTTGTCAAGTCTTCAAGTTTGTCGTTGAGGTTTCATTGAACGTCGACGTCGAAGAGTATGATGGCGTACATGTTGATGTAAGGAGAAGGAAGACATGTCGTCTGCTCACTCTGATAAGATATCGGCAAAGCTCGGGCCCGAAAGCCGACGCTAGCGACTTTGTCGAAAGCTTCAAGTCCCAGAAAGAAGAAAGCAACCAGAATAATAAATCAAAAAGAACCGGCTTTGCG
>Ga0265797_10008849_pt1 | contig 13270 bp, 12 predicted proteins | sample P2T30metagenome_FD_192433 | JGI IMG/M metagenome (GOLD analysis project Ga0265797, IMG submission 192433) | Plant litter microbial communities from East Loma Ridge, Irvine, California - P2 T30 | ecosystem: Environmental > Terrestrial > Plant litter > Unclassified | place: USA: California... | reverse complement strand
GCGACGGGGTAGACGGCGTCGTTGAACTTGATGCGCACGAAGAGGCCGTCGCTGCCGCAGTTCAGGCGCTCGAAGCCCACGGTGCCTTTCATGGGGTTGACGTTGGTCGCTTTGTAGATGCGGTCTGTGAGGATGCGGTCGATGGGCAGGGCCTCTTGGGAGTCGAAGACGCCGGTTCCGGCTGCGATTTGGCTGATCTGGCCGTCGTTGGCGAAGGTGGCGATTAGACGGTTGGGTTTGAAGGGAGTGGTTTGGTTGTTGGTGGTGTAGGTTGCGTTGGGGCCGTCGGTGAAGCGCTCGAGGATGGCGGTGATGAAGGGGAGCATGAGGTTGCTTTCGAGTTCGGTGCCTGGTCCGGTGCCGTAATAGTAGCGGATGTCTTGGGCGTACTCGTACTGCAGGATTTCGTCTTCGGTGAAGACGTCGCACCATGGTGAACGCTTGCCGGTGATTTGGGTCTCGAAACCGCAAAGGTACGGGAAGATGCTGATGTCAGAGGTGTTGAAGGCGAGTCCACTGAGGCGCTTGTTGATGCGCTCGACGATGGGAGGTAGGTATATGTTAGCCCAGGTGGTCGAGTTGCCCGCAGGATCATCGCTGTAGTTGGTGCAGAGATCGGACGCTGCGAGGGAGTTTGCAACGGAGCGCGGGTCGGTTGCATTGATGGCATACACCTTGCCAACATCTGTTGCGTTCGGACCCAAATAGCCGCGTGCGAAAAGACGGGCAGAGTCGATCACACGTGGGCCACTGTACTTGTTGGCCCAGAGCACGAATGGCTCGTTCTCCTTGTAGAAGCTGGGATACTTCAGTCGGTAGTCCACACCCATGTCATACAGCTCTTTGTATCCACCGAGAGACAAGAGCGAGATTTGCGCTTCGGGGTTGGTCAAAACTGGCTTCCATGACTTGAGGAATGCCAACTCAGTGGCATTGGTGCTGAAATTCTGAGCGTGAATCTGTTCGGTCAGTCAATTGCGTGCGTCATTCGGTGCCATTGTAGCGAATTACCTTGGTGCTCAAGTTCACCCATTCCTTGTAAGCCCCAGGATCAGGATAGCGTGATCCATGTCTTGAAGAGAATGCAGCCTGGTCGATGGTACAGCCTTCTGGAGCATCGGGCGAGATATCGAAGACATTTGGCCCTTTGAAAAATGGACTGTTGCCGCCTAGGTGTTCGAGAGCATTGAATTGTGCTTCGGACGAAGCGACAACCGCCAGAAGAGTTGCAAGCGTGGCGCCCTTCATTGTGGAGAGCGGATTTTGAGAATCTGCAAATAATTACTTTCGATGACACAAAATCACCTGCCTTCGATTTTTGGTTACATCGCTTTATACGTCTATGAAAGACCGGCTATCTTCCTAGATTTACTTGATAGCGACTCGAGATACTACCTCGCTTGCAGCGTCAAGGCTCCGATTGCGGGCCACGTGTGTGCAGTCATTGGGCAGACGCCGCTCGCAGCGTCGTATCTCATATGGACACTTCTTGTCTTTCATTTAGCGGCCCACTTCAATGTCGAAGTCAGCTCCTCCAGAGATACTGGGCGGGCTCACACGTGGGCGACATGTGGTATGGTCTGCAGGAGGAAGCATAGGAAGAGTGCTTTTTCCTGGCCCGTATCGCGACTGTCTTTCTCTTGGCCTTTTGACCAGCCTGATTCCAGAGACGATACGGAAGCAAGGCTGGCTCCTCCGATGGCTGTGCACACATGCCTGCCTGCCTGCCTGCAGTTGTTGTGTGTTGGGGATCCTCCACGTCTCAGATAGACGTTCTCTTCACAGCAGTCGTGCTCACAATTATACCGACCGGCCCTTGGAAGCGCGGTTTATCCATGGCCTCTGGTCAGCTGGCATGGCAGAGAGGCACCTAGAAGGCGCACCGAAGCGGCGTGGAAATGCTCGGCAACCCACAACGGCATCCAGGCTCGCCAGGTCGGCGAGTGAGGGCCAGCCCTGAGCCTCTCCACGACCAAGTCCCCACGCTCGCCTCCTCCCCTCACAGTGGAGGCGCCATACGATTGGCGGAACAACACCTCGCACAACCAAATGTCTGGAGCGGGCGGATAAATCATGACCTACTCCGTCAGCACCCTAGCCCAAACCGCTGCACGATCTGCCCTTGGCGGGAGTCTAATGGGTATGCGGCCTGCGGCCTATGAAGCCTCTCCGGAGCCGACAGGGCCAGTACTGTGAGGCGCATCTGGCGACACGGGAACACAATATACCCGCCATACAACTGACACACTTTCAATACACTGGACGGAGAGTTGCAGCCCTTTCCATACCGTCAAGCCCATGCGCATCCCATAATCGCTTACACCAGGCGGACATCTTCCCGGACTAGGCCCCGTGCGTGCATACCGCGTGCGCCCACGGCACCTGCGATACCTTGGAAGACGGTCCTACGTGTCTGGGCTCTCGCGATTTGACGACCAGTCCAGCCTCGCCATGCGCGGTTGGCAGTCTGAAGCGCAACAAACACGATCGTCTCTTCGCAAGCAGCTTGGTCACGGCGCCCACGACATCTCCATCCGGTGATACACCACGCTGTACGCAGCGTTCCAAGATCAGAATAACATTGAACGCTGTGACGGCGTGCAAGGCATATGGCGACTAGGTTGCAGGCTTGTGAGCCTGTGTCCGCCATGACGAAGTCCAATGAGGTCATGAAGATCGAGGAGATCATACACCCAGACCCGCCGCGGTTGCTGGTTCTTTTCGACGAAGGACAGGAAGAGATCCTACATGTCATTGCGGACGTTGTGGGTCAACCTTTCGTCTCCTTCGCGACACCAGACGAGATTGTGGGCCGTCAGGAAGATGTGGTCGTTGGGATAAACAATCAGAGGATCGTTGATCGCGAGATCTTGCGGACGGTGCAGCGGACTATCATTACAACCCATTGCTTGGATGCTGGCGACTTGAGAGACGAGGAAACAACATCACTGTGCGACTACGAATATCTATACACACAAAAACCATTCCTCAGGCGAGACCTGGCCAGGTTTCTGGGTTTCGTCCTGGGACAGATCAATCCACACGAGGATCTGATCAAGAAGAGAAGGACCACACTACTGTCGACAACATTCCCTGATCTAAGGACTGCTTTGCCGAACCTCGACATCTTGTCCGTCGGTGCCGACTCTGTCGAAATCCGCGTGGATCTACTCAAAGAATCTCAGACGCGGCCTTTCACCAGCAACCAAGCTGGCGTTCCTAGTTTGAAGTACGTAGGCGAGCAAGTGATGTGGCTGAGACAGCGAACTGAACTGCCGATCATCTTCACGACCAGATGTACGAAGGAGAATGGGCGATTCCCGATGGATGATCCCATGCTGTTCTACCAGTATCTGCGCAAAGCAATACAATGGGGCTGCGAATATATCGATGTCGAACTTTGGCTACCGCATGAGATTCGCCAACGATTGTCTCAAGAGAAAGGCAACACCAAGATCATCTCAGCATTCCATGACTTCAGCGGCAAATTCAAGTGGACGTCGCCAGAAGCTCAAGCACTGTTCAAAGAGGGTGCAGTCTATGGAGATATTGTCAAGATGATTGCACTCATAACTTCCAATGAGGAGAACTACGAGCTCGAATACTTCCGCTCGGTCACGCAATCAACATACTCCCATCCGCCTTTGTCTGGACTGAACATGGGACCTACTGGTCAGCTTTCGAGGACGCTGAACAAAGTCTTCACTCCCATCACTCATCCGCTGCTACCCATGATAGCAGCGCCTGGACAGCTGAGTGCAGCGGAGATCAACTCCATGCTGCACTCAATGGGTCAAATGCCTGGTCTTGATATTTACGCTATTGGCAATGTGCGATCTGATGGTCAGGCCATGTTCTTCGAGAAGTGTCTGAATGAGCTGAGCTTGCCTCATCAATTACTGTGTGTCGAATATGCACCTCTGGGCTCGTTGGAGACCATGCTTTCGAAATCAAACTTCGGTGGTGCCTTCCTCAACCCACCTCTACCAGCAACAACAGCCAGCTACATTCCCACCCTTTCTGAGGCTGCTGTCGCTATTGGGCAGATCGACACTGTAGTTGCTCATACCAAGAATGGTACTGGCACAGCATCTCTCGTAGGCGACAACGCTACGTGGAAGGGCATACGCGCCACTTTGACTGCCGACTACATCCCGTCGGCCTACGCCGAGCGACCAGCACTCATCCTCGCCAGTGCCGAGTCACAAGCGGCAGCCGCCATATTTGCGCTTCAGAGCCTCAACATCGGGCCAATTTACACCATCGGCTTCAAAGCAAAATCCACGTATACCGCAGATGTACACCATTTCCGTGGCGTGGAGGATATGAAACGTGTGGCAGAGCCATTCGTCGTAATTTCGGCGTTGCCTGCAGAGAAGAGCTTCCTTGTCGCACCCTTGCTGAAACATTACAGCAGCAGTCGAAGCGGGCGCAAAGCCATCCCGAATCAGAGGCCTGGGAAGGTGTTTGTTGACTTGAGCAGTGGCGTCAAGAAGGGTGATCCAATTGCTGTCGCGGCTTCTTGCGGATGGGCAGCATACGATGTCGCGGACGTCAACGCGTGGACAGCGGTCGAGACGTTGCGACTGATGGTGGGACAGAACGTGCCTTTTGACTTTGTGAGGCTTGCTTCGGGAAGGAGTTTATATGGTTGACCTTTGATGCCAACTTTGGCACTTGCATCGACTTAGCGAGCCTCGTGCAGACTGATGATGCTCTTTCAGCTAGTTACACGAGGGCAGAGTCAGGCTTGTTTGCAGGACTGTGTGGAGGCAATAGGGCAGAGTGGCTCGCATATTTGTTTGTTGCACATGATTCATATGCGGATGTCCGGTTATTGCGGACAGCGCATACGGTGATTAGGTCTTAGGTCTCGATCAAGCCACGTCTTTCGGCGCCTCATCTACGAATTTCAACTCAGCAGCATGATTTTTTGATACATACCTCACCTCATCTTCAATATACAAACTTCCAACACTGCACACGCAGAGGCTCGCACAATCAGACTTTGAGTTCGTGTATGACCTGTCATATTTGCGTCTCGTAGAGCTTAATCCATGACTCGGACTAGCATTACCCCGGTGCATGGCTGCAAGGCCAAACACGTCGCTGCCACGAGGGCATCAAACTTTCAGCCTCCAGAACTCTTCTCGTCTCGCTTGAAGTGCTTCCTCACCCCCGCCTCATCATCTCCGTCCTGCCGTCGACCACCATGCCGGAATGGTACAAGTCCTATATGCATGTTGATGCCGGCGTGTCGTGATGAGCCGCCCGCTCGAGCCAGGATGAGATCCTTCCACGTGCGGGAGCTGAGCGTTAGCGGTGGAGCAAAGTAGCATCTGGGTAAAGCTGGTCGTCAACTGGGCAGCTGACCTCGGCGCAGACACTGTTTGTGCAGGTGTGAGCCCTAGGAGACTATATTGCCGCTGCACACGATCGGATGAAGCGAGGCCGTTCCTCGCTATGGTTTGCATGCAGCCCGCCCTCCCTGGAGACACATATTCTTGCACTACCATGGGGCCCCGGTGCTTGGCTGGAAAAGGACACGGACGGAGCCTATGAGGCGTAAACATCGTCAAGCGAGGGCACGAGGCATCAGGGCATAGACGTCCCTGCATCGTTTCCCCGCTCCCTAACCCAGGTCTACTCCATCAAAGCCAAATGAACTACACTTTCCACTGACGGCGGCGGGAGGTCGGCTCCACACGGCCACACCGTGGCCCTCGCACGTAAGGCGACCGAGACCCATGGTCTTGAGTAGCTGCACCTGTGCTGCTGCTGCTGGCTCCTACTAAGTTAAGCGCTCAACGTTCCGCCCGGTCGAGAGTCTGAATGTGACCAGAACTGTGCTTGGAAAGTACGGTGACTCTTTCTCTTGTTCCTTCCCTTTCGCCTTGCACGAATGAAAATGCCGTAAATTGACCATGGCATCCGTCGTGGCATCAGGTAATGGCGACGGGTTCTCAGCAAACATGCAGCCGCGGCCGCAAATCGGCATCGAACGTCTGCAGGCCAGGCGGGCAAGCAATGAACCCAAGGAAGCTATGAATTGCAAGAGCTGTCGCAAGCGCAAGGTCCGTTCTGCGATTGGGATTGCTTCTCGTCTGGACTTGACTGACGTCCTTCGCAGATCAAGTGCAACAGACTGAAGCCAGTTTGCGAGTCCTGTCAAGCTTTCAACTGTCCTTGTATTTATGGTAGGTGATATTCAGCGACACGAGAGTGAGAAGAAGCCCTTTGCGCCTCTACTGACTATTTTGTGAAAGATGCTACGCCCAAAAAACGAGGACCGAAGACAGATGTACTAGAAGCCTTACTCAAGCGGGTAAACGGGCTGGAGAAGCGGCTAAAAGACGAGAACAGACCTGAGGCGGCAGATGAACAGGCAATCGACGACAGCGCCAGCATTGCACCAGACGCCACAGAGGTTCCCACAGACAATGGCGCGGCAGGGAACCCGGCACTGCAAATCGTCGTGCCACAAACAGAGCAAGGACACGCCGAGACGCACAACGAGACGGCCTTGCAACCGATCGCGGTGCGCCGCGAAAGTTACGCGGTAGTACCGGATGCTCAAGCGATCAACAAATCCTTCACGGATACCCTCATCGACACATACTTCTCGCGCCTTCATGGGAAACCATATTATATCCTTGACGAACCGGCTACGAGGCAACGATGGCGAGACAATCAGCTGCCTCGCTATGTCGTGAACGCGATTCACGCAGCGACCATCAAATACGCCAGTCACCTCTGCGGAGGCCACAATGGAGCTGTCTATTCAAGTCAAGAATATCTGTCTCAGTGCCGGGCTGAGATCGACGTGGATGAGCCTAGCATCGACCATTTGCAGGCTTTGTTGCTCTTGACTATGGCAAGTTTCCAGAACGGCAAGGGCAAAAGATCCTACATGCTCCTCTCTCACGCAGTGAGCATGGCGACTGCCCTCAGCTTACATCGGGAGTTGCCGACCCATATGAGAATCGCGCCTTCAGAAAGAGAAGGACGCCGCAGGCTCTTCTGGACTTGCTATCTCATGGACCGCTTCATGGCCAGTGGCTCAAAGAGGCCTTCATCGATCTCAGATGAGTCAATACGCCTGCGACTGCCTTCATGGTTGCCTCCAGGAGCGCAGGTCTCAACGGATGGCAATTTCTTCCCGAACGGCACCAGTCTGCCATACGCTGCCGGAGTCTTCAATGCAGGTCAAGGGAGCGGCGCAATGCTAGTGGAGATCGTGCGTGTTCTCGGCATCACAAATCGATATCTGGCAGCTGGAGGCGTCAAAGGCGACTCGCACTTTCCCTGGCATGCGCAGTCAACGCTCTCCAAGATCCGAACGGAGCTCGATTACTGGGCTGCAAGCACACAGGACATGTTTGGTTCGGTAGAGGTGTTGTTCGGCCAGCCTGATAGTTCTACGCTAGTGCTGAGCAAGCTCATATATCACTTGATCCACTGCTTGGTTTATCGACCATTTTTGCCTGTGGATCTCGCAGAACTCTCTGGAAGCGGGCAACACCAATCTTGGCAGATCGAGGCAACGAATTTCTGTTTCCTACATGCCAATGCGATCGCGGAGCTAGTTGAGATCGGCAAGAATGTGTCGATAATTGACTGGCCATCTTTCGTCGGATACTGCATTTGCACAGCTGGAACGATCCACGTGCATGGAGCGCATTATATGTCTATACGCGAAGGTGATCTCTTTGGCAACAGCACCGAATTCTTGTCTCGAGAGATGCAGCAACTTGGAGACCTGCGCTTCATTTGGGCTGGAGTTCAGCACCAGCGTGATACGTTGCAGGTGGTTTACGGCAGCCACTCCCAGCTGGTAAAGTCATTGGCCAACAACCCGATCCGATACTCGCCAGTGTTCCAGATGGAGGACTTCTTTGCGCGATATCCTGGCGCATACATCGATGGCGCCCACGTCACATTCGCCGACGTCATGGTCGACACTTTACAGACTGGTTTCCAGAAATTCAATGGCCTTCAGAGCCCAGACGAGATACGAAATGGTCGATTCCCGCCTGCACCAACTGCTAACTTAGCGTCACTGGCTCCAACTCAATACATGACCCAGAACACAATGCCGCCTGTATCGCGCAAGTCCAAGAAACGACGACTGACGACTTCTGTCATGCCATACCCAACGCCAACCGCCGAAAGTTCAACAGCAGGCGTATTAGAGCGCACACAATCGTACGACACCGCCGTACACAACCAGGTACACCCTCAAAAGCAGCAACACCTCCAAACGTCACAAACGCAGCCCGAGTTCCTGCCCACCACAACGGGACCGATGCAGTCCACGCAAGACCAAACCCAGACATTCACACAAAGCGTCTTCTCGCCTACCTTCAACTTCAGTCCGCTGCCGGCTGGAATCGCCATGCCCAACGACTTTAGCCAATACGATGCGTTCTACTCAGGCCAAGGGTTCGACCATCAGACGCCGAGCGGTTTAAGCGCTAGCGCCGAGAGTGCACATACAGATCCGGACAAAGACCCATTTCTCAGCTTGTTAGAGCAGCTCGCGGAGAATGACGGCGCTGGAGGAGCTGGCATGGCCGATTTGGATTTCTTTCTGAATGGCCAAGGGCTGGGAGGCGAGACTTCTTAGCTGGTCGTGCATATTGAGTCCCATGCGCGGCTGCATACGCCGCATGAGGCAAGGTTACGAGGAGAAACGAAAATTATCGATACCCACGTGTACTATAGGAGCAGATATCATCCACGCAGCGTTAATGACCTCAATTTCTGAAATCTTCCTTGGCGATGTAGTACGCTGACATCTTGGTGGCGTTCACTTCTTCTCATGTTCTCCATCAACAACGCCGTTGTTTCGCGCTTCTTTTAAGCGGCATATTGAAGTATGGACTAAATCTGCAAGACGGGAAAAGGAAGTTGGCGTGGATGGTAGTGGGATGCATCCCTGCGCCCCCACGGCTCAGGTTACACAGCATATCCCTTTCATTTTTGGCAACAAAAAGCTTCACCGGCCGTGAGAATATCAAGCAGGGTATTTCCTGCCACCGAGAAAAATGTCTTACGCAGAAACAACAACATCATGATAGCTCCTCAACGGAGCCACGAACTTGCAAGATGGCGAGCCACTCACATCTTGGGCCACTGGTCACGAATGTCGCAGCAAGCATGGCTAGCACCATTTCCCCTCATGATGGCCAAGTCATGCTTCTCTAGTGTTTGCTCGCAAACTAGATCGATGCAATGCCCAAAGCCAATGGACAACATGTGTAGCTTCGAACCACGATTCCTTTCGAGACAGGGAGCACGCCGTCTCCCGGTTCCCTGGCCACGACCTCACTGGATCCATGCCGAGCATTTTGTTTCAGTGCCTCCGTTGGCACAGTCCAAAAGATCGAAACCATCGCAACGCTCCGGAGGTCAACCGCGAGTGCCAAAAGCCATTCCTAGGCCAATCAAAAAGACGCTCCCCCCACAGATGCCTACAGTCCCGAAATATCTCGGTCCAATTGAAGTACGTCGACCAACGACTCAAGCACAATCTTCATCGAACAAGCACATACCACCACATGCGAAATCAACTCGTTCAGCGGTGCGCTGCATCATCTGGATCAATGTCATAGTATTTTTTGTTTGGATCGGTTGTGCGTCGCAACAGATATGCATATACGAGAAATGCAAAGACGACCAATGTGGGCACGAGATATGCAGAGAAGTGCAGTGGATGATGATGAACGCATTGAATTCTAAATTCAACATAGCCGCTCACCGCTACTGGACTCTGGTGACTTCGGCTTTTTCACATATTGCACCGCGAAATCTTCTGGCCAACATGCTAGGACTTGCAATCTTCGCCCGGACGTTCTATACAGCTGGCGGAGTCGGCATTGGTGCATTTCACATTATGGGCCTCACTCTCGGCAGTGCCATCTTTTCCAACCTCACAGGTCTCATTTACAGATGGAACCTACCTTTGACGCGGCATCATGCAAAGAAAGACGGGATGCGAGCACACTGGACTGGTTTAGGTGCGAGCGGTGTTGTGAGTACTTTTGCTGCCGCAGCAACGTGTCTGGCTCCTCGGACTCGCATTGCTGTTGGCCGCTTCACAACTCCAATTCGGCTTTACTGGGTCACTCTCCTTTTCGTTGCCAGTGATTTGATTGCACTCGGTGCTGAAGATGGTGTGGCACATGAGGTACATCTTGCTGGAGCTGCGTTCGGCCTCGCATACTACTTATTTGTCCTCAGAAAGCCGTCTGGGTGGTGGTGAGGTGTTGTCTGGGCGAAAAATTGAGCGGTTGAGCGGTTGAGCATTTGCAATATCAAAGGTCAAATCGATGTCGAGTGATAATGCTTGAGAAAAATCATTTGCCAAAAATCAAGCGCAGAAGACCACTAGTTTTTACCATCGATTCAATGCCTCATTGCCTTCCAATCTCTCAGGTCATGAGTTGTGCGTCCTCTAGCACTTTCATCGAATCAGCTTGATTCAACGGTGAGATGGCCGAGCGGTCTAAGGCGCTAGCTTAAGGTGATACCTCCTGGTACAACCACAATCGCTAGTCCGAAAGGGCGTGGGTTCAAATCCCACTCTCATCAACATGTCTTTTGCTTTTTGTTCATTATCTCTCACGGGTGTCTGTGTTGTCGACGGCGATGCCTTATCGTTTTGCACGCTTGCACTGCATTGAGCAGCGTTGAAGCCATAACCTACGACCACACTTGCTACCGGACGAATACGAAGTCTTCCCTCAGCCTAGGACATACTGCTGTGTTCCTCAATCGGATACACACTTGAACTCGTCAGAATTGTTACTAAGACTTTTCAATACCTGCACAAAACGATTGATTGTGCCTATCAAGCACATCGACTCCAGATCCGCTTTTGCGACCCATATCACACAATACAGGCGTGCTCACAGTGCTAGTTGTGGAGCAGTGCGCTCGAAACGCCATATCAGCAAGTCTTGCGCAATCAGTGTCGCAATTGCAACTTATCTGTACGTGACACAGACTGCCAATGGACACTTGACACCATCGTGGTGGTCTCAAGCAAGTATGTATTTAAGCTTTGCGTGTACCTCAGGATTACCGTAAGTCTAGATTGTTCGAAACATTATTGTCGATTAACATCAAAGTACTTTCATTATGGTTTCTAAAGTTCGCCGTGTCGCTGTTGTAGGCGCAGGTCCGTCGGGTGCGATCGCAACTGATTCCCTCGTGAAGGAGCAGTCGTTTGACACTATCAGGGTCTTTGATAGGAGAGCTGGAGTGGGTGGAACATGGTAAGAATCATGTTTGACAAATGCCTTGGTAACGTGTGCTAAACTATACATTCGAAGGTACCATACGCCTCAGCTACCAACTGGAATTGTATCTCTTCAGGATGTCCTTTCAGGCAAGGCTGACGAAGCGATTCCGATTCCTGAACAGCTCCCAAATGTTACTCCTGTCACTAGGCAGATCAACGGGCACCAAGAGCGATTCTCGGACTCCGCCATCCATGAGAACTTGCACAGCAACATCACGCCGGAGATCATGAGTTTCACCGATCGTCCTTTCCCGAAAAAACTCTCGGAACATTCGATCGCTCAATACGGCGACAAGAATGTTCCATTCCGGCATCATAGCGTTATTCGGGAATGGATCGAAGCATTGTTCGCGCCCTACGAAAAGCTTCTTGAGCTCAACACGACCTTGGAGCGCGCAGAGAAGATCAACGATGAATGGATCTTGACGCTGCGTAAGGAGTTCGCGGGCAGAAATTACTGGTGGCAAGAGACCTTTGACGCAATCGTCGTAGCCTCAGGGCATTACAATGTTCCTTGGTTCCCGGACATCCCTGGGCTAGTTGCATACCACGAGAAGTTCCCGGATAGGATAAAGCACAGCAAGCACTTCCGCAGCTCGAAGGACCATGTTGGTAAGAAAGTCGTGGTCGTCGGCGCATCTGTCTCGTCACATGAGATCATTCATGAGGTGTTGGACGTTGCGAAACAGCCAGTGTACGCATCCATCCGCGGTGACCCTATCCCTGCCTTTGGGTGGGAACCTTTCCACCATCCGCATATTGAGGTGAAGAAGCAAATTCAGCGACTTGAACCAGAGACCGGACGGATCGTGTTCGAAGATGGCTCTTACCTCGATGATGTGGATCATGTGTTCTTTGGCACGGGCTACACTTTCAGCGTTCCGTTCCTGCCAAAGGTGCAAGAGCGTGTCAAGAAAGCGAACCGTCGCCTGCCTGGCGTATACCAACATACATGGAACATCGAAGATCCGTCTTTGACGTTCATCGGACAGGTAAGCCTACTCTTCAAGCAACTAGTGAGGGCAACGAAAGCTAATGTACAATAATTGCAGCTCGGCGGCGGCTTTACTTTCCGTGTCTACGAATGGCAAGCCGTTGCAGTAGCCAGACATCTGGCAGGTCGAGCAAAGTCTCTACCGTCTATTCCCGAACAGTTGGAGTGGGAGCGTCGGCGTGTCGCCGAAAAAGTAGGTGGCAAGGACTACTACTCCATTGCACCAAACTATGAGGAATTCTTCGAGTTCTTACGAGGTATTGCCGGAGAACCTGCACCAGGTACAACGGGTCGATCGCTTCCAGCATTCGACCCGGAGTGGTTGAAAATGTGGGTAGGAATGGTCGATACTAAAATCGGTGGCTGGCAGCGTAAAAGGAAGAGAGCGGAAGCTCTTGAGGGGGCTGTAAAGGCGAAGTTGTGATGGCGTATAGTTCTATAGAAGCCAGGGCAGTTAGAGTATACAAGCGTTAGAGAAGATCGGTCTGCCTCAATCTAATATTGTCGAAGGACCGTCTGCTCACAGTACTGGAGGTACAAGGATATGTAATCGTGACTGTAGAGTGCAAGGAAGGGTTCGGGTTGCCACCCGATCTTTCGAGGTGGCAAATATTGAAACATGAATCTTGAGACGATCTATCAAACAGCCCTCTCCTCCATATACAAACACCTCGCGATTGAGCCAGCTGGTTTCTAACATTGTTTTGTTACCAGAGACAGGCAACCGAGTGATAGAGTTTCCAGCCGCAATTTCGAGTCACACTTGCGAGTCACTGTATCCGCCTCAAACAACAAGCAAAGGGTGGGCTGAAACCTACACACCTTCAATCATGGATGATCTAGCTCTGCAAAACGAGGTCGAAGCACTTGCTGGTAATGCCTACAATCCCAATCTGCCCGAAGATGGAGCTCCAGCAGAACCTATCTCAACCACAATCGCCCGCTGGAACAAGCTCTTCAAGATACCTAGC
>Ga0265797_10008848_pt1 | contig 13270 bp, 13 predicted proteins | sample P2T30metagenome_FD_192433 | JGI IMG/M metagenome (GOLD analysis project Ga0265797, IMG submission 192433) | Plant litter microbial communities from East Loma Ridge, Irvine, California - P2 T30 | ecosystem: Environmental > Terrestrial > Plant litter > Unclassified | place: USA: California... | reverse complement strand
GTGGATGTGCTCCTGGGGATTTTTGCAATCTGGAGGAAACCCTAGAGAGTGAAAGTATGGTTTGATAGTGGTTGTTTGTAAAGAGTGAGCGAGAAGTGCCGTTTTCTAATGCTTACCTAGGTAGGTAAGGCATCCACTTCAAGTGATCGATGTCATGACGTAAACGAAACTCCCACACCAGCTCAGCCCCGCAGCAAGCGTCGTAGCGCTTCAATACTCATAGAGTTCATTCACATAAAACTTATGATTCGAACGCCAAACCAAAGCCACCACTCTGTTCCAAGGCGTGAGCAACGATTTGTTTGTGTCCTATATATTTCATTTGTTTTGACATGTAGCCATCTTCAATTACGATGGTCTATTAGTGTACGTGGTCGCCCCCAAAGCTTCACTTCTAATGAATTTCAATCTAACATCCAATCAGGTAGTGGTTATCACTCTGGATTTTGATTGTCATTGTCAGAATCTTCCAGTAACCCCAGTTCGAATCTGGGATAGACCTTTTTTTGGCGTCGACATGCGCAGATCATGTCAAAAGGCTTTTTTTTTGGTGAGCAGGCGGAGTGGGGTTGGCGCGTTCTGCAGATATTACTCATTTTCTGGTTCTGGGGATATGAATAGAGCACTGGAGCTGGAGCGTTTTTGCTTGCATGACGATCATATAGATGACCAGACGAATATCTCTACTGCTCTCCATGCTTCAGTGCCAGCCACATACTGCCCGCAGCAAGCGCACCCATGCATCCAACAGCAAGAACTAGCGCAGCAAAGGGCATCAGCGGCGGACGCACTCTTTGACGCGCCATCAGGTGTATCGCAGCGTCCAGTCGCTCACCCATCTTGTCTTTGGAAAATTCTGCAATGACCCGCTTCCTGCCTGCCTTACCCATATCCTCGAGCATCAGCTCGCTACTACCATCCTCCAGAGCGACGCTCATGACATCAGTCCACTCCTGCACGTTGCGAACATCATTCAGCCATCCCGTCTCTCCGTGGACGACCGTCTCGGTAGGTCCGCCTTCATCTGCTGCCAACACTGGGGTGCCAGCTAGCATAGCTTCGAGAGGCACGATGCCAAAGTGTTCGTTCCGCGGAGTGTAGACGAGTAGACGTGACGTGGCAAGGAGTGTGGCCTTGAAGGCGCCCGGCACAGAGTGGAGGAAGAGGACGGATATATGGCTGGGTATGGCTTGCGCAGATATGACCGTCTTCGCTGTCGCATGTCTGAGCTTCAATTTGTCTGCCAGCTGGCACAGCTCCGCGTATGTGCTCATGTTCTCTGCCACCCTCGGATCGAATCCGCCTGCTATGACCAGCCGTGCATCCTCGCGCTCTTCCTCTGACAGCCCCGCAAATGCTTTGATAGCGAGTGCCACGTCCTTCTTCTTCTCGAAGCGGTTGATGCTGAGGAGCACCTTCTTGTCCGGCCACAGCGGCTTCGTGTTCTCGGCTACGTCGCCCGTGTCCACACAGGGATATACGACGCCCGGGCTGCGGTGCTTCAGGCCAGGGAAGGCCTTGCCAAACACGCTCTTTGTGAAGTTGCTGTTCACGACGATGGTGTCGCTACAGCCTGTGCTCCAGCTCTCCAGCCAGTCAAAGGGCCCGCGGTAGAGTGCCTTGAGCCAGCCGCCCTTCTTCGCCAGCAGCTTGTCCGGGAAGTGGCAGTAGAAGATGACGCGCGGGCGGGGCTGCAGCAGGCGCAGAAGGGGAATGCTCGCGCTGAGCTGGTCGACGAAAAAGGCCGTGGGGGTGAGCTTCTGCAGCTCGTCGGAGAAGAGGGCGATCTGCAGAATGAGGTGCACCTGGCGCAGGACGGCGCAGAGGACGGCGAAGCGGCCGAATATGGTTGCGGGCACGAAGCCGCCGCGCACGCGCACATCGAGCGTTCCTTTTGGGGCGCGTCAGGTCTCAGCTGCCGTCGACATGAGCGGTGCGTAGTAGGCAGGGCGCTTGGGGGGGCTTACCGTCGCGGGCTTCATCGAAGCAGTGCCGCGGGTCGCAGTGCGACGTGAAGATGGTCACCCTGTGCCCGCGGTTTTGGAGGGCAACAGCGGCGTCGACGACCAACCGCTCGGCACCTCCGATGCCCAGATCTGGATGGATGAAGACTGTGTGTTGTGCGTATTCTGTCATGTTGGTGTGCAGTAGACGCGTTTTTGGGTTGCATGTGTCAGAAGCTATTTACTGCAGTCGATATATTAGTCTAGTCTCCAAACGGCCACTTGGCAGATGTAGGAAGTGCTGTGTATGTGCTGTGCCAATACGGTGGCAGGACTAGCTAAATGAGTAATATTTGCGTTATGTGGTTGCAGTAGTTACGCTGAAAGGTTTCACGTTGTAAACAGACGCCAAGTGGTCAGTCGGGGACTATCGCCTGCAGTACTGTTAGGTACACCTCTGCACATGACCTTCCATCGTTCACGAACGTCGAGTGTTACGATATCATAAAATTGCGCCTGCCGCTACGCTGCTTCCAACACCGCAGCACCGTTGCTCAACATGCGGGCTGCCAGGCACCATCAACTCCGCCCTTCGCCATAGTCCACACACTTGACATCCACCGCCATGGGACAGGGCTTCTCGCTCACCACGCTTTCCGCCGGCTCGGCCAACATCGACGTCCCCGAGCTGGCGGACCTGCAGTATGAAAAGTCTCTCGGAGCTGCACGTTTCATGAAGGCAGTCAGAGCACGGCACAAAGATGGCCTAGTCGTCGCCCGTGTGGTCATGAAGCCATACGCCCAGTTCAACTTCCAGGCATACGTGAAGCGTCTGCTTAGTAAGCCATCTGGTTATCCGACATTCAGCCAACTGACGTATACAGACGAGCGCAAGTTGTTGGCTGAGGTCCCGAATGCTCTGGCGTACCATCGCATCATTGAAACTGCAGCTTGTGGTTACTTGGTTCGTCAATACATTCATAGCTCCTTGTACGACCGTTTGAGGTGCGATGATACTCCGACCAGCGCGACATGAGACTAACGTCGCCAGTACACGTCCATTCCTGGAAGATATTGAGAAAAAATGGCTTTCCTTCCAGCTGCTTTGCGCAGTGCGAGACTGCCACGCGCGCGACATCTTCCATGGCGACATCAAAACGGAAAACATCCTTGTCACCTCCTGGAACTGGCTGTACTTGGCCGACTTCGCCTCTTCCTACAAGCCAGCACATTTACCAGAAGACAACCCTGCCGACTTCTCCTTCTACTTTGACCTTTCCGGGCGCCGTACCTGTTACCTGGCCCCAGAGCGATTCTTGGCTTCCGGACAGCAGCCTGAAGGCGAGGGCAATGTAAACTGGGCCATGGACATCTTTAGCGTGGGCTGCGTCATCGCTGAGCTCTTTCTAGAGGCTCCAATATTTTCCTTGAGCCAGCTCTTCAAGTATCGGCAGGGAGAATACAGTCCCGAGCACTCTCACTTGAACAAGATACAGGACGCCAACATCAGAGAGCTCATCATGCACATGATTCAAGTGGACCCGAACTCGAGGATGTCTGCAGACGACTACCTCATGCACTGGAAGGACAAGGTCTTCCCGGGGTACTTCTACGGCTTCCTGCAGCAATACATGCACTCAATAACCGACCCGTCATCAGGCCGCAAGCCCGTCACGACTGGTGGCGAGCATCTTGGGGAGCCCGATGAGAGGATTGAGCAGATCTACAATGATTACGACAAGATTTCGCACTTGCTATCAAGCAGCAGCGAGAAAGCCATGACATCTCCTCAAAGCTCTCCGCCCAAGCCAAACGACAGAATCTTTCCGCTGTATATCAACATTCCAAACTACCAACACCAAGTCTCGCCAATGCCTAGCCTTGCCATCGATGATGGTAACCTCATCTTCCTCACAATCGTCGTCTCCTGCTTGAGAGGAACTGCGAGAGCATCAGCTCGAGTCAGGGGCCTGGAGCTTCTCATGGCCTTCTCAGAGCGCTTAACAGACGAGGCGAAGCTCGATCGAGTGGTTCCATATGTCGCCCAGCTTCTGACTGACAAGTCGGAGCAGGTCAAGATTGCTGCTCTCCGCACCCTCACGCAGATCCTGTCCATGGTCCAGGTGGTTTCGCCTCTAAACGCATACATATTTCCAGAGTATGTGCTGCCCCGATTGGAAGCTTACCTGCCCGACTCCACTGCCTCAGTCAGCCCTCTTGTGAGAATGCAATACGCGTTCTGCATAGGCACATTATCCACCACGGCAGCAAAATATCTCGACATGATCCAAGCATTGCGAGCAGAGGGCTCTTTGCCAGCAGCGGACCCCGAGACCGAAGATGATCTGACCTCCTCGGCCCATCGCAATCAGTTTGACTCTGATCGTCGTATCCTGCTGGAAACGTTCGAAAAGCATACAAAGGCGCTTCTTACAGACTCTGATGCTTCGGTCCGACGATCTATGCTTCGGTCAGTCGCCGACCTCTGCGCCTTCTTCGGTAGTCCAAGAGCAAACGATGTGGTGCTCAGCCATCTCAACACCTATCTGAACGACCCAGACTGGATGCTCAAGTGCGCCTTCTTTGACGCCATTGTTGGGGTGGCAGTATTTGTGGGGGGTGCAAGCTTGGAGGGCTACATCCTCCCACTCATGGTGCAAGCGCTGACTGATCCCGAGGAGTTCGTGGTTGAGAAGGTCATTCGAGCGCTTTCTTCCATGGCAGAGCTTGGCCTCTTTCAGCGATCGAAAACATGGGAACTCGTAGACATCGTTGCGCGCCTTACGATGTACCCTAACTTGTGGATCCGAGAAGCAGCTGCACAGTTCATATCCACCGCATCAAAGTACCTGTCCGTTGCAGATACCCACAGTATACTGGTGAACCTCATCAAGCCTTACCTCAAGGTTGTTCCATCGGATTTTTCGGAACTACGAATCCTCGAATCTTTGAAGAACCCTATGACGAGACTACTGATGGAGATGACCTCAAATTGGGCATTGCAAGCTCAGAACGGCCTCTTCTGGGCTCCGGCTCGGCAGCAGCAGACCTTCACCTTTGGCACGAATGAAGACAGTATGCCTAGCATATCAGGCCGGGTGCTGGACCACAAGGTCTTGCAAAGACTGTCGAAAAACGAGGAAGATGAGCTGTGGCTGAAAAAGCTGCGGAGTGCTGGCTTGACGGCAGATGACGACTTCAAGCTTGTCGCACTGCGAGAATTCGTTTGGAGGGTCAGCCATCGTCGGCGTTCCGATGATATGGCGTCGCCCCCGACTAGATTCAACAACATTGTGGCTCTAAAAGATTTGGGTGTGAAGGCTCTGACAGTACTGTTCGACGAGAATGTCCAACAAACAGTGAAGCAGACACAAAGACCCGAGCTGCCACATCGCGGGTCATCACAGCCGCGCACTATACGTGACGCGTTACTGGATGCATCCACTACTGAAGCAGATGCATTGGCTGAGCGAATACCACACGCTGAAGGACAGGCCGAGCGACTGCTCCGAGAAGAAGGCGCTACACGACGTATACCGATACCTTCACGTTCGAAGCCATTTTCATCCCCTAGCGATGCGAATTCGCATTCAGGCTCACCAGCGTCCGATACAGAGACTCTCAGGGGCTTACTGCAACTCCCTCGAAGCTCTCCGAATACCTCCTCACCTGTAGGCTCTCTTGGTAGAGGCGATCAGCCACCCTCACTTCGACATCGAAGTAGTGCCTTGGGGCTTCTCAGCAAAGGAGAAAACAAGGCTATTGCAGAAATTGGCACAGTGGCTGCAAACGCCTTTGGGAAGGTAGACGGTGCCGTTGTGCGCGAATCGTCCCGATCTCGACAGCCTACCTCACCACTTGCAGTTGACCAGTCGTCGCGAGGGCCTTCGCATATTCGATTTCGAAATGCCCACAACTATACCGGGAATGACCCGGCCATCTTGAAGCTTCTCGACTCCATGCTGTCGGAGCGCTTTCCTTCAGGCGAGACGGAATTTGGGCCCCGCGTACAGCCTACAATGCGCAAGCAGCCCATCAGATACAAAGACGCCCATCTCTCTCAGCCTGGCGTACCATGGCGACCCGAAGGGCAGCTCGTCGCTAGTTTTGCCGAACATACGGCTGCCGTAACACGAGTGCTAGTGTCGCCAGACCAAGGCTTCTTCATCAGTGGCTCCGACGATGGTACTGTGAAGATATGGGATACTTCGCGCTTGGAACGGAACATTACAAGGCGATCTCGCCAGACATATAGGCTCGGCGACTGTGTCAAGGTGACAAGTCTGGTCTTTGTAGAGCAGACATACTCATTCGTGGCGACAGGAAGCGATGGCAGCGTGCACGTGGTGCGCGTGGATTATCACAAAAGCCAAGACGGTACTTCAAAGTTTGGGCGTCCACGGATGGTGCGCGATTACCAACTTGCCGAAGGTGATCAGGTCGTGTGGTCGGAACACTTTAACCAGGACAACGAGTCAGTGCTGCTCTTAGCTACCAACACGTCGAAAGTAATCGCACTCGATCTGCGCATTATGAAAGAACTCTACATTCTAAAGAACCCCCTCAGCCACGGTACGCCAACGTGCTTCTGTGTGGGCAGGAGGGCACATTGGCTTTTACTGGGCACATCGCATGGTGTCCTCGATCTTTGGGATCTCCGCTTCAAGCTGCGGCTCAAAGCATGGGCATGCCACGGGTCTGCACCTATCCACCGACTCCATCAGGTGTTCTCGCTTGGCACGAAAAGAACACGGGTGTACATGGCCGGCGGCAGTGGCCAAGGGGAGCTCAGTGTATGGGACTGGGAGAAGCACATCTGCCGGGAGGTGTACCGGACTGGCACAAGCAAGGATATCGGAACGAAGAGCACGACACTCATAGACCTTGATGAAGAGAAGGCTGGCGGTATGCTCGGACGATTTGCCACAACCGGGACCCTGGAGCCCTCTGCGAACTCAGCTGTTGATCGCGGCATCCGCGCATTTACTTTGCACACTCAATCGATCGACGAGAAGGGCGAACAAAAGCACACGTTCCTCTTGAGCGCTGGACCTGACTGGAGGATTCGTTACTGGGATACGAGTCGCCCAGAGGCGTCAATGGTGGTCAGCGGTCTGGAGGCAGATGAAATGAAGCCGCAGTACATGGTGAGTCAGCCCAGCCCTGACACGGTCGTTGTTACGGAGCGACTGTCGCAGCCGCAAAGCCAGGCAGTGAATGGAAGGGAGAGCAAAGTCTTGACATCGAGCAAGAAGGGACCACCGCCGAAGTCTCCACGCTCCGCATTGATCTCCATGCAACAGCAGCATCTGCTGAAGAGCCACTTGGACAACATCCTAGACATAGCGTTGGTGGAGCAGCCATACGGCATGGTGATCTCGGCCGATCGATCTGGGATGATCAACATGTTTATGTAGAGTTGGAGGAACAACGTATCTAATTATGTGGTTGAACCTCAAGCTTATGTAGTACGAAGTAGTTGGTAGTGAAGTGAATTAGTGAAGAAAGCGCGCTAATGACGAATTCTTGGCGACGGGAAATTCGTGAACGTCAACTTCCAGGCCAAGCTTCTAGCAACGACCACAAGATTGCCCAAAAACCATCCACACGCCGCACAGCAGGAAACGCAGTGATCCCTAAATTACTGCCTACTTTCACCCACAAACGACCGCCGATACCGCGACCATGAGGCTCACGACGGAGCTGATCAACACGTCCCTCTCCTTCATCAACTGTCTCACGGAGCGTGAACTCGATCTGCGAGGTGCGTTGGAAAGAGCGGATGCTACACTTGCGAGCTGAATTGATATCAATGTCTGTGAACTCTAGGCCACAAGATCTCCGCCATCGAGAACATGGGCGCCGCGCGCGTGAGTCTGCCTCGACGCGCACCCTGGGTACCTGCACTCACCTGCGGACCACGACTGACGGCGCATGCAGGACAACGACGCCATTGACCTCACCGACAACGACATCGCCCAGCTCGGCAACTTCCCGCTGCAGCCCCGCCTACGCACCCTCTTCCTCGCCCAGAACCGCGTCTCCAACATACAGCCCAACCTCTCGTCGAGCATACCAAATCTCCAGACGCTCGTCCTCACCAAGAACCGGATCGCCGAGCTGGCCGACCTGGATGCGCTGGCAGGCCTCAAGAAGCTGGTGTACCTGACGCTGATGGGCAACCCCGTGGCAAGCAAACAGAACTACCGACACTGGATAATATGGCGCTGCCCGACGGTCCGCTACCTCGACTTTGCCAAGGTACGCGACGTGGAGCGCAGCAAGGCGAGGGAGCTGTTCGGGACAGCGGAGGAGCCCACAGAGCTGGCCAGCACGGTATGCTAGCACTTCGGGACCAGCACGTCAGACCAGGGCCAGCTAACAGCTTCAGATCATGGGCGTCAAGTCCAAGGGCTTCGTTGTCCCCTCGTTTACCAACAGCACCGACGACTCGAGCAAGGACCGCATTTACACCGAGGACGAGAAGAAGCGCATGCGGGCAGCCATTCTCAACGCGAGCAGTCTGGCCGAGATGGCGAAGCTGGAGAAGGACTTTGCCCAGGGGAGGATACCGGCACATATCCTGGAGGGCGGCGATCCCATGGAGACGTAGATTACATCACCGATAAGGGTGGTAGATGCGGAGAGAAGCTGATAATGTCATTCCATGCCGTACGGCGCTGTTCGTCCTGGGTATCGTAGTAGTACACTCGTAAACAAAAAACATCACCAGCCCCTTCCTCGCCCGCCCCGTCCACGTCCCCCACCACCTCCGCCACCTTGATTACCCTGCTGGAAGCCCCCCTGCGGCCCACCCGGCCCTCCAAACCCGCCCGGCCCCGGCATGCCCTGCCCTGCCATCTGCATGAAGCTGCCAAAGTCCATCTGACTGGGATCCATGCCCTGCGCAGCCATCTGCTGAAACATCATCTCCATCTGCTGCTGCTCGTTCATTGCCCCTCCACCACCACCACCGCCTCCTCCTCCGCCAGGTCCAGCGGGCGGCGCGTTCCCACCCGGCATACCCGGCATGGGTCCTCCGCCCATCATCTGCTGCATCTGCAGCATGTCGTTCTTCTGCTGCTGAATCGTGCCCGCCATGGCCATTTGCCTTTGCCGGTACGTCTCCCACGTGAACTCGTCGAATCCGTAGTTGAAGTAATCCGACTGGTCTTCGCCGGGGCGCCGCCATATCTTCTGTTCTTCGGCGAGGTCTGCGTCCATGTCGACCTGCAGCAGTGGCTTGCCTTGGGGCGGGTACACGGGGTTGCCGTTCACGTCGATTGCCGAGGTGCGTTGCGGCGGGTAGGAAGTGCCTGGCACGGTGGAGAGTTGCGGGACGGTGCCTGTGGGTATTGTCTTGGGGGGTTGGGAGGGCGTCGAGGTGGATTGTGGGGGTGCTTCGATCTTGATGGCTTTGTTGGCGGTGGGTTCGGATTGTCTGGGGGGCGGTTAGTGGTGTGTGAAGGAAGATGTAGGGGAGGATGCCTGGGACGTACATGGCGGGTTTTGGGGCGGGTTGCGGCTTGTCTATGATTATCTCGATGTCCTAGAATAGTGTTAGCTGTGGTCTTGTCGCATGGTACCTGGGTAGAGGGCACGACTGACGGATTCGCTGTCTTCGCTGTCGTCGTCGTCGTCGTCGTCGTCGCCCGAGTCTGCGCCCTCGTCCATGGGCTCGTCGCCGCTTGATTCTTCGTCTTGGTCGCCGTCTTTTGCGCCGGCAGCCTGCTCCGTCTTGACTTCCTCGGTGCCGTAGAGGTCGTCGTCCTCGGACTCGTGGTCGGACGCCATGGTGTGCGGAGGAGGTTGTTTGGGGATGTGGTGGTATGCTTTGTGTTGGGTTGGGTGGAAGCTTGGGCGAGCTTCTGGACGAAGGAAGGAACAGCCGAGAGTTCGCGTTTTGGCGCGTGGGGAGCGAAACACCAAGCTTTCGACGTGCATTCACCCATACCCATAGCGCAATCCCTTTCTCGGCACTCACCCACACTTGGACTGCTTTGAGCTCCCTTTCTGTTCCCCGAGTCCAGAATTACAGCGCATTCGTCACTACAACTACAACAACAATCGCATCCATGGCCGGCTTCGGGCGCTCCAACTCGCTGAGCATCAACACGGGCGGCGCAAGCGGACAGACGACTACCCAGCCCCAGAGCAGTGGCGGCCTCTTCGGCTCTACAGCACAACCACAGCAGCCCCAGTCAAGCTCGCTCTTCGGCGCGAAGCCTGCAGCCTCACAGCCGCAGTCTGGCGGGCTCTTTGGCAGCACAAACACTGCGCCGGCGCCATCAGGCGGGCTCTTCGGCGGTGCGAGCTCGCAGGCCAAGCCCTCGCTGTTGTAAGCAAGGACAGGAATGCCGCAACCGTGACACAAAGGCTAACTGCATGCTAGCGGAGGGTCAACAACACAGACGACAGCGCCCTCTTCGTTCGGGAACACAGCCACCAACAACACCACCCAGCAGAGCCAGAACCACACAGCCGCGCCATCCATGTTTGGCGCCACACAGCAGCACAGCACCCTCTTGGGCGGCTTGGGCACGTCGCAGCTGGGCCAGAGCTCACAGCAGCCAGTACAGACGACGCTGGACAACATCAAGGGAACCACGCGCTTCAACGACCTGCACCCGGACCTCCAGAACCTGATCCAGCAGTTCGACGAGGGCATCCAGCGCAAGGTCAATTACTGCAACGAGATCCGCGAGACGATCCCCGGCAGCGGCTCAGAAGTCGCGAGCCTGGCCCCGGATGTTGCCCTGCTTGAGAACGCGATATCCACAATCGAGACCGGCCTCGACAACGACTCAAGAAGCGTCGCCCATCTCAAAGACGTCGTCAAAAAGGACGCCGCCGACGCCGCCCTCAGCTTCCGCGCCATCGAGAACCAGCGGCTGCCTGCACAATTCCACTACAAGAACAGCGCCAACCTCTCTTCTTCAAGTGCAAAGACGCCCGCCACGGGCGCCCAGGACGAAGACGACCCGTCAAAGCCGGTAGACCTCATGAACTACTTCAACCGCCGGACCGACGACCTCGGTCGCACGCTCGACGTCTACCAGGGCCAGATCCGCGAGATTGAAGCACACCTGAGGACCATGGAGGCAGGCACCATAGAGAAGGCTCAGCAGCTGACAGGCAGCAGAAGCGCCCCGCGCGACCAGCGGCGCGAGCTGGTAGAGGCGCTCAAGGCGATTGAGGGCGCCATTCTTGACTCGGCGAAGAAGGTTGGAAAAGTTAGGGACCATGTTACGGCGCAGACGCTGAATAGTGTCGGCACTGCTCTGCTATAGCGATGCCGCAACATGACTCGTTCTGTCTGTACGAGTCGAGAACCCATTTGTCAGTAAAAATGTACAGTAGACATACGGAGGCGTTAGATACCCAGCAAAACATCAGGTCACTACTACCCAAAGCCACACATTGTTCATTACATTACACATCCATTACAACACCATGTACCATCTCCTACTCCTACTCCCTCATCACCGCCTTCACACTCGGCACCTCATCCCCCTTTTCCAAAATGTCCGGCAGCGGCCCAATTGGCGTAATCTGATACTGATTGATCTGCCCATGGCTCTTCGTGTAATGCTTCTTGATGTGCTCAAACTCAGTCGTGTTCTTGAACGCCGGGTAGTCCCAATACAAATGCCTCATCCACTTGTGCAGATGCGGGTAGCCCGAGCGAATATCCCGGATGTTGCATTTAAAGTGCTGCACGTAAACTGGGTCAAAACGTACAATGGTGGTGTATAGTCGCACGTCTGCTTCTGTGACGGTGGGCGAGGAGAGGAGGTAGGGCGTCGAGGATTGGGAGAGGGAATCTTCGAGGCGGTCCAGGGAGGTGAAGAGTTGGGTGACGGCTTTGGTGTAGGCGTCTTCAGAGCTAGGAACATGTCAGTTTGGAATCCGTTTGGATGCATTGACTGATATGGACGTACGTTGCGAAGCCAGACTTGTACACGCCATTATTCACGTCGTTGTACACCCAGTCATTCATCTCCTCAATATCCTTCTTCAGGTTCTCGGGCAACAAATCCACGCCCTTGTACTCCTCCTCCACCAAATCATCAAACTCACGGTAAAACATGCGAATGATCTCGCTGCTCTCGTTGCTCACGATGCGCCTCGTCTTCTTGTCGTACAGCGTCGGCACCGTGAAGCGTCCCTCATACTCGGGGTTCTGCTCAAAGTAAATGTCGCGCAAGTGGGTGTATTCCTTGTGCAGTGGGTCTGGCGTCGTGTTGCCCGCAACCTTTTCGTCTGATGTGGCGAACCGCCACCCTTTTTCGCCCATGTGAAAGTGCACGCTGTTGTAGGAGATGATGTCTTTGAGCCCTTTGAGCTCGCGCACAATGAGAGCGCGGTGCGCCCATGGGCAGGCGTACGAGACGTAGAGATGGTATCGGCCTTTTTCGGGAGGGAATTCAGCGTTGGGCTTGTTTTCTATGAAGTTTCTGAACACGCTTTGTTGTCTCTTGAACGCGCCATCTTTGCCCGCCCAGTTGAGTATGTCGGGCTTCTTATCCATTGCTGCAGGGATTGCGGTTGCTGATAATGGTCTTGTGCTGTGAAACTGGTGTACAATGTGCTTCAGTCGCGCAGCTGCAGAAAACATGAAATTCGTGCAGGAACACGTAAAAGGCGTTGCGTGCTTATATAGATGTCATGGAAGCGCAATGCGTGGGGGGCTCGATTTCTACGCGTCCCGCTTTCGTCATGGGTGGCAGTAGTTCCTTGCCGCGGACTTCGTTCCGAGCGTTAATCAGCATTAGAAAGCTTAACGTGTTCCACCACTCATCCGCCAACACCAGTCATCCGCCAGCGCCGAAAACCACCAAAAATAATGAAAATTGCAACTCGAGATCTCAACAACACCTAGGCGGAAAGGTCTAATACTGTGATATTAGCTTTTTATGCCTCTTGCGAGAGCTGTATTAGAGCCCTAGGCTTTGCACTCAAGCTATTGTTGAAATATAGAGACTTGGGGGCCAGAATTGTGTCTAAATCACATCTCTCAAGAATCACAATACAGGCTCCTTCTATACTTATAGAGTGTACTCTAGGAAGGCTAAAAACACTATATTCAAATTCTCGGGTTTCCTTCTGAAGGTCTTGCTGAGATCCTAAGGTGCAATTTTCGTTGTTTTTGGTGGTTTTCGGCGCTGGCGGATGACTGGTGTTGGCGGATGAGTGGTAGAACACGTTAACAAACTTGTCCTTTACAGAGACATTAGAGGGGTTTCTTAAGAATTTCTAGCAAAGTTTTCTAGGCTGTCTTATCTAGCAATATCTAGGATAGCGCCTGCTTACTAGCTTACTAGCTA
>Ga0265797_10008846_pt1 | contig 13271 bp, 20 predicted proteins | sample P2T30metagenome_FD_192433 | JGI IMG/M metagenome (GOLD analysis project Ga0265797, IMG submission 192433) | Plant litter microbial communities from East Loma Ridge, Irvine, California - P2 T30 | ecosystem: Environmental > Terrestrial > Plant litter > Unclassified | place: USA: California... | reverse complement strand
CGAAGCTCTTGCGGTTGCGATCTGCGGCACCAGCAGAGCGGTTCATACAGTAGATCCTTGAGACGTCTGGCGAAGCAATGAGGTCTTGCAGGATGTAGTTGCCGAGAGACCCAGTCGAGCCAGTCAAGACTATAGTGCGGTTGTGGGGATCCGAAAACTTAGCAGCGTGGGACGACGACTGCAAGTCTTTCGTGTACTTTTCAATCATGCTGGTCATGATATCCTCACGACTCAGGCCTGCGCCAGCAGCAGACTCTTCGTTGCTGTCGCGACAGAGGTATTTAGCAAGAGCGTTAATCGTGGGATGTTGGTAGATGACTTGAGGCAATATCTGATCGTCTCTGGTCTCAGAGTAGGCGGCGGTCAGGGCCTTGGATAAGGCGACCACTTGTAGTGAATCGACGCCATAGTTGAAGAAATCTGCATCGTCGGTCGCAGACTGCGGGAAAGGCAGACCTTTGCTTTCGATGGCAGCACGAACTAGAGCTTTCGTTTGGTCAAGATCGGCGTCTGCGCTGGCCTTACCGAGCTTGTCATCGGTAGACTCGTCGCCATAGAGGCTGTCGATTTCTTTCTCATAAGCTTTGATTGTTTGCTTTCGGATGATAGAACCCTTCGCTGCTCTGATGAATGGCTTGTCGCGCTTCGCAATCAGAATCATGGATTTCCAAACTCTTCCTTGGCTTGGATTTGTCTTGTTGATCCGCTCGACAACTGGCCACAGCTCATCAACGAGACTGACATGAATCTTGATGTCCGACAAGTTCTCCCAAGCAGGCTCTACGATAAGAGCTGTCTGGAAGCGAGCTTGGCCAACGACTACTGCACCTCGTACGAGCGGATGGCTCTCCAAGGCTTTCTCGAAGCCGACAGGGTTGAACTTCTCGCCGTTGCTGAGCACGATCACATCGTCTCTGCGGCCTTTGTAAGTCCAGAGGCCAGGCTTCTCGGGATGAGGTGCGAAGAGATCTTTCGTTCGCCATTCTTCCAATTCCGGGAAAGTGTGGAAGATACCCTTGCCCTTCCGGTTGCCGTCCTTCTTGACGACAAGCTCCGACAACCCGTCTTCTGCTGACTCCATCACGATGCCACTTTCTGGCGCCCACTCGAAGTACTGCCAGTCAAGCGGATCTTGCAAGACCAGTGCATGTATAAAACCTGCTTCAGTGGACCCGATGATACTTTGCAGGTGAGTGAGTTTGCATAATCTGTCTCCAGTCTCGTTTGCCAGTGGGCCGCCACCGAAGAAGATGTGCTCGAGCTTTGCGACAGTGGCAAGTCCATCGTCTGTGGTGCAAACCTCTTCCAGTAAAGACGGAGCGAATGCGCCTGCCTTGGGTTGCGTCTCCTTCAAGATTTGTGCAATGGCTGTCGCATTCGCAGGTCGATCCGCCGAAGGTAAGACCAAGTTGTCTGCAGTGCATATGGTCCTGACCATTACAATTGTTCCAAACACGTGGTACAAGGGCAGGGCGGAGAAGAATTTGCCGTGCCATGAGGCGAAGGAATGATATGCACTCTGACGATCCTGAGGAGGAGAAATCGAGCCGCTAGGGTCCAGTAAGGAGAGAAAGCCATTCGTCAGAAAGATAGGTTTGGGCGCACCGGTGCTTCCAGAGGTATGCATCACCAGAACGTGATCATCGTAATCAATGCTGCACCGACTTTCGTAGGGTCCTTCAGTCTTGCCTTGCTGGACCAGGTCGTCGAAGTGAGGAATCGAGTACATCCGAGTCTCGGGCTTCGCGCATATAACCACCTCAGCTTGACGGTCCATTCTTGGGTCGTAGAATAAGCACGTAGACTTGGCCGCATCGAACAGCGATGATTGATGCTCCTGAGAATTTCGTGGCGACGGCAACATCACGATATATCCGGCTTTCATAAGACCAATCACCGCGACGGTGTGGCGCTCATCGTTGAGACCCATGAAAGCTGCGACAGTTCTTCCATCACCATTCCCGTGTGTTCGCTCCACAAACTGTGCAAAGCCGTCGATCGCGTATGCAAACTGCTGATATGTGATGTGTTTCCAACCAGACGAAAGATCCGACGATGCTGGAATCGACATCCATGTTCGCTCTGGGAACTTCGTAGCCGTCTCACTGACAAGTCGGTCGAGGGTAAAGCCTGTTGAGTCGCTTGACAGTTGTTTGCAAGTAGAGTCGTCCATGTCGATTGAGATTCAAGGTGTGATGTGTTTGTAACAAAGACTCAGATCGTAGGTTTAGAGTTGTGAGAAGCATATTTAAGCCTCAAAGACTAAAGGCTTAGACCTGACAGGCCCACATTACAATGCTCTCATTGCTTTGCCCTCAATGCACTATTGTTCTCGATGCACTTCCTTCGATGTCCGAGTACCGTGCCACGTCATGAGAAGCACGCTGCACAAGAAGGCCATGAATGCACGGGTGTGGCGGATGACATGAGGCATATTCGCATGCGACGCGGCAACAGGGTGGATGAAATGCCGGCATTGCAACATCCGCAATATGCCATCGCTCAACTACTCGGTCCGATGAATGGTTCGAAAGTGCCAGGCAGAGCTTGCCAGGCAGAGCTGGTAAAGCGTGGATTTCAGCCATGTCCGCAAAGATTCCGCCACGTGCGGGCTTTATTTCGAGAGTTCCCAGGCATAAAAGACATCTCGGAGGATTTGTATGAACGAAAGGCGAGGATTATGTCATTGAGACTCCGCTGCGCTTGCCGATTTGCCGGCTAAAATTTGCAGCACTGTGTCTTCGTAAGCGTCTCGCGTCATTCTAAATAAGATGTTGATGCAAGGGCATGGATGAGAACATTGATGATGACAGAGAGAAAGGCATCGATATCATCTTCACCTACGCGTTGGATCCTTGCATGTTTGCCTTGATCGTGAATCCTTCGAGATAAGCGGTGTCGGCCGGCCCGCCACGGACCGAAACAATCTTCGAGGTACAGGGTTAGGGTCATCTCTTTGCAACCCCAAGCATTTCATTCTCGCCGTCGTTGTCAGGATCGCGATGAGATGATTGTGTCGCAAACAGAATTCCAGCTTTTTGCAGATGCGAGTTTCGATGAGTCAGGATGAACTGTCATGCAAGTTGTTAATTCAAATTGAGTCGTGTAAGTGTACATCTTAATCTATGTTGTATGCTGATGTAAAATTCTAGCATGAGCTTTTCCAGGCAGCGAGCCCTCGACAATCAAACAGTGTTACTGTTGTCAGCACAGCTCCAGGCCGCGGATCCATCATCGGAAGCGAAAGTATCAATCAAGCCGACCACGGAGCCGTAGGTGCCAGCAATCATCAAAAAGGTGCCGATCAAAATGACAAGGACACACCAGGCAACCATAGCAGTCCAGCGGGCAGAGCCTCTGTTGTAGGCGTGCCAGTTGTCGTACAGCCACATGATACCTTCCGGTTGGAAGCAGAGCAAAGTTCCGAAGAGTGCACCAACAAGGGAGACGAGACCTCCGAACGCAGGGATACCACTGGCGATGCAGTACGCGATGATAGTAGTAACGGATGTGCATCCGAGCCAAGTCGCCCAATGGACGACGCTGTTGGCTGTCAGATGCTTGGATCCTCGAAGAAGTCTAATGAATATGTACTTGGCGGTGATCTGTTGGCTATTAGCAAGTGCTACTCAAATGTACGACTAAAGATTCGTGGCTTACGTGAAGGTACAGGGTCATGGACATGATCAGACCAGGAATGGCAAGACCGTAGCAGACCTTCTTCATCAAAACTCCAGCAGATCCAAGAGCCGGTGAAGCGACGTAGTCACCACAGTAGTAGTACACGACAATGCCGATGGTAAGGTAAACGCTGGTCGCAATTCCACGGCAGAGTGCAAGGGCCTTGGGGTATTCACGAGGGTCTGCCATCTCCGAGATGACGGAAAAATACGCTGGAACGCCGCAGAATGCGAAGATGATAGAGGCAATGGCTGCCATGGCTTCCGCAAAAGTAGGCGTGCCGAAAAGCTTCCAGGTCGAGACGTAGGGACCGTCTTGGGGAGCCTCCGCAGGGCGGTCTTGAACGCCAACAGCGACGGTGAGCGAGAACACTAAAGATCGTTAGCGCGCGGTCCAAAAGTGATTACAATGGGCATGTTGGTTATTTACCAGCTGCCACAATGCTGATCATTCCCACCCAAGCGAGCCAGCTCATCTTGCTCAGCGTCCTGACACTAGACACAAGGAATCCGACAATTGCCGATACCGCAACAAATACAGCAGTGCAAGTTCCATGATGAGAGATCGCATTGAGACCGATTGAGACACCGAGCAGACCAGAAGCGGCCACAAATATCCAGAGCAGACAGAAGGCGATAGAGGCGATTTCTTGTCCAACAGGACCAAAGATGATTGCGGCGGTGTCTGCAAATCCATAGGCTTCAGGGTGCTTCAGCTTGAAGACACCTACGACGTATGAAGACCAGGTGGTGATTGCTGAGATGACCAGGAGGACGATAATGCCGGGAATCAATCCCAAAGTGCCGAACGCCTGCGGGATTGACAAGATTCCAATTCCCATTTCGGACTTCATCATGAGAACGGACGCGCCTAACCAAGTCACAGCACGGTAGTCTGGTCCACCCTCCTCGACAGCGCCGAAGACAGCGTCCTGGGCTTCGATATTCTTGTCATCGTGCCCATGGGCGAATTCGTCGTCGATATTTTCAGGCTTTTCCGAGTAAGATGTCATGGTGAATGTATGTGTTCTGGAAGCAAGATGAGAGCACCAATGTTACGCAAGGAAGAAGCAGCATAGTGACACTGAATAGTACTTCTCGCGCCTTGGCCGGGTGGATATTCTCGTAATTGGCAACTGATAGCCTCGGGCACTGACATCTTACCATATCCCGACTGTCCTGTCTCATGTCTTGGGCATGATTGGATGCAAGATCTGATACCGCTGCGCGAGGTTGAGCCGCTTTTCGGCAGACCCTTCCTATTGCGGCAAAGCCGATCCTGGGCGCCACAGCCGAAGTCTTGCGATGCTTGGATCTCAGACAGAATTTGAAGCTGCCCTTGAGAACGTGGCTGACTTGCGAGAGAAAATCTTCATAAACCCTCATACGAGACTCCCAAAAAAACGGTTTCCTCCGCACGAAATGCTGCTTCTTACGAGAGAAAAATACCTAGTCCGACCCCTTCTCCGCGCGTCTCCCCAACACTGTGGAGGGCGTGCCTTTCCAAATGAAGGAGATGTGTGTCATCGAAACTGAATCCCCAACATAAACTCGGCTCCTCTACGGTCTCTTTTATTGTACAAAGCATCCATTATCAATGTTCGAGTTCTGGAAACCGAACTACCATTTCCGCACGCGTTCGAAGTCTCGATGGGATCCAGACTGGTTTTCGATCATGGCTATAGTGCTAAAGTGAGCGCCGACGTGTGAGACAAGATCGAAAATGACGAATCCGATGGCCAAGCTCAAAAAAGTTCTCCAAGTCATGGCCACCTCCAAGATTTTTCCCCGGCTCGGACGCAGTGGCCGTTTCGCAAGGCTATCGTCGGGCTTACAGAATCATGGCTCGGACGTGCGACAGTCGATGGACGTCAGCTCTGTCGTCAGAGAAACCGCGACCGTGATGGTCGTTGGTGGAGCCGAGAGGCACCCCAGGCCACATGGCAATACACCCCGTGGAGTGGAACCTTCGATCACTGCTGCCGACGATCTGGAAAATCCGAATGCTGGATTCTGGAGATTATCATCTGCATAACGCCTGGCATTCTTTTCTCTATGCTGGTTGACCATACCAGCGTGTACCAATATGTTTGAGGCAACATAGCGTCCAAGAGCAGATGCTCCGGCATTTGCAATGCATTGTTCGAAGATCGTTCGAGCTACGATGTTCGGTAAATTACCAGCGCGGCTTCTCCAAAGTGCCACGCAAAATGATATACTCAGCCCTCATCTGTACACTAAAAATTAACAGAACGATTCCGCCGCAACCGCTTAAAAGATTGATTGCATAAGAGCGACGGGCCCCACCCGCATATGGAATGTGACCACGAGCTCATTGCGCTCGGAACTTTGACCCGCTGGTACTGACATTTGCAGTAATCGACTGCATGTCTGCAACAGAGCTTCGCGCTTCCGATATAGGAACGTACCAGTTGCGCTCTTCGGCGCGTAAGTAAGCGCTGTCGGGTCATTCCATAAGGGATGCAAGCGTGCCTTTGGAGGTGCTCGGCCTTTTGCGACCGTCGCATTCGATTCTTGAGTCGCAGCTGAGGCACATGCCATGCCCGAACAGTACTTGTGGTAGTTAGTTGACAAACCCGAAACAGAGCTGAGGTCACTTCGCGCAATTCTATCACTTTTAGCCGCCCCAGACACCGTACCCCTCAATCGTGCATTGCCACGATGTTACCACTTGAAGACTCGTTGCAACATTTGCATGCAGTTATATTAGCGAGCCAACGAGACCCTTGTCTTGTGTGATGCACAAGGCAGGAGCTCATGCACGCGGAGGAAACCCCGCCAAAATTACTGCAAGAACGTCCTTGGTCACCTTGGTCTTTCTTGGTCTTCTTGATCTTCCGAGCTGGAACATGACTAGAGGTATTTGAGAGCTGAGATCTGGGTACAACTGCATACTATATAGCATGATGGGCTTCTCGAATGTTGGTCCGTCGTCAACAGACTCCGAATGCAAGCGCCACAACAAGTCCAAGTCCAACAACGATGACAGTGAAAACCATTGAGCTTGACGCTCTCGTCGTAGGCGCAGGCTTTGGTGGCATATATCAACTCAAGCGGCTCAGAGATGAAGGTTTCAATGTGAAGTTGGTCGAAAGAGGAACTGACTTCGGAGGAGTTTGGTAAGCACTCTCTGCGATGCGGGCAAGCAAAGTCTAAGGATTACTTCGTCAAATCTGACGTCGCCAATAGGTACTGGAACCGCTACCCAGGCGCAAGAGTCGACAGCCCTGTTCCGCACTACGAGTTTTCCGATCCTGGCCTATACTCTGACTGGGCATGGTCTCAACGCTTTCCGGGCTCATCGGAGATCCGCAAGTACTTTCGTTACGTCGCCGACAAGTGGGATCTAGACAAAGATACCGTCTTCCAAACAACAGTCAACAGCGCCATTTGGAACGATGCCGAGAGCCGTTGGATTGTCCATACAAACAACAACGTCGCTTATAGATGTCAGTTTTTCCTACCCAACACCGGCATCGCGGCGAAACGCCACACTCCCGATTGGAAAGGTATCAACGACTTCGAGGGAACCTGCATTCACCCATCGTACTGGCCAAAAGAGGGAGTTAATCTGCGCGGCAAGAAGATTGCTGTCATTGGTACTGGCTCGACGGGTGTCCAGCTTACTCAAGAGCTTGCACCGCTGGCCAGCGAGTTCGTGCTGTTCCAGCGCACTCCCAACCTTGCTTTGCCCATGAAGCAAGTCGCATTTGCAGGACAAAGCACTGAAATCGTCCCGCGCAGTGAGTACGAGTCATTCTTCAGAGGCCGAAAGGACAGCTTCTGCGGCTTTGACTACAATTTCTCCAGCAAAAGGACTTTCGAAGACTCCACGGAGGATCGTCACAAGTTGTACGAAGATCTATGGAGTCATGGCGACTTCCACTTCTGGCTTGCCACGTATTGCGACATGTTGTTTGATGACAATGCGAACACGGAGGCGTACAACTTCTGGTATGCACGCGAGTCGTTCAAATTCTCAACTTCACTGTCTGATCATTGAGCTAACGCGTGGCATTACAGGCGTGACAAAGTTCACGCTCGTCTGCCAAACGAAAGGCTTCGGGAGAAATTTGCACCTACTATCAAACCGCACGCTTTTGGTTGCAAGCGGATCTCACTCGAGAATGGGTTCTATGAGCTCTTCGCCCAACCCAACGTGCACCTCGTGGACATGAAGGATACACCCATAGCCGAGATCACTCCGAAGGGCATCAAGACCACCGAGAAGGAGTGGGAGTTCGATCTGATCGTGTGTGCGACAGGATTTGATATGGTCACAGGCGGGATTCTGCAGATGAACGTCCAGGGTCGAGATGGTCTTCATCTGCAAGACAAATGGCAAAGCGGCGTAAAGACTTTTGTTGGCATGTCAGTCAACGACTTCCCTAACATGTAAGCATGAGTAACTGAAGAGACTGTGACAGACAAGCTGACACATCCAAGGTTCTTCACGTATGGCCCCCAGGCGCCGACGGCGCTCTGCAACGGACCATCGTGCGCCGAATTGCAGGGCGAATGGATCTTATCGCTGCTCAAACATATGCGCGAAAGCAATGTTCGCACTGTGAACGCGACAGCTTCTAGTGAGAAGACGTGGACAGAGAACATCTGGAAGATCGCGGACCAGTCGCTGCTACCGAAAGCCAACTCTTGGTACATGGGCGATAATATTCCTGGCAAAACGCGCGAGCCTCTGATCTACTTGGGAGGCGTTCCTAATTACTACAAGTTCATCAATGACTGTGCTATCAGTAAATATGAAGGATTTGAACTCGAGTAGGGCTACAACAAGAGATCTCGACGGTTTGAGGATAGAACTATCTGGACGGGAATGATGATGCACTTTCCTGCCTTCACAATGCAAATGCTGACATGCGGGACGAATGTAGTTACGACTTTATGACTTATGATCTGCCAACAAAGCTTTCTCATCTGACCTTCCTCAGACTGTCGTCCATAAGGGAGAGAATAGCGTCAACCTCGCCATCAACGACAGCATCCTCCAAAATGTGCTCCGGGCGATGATTCGGTCTCCACCCGATCTCCTCGGCATGCCTGGGAGTGTATGTCGAGCTGCGCAAAATGTCAGTGCTGCGATGCGCGAAGCCAAACACATATTGGTACTTACGTTCCACCAATCTTACCAACGACTGAAGCTTTGCCCTCGACACCAAGTGCAGGTCCCATCTTCTCCAAGATCTCGTCATCAGCGGGTGTCAGCTCCGGGCTGTCGATGACACCTTTCCTGTGCAATGCCTTTGCGATGGCAGCATAAATGTCCTGCCAAGCTACTTGCCCGGGCGAGCAGAGGTAGTAACCTTGCTTTCCATGAGGTATCTCTTTCCCGTCCAACATTCTTTGCAGGAGAAAGAAGTAAAGGGACGTCGTGTCCTCGAGTGAGCAAACAGCCCATTTCTGGATTCCTCGTCAGCGGTGCTCAATATCCGAAAGCATGTATCGTATATACATACAGGATTACCCTTCTGGATGTTGTATGCGTGACCAAGGTGCTTGAACGCATTCACAAGGTCAACGGTCTGGATCGAAATCTTGTTTCCAAACCCGCTACCCTTGCCGTCTATGCTTGTTAGTATGTTAAGATTTTCACGAAGACGCGCCACTAAGGGATGCAAACAGCCACTTACAGACAATACAGGGCGAAAAAAGATAGACCCGAACGCCACGCTTTTCGCCCTCGTCGATGATGGCACAGTTCGTTTTCACGGCCTACGAAGAATGTAAGGAAGAATGTTTGAGAGTCTTGAAGGGTACAGGATCGACTACGCACCGTCGTAAGTTCTTCATTGTAGCCTAGCTGCGTACTCTGGACATCGTAAAGGTCGGGATCGTTGTCGTAAATTGGACGGTCCGTGGGGCAGCCTGCAGTGTCTGCAAACTGCTTCGTGCCGGTAGTCTCTCATAAGTCAGTTCATGTGAACAGCGATTGCCGACAAGATGCTCAGAGAATCGAGACGCACATAGAGAAAGTGGACATCATGTCCGCTCTTCCTTTTTACCTCGGCGAGGCCTTTGATGAAGTAAAGCTGGCTTTCGAGCCAGTATGATCCGATCAAGTAGTAGACGATCGAGATATCACGGTCGACGAGAGCCTTGATGATAGCGTCCTCGTCTTTGAGGGAGACAATGAGCGGCTCAACACCATATTTGGCCACTTCTTTGGCTTGCTCGTCGTTGCGAACCAATGCAGAGATGGTGCCATGGTTCTTAGGACCGGATGTCTTCCACTCGTTCAAGAGAGTGCCACCGAGGTATCCTGAGACACCTGTCAAGAGAATGTTGGGAGCCATGAGTGCGTTTCGCGGTGCGTCGATGTGCGTCGATGTATGCAGATGATTTTGGAGAAGAGGATTAGATTTTTGGATTACCACGACTCATTTTCTATGTCGAGCTTGTCAATCTGGGTCGATCTAGGGCTCGTTGCTTCGCTGACCAAGCTATACCAGCTGTGACAACATCTGTGACAACATCCAAGCCTGGTGACAACATCCAAGCCTCGTTTTGAGTTTTGTGGAGTCGGTGTGGAAATGTCTCGTCTCACCCAGAGCAATCGCACACAATTACAACGTGCAATTATCTCTTACAACACAAGGGGAGAAAGATCTCATCCTCAAATTTGCAAGGAGCTCTTGTTGGTCGGGAATTATCTCTCCTGGTTTGGTTTCGTTGACATGTACTCAGGCTCGTGTCTACCGCCATCCGCAGTCACGCAGTAGTGCTTCCATCGAGTGATGGGATAAGCAACTCGATCTCTCTGGAATCATTGCATATTGAGCGACAGTGTCTATTTACCCCTTGTACATTATACTCCTCTGGGTACCCTGGTCATGCGATGCGACGCAGTGTGGTCGCATTTCCACCGGGCTGTGTGCATACGAGTCGACTTTCTGCGGACAAACTCCACACTGATTGCGATATGTAGCAACAAACATCGCTCACAAGCGCCTCATCGCCTCATTGCCACGATTACATTATTTCGGCAACGAATGTAACTGTTGCAATAGCGCAAAAGAAAAACTGTCAGCATCAAGCGATCAGACGAATGCGCAGCATGTGGAGATGGAAACGAAAGCGAGATGTGGAACGAAGGCTGAACGAAGATGTGGATACACATTTCGAGGCTGAGCTCTCAAATCTTTTGCGACTCTTATTGTACAGCCGTAAACATACTATGAAATTTGGAATGTATGCCATACGAGGTCATAGTGCTTGCTGCTATATACTGCTCGCAGTCCATCATACAATGCCACCAACATCCATCATTCAGACTCATTACTTCCCAAGCACTAGCGACCCAGCACCATGAAGCTCACCATCTGCGCAATTCTGCCTTTCGCGGCCACCACGCTCGCACTTACCACTCCGAAAGGCCATGACTATCGCGCTTCTGGGCCTTTTGACAGTGAGTCAATCCATTTGGTCTTTCATGCTGCGAAATGCTCACCGTGGTTTCGCAGGTCGATCGCCATGTCCAGGACTCAACGCTCTAGCCAACCATGGCTACCTCCCACACGACGGAAAGAACTTAGACTATGCAATGATCAATAAAGCATCGCAAGAGGCTTACAACTTCGCGCCGGGCTTTTATGTTGATGCTGTCAACATGGTCTTTCAGTTGGGAATCTCAACCACGAACCGACCCAACGAGACGTTCAACCTTCTCGACCTAGCCAGACACGACGAGATCGAAGCCGACGGGTCCCTGACGCGCAACGACATCTTCTTTGGTGACGATGTCCACTTTGACGCTGCGGTTTTCGCTCCAGTTGCCCAGGATCTCGGATTGGACAGGCACCATCGTACGGACAGTTATGTCACAGTCGAGACAGCAGCCAAGGCCACCAAGAATCGCCTCGAGCTCGCGAAAAGCGTCAATCCTGCTTTCAATGCTTCTGCGTATCAGCATGCAACCGAGTACGGTACCACTGCTCTGTACCTTCTCACTGTGTGGGACGAGCAGAAGCAGGCTTCGCCGAAGTCCTGGGTTCGCGCTTTGCTAGGTGAGATGCCTGTTTGGTCCACACATGTTCGTTTGAGAGCTGTCGCTGACCAACCGTTAGCGGAGGATCGAATTCCGTACAAGGAAGGGTATAGCAAAGGAAATTCGGTGAAGACGATGGAGCAGATCGGCAACTTGACCCAGGCTGTCCGAGAAGTGGCTGGATGGAAGCCTTGAACATCCAGGTCGATAGAGTCACGCTTCAATTGCGACGATCATGCAAGCCCGAAAGCTGAGTGATACCTGGTAACATGCAGCTCGATTTGGAACATAAAAGTACAACACACGCAAGCTTCGCTTACCAAATCTCAAATCGCAATTGTTGGTGACCTTTTCAGTGGCTCAAGTTGTCCCAGAATTTAAATTCTTGGTTTGTTCTCTACTTGCTGCGCATCTCAAGTATCATAGGCCGTAATAGCACAGCTGACATCTCAGCCTCTCCACCAAACCTGAGAGTCAGAAGGCTAGCGAAAGGAGGAGTCCCAAATGGAAATCCGAGAAAGACGTAACGTAATGAGTGACGTGAACTAGATGCGAGGAATATGCTCTGAACATAGATCATGAATGATCCCTTCCTCTCTCGGTTCATGCTTTCGGCCAGTCACAGAAGTCGTTGAGAGCTCTTCCGTTGCGATCTTTGCCGCCATCCTTGCACTTGTCTTTGCCGCAGTACGTCACGAAAAGCACGTCCTCATTGCCCCTACAATAGTACAGGCTCCAGTTCTCGCGGTTCGTGGTGGCGCACTGTTCCGATCCAGCCGCGTTGAGCGAACGGTCGATGTTGGACTTGTAGTTCCTGTCTAAGCCGCCACCAGCAAGTATTAGCAAGAGTCTGAATGGGTCGTGTTGCGTCAAAGAGTTCAAGCAAATTACCTATCGCCAACAGATCTTTGCCACAATAGTACGTTCCCTCACGGCAATCTTTCTTCGCTGCAGCAATGGGCGCAGAGATGGTGAAGAGGGCAGCCGCAGCCACGATGATAGAGGACATGGAAGGCATCTTGATATTGATCCTTGAGAGAGATATTCGGTAGATCCAGAGTGTTTTTGTGCAGGACTGCTTGAGTGGATGCTTTGATCTTGTTCTGCGGAGAAGAAGTCATCTCGACGACCTACACCGCACTTATATAGCATATCAGCTCTGAGCAGCTTCGTCTCATACTTTGTCTCTGCAGTCGGCTGAGGACCCTTCTCGCCTCACCAGCGACCGGTGTGTATGATGTTACTCAATCTGTCCGCGCTGTCATATCGAGAAGGCTTTGCGGCCGCCATTGTTTCGCGAAACTCATCGGCCAAGAATTCGTCTCTCCAATGCGCTTTCCAAGGTGGCACAAGGAGCGAAGTACTCGCGTGACCATCTGATGAACCAAGCCATCCCTACAATGCAACTCTCGTGGTCAGCTTGAGTGGGGAGATGGTCCAGTTATTGCCAGTATCATGATACTTCGGCATGAAGCTGCAAGATCAGCCCAGCGTCAGGACATTGGCTGTTCTAAGGTAGTACCACCTGTCATCCGAATCGTGTTTGGCGTACACTGGCTTGGGGCTGA
>Ga0265797_10008845_pt1 | contig 13271 bp, 16 predicted proteins | sample P2T30metagenome_FD_192433 | JGI IMG/M metagenome (GOLD analysis project Ga0265797, IMG submission 192433) | Plant litter microbial communities from East Loma Ridge, Irvine, California - P2 T30 | ecosystem: Environmental > Terrestrial > Plant litter > Unclassified | place: USA: California... | reverse complement strand
ATTTCGAGGAAAGCGCGGTCTATGAGGCGCTGATGGCGATGACCGGCGGGATCGGTCCCGATGCGGTGATCGACAGCGTCGGGCTGGAGGCGCACGGCTTCTTCGTCGACAACGTCATCGACCAGATAAAGAAGTCGACCTTCCTCGGCACCGACCGCACACACGCGATCCGCCAGGCGATCATCGCCTGCCGCAAGGGCGGCCGCGTCTCGATGCCCGCGGTCTATGGCGGGCTCGTCGACAAGTTTCCGCTCGGCGCGTTCATGGAGAAGGGGCTGACGCTCAAGACCGGCCAGACGCACGTCCAGCATTACATGCCCGCGCTGCTCAACGCGATCCTCGAAGAGAAGATCGACACGACCTTCCTCATCTCGCACCGCATGGATCTCGAGGAGGCGCCGCAGGGCTACAAGATGTTCCACGACGATCAGAACGAAGTGACCAAGGTCGTGCTCAAGCCCGGCTTCAACTGAGAGGATATCGACCCATGGCTACAGCATCACCACACGGCAAATTCGCCGTCATTACCGGCGCCTCGACGGGCATCGGTTTCGAACTCGCGACGATCGCGGCGCAGGACGGCTATGACATCCTCGTCGTCGCGGACGAGGCGCTGATCGAGGCGGCGGCGGCCGACTTCCGCCAGTTCGGGACCACGGTAACCGCGATCGAGGCCGACCTGTCGACCACCGACGGCGTCGATGCGTTGCTCGCGGCGACCAACGGTCGCCAGATCGACATATTGTGCGCCAATGCCGGCCGCGGGCTGGGACACGGTTTCCTCGATCAGAGCGTCGCCGACTGGCGCGCGGTGATCGACACCAACATCATGGGCACGCTGTATCTGGTGCACAAGGTGCTGCCCGCGATGGTCGCGCGCAACGACGGCAAGCTGCTCGTGACCGGGTCGGTCGCAGGCTATATCCCCGGCGCGTTCCAGGCGGTGTATAACGGGTCGAAGGCGTTCATCGACAGCTTCACCGAAGCGCTCCGCAACGAGATCAAGGATGCGGACGGCGTCACGCTGACCACGCTGATGCCGGGGCCGGTCGACACCGAATTCTTCGACCGAGCCGACATGAACGACACCGATGTCGGCACCGATCCCAACAAGCGCTCGCCTGCCGATGTCGCGCGTGATGGCTGGGACGCGCTGATGGCGGGCAAGGGTTCGGTGTTCTCGGGCTGGATGACCAAGCTCCAGGGCGTGATCGCCAATGTCGTCCCCGGCTCGGTCCTCGCCGAGCAGCATCGCAAGATGGCCGAACCCGGCAGCGCGAAGGACTGATCGCCGCCTGACAGAACGCGGCGGGCTTCGGTCCGCCGCGTCGTTTGCCACGATAAAGATTGGCATGGTACGTCGGGGCCACAGTCAGGAGCCATCTTACCGTGCCCGATCAGCCGCCGCCGTCCGACACCGTCCCCCCGCCCCTCCCGCTCGACGAGCAGCTCTGCTTTTCGCTCTACGCCGCGACGATCGCGATCAACCGCGCGTACAAGCCGATGCTCGACCAGCTCGGCATCACCTATCCGCAGTTCCTCGTGCTCCAGACGCTGCACGAGGCGGAGGATGGCCGGACGATCGGCGCGATCGCCGAACGGCTCGCGCTCGAGCCCAGCACGATCACCCCGCTCGCCAAACGGCTGGAGGCGGCGGGGCTGGTCACGCGGCTGCGCAACCCGGCGGACGAGCGGCAGATGCATGTCCGACTCACCCCGGCGGGCCGGACCTGCTGGGCGGGTACGGGGTGCCTCGGGCCGATGATCGTCGACCGCAGCGGGATGACGCCCGACCGGCTGCGCACACTCAACGCCGAGGTCACCGCGCTGCGCCGCGCGCTGGGCGATCCGGATACGGCGGGACGCTAGCGGGCGCCGCCGCCGGACCCGGCGACGTGCAATGCCGACGATGCTTTCCCATATAGGTCAGGCACCTGACACGATCGGGGCACCAACGGAGACGAAGCATGGCAGGCGGCTGGACGCGCGATGGCGCGGTGCAGGATCAGATCGACGATACCGTGATGGATGCGGTGATGGCGGCGCGCGCGCGCATGCCGGTCGGCGAAAGCGAAGAGCACTGCATCGCCTGCGGCGACGACATTCCGGAAGGGCGCCGCCAGGCCGTGCCGGGTGTACGGACGTGCATCGCCTGCCAGAGCGGTCGCGATCGGCCCGCGGCCTCGCTGTTCAACCGCCGTGGCAGCAAGGACAGCCAGCTTCGCTGATGCGCATGGTGACGGGGGATCGCGTGCCGCTCAGGTCGGCGCTAGGGGTGACGCCATGCTGACGACGACCGCGCTGCAACCGCTGGCCCATGACCTTGACGAGACCGCGCCCGATTTCGTCGTGATCGACGTCGAGACAGCCTGTGCGCGCGTCAGCAGCATCTGTCAGGTCGGGATCGTCGGCTTCCGGAACGGTGCCGAGGTATTCGCCTATGAGACGCTGGTCGATCCGCGCGACGAGTTCCACGCGTTCAACACGCGGATCCACGGCATCGCCGCGCATCATGTCGTCGGCCAGCCAAGCTTTGCCGACATCCATGCGACGGTGACCGCGCATCTGTCGGGGCGGACCACGGTCGCGCACTCCTATTTCGACAAGGGCGCGCTCGCCGCCGCCTGCCGCGTGCACGATCGCCCGGCGATCGAGACGACCTGGCTCGACAGCGTGCGCGTCGCCAAGCGCGCCTGGCCCGATCTGGCGAACCACAAGCTCGGGCAGCTCGCGCGCTATCTCGGGATCGAGCATCGTCACCATGACGCGCTGAGCGATGCGCGCGCCGCGGGCTGGGTGATCGTCAAGGCGATCGACCATACCGGGCTGACGCTCGCGGACTGGCTCGCCCCGCCGCGCGTCGCCGGCCCCGCCCCCGCCGCGGCGCTCGACGGGCCGTTGCGCGGCGAACGGATCGCGCTGCTCGGCCAGCCGCGCGACGGACCGCTCGCGCACCGCGTCGCCGCGCTCGGCGCGCGGGTGATGACCTCGGTCGGCGCGACCACGACGATCCTGCTCGTCGCCGGCCCCGACCCGCAGGCGCGCGCGCTGCGCACGCATCCCGCCCGGCTGAAGGCGGAGGCCTATCGCCGCGACGGTGGCGCGATCCGGATCCTGGGCGAGGCCGATCTGGACGCGCTGCTCCACCGGGTCTGACGTCGGGACGTGCCGGGGATCGGGTAAAGCTTCCGACATCGCATGCGGCTGTTTGCCCGGCTCGGCCGTTGGGGGCGCGAACATGAGGAGTTTGACGATGAAGGCCATGACGCTGCGATCGCCCGCGGGGCTCGACACGCTGCAGAGCGAAGACCGTGCGGATCCGGGCGTGCCCGGCGCGGGAATGATCCGTGTCGCGCTGCACGGCAGTTCGCTCAACTACCATGATCTGGGCGTCGTCACCGGCCGGATGCCGACCGAGGACGGCCGCATCCCGCTGTCCGACGGCGCCGGCGTGGTCGAGAGCATCGGCGACGGCGTGACCGAATTCGCGGTCGGCGATCAGGTCGTGTCGTGTTTTTTCCCCGACTGGCAGACCGGCACGCCGACGATCGGCGATTTCTCGAGGACGCCCGGCGACGGCATCGACGGCTTTGCGCAGCACCATGTCGTCCTGCCCGCGACCGCGTTCACGCACACGCCCAAGGGCTATGACGCGGTCGAGGCGGCGACGATCACGACCGCCGGGCTGACCGCGTGGCGTGCGCTCGTCGTCGACGGCAAGCTGAAGGCGGGCGACACCGTGCTGCTGCTGGGCACCGGCGGCGTCTCGATCTGGGCGTTGCAGATCGCCAAGGCGATGGGTGCGCGTGTCGCGATCACCTCGTCATCGGATGAGAAGCTCGACCGCGCGCGCGCGCTCGGTGCCGACTTCACGCTCAACTACCGCGACGAGGCCGATTGGGGACGCAAGGTCGTCGACTGGACCGGCGGGCGCGGCGTCGACCATGTCGTCGAGGTCGGCGGCCCGGGCACGCTGGCGCAGTCGATTACAGCGGTCCGTGTCGGCGGGCACATATCGCTGATCGGCGTGCTGACGGGAAACAGCGGCGAGGTCCCGACCGCCGCGCTGATGGGCAAGCAGGCGCGGCTCCAGGGCCTGATCGTCGGCAGCCGTCAGGAACAGCAGGACTTCGTCCGCGCGATCGATGCGACCGGGATCAAGCCGGTGGTCGACCGCCGCTTCCCGCTCGACCAGCTCGCCGAGGCGTTCGCCCTCCAGCAGAGCGGCGCGCATTTCGGCAAGATCGGTATCGAATGGTAAGCGCAACGATCGGGTAATTACCCCCGGCGCGGCGGGATCGCTGCCGCGCCGGTCAGCCGAGGCGGGCGGTAGTCGAGCGCGGCATGACCTGCGCTCGGATACCGGACCTTGGACGGCCGCCCCTCCCCGCGCATCCGCCGGTCCGCCTCGTCCCAGCCGGGCAGATCGGCGGTATCGGCGGTCCAGTGGGTGATGCTCGCTTCGTCACACCAGTGCATCAGCTTCGGCATCGCCTTCAGATGCGAGCCGTCAGTAATATAGCGCTTCATGTCCGCGGCATCGCGCCAGACCGTCATCGTCCAGAAGGTCAGCGCACGGTCGCGCAGGATGGCCCCGGTAAGATACCCGTCGGCACGCCGCACTTGCGCAGTGGTCCTGAGCGCATCGAGCGCGAACAGCGGCAGGAATCGCAGCGCGCGTAAGCGAAGCCGGGTGACGCTGACAAATCCCATGAGCGACACCTACGCCTGCCCGTAACGCCCAGCAACTGCGCGATCGGCCCTGCGCGGCGGAGCGATGCGCGTGCTGGTTCGTTCGACCCGCATATCCCCCCTAAACTGTATCCAGGACACGAGATTATGAGCGATCCCCGCAGCAGCGCCCCCACGTCCTTTCCGAACGAACCGCAGCAGCCAAGCCCCGGTCTCGAGGTCGAGATGCGCAACAAGCCCGATCATGGCGAGGACAGCTATGTCGGCAAGGGGCTGCTGAAAGACCGCGTCGCGCTGATCACCGGCGGCGATTCGGGCATCGGTCGCGCGGTCGCGATCGCCTATGCGCGCGAAGGCGCCGACGTCGCGATCTCCTACCTCGCCGAGGAACAGGCCGATGCGGACGAGACCAAGGCCTGGGTCGAGAAGGCCGGCCGCCGCTGCATCCTGCTGCCCGGCGACATTCGCGACCGCGATCACTGCGCGGCTTTGGTCGAGCGCACCGTCGCGGATCTCGGCAAGCTCGACATCCTCGTCAACAACGCCGCCGCGCAGACGATGAACGACACGCTCGACGATATCGACGACGACGAGATGCAGGATGCCTTCTCCGCCAATGTCTTCGCGATGATCCGCCTTGCCAAGGCCGCGGTGCCGCACATGAAGCCGGGCGCCGCGATCGTGAATTCGACCAGCGTGCAGGCGAAGATCGCGACCGAGAACATGATCGTCTATTCGACCACCAAGGGCGCGATCGCGAGCCTGACGATCGGACTGTCCAACCTGCTCGCGCCCAAGGGCATCCGCGTGAACTGCGTCGCGCCCGGCCCCGTCTGGACGCCGATCCAGCCGATCGCCAAGGGCGGCGACGAGCTCGAGACGCTCGGCCAGAACACGCCGCTTGGCCGCGCGGGCCAGCCGGGCGAGCTCGCTCCGGCCTATGTCCTGCTCGCCTCGGACGAGGGCAGCTACATGTCGGGCGCGCTGCTGCCGGTGACGGGCGGCATGCCGATGCTGTGAGCGCCCGCCCCGCGCTGCACTTTGTCGGGTTTCGCGGCGACGAATACAGCGCCGCGCTGCGCATCTTCGGCCCGCCGGATTTCATCCATATCGGATGGGACCGGTGGGCCCGGCAGGAGGTGATGCCGGGCGACATCGCCGTCTTCGCGCGCGGCACCGCCGACGACGAACCCTCATTATACAGCGTCCCCGATCTTCGCGAGCGCTGACGCTGCTCCCTTCGATTTCTCCAGAACAAAGATCCTTTCATGTCAGACCCCAGCGTCACGACCGACTATTCCGCGCGCGATTCGCGGATCGCGATCAACACCTTCACGACGGTGCTGCGCCGTCCGCAGGTCCCGCATGAGGTCTTCGCGACCTATTGGCGCGACGTCCACGGACCGCTCTGCTCGCGCATTCCCGGGCTCGGCTGGTACGTCCAGATGCATCTCGATCGCGCGCAGGACGCGCATCTCTGGCCGGCGATCGACGGGATCGCGCCGTTCGACGACTATGTGCTCGATGGCGGGGTCGAGATCGGCTTTGCCAGCGCCGCGGATCAGGAAATTTTCAACGCCGCCTGCCCGATCCTGTTCGCCGACGAACAGAACATGTTCGCCGCGACCGTCGCCTATGCGCTGCCGCAGGGGTCGCGGACGCTGGTCGACCGGATCGCCAATCCCGTGCCCAATGGCGGGGAGAGCATCGATCGGCTCCACGTCCATTTCGGGATCGGCGACACCGATGCCGCGGGGTTTGCGGACTTCATGACGCAGTTCGCGCAGACGCTCGCCGCCGACCCCGCGGTGCTGAAGCTGCGGCTGCATCTGCCCGAGCGCTACGACAATGCGAACCCCGCGCCGCCCGCGCCCGACGTCGCGCACAGCGTGCCGCCCGAGCGTGAACAGGTCGCGATCCTCGAGCTCGCCTTCGAGACGCCGATGACCCGCCGCCGCTTCTTCGCCTCGGACCGCTTCACGGCCACGATCGACGGGCAGAAGGCGCATATCGGCCATGTCGCGGCGTTCGCGGTCAGCGGCGTTTACACCTATGTCCGCGACGGCGAACTGACCGTCGCGGGCCTGCGCGGCAGTCGTCCCGCACAGCTGATCGAGCGGCTGGGCGCCGCCAACCAGGTGCAGGACGACGTCCGCAAGCTGCTGCTGACCGGGGCGCTCTGACCCCGGTCAATCAATGCGCGAGGAAGACGGGGATCGGGCTGCTGGTCAGCATGGTCCGCGTCACCCCGCCGAACAGCGCTTCGGTAAAGCGCAAATGCCCGAACCCGCCCATCACGACATAGCCGTACTGCCCGCTCGCGGCAGCGGCGAGCAGCTGTTTGGGCGCGCCGCCGGGCTGGACCTCGATCCGGCGGATGACGGGGTGGATGTCGTAGCGCGACAGATAGGTGGCGGCGTCCTCGATCGGCGACGCCATCGCCCCGTCGTCGACCGAGAACAGCGTGACCTGGTCGGCGAGCCTGAGCATCGGCACCGCCGCGCGCAGCGCCGCCGCGGCGCAGGGCGACCCGTCCCATGCGACCAGTGCGGTCGCCAGATCGATCCCCCGGGACTCGCCCGGCACCGCAAGCACCGGCTTGCCCGACTTGACGATCAGCTCGCTCGCGGTGCGGCGCATGTCGATCACCGACGGGTTGTCGAGCCGGCGGTTGAGGACGATGACGTCGGCGAGCGCCGCGGCGCGGACGATGCACGCCGCCGCCTCCCCGGTCGCATCGACCCAGTTCCACGCGACATCCTCGCGCGCGAACCGAGCCTCTAGCGTCACCTTGTTGGCGCGCTCGCGCGTCGTTTCGTCGGCCAGCACCGCCGCCATCGCATAGCCCGCCTCGCTATAGTCGTTGCCCAGGATCGGCGGGATATAGGTCACGTCGAGACAGGCGATATGCCCCGTGAGCGCACGCCCGAGATCGAGCGCGGCCTGGAGCCGGGCCTCCTGGCCCTCGTCGTCATGCGCCAGCACCAGAATGTTTTTCATCGGACGCCTTTCGGGGTTGGATACAGCCCCGGTGCTAGGCCCTCCGGCGCGCACGCGTTATTGCGGTTTATACGGATCCGCCGCAGGGCGCGGGGTCGCTGGCCGCTCGGTGAATTCGCGCTCGACGATCGTGATGCGCGCGACCATCGCGACGAAGAAGGCGGTCGACCAGCCGAGCAGGATCACGCCATTGGCGCCTTCGATCGCGCCGACGATCCGCCACGATTCCCCGAGCAGCACGTCGCCATACCCGATCGTCGTATAGGTCGCGGTCGAGAAATACAGCGCGGTGCCGAAATCGGCGAGCGCCCCCGTCCCGCTGTACAGCAGCGCATAGGCCCAGATCTCGATCCCGTGGACCACGAACAGCGCGGTCGCGGCGCCGACGATCCCGATCACGTCATGCCAGCGCCGCCGCACCCCGGTCCTGCGCCCCTGCCGCCGGATCACCAGCAACAGCCCGGCCAGCCCGGCAAGATGGACCAGGATGGTGGCCAGCACCATGCCCGTCGCCACCGCGAGCTGGACAAAGAGGTTCATCGGCCGAGCCTAGGGCGGCTACCTGCGCTTTCCCATGCGGGTATCTACCTAGACCGGCCCCGGTGCCGGCGGGATGCACCCTGTACGCCGATGGCCGCGCGGCGTAGAACCGGGCGACCGGGGAGACAGCAGATGACGGCACGACGCGATGGCGCACGGCGCTACAATTTGGGCGCGATCGCGTTCCACTGGATCATCGCAGCGCTGGTCTTCATCCAGCTCTATGTCGGCTGGACCTTTGCCGACATGCCGCGCGGCGACCTGCGCACCGGCTGGTTCGACTGGCACAAGACGCTCGGCTTCACGATCCTGCTGCTCAGCATCGCCCGGCTGATCTGGCGGATCGCCAACCCGCCGCCGCCCTTCCCCGCTGCACTCCAGACCTGGGAACGCGTGCTCGCCCGCGCCAACCACGCGCTGTTCTACATCATCCTGATCGGCCTGCCGCGACCGGGTGGATGTATCTGTCGACGGGCAAGCCCGCGCTGACCAGCAGCACCACCTCGCTCATCGGCGGCTTGAGCTGGCCGTTCATCCCCGGCCTGCCGCGCGGCGCGCATGAGGGGTTCGAGGAGGCGCACGGCCTGCTCGTCTGGCTGACCTGCGCGCTGCTCGTCCTGCATGTCGGCGCCGCGCTGAAGCACCAGTTCGTCGACCGTATCGGCAACCGGATGCTGCCGTCGGGGGCGCGGGGCGACAGCTGACCGCCGCCCCGCCGCCTCAGCGGCGCGGCATCCGTGCCGCGGTCGCCTCGATCTCGACGAGGTAATTGGGGCCTGCGAGTGCTGCGACCTGCACCGTCGACCGCGCGACCGTATTGGGGTTGTCCGCGCTCCCGAAGAACTGCTTGAAGCCGTCGTTCATGCCGGCAAAGTCCATCTTGCCGTCGCCGCGCTTCGGATCCGCGGTAACGAACACCGTCAGCTTGTAGACATCGGCCATCGTGTAGCCATGCTCGGCCAGGATCGCCTTGATCTTCGTGAAAATGCTGACCGTCTGCGTCCTGGTGTCGCCGAACGACTCGACGCCGGTGACCGGTTTCGACGGATCGATCGGCGCGGCGAGCTGCCCCGACAGCACCAGCGTTTCCGCACCGGCGGGGATCGTCACGCTCTGCAGGATCAGCGACGGCCCCGGCCCGGGATTGGCATGGCGGACGATCTGCGCGGAGGCCGGCGTCGCGAGCATCGCCGCCAAGGCGATGCTTACCCCCAGACCGGCACGGGTCAATGTACGCGAGACGCGGTTCACGATTGGTCTCACTGGCATGGTCGTCTCTCCCAAAAATTCGGTGGTCCCGCGCGTCAGGACGCGTCGGGCGTGTGAAGCGCTTTGGTCATCGGCACGAACGGGACCGCGATCCCGTCCGCGTCGACGGTGATCCCGGGCTCCGCGACGAAGCCGTGGCTTTCGTAGAAGGGGACCCCCGACAACGTCGCCATCAGCGCAAGCTTGTCGAAGCCCGCCTTGCGCGCCGCCACCTCGCTCGCCGCCATGATCGCCGATCCCACCCCGCGCCGCGCAAAGCCGGGGGCGGTGAACATCGCGCGGATCCGCGCCGCATCCTGCCCCGGTACCAGCAGCGCGGCGGACCGGTCGGCATAGCGATCGCCGCCGAACAAAGTGGCGAAGCGGCTCCACCCGCCGCACCCCGCCAGCGCGCCGTCGATCTCCGCGACCAGATAGCTGCCGTCGTCGACCAGATCGGTGTCGACCCCGAAGATCGTCCGGATCGCACTCGCCAGCGCGTCGGGCGCGTAGAAGCCCTGCCCCAACGTCGCCGCCGACGTCGCGATCAGCTGCTCCAGCGCGGGGATGTCCTCGCGCCGTGCCGCCCGAATCGTCACCCCGCCCGTCGTCGCCGTGCTCATCACCATGCCGATCACGCCGCCACCCGGTCCGGCCGCGCACCCAGATCGGCCCGCTGCAACCCCGCGATCGCGGCGATCGCGTGATGCGCGGACTGGACCGCGCCTTCCTGCCATCCGGGCGTCTGGCTCAGCGCGGCGCTGGCAAAGACGGTGCGGCCCGCGGGCTGGCACAACAGACGATAGCCTTCGGTATCGATATCACCCTCCTGATGTCCCGCCATCCCGACGAACCAGTTCGGCCATGGCCCCAGGCTGTACGGAATCTTGTTCCAGTTGACCGCGACGCCGTTGACCAGATCCTTGCCATGCCCCGGGTGCAGCCGCTCGACCGCCGCGCGCGCACGCTCGACCTGGTCGGCGATCGGCAGCTTCGCAAAGCCTTCCGCCCGCTCCCCCGAGGTATAGCAGGCCAGCAGCATCCCGCGCGGACTGAACAGCCCGGCACTCGGATACCAGATCAGCGACGTCTCGCCGCCGACGAACGAGATGCCGCCATAGATCTGGTCCTGTTCCCAGAAGCGCGGCGAATCGAACGCGACCTTGTTCGAATGGTCGTACACAACGCCCGCAATCGCCTGCACGACGGGTTTCGCAAAGTCGCAATCGACCTTGGCGAGCACCGGAAAGGGGATGGTGCAGACCGAGAAATCGGCGCGCGCGATCCGGCCCGCGCCCGTCTTCGTATCGCGCCAGGCGATCTCGACGCCATCGGGGCGGTTACGGATCCGCGTCACGTCCGCGCCGCGCACTACCTTGCGGGTCAGCGCGCGCTCGAACCCCGCCGGGATCCGGTCCATCCCGCCGACCGGCTGGAACATCGTCGCCTGCATGTAGACATTGTCCTCGAACAGCATCGCCGGCAGCTGTTCGTTGGCGAGCAGCCGGTCGAGCGGCATCGGCGCGGGCGGTCGCGCGAAGACGCCGACGCCCGCATCGGGAAACGCCTGGAACCCCGATCGCAACGTCCCTGCGAAATGCCCCGTCGCGTCGAGATCGCCGTACGTCTTGAGAAACGGCAGCAGCGCCTGCTTGTCCGCCGCGCTGAGACTCTGGTCGAGCGCACCCTGGTTCACCGCCTTCATCAGCAGTTCGGCGACATGCCCGCGCGTGTCGTTGATCGCGGTGCGCATCCGCACCTTGTCGCCCTTCTGCCCCATCAGGAAGGCGCTGCGGCTCGAATTGATCTCGACCTCGAGCGGAACGCCGAGCTTGCCGCAATAGCCGAGGATGCGGTGGTGGAAGCTCGGCAGCCGCGCCGGCCCGGCGTTGAAATAGGCGCCGTCGGAGAAGCGCGCGACCTGGTCCGCCTCGCCGTCCATCACGATCCGGTCGCCGTCGCGGACCGTCCAGTTGCGCCCGCCGACCCGGTCGCGCGCCTCCAGCACGGTGACGTCGAACCCCGCCTGCTGCAGTTCATAGGCGGCGACCAGCCCGGCGATCCCCGCCCCCAGCACGATCACCGACCGCCCCTTGCCAAAGCCGGCGGGCAGATCGGGCATCGGCGCCGCCGCCGCGACATTGCCCGCGATCCCCAGCGCCTCCATCGCGCCGAAGGTCGCGGCCGCGCCGCCCGCCATGCCGATATGCTGTAGGATCGATCGCCGCGTGATCATCTGTGAGTCCGCCCCGTTTGCGCGGCCTCGACCGCGCGTCCCCTGGAAAGTCGCTCACCTTCGCGTCGTCCGTCCTGTTGGCTCGGATCCGCGGCACACTCCCCCGGCGACCGGCGCGTTGCCCGCACCAGCTCGTTATCGTCCGTCCCTGCGTTTTGTTATGACCGCATGACACCTCAATTGAATCGATCGCGCAAGCAGTTTTTGTCCTGTTTCGCGCGCATCCCGGTGCTATTGTTGCGCGCAAGGAGATTGCGGTATTCCAATCCATCGAACCGCCGCCGCGCGGTGCCGGTCCGTCCAACATGCACGGCGCAGGCCGGGGCAATCGGCAGAGCCCGCGGCAACCCGCACCCGCCATCCCGCGTTAAGCCCGCGCACATGATCAAGGTCGCCAGCTATAATATCCACAAGGGCATCGGTCTCGACCGCCGCCGGAACCCCGAACGCGTGGTCGAGGTGCTGCGCGAGATCGACGCCGACGTCATCGCGCTGCAGGAGGCGGATCGGCGGTTCGGCACGCGCGCCTGCGTGCTGCCCTATCACCTGCTCGAGGAGCATAGCGACTGGAAGCCGATCCCCGTCAGCCTCAGCGCGCTCAGCATGGGGTGGCACGGCAATGTCGTGCTGGTGCGCAAGTCCGCGGTGATCGTCGACAGCGAGGCGATCCACCTCCCCTCGCTCGAGCCGCGCGGCGCGGTGATGGCGGACGTGCGGACCACAGGCGGGATGATCCGCGTCGTCGGCATGCATCTCGACCTGTCGGGGCTGTGGCGGCGGCGTCAGGCGGCGGCGGTGCTCGCGCATGTCGACGCCTGCGCGACCCGCCACCCTACCGTGCTGATGGGCGACCTCAACGAATGGAGCGCGGGCTCGGGCTGCCTGCGCGACTTCGGCCGCGACTTCGCGTTCGCCGATACCGGCGCGAGCTTCCATTCGCGTCGCGCGATCGCCAGGCTCGACCGGATCATGGCGTCGCGCGACCTGCGCATCGCCAGCTGCGGCGTGCACAGCAGCGCCGCGGCGCGCAAGGCGTCGGATCATCTGCCGATCTGGGCGACGCTGGAACCCGCATGATCCGGACCGGCGCCGTCAGCTATCATCATTGCCCGGTCGGGGGCTGAGCGGGTGCGCGAGAAGGAACTCCGCCTCGCTCTGGTCTGCTATGGCGGGATCAGCCTAGCCGTCTACATGCACGGCATCACCAAGGAGATCTGGCATCTCGTCCGCGCCAGCCACGGCCATCATGCCGGTGGTGACCGCGGGACCGGCAGCCAGGCGGTGTACCGCGACCTGCTCGACGAAATCGAGGCGCAGGGTGCGCTCAAGGTCCGCGTGCTTGCCGACATCATCGCCGGCGCCAGCGCGGGTGGGATCAACGGCATCTTCCTCGCCCAGGCGATCGCGACCGGGCAGAGCCTCGATCCACTCACCGATCTCTGGCTGAGCTCGGCCGATGTCGAGGCGCTGATCGATCCCCATGCCGCGCCGCATTCGCGCTTCTCGAAGGCCTGGGCGCTGCCGCTCGCCTGGATGGCGGCGGGGCGCAGCGCGG
>Ga0265797_10008844_pt1 | contig 13275 bp, 9 predicted proteins | sample P2T30metagenome_FD_192433 | JGI IMG/M metagenome (GOLD analysis project Ga0265797, IMG submission 192433) | Plant litter microbial communities from East Loma Ridge, Irvine, California - P2 T30 | ecosystem: Environmental > Terrestrial > Plant litter > Unclassified | place: USA: California... | reverse complement strand
GTTGAAGGATGATTATGCCATCTCAATGCATGTGACACAATGTGAGTTTCGACATTGCGCCTGAACTAGCATGTCCTCTATGTCAGTCCGGGTATACTCTGATGGAACAGACTGCGTGAGACAGTCTGTGCGTTCCATCAGGGTCGTCATCAGGGATATTGAACACATCACGGAACGGGTCTAGAGTCAGATTGAACAGTTGAGGTCCAGATGGCGCTTTTTGGTTACGCACGCGTATCGACGTCGTCTCAGGATCTCGGCATTCAAGAAGCAGCGCTACGCGCGGCCGGATGCCAGACTATCCGGTCCGAGAAAAAGTCGGGGACCCAGCGAGGTTCGCGGACCGAGCTGCAAATCTTGATCGACTTTCTCCGCGAGGGCGACACGCTAGTCGTCACGCGTATCGATCGGCTAGCCCGGTCTATGAAAGACCTGCAAGACATCGTCCACGAGCTGAAGGGTCGGGGGGTTGCGCTAAAGGCAACTGAGCAACCGATCGATACAAGCACAGCAGCAGGAAAGGCATTCCTTGATATGCTCGGTGTGTTCGCCGAGTTTGAGACGAACCTTCGCAAGGAGCGTCAGACAGAAGGCATTGAGGCTGCAAAGGCGAGGGGGGTCTACAAAGGGGGGAAGCCGAGGATCGATCCAGAGGCCATTCGCAAACTGGCGGCGGAAGGGGTGAAGCCCACGCACATCGCCCGGCAGCTCGGTATCTCTAGAGGCACCGTATATCGCTCCATGCCTACCAGCTCGTTTGCGGATGCTGGGAAATGAGCGCTCCCCATCCAATTCAACAGTTGGACAGCGGCTGCCTTGGCCGCACCCGTCGATGCCGCTATGGTTCTCGGCGATCACTCCTACGGCCTTCGCCTTCGCTGAAGCCAAGGGCGGGAACGGCAGGGGGGACGACTATTGCTGGTGCTAGAACGACAGGAGCGCTGCGTCGTGTCATCGACGCGAGAAATGCCAACTCGATGAACAGTGCCATTCAAAAGCATCTATGGGCCGACATCGTGAACGCGCCTGCGCTGCCAGGGGTATACGCCTGGTATTACAGCCCCGAGATAACGGACTACGACCTCGAACAAACGATCACCCAGTTGAAGGCTTGCCGGGAAACCGATCGTCTTGCAGCCGAAGCGCTTGTCCGCACGACGCTCGATAATCGGGTTTTCAGGCACTTTCGCGAGGATCCATATCAAGCGCTGTTGGAGGGGCCGTTAAAGCCGACCTATAAGGGAACGCTAGAACACACGTTCAACGTCTCCGGTGGGCTGGTGCAGCGGATTGTAGACGATCCCGATCGGCTGCGAACGATCCGAAACGTCCTTGATATGTCGGCGCCTATGTTCGCCAGCCCCCTCTATATGGGAATGGCTGGGCAGCTCCGTAGTCGCCTTGCTACCCATAAGGGCCTGATCGAGCGATATCGCCGGCTTCACCGGCAGGGAGACGAGCCCGCGCGCGACAGTGACGCAGGCTTTGCCTGGCAAATCGCTAAACGGCGAATTCCACCAGATCGCTTGGTAGTCTTCACCTGCACTACGCCAGCTGATGATAACACGGCTGTCGACATCGAAAATATTCTCAATCGAATATATTACCCAATCCTAGGAAGAAATTGAAATGGCCCTCGGACTCAGCGTCACCTCCGCTCTCAATCTTACGCTTGAGGGGTCGGTTGGCAGCTTCAGTGTCGGGGCTGGGGACGAGACTGCGAAGTCGGTAGAGGTGAAATATTTCCTTACCCACGTTGGTTTGGATTTCCAGAACGGAGCAAACGAGGAAGTGCTTAAGCACTTGGCCCCCGTGAGAGAGATTTTTCCGACCGTCGACCTAGAGTTCGACGAGATCATGCAGCGCGATATTGACGATGCACGCGTTTCTTCCGACCTAGTTCCGTATTTGCTGGACCATAAGTCACGCGATATGGTGAAGTTGTTCCCTCCGATTATTGTCGTCGTGCTTCCAGTAAAGGCCTATGAAAACAAGCCAGCGGACTTTTATCCCGCGGTAACAACAGATGTCGAGACGACGCCAGAAGGCCACGAAGCCCAGATCACTCGATCAGGAGTGAAGGGACAGGAGGTTTTCGAGTTCGTGCAACCTCTACAAGATGGGAAACTGTACGAACACGATTTAGTTCGACTTCGCCTCAACACCAACAAGTCGCGTCTCGTCATTGTAGATGGACAGCATCGCGCAATGGCGCTTCTAGCGGTTTACCGCAATCTCAAGCAGGACTGGAATGACGCCATGAAGGCGCCATACAAGGACTATTACGAGGAGTGGACACCGAACTATATTAAGAAGTTCGAGCTGAAGAATATCAGCCTTCCGGTTATGTTTTGCACCTTTCCACAGCTAGACGAGGGGTTCAAGGGCGACTTCAATGTCAAAATGGCCGCAAGGTCGATATTTCTAACGCTGAACAAAACAGCACGACAGGTATCGGCTTCTCGCAATCGCCTCTTGGACGATAATGATCTGATAGCGCTATTTCTGCGCGATACTCTTTCGACGATCAAGAAGGGCGATCTCCATGCAGGTTCCACCCTGGAGATTAGCAACATCGAGCTAGACCAGGCGCATGATCGCGTAAAGATCGAAAGTCCGATCGCGATTTCCGGCGTGAATCATATATACTACATCATCGAGCATATTGTCCTCAACAAGTTGGAGGACGTTAATGGAGCAAAGCCGCGGGCAGGACTCTATTATCTGCGTACCGATCTCGAGAATTTTGGCGCGTTTCGCCGACTAAACGGCCGAAACGTTTTGGGAGCAGACTTGGCAGACGCGACGTCTCGGCAGTTCTACACGGTCGGGGCAGGGGACCTTCTCACGACGGAATTCCGCGAGCGGTTCGGGAAATATGTCGTTGCAGCCTTTCAAAAGTTTGCACCCTACCAGGCGCATTCCAGCGCCGTGTTCTGGCTCAGCGAACAGCTCCGGGCACAGGCCAATACCAAGCTACGCCCGATATTGTTCGAAGGGCAGGGGATCGGACGCACGTTTACCGCCCATACTGAAAACCTTGCGGAAAAAATCCGATCCAAGGAGTTCGGTGCGGAGGCGCCAAAACTACAGGAGATACTGGATCGCCTGAACGCCACACAGAAGCTGGTCGACGAATTCATCGGGAAGCTGAAGCACGAGCGCGCGGAGCGTTTCCTGGCGAAGGTAACTGACAAACGCGCACTTAGGTCGGAAGAGGGCGCAACCCATCCCCGCGTGACCGACTTCGTAAACAAGCTCTACGAGAACGTGCTTACGACAGTCGCTTTCCAAACGGCGATGATCGCCGGCTTCTTCGGCGAGCTGGAACGAGCAAACCTCGATCGATCGAAGCAGGGTTTGGAGCCCATCGATACGGAAGCGGCATTCGACGGCTTTATGGCCGACATCAACGGGTTCTTCTCACCCAACACCTCTCGCGAGTTCAAGCGACTGGTCGAGGTATTCCAGGACACGCTTGAAGGAGAAGTTCGCGATTGGAAGATCACGCCGTCGAATTCCACTTTCAGGCGCGTCGTGTACCGCGGCGAAATGCAGCCAGCCCAGTGGCCAAAGTATAAGTATCTGCTTTTGGAAATTTGGCGCGCGTCGGGATCCGAACTTGAAGCGCCGTTGAAAGTCGAGCGTGAAAAGAGCCGACGTCAGGTCTTCACGTCGCTAGAGCAGGAGTATCAGAAGGACTTCCTCAATCGCAATCTGAAGCGCGAGGAGAACCTTACTTCAGCGGATCGCTCTGAGATCACCAACGGGGCATACGAGGCGTTCAAGAAGTTTCTGCGCAACGTTGGTTGGATGGCTCAGGACGTGCCGAGCAAAAAGGAGCTGGTCGAAGCGGCTGCCCCGGAGGATGCCGCTGAGGCGCCGATTGTCGAGGCCGAAGCTGAAACCTGGGAAGCCCCGGAAGATCCCGGGTTCGAATCCGGCGAGAACCTTTAGGTCTCGCGTGGACGAACCGGTCTATCTCGATGGGTTCGCGACGACCCCTCTGGCGCCTGAAGCGCGAGATGCCATGATCGTTGCGTCTTCGCATCCCGGCAACGCCGGCTCTCCTCATTACGCTGGGGCGAGGGCGAGTGCGATACTCGACCAAGCCCGGCATGACGTTGCAGCGTTGATCGGAGCGAATGCCAGCGAGATAGTGTTCACGTCCGGGGCCACGGAGGCCGACAATCTAGCCGTTCGTGGCATCGCGATGCGGGCACTTAAATCGGGCAATTCTCGCCGAAAAATCATAGTGTCTGCCATCGAGCACAAAGCCGTGCTGGAGGCAGCTGAGAGCCTCCGGACGGCTGGGTTCAGCGTTCTCCACGCGCCGGTAAACGCGGAGGGCGTCGTCGACATCGACGTGATCGACGAGATGATCGATGCAGAGACGCTCCTAGTGTCGATCATGCTCGCAAACAACGAGACAGGAGCCCTGCAGCCGGTTGGCGAGGTTGCAGCGATAGCGCATCGATCGGGTGCGTTGCTGCATTGCGATGCCGCACAGGCGGTGGGCAAGATACCCGTCGACGTCGATGAACTCGACGTCGATTATATGTCGATCTCCGGGCACAAGATGTACGGCCCTATGGGGGTGGGGGCACTCTATGTCGCGTCAGGTGCGCCGAAGCCGGTCCCGCTGTCGTTTGGCGGAGGACAGGAAAGTTCTATCCGTCCGGGCACAGAACCGACCTACCTTCTTGCCGGCTTCGGCGCGGCTGCACGGCTTGCGGAGAGACGGTTGCAGGAAGACATGGCACACAGCCGTGAACTCGCTGTCGCGTTCCGCAGCGGCCTGGTGGCCGAAGGTCTCAGCTTTGACTCCACAACGAGAGATATGGCCGTATTGCCTGGAACGGTAAGCATCGTGGTGCATGGGGCAGAAGGAGACGGACTAGTATCGTCATTGTCGCCATTCGCGAGCGTATCGACAGGGTCGGCATGTACGTCAGGTCAGGTAACGCCATCACACGTATTGATAGCGATGGGATTTTCCCAAGTAGTGGCAAACTCCGTCGTTCGTTTATATTTTGGACGATACAATACAACTGCAGATGTTCTTGCGATTGTCCCGGCTTTTGCCAAAGCGGCATTCCGGCAGCACGACGCACTGGACGGAACCGCCAGTAGGATGTAATCGGGTGCGATGAGGCATGCGCTTACCGATTCAGACGTCCGTGGCCAATTTGCAGGCCACGAAACTTTCCCGCTGCGCCTTTTGTGGCTGAAGAAAGCCTATGACGCCGTCCGAGGTGGCGTATCGTCTGGAACATTCCAGGAACAGTCCGCTATCGCACGGTTCGGCGTCGGTCGCAACATGGCCGTATCGATGCGGTTTTGGGGCTTGGCGACGGCCTTTTTGGAAGAGCGCGACCGCATAATTAAGCCGACGCAACTTGGCGAGGCGATCCTGGCCGACGATGGCTACGATCCGTATCTGGAACATGCCGCGACCGTCTGGCTGGCTCATTGGGGTGTGGCCAGCACTCCCGAATGGACGACGACGGCGTATTTCGCATTCAACGTGTTGTCCGCCATCGAGTTCGATACCGGAAGCCTTATCGAAGAGCTGAGCGCGTTGGTGCGGGCGAGAAGCTGGCGGGCAACTCCGAACACCCTCAAGAGGGACGTAGAGGTGTTCCTGCGAAGCTATGTTCGTCGGGATGGGATGGCCGGAGATGACGCAGCGGAACCGCTCCTCGCGGAGTTGGGATTGATCCGTGAGGCGCGGGTGGGCGGCTGGCACGAGTTCGTCCGTGGGCCAAAACCCACGTTACCGGATGGCGTCTTTGCCTATGCCCTCGCTGATTTCTGGGAGGCTCGAGGCGGCTCGAGTGCGATCACGGCCGAACAGGTCTGCTACGCACCTGGATCACCCGGCCGCGTATTCAAGCTGGATGAGGACACCGTCGTGACGCGGCTGATGGGTATCGAGCGCGTCACCGCAGGCGCGTGGCGATGGACAGACACGGCAGGTCTTCGGCAGGTTCAGCGCCTCGGCGATGTTAACCCTATGGAACTCATTTCACGTGCCTATGGGCACGTTACGCACGATCCGGTCGCTGCATGAAACCGCTTTCCGAAACCGTGGAGATCAACCGGCGGTTCGCCAGGTCCGCTCGGCTCGATGCAGATCTGAAGGGCACGCCCCCGCTCGTCGGCTATGTAATGCAGGCCAGCGTCACAAAGGCGCTCACGACGCTCGCCGATAGTCAGATCGAGAGCCGACAAGGCGCCTTTACCTGGACCGGACCATATGGAGGTGGCAAATCGAGTGCCGCGCTGCTCGTCGCAAACCTGGTTGCTGGGCGTCCTGAAAACAGAGCAATCGCTCGCGAGATCGCGGGCCCCGAGCTGACCGCCGTTTACGGCCGTGCTTTCCCCGAAGCAGAAGGCCCATGGGCCATCGTGGCCGTTACTGGCAGCCGTATGAGCTTGCGCCAATCAATCGCCGACGCGGCTGCCCCGACTTTGCAGTGGAGCAAGGCTGCTTACAGTCGGGCGGTCGCAACCGACGACACCCTCATCGACGCTCTCATGCTGGCCGCTTCGAACAAGCGAAGCGGCGTGTTTTTGATCCTCGATGAGTTGGGCAAGCTGCTTGAACACGAAGCGTCTGCCGGCGGCGATATCCATCTTCTGCAGGATCTGGCGGAGCGGAGCGCGCGATCGGAAGGGCGCCTCGTTGTGGTCGGCATCCTCCACCAGGCTTTTGACCAGTACGTCGCGCGCGCTGCGCGCGACGCTCGACAGGAATGGGCCAAGGTTCAGGGCCGATATCAGGATATTCCTTTCCTCGCTGGCGCCGACGAAACCGTTACGCTCCTTGGCAGCGCTATTACCGGGGCTCAGCCGCCAGCGTTGGCAAACGAACAAGCGTTACTCGTTGCGGCAGCGATCGCGCGTAGAAAGCCGACGGACGAAGGTCTCTTGTCGAAGGCTCTCGCCGCGACGTGGCCGCTAAATCCGGTCACGTCGTTGCTCCTGGGCCCGGTGTCGCGGCAACGATTTGCACAAAACGAGCGAAGCGTTTTTGGCTTTTTGAGCTCTGCTGAACCGTTCGGCTTTCAGGAGTTCCTTCGATCGACCAGTGACGTGTTGTCGACGTATGGACCCGACAGTCTGTGGGATTATCTGTCCTCCAATTTTGGGATGGCGCTGTCGCACGGTAGCGATGGGGGTCGTTTCAGCCTCGCATTCGAGGCAATCGAGCGCGCAGCGGCCAAAGGTGGACCTCTTCACGTCCGTTTGACCAAGGCCGCGGCCGTCATAGAGTTCTTCCGCAACGGGTCGGGCCTCGCCCTTGCCGATGATATTTTTGCAGCGGCCGTGCCGAATGTGGCAGCCGCAGATCGCATCGCCGCAATTGCTGATCTGGTGGATTGGGCGGTGCTGATTCGACAGCCGCGCCTTGGAGGATACGCGCTTTTTGCTGGAAGCGATTTTGACTTAGAGGACGCGGTAAACCGGGCGACGAGTCCGCTCGATTTCGAGCAGCTCGCATCGATCCCGCAGCGGGTCGGTCTGGGCTTTGCTACTGCAAAACGCCACTATTTCCGGACTGGTGCGCTCAGGACGTTCGAGGTCGTCGTCCAGCTTTTGACGCGCGAAGATACCGCGGCAGATCTCGCTACACAATTGGCCGCGCGTCGAAGCCGTGGAAGTGGGATGCTTGTTCTCGCACTAAGCGACGGTTCGTTGGACGTGTCCGAAGTCGACACTCGGTGCAAAGCCATTGCGAAGCACCTCCACAAAGCTGGGATCGTTGCCGCTGTGGCGAGCGCAGCGAACAGTCACGCGCTCAGATCAAGCGCCTCCGAGCTTTTCGCCGTGGAACGCGTCTTTCGCGATCATCCTCAACTTGAGGGCGATCGCATCGCCCGTCGCGAAATGGCGGCGCGCCGATCGGGCAGCGTGGACGTGCTTCACCGCGAACTGGAAGCCGCGTTGAACCGGGCGAAGTGGTGGCTTGCATCATCACCGCCTAAGGCTCTTCGCGATCCCATCGCCATGGTCGCGACCGCCCTCGCAGACTCCGCGTACGACTTGGCGCCGGTGCTGAAAAGCGAACTACTGCAACGAGACAAACCATCGTCGAGTGCGATGGCAGCGGTTCGCGAACTCGGCCACGCGATGGTTCGAAACCCGCACGCTGCGGATTTAGGGTTCGAGGGCTTTCCCGCGGAGATGGGTCTGTATCTAACGGTGCTGAAGCCCTTCGGCATCCACGGGCCGGATGCCAATGGCCATATCGATTTCCGGGACCCTCAGGACATAGGCGACGGTCCTAGTTTGCGCCCCGCCTGGTCGATCCTGGCGGACGCATTGGAAGTATCTCTGGCGGATGTCTATGCGAACTGGTCTCGCCCTCCCTACGGGATGAAGGCGGGGATCATGCCGGTGTTGGCATTGGCGATCCTGCTCGCAAACCGCGACCATCTGGCAGTCTATCTGGATGGCGTATTCCAGACCGAATTTGATGACGTCTTCGTTGACAAGCTCCTGCAGAAGCCCGCGGATATCAGGGTGAAGCGTGTCGACCGCTCTACGAAGGAGGCTGCGTTCCTCAGCGACTTGGCACGTCATTTTGGTCTAGAGGGAGAGAGTTCGTCTTTGCCAGTCGCGCAGGCGTTATTCCAGCGGTTCAAGGGGCTGACCGTCTATGCGCAACGCACTGACACGCTGTCAGCCGATGCGAAGAAGATTCGTAGCGCGGTACTTAAGGCGCGCGACCCCGAGGCTCTGCTCTTCGAGGCATTGCCGGAGGCGTTGGGCGACCATCTCACCGCGGAGGTTGTCATCAGGGCGCTTGCTGAGGCCGTTGAGGCCTATCCAAAGCTGCTGGCGCACCTGCAAGCAACCTTAGCCAAAGCCCTCGCTGTCGATCCCAACACCTTCCTGGGAGCTCAGGAGCGGGCCACCTCGATCAAGGATCTGACTAACGATTACGCGTTTGAAGGGTTCGCAATGCGGGCGGCCGCATTTGAGCGCGGGGAGGGTGACATCGAAGGCGTCGCGAGTGTCTTGCTCCACAAGCCGGCCCATGGATGGTCCGACCGCGACCGCGAGCAGGCGTTGCTCGAAATGGCTCGGTTCGGCCGACAGTTTCGCGAACTCGAGGCGTTGGCGGTTGTCAGGGACCGTCGCTCGAACACCGAGGCACTTGCTTTGGTGATTGGGGTAGATCCGCGAACACCGCCCCTCCTGCGGTCGTTCGTCCTAACCGAACCCGAGAAAGCCGACGCCGCGCTGCTGGCCGAAAAGGTTCTGAAAACACTTCGGAAGAGCGACGGTCTCGACCGCGTGCGAATGGCCGCACTCGCGCGTGCTGTGGCCACGTTGGCGGCCGACCAGGACATGGAGGCTGCATGACACAGGAACGCCACATCCTAGGCATTTCGGGAGGCCGAGATAGCGCGGCGCTCGCGGTTTACATGCGTCAGCACCGGCCCGAGTTGCCCATTGAGTACTTTTTCACCGACACCGGCAAAGAGCTTCCAGAGGTCTACACCTTCCTGGATCGGCTAGAGGGCTTCCTGGGAAAGCCGATCAAACGCCTTAACCCAGATCGGGATTTCGATTTCTGGCTCGATGAATATGGGAACTTTCTACCATCGCCGCGGACCCGGTGGTGCACGCGACAGCTAAAGCTGCGACCGTTAGAGCACTGGATAAAGCCGGCGCTCGAGGCAGGGACGGTCATTCATTCCTACGTCGCCATCCGCGCGGACGAACCGTCGCGTGAAGGCTACCAGTCCACGCACGAAAACATGCTTGTGCATCTTCCCTTGCGTGAGGCGGGCATCGATCGCGCCGGCGTGATCGAACTGCTCCAGCAGGCCGATGTCGGCGAACCCGAATATTATAGCTGGCGGTCACGCTCAGGGTGCACGTTCTGCTTCTTTCAGCAGAAGATCGAATGGGTACGCTTGGCGGCACATCACCCGGACGAATTCGAGAAGGCGATTGCGTACGAGAAAACGGCCCTGGAGGGTGGGTCGCCCTTTACATGGAGCCAAGGTGAAAGTCTGACCGAGCTGATCGAGCCGGAACGGGTCAAGGCGATTGAGTTGGACTACGATCGACGTGTAGCTCGTTTAAAAAAGCGTCGACCTAAGAACCCTCTGGCTGCCGAGACCGATGATTCAGTAGATGATGTATATGGCATCGATGAAGCCGATGCGGGTTGTGTGATCTGCCATAAGTAGTTCAAACGTACATGATAACGAGCGAGGGGCGGGGTTCGAATGAAGGTCGATCAGCATCTGTGGAGTATTGAGAAACTGCTCGGACTCAAGGATGAGATTGTATTGAACCCGGCATATCAGCGCGGAGCAGCCTGGAAGGATAACCGACGGGTACTCCTTATAGATTCCATTTTACGCAATATGGACGTTCCAAAGATATATCTTCGCAAGCTCGGGAAGGGCAATCTATACTCTTACGAGGCAGTCGACGGGCAACAGCGGTTACGCGCCATTTGGGATTTCTTGTCTCCGCAAGACGCGAATGACAAACTCAAGGGGTTCGCACTTACCACGCCTGACGCACTACCTCCTATTCATGGCATTGAGGTAGCGGGCAAGCGTTTTGACAAGCTCAGCAAGACGATGAGGGAAAGAATACTCGCGTTCAAGGTAGGCGTTGGCGAAATTGTTGAATCCACAAATGATGAGATAACGGTTCTGTTTGCGCGCCTGCAGATGGGCATGCCCCTGAACCCAGCAGAGCTTCGCAACGCGGACCTCGGTCCGATGAGAAATCTAATTCAATGGTTGGCAACGTCACACGAGTTTTTCGCAGATACACGCATTAAGGACGAGCGGACTAGGCACTTCGACTTCGCGAGCTACGCCTTTGCGATCGGAGCGACTTCCGGCACGAGAGACATGAAGTCGACCGATCTGCGCGATTTACAACGTGAATATAACGGTCGACCGCCAGAAGACCTTACTGATCTGTCTTCAAAGGTTGGCGAAGCACTCAATGTTCTCGCCGAGATTGATCAGCTAACCCGCTATCGAATAATAAGAAAGTGGATTTTTGTCGATCTTCTTCTGCATATCATGAAACTGCAGGGGGCAGGCAAGGCCATAGATGTCAACCGCTTCGCTGCCTCTTATGATGCCTTTGAGGAGAGACGACAGCAATATACATCTGAACCCGATCTCCTTCTGAACGCGAGGCGCAAGGATGCTGCCCCCAACGATCGGGCACTCTACGATTACATTTACGCATTCCGTACCGAGGGAGCTAAGTCGGCCAACCTCCTCCAGCGGAACAAGGCGATAACCAAATTCATTCGAAACGTAGAGGTTAGGTGATGGCATTCGAGATCGGCTTGATGCCTGGACCATTAGTCGCGGAATATACCAAGGGTCGCTGCGGCCTTCTGGTGGGTGCCGGCGCATCCGTCGGTGCCGGGCTTCCACAATGGGGCGACCTGATCCGGCAAATGATTGAGGAAGCCAAAACGAGCGTTGGCCTGTCTGATGCGAAGGCAGCGGATTATAACCATCTTGTGGATAACGGACGTTACCTACCGGCTGCGTCAGGGCTAAAAGACGAACTTGGCAGCTATTTTGCGGACTTCATTCGTCGCGTGTTTGTAGAGTCTAAGCCAGCCCCTACACCATTACACAAGGCATTACTTGCCCTTACCAAGCTTCAGTTTGTCGTAACGACGAATTACGACACCCTGATCGAACGGACATTTCGCACGATCGACGATGACGTCACGGTATGTACCTACAAGGAAGCAGGGGAAGTACGGCGCAGCCTCTCAAGCCGAGAATTCTTCATCCTCAAAGCTCATGGCGACGCTACAAAAAGCGGCGCTGGTATCATCATAACAGAACAAGATTATAGAAACATCCTGTTCAAGGAGCCGGCGTATCAGCACATGCTGGCCACGATGTTTTCAATGTACACGATGGTATTCATTGGTGCATCGATGACGGACCCTGAGGTTAATCTGATGCTGAACTACGTAGCCGGGACTTTCCAACCCGATTCGGGCCCTACCCATTACGCGCTTTTGACTAAGGAAAAAACAACAGAGGTAGAAAAGGAGCGGTGGTTCAAAGACTTTAAGATCAAGGTCATACCTGTGAGCTCCGCTGATGAATACGCAGAGTTAGAAGAGTTTGTTGTGGCTTTAAGTGCAACCGTCAAATGAGCTGAGAAGTCAGCGGCAAGTTTACATAACCATTCTTTTTACGCTGGCGTTCGGTTAGTAACACCCAGAGGTAACGCACTTAAATTTTACAGCACCCAGCCTGCCGAATCAGAAGATCCGCAGCGGCGTGGTATCCGGGCTGCAATGCCGCGCGCAGCTTGTTACCGCGATGGATGCAGTGGTTGTTATCAGATGCTGGGAGCGGACTGGATTACGCCGACGCCGATCGGCATGCTCGACGACGGCCGTTCGCTATACGCGCACGTTCGGTCGCTCGGCGTCGCGGCGCGCGTCCAAACGCGCCCGTATCGCTTCCTAAACAGCACCTTATCCACAGGAGTCTGGAGTCTGACGCTTGACCAAATGGTTCTGGTAACGGAACATAAAGGGAACAGGTAGAGTCTAGACATCATGATCACCGCCCTCGAGTCCCTGCCGACCAACATCGCCCACCTGCGGACAATCGCAACGCCGGTGGTGGATCACCGCATCATGCCGTTCGGTATCCCTGCACTCGACGATCGCCTTGCGAGCAGGGGCCTTCGCGCCGGCGCGCTGCACGAGGTTGCAGCACAAAGCTGTTCTATGGTCGACGATGCCGCAGCAACGCTGTTCCTGGCGGGCATCGCTGCGCGAGAGGCAGCCCATACAGGCGGACCTGTGCTGTGGGTGAGCTGTCGCAACGATCTCTATGCACCGGGTCTGGAGCAGGCAGGGCTGTCGTCTGCCGATCTGATCCATGCACAACCCCGTGACGATGCGGCCTTGCTCGCCGTCGTCGAGGACGCGGTCCGCGATGGAACGCCTTCGGCGGTAATCGCCGAGGTAAGCCGGATGTCGATGGTGGCGACCCGGCGCCTGCAACTGGTCGCGGCAGACACCGACATTCCCGTTCTTATCCTTCGTCGCAGACGTAATCGCGAGCAGGATCCGCTCGCCGAACCGTCCGCGGCCTGGACGCGCTGGCGGATCGCCAGTGCGTCCTCCGAGCGCCTCGGCGTCGCCGGCGTCGGCCGATCGCGGTGGCAGGTCGAGGTCGCACGGCAGCGTGGCGGCGAAGCATTTTCGATGATTTTGGAGGGCTGCGATGAGAC
>Ga0265797_10008843_pt1 | contig 13275 bp, 9 predicted proteins | sample P2T30metagenome_FD_192433 | JGI IMG/M metagenome (GOLD analysis project Ga0265797, IMG submission 192433) | Plant litter microbial communities from East Loma Ridge, Irvine, California - P2 T30 | ecosystem: Environmental > Terrestrial > Plant litter > Unclassified | place: USA: California... | reverse complement strand
TGCCCACCAAGAATAAAAAGAAGAAGGATGAAGCCAAAGCCAAGGCATCGAAGCCGAAGGCACCAGTCGATGTGGAAAGACAGTGTGGTGTTGAGCTCCCACAGGGCGGACAATGCGCTAGGAGCTTGACTTGCAAGAGCCACAGTATGGGAGCTAAGCGAGCCGTAGCTGGGCGCAGCGCACCTTACGACAAACTTCTGATGGAGTACCAGCGCAAGAACGCAGCGAGGCAACAAAAGGCCGCCTTCGATGCAAATGCGCCAGACCCAGAAGACGATGCTCTGCCATCTGGACCCGTCGACGAACAAGCAGAAACCGAACAATACATGGCAGGGCTCGCTCGAGGCTGGGGCGGCGCACCACTGGTACCAAACAGACCCCATCCTCTCGCGGCAAGATACGATCGCGTCCGGATAAAGAGCATGATTAAATCCGCCGGACCCAATTTGTTCGCTCCGGCTGGAACAACAGGAGGTAGTAGCGGCGGATTCTTTGGTCAACCGAAAGAAGCGACCGATGACGAACCTGGTCCATCACATTCGAGGAAGACCAGCGCGGTCCCTGGAGCGAGGAGCATGATTCCACCAGCAAGCCGGAAAGCCAGCGTCGCTTCAGCAATAGGTGCCTGAGATTGTTCACGAGATTGTGACCTGATGAGATTGCTAAATTCGAAGTGATCAGATTCGGCTGCCGAGAGAAAGAACGATCCCCCCAGCAAACCTGAATAGAATCAGGGTTCAGAGCCGACGCGCATTCGCCATGACTCGATGGACTTCATCCGCAGGCCTTATGCATGTGCGGTTTGCCCGAATAAATATCAGCACCAGGGGCAGCTTGAAATCCACATGCGGGCGCACACGGGAGAGAGGCCGTTCGCCTGCAGCCTTTGCGGCCAAGGTTTCGCTGATAAAGCAAGCCGCAACAAGCACGAAAAATACCATTGCTCGAACAGAGATGAGAGCGATGTTATCACTTTCTTTTGCAGGTACTGTCGGAACGCATACAAAACGCCGATCGGCTGTCGAGTGCACGAGCGTTACCATTGCCTTGAAAAACCTGGCGCACAATGATAAAAGCCTACACCCGGCTGAATTCTTAGGATCACAGGAGGCGACGGGAATCGAACGGAGAAAAGATTGGGAAGTTTTTTTGGACGACATCATGCCATGATGCCATTGAGTTTTATGGGACGTTAGGAGTTTTTATTTCATGATACCCTGGGATGTTTATTATTGGGAGAGGTATGAATATGCCGTGTATGATAGAAATGCCACCTGACATATTGATCAATCGTCAGACGTACCCCTGCAGCAGTGTCTCGACCTGTGGTCATTGCAAGGCTTTGGGGCTATGATGGCGCCCGCACTTCGATCCATCTGCTATCACTCCACCGGCTGCCAGTCTGAGGTAGATGCTTACTTGGTGACTCAATTGGTCTTGTCGTTGAAACTTCGATATCCAGTGTATATCTCATCAGCTTAGTGAGATGATGCCATTAGCCATGAAGCCTGATTCTGCCATAACTACCTTCGAACGCCGTTTAGATCTCCTGCTTACCTTGGCGATTCGCTGGGATAGTCCCATCGACTACATTTGAATGGCCGAGCTCACCATCGAGAGCTGCTGGTAAAATCCTGGCATTTCGGCGGTCTGTCATGTTAGTACCTGAAAATATGGACCCGGTATCGATTATAATCTCCACTGAGGAGTCCTAGATTCCTCAACAATACATCCAACCACTACCATCGGTTGTGTTAGTCTAAGTGATGGTGTCTGCAACTTGGGGGTCTCCGAGGTCAAGATGTCGCCACAATAGTGAGCCATAGTCAAGTCAAATTTCGCGTTCAAGTAGATGTAGTCGTCCGATCGTTAAGAACAGCTTGAAAACGACCGATCAGGCGACTCATTTTGCATGGAGCCAACAGTGAGTCAACGTCGATTACCTGTGGCCTTCAACAGAGTCTTGCTATCCTTTTTGTCAGGTCAATTGTCGGTTGTCGTGTCGTTACGTTGATCAAGCTTAGGGTACTTAGGGTAGGGAGTATGTCTTGCAATTTTGCCTCATGTCACTCACACACCTTGCATGCCTGTGTGTTCTCTTGCAGGGAGATTAACCTGGAGTCTCTTCAGCTCCTTCTAACGATCGAAAATGACCATACCATCCATGGTCTTTGTCCACAATCTCAGCGCACGAGCAGCCCAGGCATTGGAGGAGTCGATTAGCTCTATCGGACATCTTGAGTATGCAGACTGCCGCCCTACCAAGAGCAGCTGCGAACACGCCAGTAGACGGTTCTAACTTCTCTTTCGCCCGTTGGATACCTATACCCGATGATATCATCAGCATGGCAGTGACCGAGACTAAGATCGAGACTGTAAGGCTGAAGATCAACGCCTTGGAAAGGCTTCGTATTCTTGGCGATCCAGCCATCACGGTCCTTCCATTGGCAAGGTATCGCTCATGTCTCAACGCCACTACCGTCAAAACCAAAAACCATATCAAAGATTGCCGGCCGAGCCAGCCCAGTAGCACTGCAACATCCCCCCACGGGGTGTCTCTGCGACCTCTTACATCATCCGCAGCCCTGCTGAACGGCTATCACGGATCCGCCTTGGCGAATCAAACGCGAGAGACAAACGCAACGCGACTCCGGCTGTTCCTGAATCCAATCCGATCCGAAGTCCAAAACCCAATAGCTCTACCTGCCATTGACACGTGGTTGGCTTTTCTCGTGCGGCCGCGTGCGCATATCGATCTCAGGCCTACGCATACCACTGCGCCGTGGTGCGAGTATCTGACAAGGATTCGCGATCGATGACGATGGCGCCAGTACGCATAGATCCTCATGCAGGCGCCCGCGATGTCGAAGGAGGGGAAGCATGTCTTGATAAAAGCCCTCTGATCTCGGAGTCTGAGGAACTTTTGGAAGAACACGCGCAGCAGCAGCCTCGTTTCTTGCAGTCCAAAGACAGGGGACCTTGGTACGAGAGGTTTAGCAAGAAGGCTCTTTTCATTGGACAAGTCTTACTGTTTGGAGTCGTTATTGTGCAATTCATTATGCTCTACCGAAGCTATGCATTGGCTGCTGCCGCTGCGGCCAAGCTTGTCGACGCTGGAGTTATAGGACGCGAGAATGCGTCCTCTGGGAGCTCGTCTGCATCTAGCAACGTACCCGACTACTATATTACCAAGCCTCTGCTCTTGCCTGGTAAGCAGTTGTCTAAATCAATTTTTTTGTCGAAAGCACTAATCACATACCAGGTCCCACACCAACAGGCGAGCCTGCCTTCCTAGCTGAGACCAACCCGGCACCATTTGCATCAACGACCTACGTGCCACCTCAGCCATTGGAGACGCAAGTACCTATCCAGGGCCAGATTGGCGACGATGAGAGCATTTTCCACAAGCATGGCCAATTGTCCCACTACTTCAGCAATCCCAAAGGACTTGGCGTGGCAGAGCACTCTTTGCCTGAGAACGCCACTATCGTGCAGCTGAACATGCTTTCTCGTCATGGATCAAGATACCCGACTAAAGGATCGGGAGTTGAGAATCTGGCTGCAAAGCTCAAGAACTACACTACTGGTGTGCTCGGAGACGTCACATTCAGTGGCGATCTTACCTTCCTGAACAGCTGGGACTATAAGCTAGGACAGGAGATTCTTGTGCCAGTTGGAAAAGAAGAACTTTTCTCATCTGGCACTTTACACCAGTACGGCTACGGTCATTTGTACCCCAACAATGGCAGCAAGATCGTTGCACGATCCACCACTCAGCGCCGCATGGTCGAATCTGCAGAGTACTTCTTGGCCGGCTTCTTCGGCTTGGAGTGGACCAACAACGCAACCCTCGTGCTCGCCCGCGAGAACCTCACCGGCACTTTTAACAACTCTCTCGCCGGCTATCAGAACTGTCCAAACGCCAACAACTTCCGTAGCCATGGCGGCGATAACGCTACCAAAGTGTGGACCGGCATCTACCTCGCGAACGCCACGGAGCGCCTAGCAGCACAAGCTCCAGGCTTCAACTGGACCATCACCGACTCATACAATGCTCAGTCCATGTGTGCCTACGAGACCGTCGCTCTCGGCTACTCCGCCTTTTGCGGCCTCTTCACCTACGAAGAATGGAACGGCTACGAATACAGCATCGACCTCTCCTTCGCCGGCAACAACGCCTTCCAAAGCCCCACCGGCCGCGCCGTAGGCATCGGCTACGTCGAAGAGATCCTCGCGCGCCTGCAGCACCACGTCCTAGCCTCGCCCGTCGCGCAAATCAACGTCACCCTCGACATTAACACCGCCACGTTCCCCCTCGACCAATCCCTCAACTTCGACTTCTCCCACGACACCAACATCATGGCCATCCTCACCGCCTTCGGCTTCACCCAATTCGCCCCCGTGCTCCCCACAGACCATATCCCCTCCAACCACTCCCTGGTAGTCTCGCACCTGACCCCCTTCGGCGCCCGCCTCGACATGGAAATCATCAAGACCCCGTCTCCACTTTCAGGCGACCGCTCCAACGGCGCCGTCTACACGGAAGGCAAAGAGACGAAATACATACACTTCATACTCAACCAGCGCACCCTGCCCACGGGTCTCAGCTTCCCCGAGTGCGGCGACCGCGACGACGGCTGGTGCGAGCTGGAGACTTTCCTTGAGGTGCAGAAAGACAGTCTCGCCAAGGCGGATTACGAGTATGCTTGTTTCGGCGATTACGAGGCGGTGCCTTGGGGTGAGATCACGGATGGTGCGCCGCTCAGGAGTGGGGTGCTGTATGCTTGATGTTGTTGAATGGGCAAGGAGTGTCTGCAGGTAATCCAGTTTAACGACTGTGGTGGTGTTGCTAATTGGAGGGAGAGATCTCTGTATATAGAGCCCATGATTGGTAGTTAAATTCTTTTTGATTCCCACGGCCACCCATGGCGTGTGGCTGATCTGTTTACTACAGCACTTACGCTCAAGTTCCTGTACGACTCGAGCACTAGCTTGCTTTATCGACATCCCTCTATGCTGTCACCATAGGCTTCAGGTGGTTTCAGGAGCATGCTAGCCGTAGAGATACTGTGCACGTCGCCCACATACCTCGGAAATCTTGAGTGCTAGTATCATCTGCCATGATGACTAGACAATCTTGCCGTTACGTTTGAGAGTCCGTATACAACCTTGAGCGCAAGAACTTGCATACACATTGCAAAGTCATCCTTAGTAGATTTGAAGCGGATCCGTGATGATGATGATGATATACGTGGATTGTGCACTATTATTACCAGGAGCACGATCATGGATTTTTGTGTTTGTGGGACCTCATACAAGGCCGGGTGACGCCATTGAAGAAGCGCTCATGATGCAGTCCGAGCAGAGCAAGTGATTTTGCAGCTACGAACGAAGCTTTCTCTCGTTTCCAATATCGTTTTAACCGTCATGTCATCTCCATCGCCAACGTGACAAATCTACTACTGTTCAAATCCAGAATTCTCGAACTTCGTGCTGAAGTTCTCCACGACGCTGAACGGTATCACGTATATCGGATGCACGAGCCCGACGCAGTCACTCTCCTCTACGCCCAGCGCATGCCTCTTCTCCGCACTAGGGCCCTCTCCAGTCCAGTTGAAAGCGCTGGTAAGCCTGCCGCTCTCAGACCTAACGGGAGCCTCTGTGTCGTGGTGGTAGTGGTTCATGGCGGCCGAGAGACCTGCGAGGGCGTAGGTGGTGTGGTAGCCGTCGGGCCTGGCAGAAGGTTTGTCGCGCATGCCACCCTTCTTGCCAGGTTGCTGGGCGCAGGTGAGCAAGTAGCGCACCAAAGCTTGCTTGTTCCAGACGTTTTCGGAGGCCTCCTGCTCGCCTGGGCCGAAAGAGGCTTGGAGGAGTGCCCAGATGCCGCCGATCCATTGGCTGTAGCATGAGTCGACGAGCTTGTTTGTGCGACCTGCAAAGCCACCTTCGGGCTGAGTTTGTTGACAGGCCATCCAACGTAGTAGAGCAGATGTGTCGATGTACTTGGGAATGATCCTGTAGGGAGCATCGATCATGCTCAAGCAGCCCATGGCGAGGAAGGCGTAGGCGCCGTGAGCCTCGTCACCAGGTGTGGCTCCGATTCCACCTTCGTATGTTTGCAGGGAACGGATGTACTCTCCGAGTCCATCGTCGAAGGTCTTCAAACCAGCTTGGCGAGCTGGAGAGGATGGCGGGAGCTCCATCGGAAGGTTGAGTACCGTGATCATGATGAATGCACAATACGCTCCACGAATGTCCATCTCGCCATTCTCGGCCATGCGGAAGCCACCGTTGAGCTGTTTGATTTTGCCCAGCCACTCCCATATGGCCTTTCTGTTGACCTCTTCGAGAGCGTCCACCATGGCCAGAGACAGAACACAGGCGTAACTAGCGGCGCAGTGACTGAATTGACCGTGACCGCCTCCGAAGCCACCCGATTTGTTTTGCATAGGTTTGACGGTTTCGATGAGGCGCTGACGGTATTGCTTGACGTCCTCGCCCAACACCGTCAGTCCGGAGAATCCCCAGTAGAATAGCCATGGCCTGGCAGCATCGAGGGCAACGTAGGGAGCGGGCAAGTTGCCGAGAGTGTTGTGTAGGAAGGCAATGTGCTGCTCGCGCCTCAGATGCGGCAGACCATACTTGTTTAGCGGAATGCCTTGGTTGTCTTCGCCGAGTAGATGAGGTAGACACTCATTGCGAACCTTGTTGAACGCCTCGGACGTCGCTGTGGAGAGCTCCTCTGGGAATAGGTTGAGCGCTGATGAGCTCAGCCATGGTGGCAACGGGTGGATGTCTCGCTTGAGGTGGCTTCCTGGGAAAGGCGGACCGCCGTCCTCTGAGTCAGAGAGCTCGACAATTTTGGCCTTCTCGGTGATGTTGTCGACTGCGTCGCCTTTTGAGGATGCCATGGCTGCAGTCTTTCGTACTGGAAATTTGACGTTGCGTTTGTGTTGGAGGCGGCGTCGTGATTGCATATGGAATCGTCCGTCAAGCAAGGCGGCGTTGGAGACAAGGGCACGTTAGTATTGTTCGCTTTGAAGGCACGCGCAAACACTCGGCGCTGGCTTTCACACGCCTTGTCAGTCACCCAAGTGCCGGCTAGAATGGAAATCGTGGTCTATACCGAGCAATAGAAACTGTGCTGACAGGGAAAGGCTTGCTTTGGTGGGAATTGGAGAGTACTCGTGGTACTTGCTCTCTCGTTGGAGGATGTATTTTGCTCACACCTACCACAGAAATGGAAGAGACGAGGGTGCGACACGAGAACAGCTTTGCGCGTGCTATACTCTCTTTGCTCTCAATCGCTTCTTTTCGGTGTCAATGTCAATTGATATCCATTCTCGAAACAGCACTGCCGGAGTCGAGTAATGCAAGGACTGAGGACTGAGGCAGCAATAGCCAGTGGAAGCCGACGGCGGCGAATGGAAACGCGACGCCGCAGCCTTCGTCACTGCCGCCCCAGGCGGAGGCGTCAAGCCATCATCGCCGCCCGTGACTTGTCCAGTCCGAAACGTACCACTGTATCTTCCCCAACGCCCAAGGCGTGCAAGATACACCCTCATACACCACCGACTCGTTTTCTTTTCTCTCACAAGCATCAAATACATCACTGCCGCCACTCGGCCTGCCCTCACTACCACTCCCCGCCGGCTGGGCGCCCTCGACAAGGACTCAGCGGTAACGACCGCCTAAACGAACCACCATCATGGCCGCCACCAACGCCCTCGGCGAGATGTTCCCGCGCATGGCCATTAGAGGTGCGCAACGCAGCATGGGACTACGCTCTACTGCGCCCATCGCTCGCACCGTCTTCGCCGCCCACCGTTCCCTCTCGACCGCCTCAAAAGGCTCCGTCAGCCCGTCTTCAATCGCCTCCAAATCTCCCCTCCAAGGCTTCCTCCAGCAACGATCTATCTTCGGCTCATCATGGGGCGCATCAAGCAATCGCAATATGCTTGCGCACTTGGAGCAGGTCGCGAATAACAATCCCGGCAGCGCTACCGCCCAGAATGCCTTCTACTCTGCTCTCCTCCGATCGAACATGCCCGAGATTCTCGTCGAACGCTACAACACTGGACGTTTTGCCACGAACTCCGCTTGCGACAACGTGTTCAAAAAGGCTTTGCAGCAGATTGGCGCCGCTGAGAGCGGTGTCGTGGGAAATGCGGCTGGACAAAATGCGCAAGGCAACGGAATGAGCAATGAACAACTGCAGGCTGTTGGACAAGCGGTGGCAGCAAAGTATGCTGGTGGCAATGTCGGTATCAACAACATGCGCACTGGATCTGGAGCCGGCAACAAGGCTGAACCTCTCTATGTCGTGGTAGACGAGAGCATGTTCGCCTTCATCTTCAGGATCACCAAGTTTGTCCTCCTCTTCTGTGCTTGCGGTTACGCCTTCCTCGTCGTCTTTACCTTGGTCGTCGAGTCTCTGGGTTTCATGAAGAAGGGCGCAGCCGGTCAGAACGCCGAGACCAAGCCTGAACTACAGACCACCCGCTTTGCTGACGTCCACGGCTGCGACGAGGCCAAGGAGGAACTGCAAGAGCTTGTTGAATTCTTGAAGGCTCCCGAGAGCTTCAGCACACTTGGAGGCAAGATGCCAAAAGGTGTGTTGCTCGCTGGCCCTCCCGGTACTGGTAAAACTCTCTTGGCTCGTGCTGTCGCTGGCGAGGCCCAGGTGCCTTTCTTCTATATGTCTGGCTCTGAATTCGACGAGGTCTACGTTGGTGTTGGTGCGAAGCGTGTGCGCGAGCTCTTCGCCAATGCTCGCAGCAAGAGCCCTGCCATCATCTTCATTGACGAATTGGATGCCGTGGGAAGCAAGCGTCACGAACGTGATGCTGCTTATGCAAAGCAGACACTCAACCAGCTTTTGACTGAATTGGACGGATTCGAGCAGAACTCTGGTGTCATTATCATTGGCGCTACCAACTTCCCTGAATCTCTCGACAAAGCTCTTACTCGACCTGGCCGCTTCGACCGCAACGTCGCCGTCTCTTTGCCCGACGTCCGTGGCCGTATCGCTATTCTCAAGCACCATCTCCGTAACATCAAATATGATGCCGACGTCGACGCCTCCGTCATCGCACGAGGCAGCCCTGGAATGTCTGGTGCCGAGCTCGAAAGCATTGTCAACCAGGCTGCTGTTCACGCCTCTAAGCGCAAGGCTACCAAGGTTTCACTCGAGGACATGGTTTGGGCCAAGGACAAGATCATGATGGGTGCGGAACGCAAGAGTGCTGTCATTCAGCAGAAGGACAAGATCATGACCGCTTACCACGAAGGTGGTCATGCGCTGGTTGCTCTGCTAACAGAAGGCTGTGACCCTCTTTACAAGGCGACCATCATGCCCCGTGGTCACGCTCTCGGAATCACTTTCCAGCTTCCCGAAATGGACAAGGTCAGCCAGACCAAGAAGAACCTGGAGGCATCCATTGACGTCTGCATGGGCGGCAAGGTTGCAGAACAGCTCATCTACGGCGAAGACGGCGTCTCCACTGGTGCTTCGAGCGACATCCAGCAGGCGACCAATTTGGCATATCACATGGTCACGCAGGCTGGCATGAGCGACCTACTCGGTAACATCGATTTGTCGAGCAACTACGGCCGCTTGTCCACCGACACAAAGCAGAAGATTGAAGGAGAAGTCCGTCGCATCATCGAGGCTGGCAAGGATCGTGCTACAAAGCTTCTCACAGAGAAGCGCGTGGAGCTGGACAGGCTCGCTGCTGCCCTTGTGGAGTACGAGACTCTTGACAAGGCTGAGATGGAGAAGGTGATCAGGGGTGAACCGCTTCCGGCGAACAAGTTGAAGACCAGCCCGGATACTCCCATCAAGCTTCCTAGCGTTCCATTGCCACCACCATTCGGCGTCCCGCCACCCATTGGCGGACCCATGGGTGGCGAGGGTGCCACAGAGCCTGAAGGCGGCGCTGCCTCACCACCTTACCCTGCCGCAAATCCCTAGACAAGAAGGGCTGCAACTCATCAAGACTGTCATTTCTTGCTGCTGCAGTGGCATCCGTCTCCATAAAGAGACCTCGAGACTTGTCATGAAGCCTGTGTACCGAGCACGGCAGAGGTGTTTTGGACCGGCGCAACTCAGAACGGCAAGTGTCAGCCGGCTGCAGATGGAAAATTTGTCGCCACAAGTTCTCTTACTCTCGGAGTCTGGGAAACGGTATGGAGAAGGCGTTGAAGGCGTCGAGGGACGGAAATCGGGACTTTTGCACATCGTGCAGCCCAAAACTGGACATTCGCACAATGTTTGTCAAGTATCATTGAATTTTTTTTTTCGGTTCTTTCATTATATTGTTCCCTTGTATGAGCATAGGTAGCGAGCATAGGTAGCCTCTGTAACTGTAGCTCTCGTGCAAATAGATTCAACTGACATTCTTTCTGTCATTCACTGGCGAACCAAGGTTGTGATCAGAATCCTGAAATGTTCTCCGGCCATGCTTATCTCGACGGATGGCTATCGCCGCGATTCTGAGCTGTGGACACCTTCCAAGTGCACAGAACGCAACCTCCGCTGCCATCGAGATACTTGCGTTTATGGAAAGCCATTGGAGATGCTTCCGAAGTGTGGCTACTCTGGCAAAACGCTCAAAGTGAACCCGACTGCCAACGAGTTACGGATGAAACCAGAGCAGTTGCGACAATCTGAACGCACTGGTATTTTAGACCACCGGGACCAGAATTGATGTCCTCACTGTCGAGGTGCTGGTCAAGTTGGAGCAGCGTTTAAAGTATGGAGCATGGCGGTGCATCTATGCGCCGTAAGTGGAATGGAAGTGCTGGCCATTGAGAGAATGGCCAATTTAGAGCACTATCCGGACCTGGAAACACTGATACTTTCGTCCATCGACAGTAGAACAGATACTCTGACCATTGAGATCAGCACCGCTTCAGAGGACTGGAGTAATGGAGATACGTAGATGTTGAAGCAAAGCCTTCGGCAGCCTACTCGTCTACTGCTTTGTCTCAATTGATCCACAACTTTCGCTGTTGTGTTTAGTAACACCAGGATCGGAGAATCTTGCTTGCCCAGTGCTCAAGCAACGGCGATGGAGTAGCGAGGTGGCTGTCGACTGTCGCGCTCGTACTAGGCCAATCCTTTGTTCAAAGGCGCATCGTGTTGTTGGGCCGGACATGTCCGATCGCTGCCACAGCGAGACTTTCGCAGCGGCCATGAATAGGAGCAGAGCATGAGAAGTCACCAGCACATATTTTGGCATGGCGACGTGTACATATCTATGCTGGCTTCCCACACGACTGCCTCTGATTGTCCAAACCATCTTTGCAACGTCCCACTTTTATCGTTCTAGAACCTACCGCAAGATTCTTACGATCAATCTACCTCGACGATGCGGCTCAAATCGTCAATGCTCACTATTCTGCTCTGCGCATACACGGCCCTGGCTCAGGGAGACGCAGAACTGCCAGAAAGCTGCAAGCACAACATGGCGGGTCAGGCCTGCAAAAAGTGCGTGGACACCGGCATACTGGGCACAGTCTGCTATCGCGGCGTATGCACGACCAGATTCGTCTCACCTAAGAGGGTAAATGAAGCACTGCGAGTTTGGAGATGGCCAATGTTCATCGTGATGTAGCGAACCAGTACCTGCTCATATGACCTCAATCTTCCGCTTGGGTTGTAGGTTTGGGGCATGTGATGTGGTAGAGTCATCGTGTTTACGATCTTGGGCCTTAGGGCCTTCCACAAGTTTTCCAGCCATAGCCTATCCTTTAGCAAGTAAATGAGGTGAATGGTATGGCTGTTCAATCGCTTTTTGTATGAACATAGAATTCATGCGTGACAGCAAAACATCATACCTCTTCCTCGGGAGGATTCTCAGGCGGAGTAGAAGGTATCATCTTTACTATATGTAACAGGAGCTTAGAGCGAGACATGACTGCCACAGTGCAATTGAGATACCAGCCAAGTTGGGATAATTCTTCCCAACTATACATGCCGTTGGCTGAGACCATCGAAAAGTGAATTTATGGACCAGCCACTGAGATCGAGGAAGGAGTAATGCGCCTGAAGGTCGTATTCCATGTTGGTTTGTCCTTGTACATCCCCAGTCCTCATCTTGTCGTCGGTAGCCCCCACGACCGGATTGATCGGTATATCCACCAAGATGGTGAAGCGATGGAGTAGCGAGGTGGCTGCAAGGCTTTTGCGCCTGTGTTGCACTATTCCTTTGTTTCGAAGGCGCGTGTTGTTCCGTGGCGCGTAATATTTGTCTACCGGACATGTCCGAATGATACAGACCGATGATCGCCGCGACGATGCCTGAGCAGCCATCCTAAGAAGGAGTGTGTGGGGAGATCGAAACCGCATCGTCCAGCAAACCAATCTGTGTATATATGCCGACTGTCTTCCTGCATCCCGGCCTCTACTTGCCCAAACTATCCACGCAACATCCCACTCTTGTCCTCCTAGAACCTACCGCGAGATCAATCTATATCGACAATGTTGCTCAAGTCGTCGACACTTGCTATTCTGCTTTGCGCATACACAGTCCTAGCTCAAGGAGGGGATACGGCGCTTCTGGAGAGCTGCAACTCTAAAACCATTGGGCAAGCTTGTAAATCTTGCCGGTATAGCGACAAAGATGGCATAGAGATCTGCTATCGCGGTACATGCATCATGAAAGCATCCGGACCAAAGAGGGTAAGTAAAACACCTCCGAACGAAACTAACGAGTAAGTGAGAACGTAGTAAAGTTGATCACGATGTAGCGAATCGGATTCTGCCTCCCTGATCTCGATCTTCCGCTTGGGTTGTAGTGTTGATACATGTGGCATGGCAGAGTTATTTCGATTGCCCTCTTGGGTCTTGAGGGCACGGAAACTCACAAATATCGCTGCAAAATTCCAGTTTCTTCCCAAGTGCTGCTATCATTGCGGCATATGTCGTGCTTTTTCGAACCGCAGGATAGCGAGTGTGGTACACAGTCTTTACAGACATAGTCCAGCTTTGAGCAGGACAATGAAGAGACGATTAAGGCGCTTCGATCGTTCTCTGATGAGCATAAATATCATGCGGTTTAGTGCATGTACCTGTCCCTTCAAGGGTTTCGTAGGCGCCGTCTTGACCTGGTGACCGAGACAGCCAGCTGGTATCGTCGGGTGTAGAAACCAGATCAGTCTTGCTCACCGCTTAGATATAGATGTTTTGAACTCAGGGCACTGAGCGAAGATGCAGCGAAAATGTTTCCTGATTCTGGATGGGATTAAGATAAAGATATCGCCAGAAAGATT
>Ga0265797_10008840_pt1 | contig 13277 bp, 11 predicted proteins | sample P2T30metagenome_FD_192433 | JGI IMG/M metagenome (GOLD analysis project Ga0265797, IMG submission 192433) | Plant litter microbial communities from East Loma Ridge, Irvine, California - P2 T30 | ecosystem: Environmental > Terrestrial > Plant litter > Unclassified | place: USA: California... | reverse complement strand
CTCAGCCAAAGGCTTCACTTGGCTTTCTCAGCTTCCGAGACGTTGTTGGCGATACTGAAAGCTAAGTAACCGGATACGAGTGAAGCGATGAAGCAAACGGCGATCAAGGGCGACGAAGAGAGGGATGCCCTGCTTGTTGGAAATGTCAGCTTTCTGTACCGTGATCACTATTGTAAGTCTTCCCTTCACCTTCGCATTATTCTGCTGGTGTGTCGGCCAAGCAGTAAAAGTCCTGACGGGCGTCACTGGTTCCCTTTCCGTAAGAGAAGAAGAGCGATTGGTTTCTTCCATAGCTCGGAGAAAGATTTGGAAGAGTCCGCCCGCCTCGAACTCGGACGTGTCTTTGTGCCACACATCTTCCAAGACTGCGATGCGGGTGTCTATCCCTCTCAAGAGTGGCTCGAGGTCTTTCTCGCAAAAGCCTTCTGAAGTTGCGAGTTCTCTTCGAACGATGTCCCTCTTGTGGAGCACCTCGAGTTTGAAGCTGCTGAGGACCCGGAAGACAACAGTTGCGCCCAGTGATCGGGAGCGGACGTTTTGCTTCAAGAAGACATCGAGCATGAACTGCCAGTAGGGGGTTTCGAAGGCGTCCTGCAGATAGTGGAGCAGCTCTTGCCGAGTGTGATTCGTGATCTCGTAAAGGGTACGAACGTTTTTGTCGGTCTTCGTTCTGTCGAAGACATTCTCGCAGAAGTTTCCGAGATCTCCGAGGATGGTATCTGTATGGTCTTTGTGTTGTCGGGTCTGTTCTCTCTCAACTTTACACCGAGCTGATTACAGATGGCTTTCCACAGTCTGAAGAGGTAGATGCGAGATCACGGCTTAGAAGTACTCGGCAAACCCGTTACCCATGTCTTGAAACAACTTGGCGATATGGCAGAGGTGGGCGTTGACGCTTCGGTCTCTCACAAAGGCATGGGAATCGACTCGCTTCGCTTTCATCGTACTCTGCGTCGCGATACATATCAGCTGAAAGAGCCCTCTCGAAAGCATAAAAAGTGACTTACAAGTCGAGCAGCCCAATAGTTGGCCTTTGAGTCCTTGATCTTCGCTGACTCGTCTGCATCTTGGAAGATGAGGTAATCAAACATAGAGCGATTGTCGACCTTGACTATTGAGTGGTGGTGAAACTGCACATTGACAGTACCTTGCAGCTGCCCGACTTGCATTCCACTGTTGGAGGCGCCGAAGACGGTCTCGTGATGCGTATCAGAAATCCTTGATGGCTCTCCTGTCATCGCAATCGCAGGGTGGCAGATCGTTTGCCCCGAAGAACGTAGGCTAGCGTTTGCCGAAGCCTCGACGCTCTCAATGCCCGCGTTCGGCACGTCGAGAGTCACTGGCGAGGTCAGAGTTGGAGTACGTCCCATACCATCATCTTCCATTGCTTTCGAGGAACCCGTCTGGAAATGTAATACTACGGGATGGGAATCCCCGAGCAGATTGAGAAGAGAGTGTGGGCATAGGAGGGACCTCGAGAGTCGTATATGGATTCCTGATAGAGGCGCAGTGCATGCAGGTACAGGCGCGCTACGCTACACATCCAGGTCTCAACCGCTCCTGATCAGATACAAGCTTACAGTTGTAATATACAAGAACTCTTGAGTCTCCCTGGTGTGGCGCACTCCACCCTTGCGTTGCAGTCCTTTGCATAGTCGAAGTTCGACGCAATGTATGGGATGCCATCTCTCAGTCGCAACTTCACAAAGTAACGCTGTTACTCCTCCTCGTCTCCTTCACATACCCCATCTTCCTCCCCGTCACCTCCAACCTCACCTTCCCAGCCCGCCCATGGCCACCTCCATGACGCGGGTGCACATACTCAACCGTCTGGCCCTGGGAAACACCAAAGCTCTCGCCCTGACACTCCCCACCAACCCACCACTGCGCCTCAAGCTTAACACCAGGGTCCCAGCGCCCGACAGAAGCCACGAGAGTACGACCGTAGTCTTTCGATTTGAGGGTCGGTGGCGCCTGTCGATCGAGAGCGGCTTGACGGCCTGCAGACGCGATGACATCTTCCCACAAGTTTCCACGAGAGGCGGAGGTGGTGACGTTTGCGGAGATGGGAGAGGGGCCGGTAGGGGAGTGGTCCTGGAACCAGGAGTCGAGGAATTCGAGGTAGTTCCAGATTTCGCGGGTTTGGTAGTTGCCTCCGTGGATTTTGCCTTCGAGGATGGTTACGTTGGCCTGTGGAGGGAACAATGAGTTAGGCTTTTTCGTCTTTGAGAGTTCGGAGTGGCGTGATGCAGTGTACTTACCCATCCATCGCCGCCGTAGCTGTCTACATTCTGCTGGAAGCGCTCGACGCCTTCGTTCAGGTAGTAGTTGTCGTGCGAGCCGACGTAGACGAAGATGCGGCCGCGGAGCACTTGGCCCAGGTTTTTGGCGTTGGCCCAGTTGGATGTGATGTAGTGGGAGAGGTCGAAGGGCTTCCAGTACTCGACGGCTTCTGGGTAGATTTGGCCGGTGACTTTGTTCCAGGGCTGGAATTGCGGGTTAGTCTGTTGTGGTCGACAGGAAGAAGTCAGAGCATCTTACCTCGAGCGGGTAGCCGTTCAGTCCTTGGGCTCCAAAGACGGTGTTCCAGACGCTGCATTGGTCAGTGATGCTACATTTGGAGGCGTGAGAAGGTGGTAATGAACTTACTCCCACTGCAAAGCCGATCGCGACGAAGTGCCAAAGGTGAGTTCCCAGTGATTTTCCTGTTCGACGGTAGCAAGTATGATTTCGGTCTCGTTCTCGAACGTGCGAATAGAGCCGATCGCCGTGCCATCCGGGCGGTAGTAGGCGTTGGTACTGTTGTACAAAGGAATGTCCTGGTGGCTGCGGAAGTCCAGTGAGTCGGGGTACGACGAGAAACACGCGCCGAAAAGGTCCGGCCTGTAGATGACGCTGGCAGCCGAGATCCATCCACCGGTAGAGCCGCCTTCCTGCACGCGGGCCCAGGGTTCGGCGATTGTGTTGAAGGTTGCGTCGATGTGCGGGATCAGCTCGTCGTTGATGGCGTCGCCGTAGGGACCCATGTTGGCCGTGTTCACGCCGTACGAGTCGTCGTAGAAGGGCGCTTCGTGGCGGAAGGTGACCAGAATCATCTTCGGCGTTGTTCGGTTGGACTGGCCGTTCGCACCAGGAATCACACCGCTGTCCCATGCAGTAGAGAAGTTGGCTGTAGGGTACCTGAACGCTCCGCCGCCCGCCGGCCAGTGGCCTTGCTGGTAGACCACCGGGTATCGCTTCGTAGAGTTGCCTGCCGCATATCCGTGAGGGAGCAGTACGTTCGCGCCCACGTACATGTCGCGATTCCAGAACTCGCTGAGCTTGGCACTGCGGATCTTGACATACTTCAAGTATGCAGTGTCTTCGTAGTTGCCTTGCTGACAACCTCCGATTTCGTGGCCAGTGAAGTTCTGTACGGGCTCTATTGCGTTGAACTCGAGACTGATCGATTGTTCCCCGCCTGAGACTTCCACGTCGAGAGGCGAAGTCAGAAGACTGCCGAAGCCATCGACGTTGGCCGCGCCGTCTCCACAAGGGAAGCGAACGCTGACAACAGAGCCATCGCTTCTCTCGACCTTTTCGTAGATGTTGAGGAATGCCTGAACGGTGTAGTTGCCTGGCGAAACTTCATCCATGCTCACGTTCGGGAACCCATAAACGCCGAGTCTAGTGCCTATCCCACTGCCTCCGGAGAACGTGGCCGTTTCTTCGGCCGAGTAAGAGTACACGTTCTTGCCAAAGAACTTGTTGGGAGAAGTGTCAACCTCAGTATCGTCCAGAGGGTCAACACCAGAGGGAGCGAACATGAGTGAAATGCGGCCATCGACGCTGGAGTTGAGAAGTCCGGCAGCCACTGAGATGTCGACCTGTAGTCCATTATCGTGGCCTGAAGAAGACGCGGAAACCAGTGTCGCTGTGAGAAGACATGTGGCCAGGAGTGATTTCGCCGTCGGGACGAGATCGGGCCTTGCGCCAGTCCTCGCGTGGCGAGCGATCAGTGAGGGGAAAATCATTCTCGTGAGATACCTACAATTTAAATCACATATGGACCTACGCTCTCTGTTAAATACAGGCTCTTCGCAGCTCTGAAGGAAGCGATAAGCGTCAACCACATTTTCACGATACTTGTTAGCTACCTTCCCGATCAAGTTCTAGTGCGCGGGACTCTTCGGCAAGGGCGATAGGAAGAGTGAGAAAGTGGTGAAGTGTCTTGAAGGCCATGTTCTTGTGCGATGGTGTTGCAGACTTTTTTGAGGTCGAAGTGAGAAAGCTCCTCAACCCGCCAAGACTGTAGCACGAAAAACCAAGACCGTTATACAAGGGGATATTTGCACTCTCATGTGGATGTGTGTGAGACTGCCATCGCCGTCCCCGAACATGAGGAGGGCCGTGCGGAACGTTTGCAACCGATAACGCTGAATTATTGAAAGTCATGAATAACAACAACGTCTTTTCCAATACCAATATCTGGCATGGAACCTCGGAAGTCGACATGTCAATCACGTGCGACTCGACAAAAAAACACGACAAGCATTCGATATGCGACTGGACCCATTTGTCCAGCCTCTTCCTCGCCACTTTGCCCTGCCAACGCGCCTTGTACTGCACGACCAGCCGGCGAGATGCACGTACTAGTCCTAGTCAGACAAAGTGTTTGGCGCTAGGAACAACGCCACGGCGAAAGAGGAGCCGTCCAAGCGTCTCGTCAGCACATCACGCCCTGGAGGAGGTTGGAGAAAGTGTGGACGAGAGTCTGGAGAGAGATGCACTAGGATTTACTACCGTCGGAGGACTGTCGAGCACACGAACAGTGCGACACCCGGGCTGGAGATCTGTAAGACTGCACTACAGTATCGCTGAATGAGTCCGTCTTACAGACCAGACAGTACGTCTCGTCTTTTCGTTCAAGCGACGAGTCTTTCTGGGCGCGACGTGAATCTACTTGTAACTGCCACTGGACTGTACCTGCGCCTGTACCTGTACATACAGTAGCTGTATCTAATTTTGCTCGCGCATGCCGTGCTTGGGAGGACTTTAGTTGTGTATGGCTGACGCGGCCAACCGCAGCATTCCAGGTCCAGACAGCTCGCTCGTATGGCAAGCCCGGTGTCTCCACTGAATGAACTGGAAGAATCGCCTAATTATTAACCTGCCCTCAAGAATAGTTCTCCGCACTCCACTTGCAGTACTGTACTGTATACAGCTCATGCAGCCTCTCTCCGTGGTTCAGCGTGCCCGTTGCTAAGGGCCGTTTTAGCGTGCGGCGCTAGTTGTCTTGCGGCTCATCTTGGAGTGAAGCAAGCCGCTGAGATGGCTTGCTCTCGCGAGGGATAAATACAACCGCCTTTGCCCTTGCTTCTCGTATTGTTTTGCTCTTTCTCGCTCCATCTCATCACGCGCAAGGACATCTTCACGACTCTGTACATATACTACGCTCGACATCAACGCACATCAACAGCCAACAAGTCAACGATCAATCAATTTATCCATCAACAACACATCACAACAGCAGATATGCGCTCCTCCATCCTCTTCGTCGCGCCCTTTGTGGCTGCTGCCTACGCTCAGAGCAGTGAGGCCAACACTACTGTAAGAATTCAATCGCCGAAAACTCTCAGAATCAAATCCTAATAATTGTTCCCAGTCCACCACCGCCGCATACACCAACGGCTTCACCTCTTACCTCACACAGACCAACTCCCTTGGAGTGGTCACCGGCATGCCCGCCGTCGACACCGCCCAGTCCGCTCTGCCTCCCGCGGTCACCACGCAGCCCGAAGTCGCTACCATCCCCGCCGGTCTCCCCGAAGGTGTCACCCACATCATGCAGAACATCTCCCGCAGCTTGACCTCCTTCGAAGTCTCGGTCGGTAGCTCCACCACCGTCGTCATCGGCGCCGCTTCAGGCGCAACCATTGTCACCGGCACTGGCACTGAGACTGGCGCCGCCGCCACTGCTTCTTCTTCCAGCGGTTCTTCTTCCTCCAACGACGATGACGACTCCTCCTCTCAGTCCGGCTCTTCGACTTCGGGCGAGGAGTCCAGCTCCACTGACTCTCCTGCTGAGTCCACCGGCTCTGCCGACTCTGCCGCTGGCCGTGTCACTCTCGCTTCTGCTGGTGTCCTTGGCTTCGGTGCTCTCATCGCCGCTTTCTTGTAAGAACGTGCGGCCTGCGCGCATGGTAATGAAAATCAACAGGGCATGACATGGGGTATGAGGGGACCGTGAATTCTGGACACTTGCAGTTTTTCGAGCGATTTTTCTTGTTACGATTTTGTCCGTCTTTCTCTTCTTGATGACGGATGGCTTTCCGTATTGTTTACCTCTCCCTTTCCCCACGGCTTAGGAATGCTGGGTGGGAGAAACAAAATGTACAAGGCATTGAGGTTCTTTCCTTTTGAAGGTTACTGGTCTTAGTTAGGTGCAGCAGTAGTATAGCAGGACTACTTGTAGTCGAGTATAATGCAAAATGAAAGTCATTGACACGAATGAAATCGAGACTTGTCTGACCAATCTTTTTCACGCAGCCATCGGCGTAGCTATCACTTGAGTAATAAGACGGGCAAATGAGCATCTGTAGATTGTAGAGATGGGTTGTAATTTGCATGATGATGTGTTGATGGTGTTCTTGAAGGCAGACAACAATCCTGTGTTGGCAGATCAAAGCATCTCCGGCGCCCGCAAAGTTCCTCACACTTGGAGCTGCAAGGCGGCCGCATGAGCAGCTGCATTTGGGAGCTCTAGACAGCTTGACACCAAAACTCCACATGCCACCGCGTTTCCTTCCATCTCCCGGCATCGGACGAGCACTTCTCCGACCATCTCGAATACTGCAAAGGAATATTAAATCAACATCGCCACTCACACACAGCAGGACCATGCACCAACAAGCCATGGATCAGGCAACGCTAAAGCAATACCTGGCCGACGACCCGCCTACTATTGTTCCTCTAGCTATCAAGCCGCACTTTGATGCTTTGCAGCCGAAAGAGAAGAAGTATGCCCACTATATTAGTCGTGCTGCACTCGCTGGTACCAGGATCAACTTGAGGCAGGTCAGTGCTGAGAGTGAGGCTATTTACGATTTCATCATCGAGCTGCACAGGTGTGAAAACGGTGAGTGGCGATGGAATCCGATGGCCGCCGTGTAGGCTGGTTATAAGCACCACAAAGTACTTTAAACTGACAGACTGCAAGGTGACTGGAAGAAAGTGCAATCCAAGACCGGCATCTCAGAAGACGACCTCAAGCATTTCCTGAGCTACGCCGCACAATTCATCGGCAACACAGGCAACTACAGGTCTTTTGGAGACAGCAAGATCATTCCACGCATCCCCAAGGAGGGTTTTGCGAAACTCGCAAAGGCCAGCCAGGCTGCAGAGAAGCTCTACAACACCTTCAAGGATGACTTGTACGAGTCCAGCATCGCACGTATGCACCTTGGCTACCCGGACAAGGGACACGTGTCCACTTACTACCCTGACTCACCCAACATCACCACCGACGAGATCGCGTACACGGCCGACTTCATCAAGGAAAAGGGTCTTTTGCCAGAGAACACGCGCATGCGCAAGACTTCTTCTGGTGACTTTGAGGTTCTGATCGCCTCGGCTGTCACTGAGCCAGCTTCCCGCGACGTCAAGGAGTCCGAGTGGACACTTTCTGGCCCCTTGGAAGGCAAGAAGCTGCGCCTTGTCTTTGGCGACCATGCCACCGAGATGGAGAAGATCGCAAGCAACCTCGCAGAAGCGAAGAAATGCGCCGCCAACCCCGAAGAAGAATCAATGCAAGCCGAGTACGTAAAGTCTTTCCATGACGGTTCTATGGAGGCTCACAAGAACTCGCAACGCCACTGGATCAAGGATCTGGGCCCTGCAGTCGAGAGCAACATCGGCTTCATCGAGACCTACCGTGACCCACACGGCATCAGGGGTGAGTGGGAAGGTTTTGCAGCCTGTGTCAACAAAGAGAGGACCAAGGCGTTCGGTAAGCTGGTTGAAGCCGCGCCTGCTCAAATCCCGAAGTTGCCTTGGGGTGCCGAGTTCGAAAAGGACAAGTTCCTCTCGCCCGACTTCACCAGTCTTGAAGTCCTCACCTTTGCTGGTAGTGGAATCCCTGCTGGAATCAACATCCCGAACGTAAGTGTGCCTTGGCATATCGACAGCCTCCCTCACCACTAACCGCACTCCTAGTACGACGACATCCGTCAAAGCGAAGGTTTCAAGAACGTCTCACTGGGCAACGTCCTGAGCGCCTCCGCCCCCAAAGAGCCCATCCCCTTCATCGCAGAATCTGACCAAGACGTCTACGACAAGTACAAAGATGAAGCCTTCGAAGTCCAAGTCGGCCTGCACGAACTCCTCGGCCACGGCTGCGGCAAAATGCTGCAAGAAACAAGCCCGGGAAAATTCAACTTCGACCACAAAAACCCTCCCATCAGCCCCGTCGACAACAAGCCCGTCTCGACATGGTACAAGCCTGGCGAGACCTGGGGCACCGTATTCGGCGGCATGGGCCCCAGCTACGAGGAGTGCCGTGCCGAGTGCGTCGCCATGTCTCTGTGCCCGGACTTTGACATCCTCAAGATCTTCGGCTACGGCGACGGGACCGAAGACATCCACAGCGAAGCCGGCGACATCTTGTACGTTTGCTACCTGCAAATGGCCCGCGCCGGAATCGCCGCCCTTCAATTCTGGGACCCGGCCTCGCGCCGTCACGGCCAGGCCCACATGCAAGCCCGCTTCGCGATCTTGCAAGTCTTCCTCCAAGCTGGAGGTGACTTTTGCAAGCTCGTGCACGAGAAGGAGGACCTGTCCGACTTGACCATCTCGCTAGACCGCACCAAGATCGCCTCGCACGGCCGCCCGGCCGTCAACGCTTTCCTGCAGAAGCTGCATGTTTTCAAGGCCACGGCTGACTTGAAGAGGGGCAAGCAGCTGTACGAGGACATCACTCACGTTGACGAGTGGTACGCTTCTAAGCTCAGGCCGGAAGTCGTTCGTCAGGCGAAGCCGAGAAAGGTTTTTGTTCAGGCTAACACTGTGCTGGAAGGCGATGAGGTTGTCTTGAAGGAGTATGAGCCGACGGCTGAGGGCATGATCAGGAGTTTTGCCGAGAGGGAGTATATTTAGGTGGGGATTAGGCCTTTTGGGCGATGGCCCTGACAAAGCAAATCGACATCGACATTTCAACTGGTTTCCATTATTGAAGAAAGTCGACTAAATAACCTTCAAATCGAAGCCGCCTCATCAGATCAGATCGACCACCATATTTTAGGTATAGTATGCGAGCTGCGCCGAAGCAGCTAGTGCGTTCTCAGATCTTCGCAGCATCGATGAACCTCACGCCTCCTCTGATTTCCTGATTTCTCGTCCATTCTCCCCGTCCACCACCCCGAAATCGTCAATACAGTATCACCACACCGCTCCAATGCGCGGCTATGCACTCCAATGCGCGGCCATGCACTTCCAGCCACAAGGGTCCGTAATATTACTTAACCTTACGAGCAGTAACGTATACCGACCAAGCGGCAGACGCCCTCGTCATCATAGCTTGTGCGTGCGCTCGAGAAGTGCGGCAGACCACCGATCGTCAGCAGACAATACACCTACAAGTTCATCCACAAGTTGTTTGATGCGGTGTGGCAGCTGGGATCACGATCAAAGCAGCAAGAGAAAGAGCTGCGGATCCGCCGCAATCCACTTCCGAGAACTGACGCTGCGTCTGCAATAACACCAAGGTACCTTAGCTATACAACACAATACGACCAAAATTATACGCCATGGATATAACATTCGATCTGCTCGTGCGATGCAGACTAATGCGCCAAAGCGGCACCAGAAATAAGATATCGGAACATGGTAAGAAGATAAGGTACAAGCTAGGGTTGGAAGCCACTGGGACACAGTACTTATCTATGCCCAGAAGCCTCCCTAATCTCTTTCCCACCTACCCAGCATCTCCCCTTCTGATACTCTCCTAACTACCTACCTACCTACTGCAATCATTATGGAGGACGAAACCAAGTCGACCGCGAGGCCTCTCAGCACGCAACACTTGTCAGATGACGAGGTCCAACTTCGTGCTCAGGGCCACGTTGGCGAAATGCCGCGCCAGTTTGGCCTCTTGTCGACATTATCCTTGGGCTTTAGTATCACCAACTCGTGGGTGGCTTTTGCTGCTATCCTCGCAACGCCCTTGTATGCCGGGGGCGGTCCTTCCGCGGTCTACGCTCTACTCGTGGCTACTGTTGCTTGCAGCTTTATCAACGCTGGTCTCGCCGAGCTGGCGTCTGCTTTTCCTTCTAGCGGTGGCCAGTATCAGTGAGTAACAAGAAGTCTCCTCATTCCCTTGGTTCATCGATGCTGACTCAAGCTACAGCTTCACTTACATGGTGGCGGCTCCCAAGAACCGAGCTGCGCTGGCCTTCACCTGCGGCTGGCTGAGTGTGCTCGCATGGTATATGGCCACATCGTCAGCATTCAGCTTTTGTGCTCAGATCCTCCTCAACATCGTCTCTTTCCTGCATCCTGGATACGAGTCGACCCAGTGGCAGGTGTATCTACTATATACGCTACTGATCATCATAGCTACGGTCATCGTCACTTATATGCCGCGCCAACTCCCTCTTATGGAGCAAGTCTTCTTCTGGATGTCCATCAGCGCCTTCATCGCCACCGCTGTTGCTATGCTTGCGCGGAGTCCGGGTCGGCAGAGTGCCCACACCGTGTTTGTCTACTGGACCAATGAAACAGGCTGGAGCGACGGAACGGCCTTTCTCCTGTCAGCCGGTGCATCCATGTATATGTATGTGGCTCTGGACGCGTAAGTACCCCCGGTCTTCTTTGCTACTACATAACTGTGCTGACTTGTGAGAAATTGCAGCACAACGCACATCGCCGAAGAGATGCCACACCCAAGCCGAACCCTCCCTCATGTCATGTTTCTGACCATGATCATCGCCGCCCTCACTAGCTTCTTGTGGGCCTTCGCTTTCATGTTTGCTTCGACCGATCTCGATGAGGTGGCGGCTTCCAAGCTCCCCGTCTTGACTCTCTATTCACAGTCTCTGCACAACGATGGTCTTGCTGTCTTTTTCGTCGTGTGGCTCTTGCTCGTTTGTATGTATCCGTACAACTACACATTACCCAGAAAGAAGCTCGCCGTGACTGACCGCAACTCGTTCGTCTAGACTATGGCGCGGCCATCAGCTGTCTCGTCACTGCTGGCCGGCAAACATGGGCACTGGCCCGCGACAACGGACTCCCTTACAGCGAGCGGTTTGCACGCATTCATCCGAAACTGAAGACACCCGCCAACGCTACCATGCTCACTGCAGCCTTCTGTCTCGTCTATGGAGCCATCTACGTCGGCTCAACGACGGCTTTCAATAGCTTCGTATCCCTCGCCATCCTCGGCCTCAACACGAGCTACGCCATCCCGCAAGCTATCGTCCTCCTTAGGGGCCGTGATAAAGTCCTGCCTAAGCGGTACTTCAAATTAGGCCCCATCACGGGCCCATTCTGCAATGCCTTCTCGGTCGCCTGGATTGCGCTTTACACCGTCCTATTCTGCTTCCCGGTCTCCTTGCCCGCCTCAGCCGATAACATGAACTACCTCAGCGTGGTGGTTGCCGGTGTCGGTTTGTTTATTCTCATCCTCTGGTGGGGAGGCAAGCGCAAGACCTTCGTTGGCCCGGTCATAAACCTTGAACATCTTGACTCTGTGGGAACTCTCAGCAGCACCTTGAACTGCACGGATCCCAAGATTAGAGGCGACTCGAAGCCTGCGGTCTAAACACCGCTTGTGGCCAGCTTTGGTTCTACTATTGATCAGGTCGAATGGGCGCCACTCTTGTCGCGATGAACATGTGTGTGGTGCTTCTGTGCTCGAGACACTTTTACCACTACATCGCAAGTACATGCATATCTCCTGCGTATTACTCCGACTTCCGCATACTACTCGCTTTTTCCGCTACCCCATAAATGCTTCCTCCAAGACATCACCTTATCACGTGCTTGGGGATCGCTTGGAACTGGCCGAATCAACGCGACGCGATGCTAGAGTACCGCAAAGTCTACTATCTGAGTACCCGTCGCTAAGATTTACCGTGTGGCTCGTCGCTATAGGCCTCGATGCGTCTCGCTGCCTACTAGGTATCTCATCTCCGCTAATCATCTCATAGCCCTAATGTCAAGTGTCTCGATGTAAGAAGTCGCTGCAATGAACCGATACCGCACATGCTTACCGAGCGTTCCAGCACATAGCCTCCATCGCTAAACGTCCCAATGCGTCTCTTCGCTAAGTGTCCCAACACGGCTTCTCGCTAGACACCGCAATCCGGCAAGTCCTCGCATATGCGACGTAGATCCTAGCGGGTCTCCGGCAGTTACGCTATTGCCTAACTCAGCCTCTTACCATATGCAGCCTTTCTCTGGACGTGATCGGGGAGTGCAAACCCTCCGTACCTAGTGATCGAACTCGAGAATTACCATGATCGAGCTTCGGCTATTGCGAAGATAGCGTTAGTCGCTTGTGAGGAACCGATTTCCGCAGTGAGCCAAGTACGCAATCACCTTGATGGAGCAACGTTACACATGCCAAAACACACCACAGATCGCCCCGAACGACCGCTGCCGCCGTCTCGACAGCTCCCATAAGTCACAGAGACCGTACAGCGCATTGGCAACTCTGCACAGGCCGAGAATAATGACCCCCGCGCTTCCTGTAACATCGAAGACACAGCATTTGCGTATGTGTACGGGAAGAAGGGAAAGAAAGTTACAGCAGCATCTTCGATGTGCAGAGCTTGCAACGTAGTGTTCCGTACAACGGATGCATTTCACGACTTGTATCGCTAAGGAACCATGATGGCAGGAAAGAGACGCCTATGTGCTAGTACTGCATACCTCCCGTACATGCGCAGAAGCCGCGCCATACTCCCCTAGAACATGTCCCCGCCAAGAAATCCGCGAGAAACCGAAGTAAGCTGTCTTGTCGACAGTGCCGCAACCGCAGGATCAGATGTGACGAGACCTTCCCAGTCTGCTTGAAATGCGACCAAAAGGGCCTTGTCTGCCAGTCCGTGGCCCGTTCCACTCAATGGAACCTTGAGCTTTCCACCAACTTCGATCATTGGCTGCTAGGAGAATGCTCCATGGCCGACAAACAATTGCTGCAGTATTGGTTGGAATGTGCGAGCCAGAGTTTGACCATTGACCCAGACAACAACCCTTTCTCCTTCCCCATCATCACACACTTCGACCGATCGCCCTCC
>Ga0265797_10008839_pt1 | contig 13278 bp, 12 predicted proteins | sample P2T30metagenome_FD_192433 | JGI IMG/M metagenome (GOLD analysis project Ga0265797, IMG submission 192433) | Plant litter microbial communities from East Loma Ridge, Irvine, California - P2 T30 | ecosystem: Environmental > Terrestrial > Plant litter > Unclassified | place: USA: California... | reverse complement strand
TCAGCGGCTATGCCGACAGCACCTCGTGCTCCGGCGGACCGTCGTTCAACCAACTGATCGGCGAGAACACTTGCAACAACTCTCCCATCCGTTCCTTGCGAATCTTCGTAAGTCGCGAACCCGATCGTATAACGAAACAAAAACACAAAGCTCGCATGCTGATTGATGGTTCCCTGCACAGCCAGGTGACGGCGACTCCAACGGCTGCTTCGTCGAGACATACCAGGACAGCAACTGCGCTGTAAGTCGACGGTTGCAAGCACATCGAGCGGAACAAGAATCTATTGCTGACGGTTCCCTACAGATCTACGCCAGCCGAATTGGGCCTCTCAGCGGCGGCAGCTCTGGCTGCATCGGCCAGGGCAACCCGGACACCGGCGCGCTGCAGCAGAACTTCAGCTTCCGCCTTCTGTGCAACTAAGCAAGACTCGGGGACAAGCGCTGACGTTCTTGCGAATGTCATCATCATCACGGGAGACGATGCGATGGCAGTGCCTTGTACGATGAGTGGTGCTTCGGAAACGACCCAACGTCACTCTGGATCGTCGTGTCTTGTTACGGACGGCCTTTCATTCCTTAATGTGATTGCCAATGTCAATTGGCGGAGACAACCACTTGTATATAGTCAACAACCAGAATTCGACATTTCCGGATAAACCATCTTTGAGATACCTGCCTTATACTACCACATCATACCATCGAAGTCGCGTAGTATGAATGCATATTACAGGCTGCTACGTGGTGACGTCGTCAGTGGTAAAATGGGTTTAAATGCTATATACAGTCCCTGCAGAAATCGAGTCGAATTCTTTGGCCTGATTGATGGGCTGGGTCAAATCCTCACTGATCAAGCGCTTGAATGAATGGACTACAGCCAGCCGAGCTTGTAAAACAAAGGCATAAGACATACCGGCTTGGTGAGATTTGTTAAAGTATGGTGTCTGGGAAAAAGGTGTTATTGTCGGTGAGTTTGAAAAGTTGAGATGGAGATAAATGATGGAAAAGATTACTCCAGCTCTAACCCTATGTCTTCCATCCAATGAGAGAGCCAAATTCGCTATCATCAACCCCCGAGATCCGCTGACTCATGACTGCGAGAAACGCGTCGAGACAACGCGTGTGAACACCTCACCGTCAACTCCCTCACCGGCGACTCCCACGTCTATACCATGGACGCTATCACCAAGCTGTCAGGTAACTCAGGCTGTCGATTGATGAGATCCTCATCAATCAAGCTGACGGCCTGATGAGGCATTTTCTCATCAACCAATCAGTGATTCTCGTCAACCACCGCGAGCTTGACTGTTGCGGAGTCTGGCTGTACACAGAGTCAGCTGTTGACAGTCCCGGTGGCCGCGGGATGTGGCCAAGGCCCCCAAGACATTCAGACGTCTGTGTCACATTCTCGTTACCAAACATGGTCATATACGGAATCCGCGGGTCCCGAAAGAACAGGACATGATACATGCCAACAGCAATCTCTCAGTGTTGGTGAATTCTTGCCTCAGGGTCAGTGGGATACTGCGCCACCGTCGACCAATACACTCGTCTTGACGATAGCACCAAAGCTCCGTTCGCCAGCTGTACTATTTTCAATCACTCGGGTCCGCATTTGCTTTGACTAAGTCAAGTGGCTATGAAAGATCAAACGGGCACCCAGCGAGCAGTCGCAGTAAGTCCATCGACCTTTGTGCGCCATAGCGCGGTCACAAAGCCACGGGATGCTGACAGACCCCAGTGTGATGCCTGCAAGCACAGAAAAGTCCGTTGCGACAAAGGCTCTCCATGTTCCAACTGCAAAAGTAGTGATCAAGTGTGTCGAACGAGCCAGCAGAAAGAACGGAGTTCAAAGACGAGAGTGATTATAACCAAGGAATAGTAAGCTCACCAGACAACTTGGCCGTCTGGCGTACAGTACACTAAGCCTGACATGCAGTGAGAAGAAGATCGATCGCATTGCAGACCGACTAGCCAGCATCGAAGCCGCCCTCGGGAGTGCGACCTCGACCACCACCACCTCGCACCAGGGCTTTGTGGATGTCTTCAAAATGCGGAGTGCCTGTAGCACACCAGCCGCCTCCGGTCTCTTGAAAGAGCAACTCGTTACAGATGACGCTTATGGCGCTACGGCCGAGACACATTCTATCCTCGCCAGCAGAACGGTCGACAAGGCGATCGAGGGAAGCAAAGCCTTCAACCCGGCATTTTCGAGTGCTCTGGGTGCTTTAAAAGACACCTTAGGCAACGCGCCTAAACACACGACCAAGGCAGACTTGAGTTTCGGAGTCTGGAGGAGTTCGATTGAGAATGAACCCCAACCTTCGCCCATCGAATTTCGCGACATTTTGAGTAGAGCTGATGGTGAGTAACAGACCTTGATGCGGGACGACGGACACGCTGACCAATCCGAAAGACTGCATCCTGCTCAAGTTTTGCCCAACAGCCACAGCCAAGCAGGTCAAGCAGAGATGCGCAAAGATGCTGAGCAAAGAGGCAGACGAAGATGACGACGACGACTGTTTACACCGAATGATTACTTTCGGTATGCTTTTCACGCTCTGCCTGGAGTACAGCGAGGATCCTGGAGATCCTTTCCTTGCCAACCGCTACACGGTCTTGTCGAGAATGTTCCTCGCGAAGCTGGAGACCGCGATGTCCGAGCTGCCGCTCATTCTCGTGCCCAGTGCGAAAGCTGTGAATGCGCTAGTAGTTGCTGTAAGACACCATCTCGCCTTGTTGCAGTTTCATTTCATGAGCACTGACACAGCATAGACAGCAGTGGCCGTCGACATGTGTAAACCCCATTTGGCATTATATCTAACGACGATAGCAGTGTCTTTGGCAGTCTCGCTGGGCTACAACCGGGCGTCTTCGATGCTTTCGGATAGCGCTGAGGTGCGAGAGCAGAAGCTGTTCCTGTTCTGGGTACTCTACATCTTCGACACCAGCTTTTCGATCCGCCTGGGCCGCTCACCGACCATCAGAGACCACGATGTCGCGGTGCCTCTGCTACCCGACAATGGGACCATCCCTCGGGCCCTGGTCCATATCCTGTACAACTGGATTGAACTTGGCAGAGTACAATGCCAAGTAGTTGAACAGCTGTACAGCCCAGCAGCACTCGCCCAATCACTCGAGCAGCGAACCCAGCATGCTTCAACACTTGCCGCGCGAATGCAAGAGGTCTGGGTTGCTCGAAGCCAAGTCTCGGTAGACGACCTTCTGATCGGGCGCCCCAAGTCGTCGATGACTTTGCTCGTACACTCGGACGCAATCACACACTACAGCACGCTAGCCCTGGTACAGCACGCAACAGACACAACACATAACCGAAACTCCCCGGCACTAGACACCTCGCGACACGCCTTGTGGCTCTCGGTGGACATTTGGCTCAAGCACGCGGGCTACACTGAAAGCACGTGGACCGCGCATTGCCATTGGTTCCTGTTGAACGCCCCGTTCACCCCCTTCACGGTGGTATTCTGCTACATCATCGCCAACCCCACGGATTCAGCCGCCGACCTCCGCCTCCTCTGTGATTTCGTCGAAGGCCTCAAAGCCTCAACGCACCTGTCCGCAGGGATCGCAAAACTCCACCACTTCTGCGATCGGTTCCGGAAAGTCGCCGAGCTGTACGTGGAGAGAAAGGCGGAAAACCCCACGCAACAAGAAGGCGGGCAGAACCCCGAAGACCAGTTGCAGCTTGTGCAGCAATCGAACAGCGAAGTCGAAGAGTATCTGGCGGCACTGGGCTTCTTGGAGCCGATGCAGAGTGACGAAGCCGCTGGGAACGACTTCGCCGGGATGTTCGGGCAGGACGAGCAATTGCATGCCGCTTATATGAGGAACTGGTTCCACGGGAACACTGCGCTTATGGGGGCTTCGGAGGAGTGTCTTTCGTATTTCGAATACCCAGAGAATGGCAGATGATGTCGAAGTGGATAGATCACTCTAGAAAGGAGATGTGTAATGAGAGTTGCGCGTACGAAAAGTTCAACCGCTGATGGTGTGGGCGAGTGCGTAGCTTTTCACAAGTTGAGGGTTCATCGCCGAGCCCGGTAATTGCAGTGCAAACGATTCTCAGTGTCGCGGCCTTGAGAGATGAAGAGCAGAGGTATAGAGAGATTTTGATCTCGATTATCACGTAGCCGAAAGACGTGGTAGACCGGCACGACCTGCGAAGAGGGGCCGAAGTCTTTTGGCTAACAAGACGGCCTCACTTGACTGGAAGTCATCGCATCAGGATTTTGCAATCGACATTCCAGAGAAGAAATCAAAATCTAAGGATGACAAAAAATCGAGATTTATACTGTAAGCTACCCTAAGGAGTTAGTTCCACAACCATCACCGCCCTGCCCTGCCCTGCCCTGCCCTACCCTGCCTCTCCCATCTCGTCCTATTCATCTCTTGGCCATTCCCACCTTCGCCTCCTCCTTCTCAGACTTCTTCCTCTTCGGCACTCTAACAATATAGTACAGCGCAAACGCAGCCGCCACATTGAAAGCGACAAACACCCAAATGAGCCCAAAGTTCATCCACCTCTGACCGTAGCTCGCGCCAATCTTGTCCAAGAAGTCGTCTGCGGTGTCGCTCGGACAGTAGAGGCACTGCTCGCTGGGGCCCGTCTCGGACAGGTAGCCGTGGTTGCCCGCCAGGTAAGGCGCCATGTACTCGCTGCACGACACGTTCGGCGGCGAGCCGAAGCGCAGGAACTCGTTGTCGGCGCAGTGGACGGGCGCGCCGGCGAGGGTGGTGGCGAGCAGGCCTTTGGTGACGTACTGGAATGGGTTGACTCTGTACATGAAGATCCAGAAGCCGGGGAATTCTTTGGGGGTTGCTATCACGCTGGGGAGGATATGTCAGCGGCTGCTTTTTCTCAAGCGTGTAGCAAGTAAATGGTGGTCGGGAGACTTTACCCTGCAAAAGCAAACATCAAGATGAAAAAAGCGTTGTTGATGGCGGCTGCGGCGTCCGCAGTCTCAAAGGCGGCGATGACCATGTGGCCGAAAGTACTCGTGAACACCATGAAGATCCAGACGAAGAGGAACGCACAGGCGCCACGGCCATGAAGGTTTCCGGCGATGACTCCATTTTGCTGGAGACCTATAGGGTAGTACCAGCAGAAGAAACACAAGACACCCATGAGCTGTGAGTGAGAATTGTAAGTATCGTTTTGTTTGTCTTTGTCCACAGAGTTGGCGTCAATCTTACCGAATTCCAAATCACCTCGACAATCAAGCAAGACGCCACGAACACTTGCCAGCTGTAAGTCTTGGAAGAGCGTTCTCGGGCTTCGTACAGCGACCTTTGCGCGACGAATACGGGAACCATCTGCTCGATCACAGTGCCGAAGATGATCAGAAGCAGGAAGACGCCGAACTGCTGATTCTGAATGCCCATCTGAGTCCGCTCCGCCGAGAAATAGGACATTCCGATGAACAGAGCCTGGGAAGAGATGTTAGCTGAATAAATCTCGACGGGGCCGTCCGCCGGGATACTGCTTACCGAACCGACAGACAAGATGGCCTTTGAGTAGATGTACGACGGAGATCGCCAGTACTGCTGAAGCAGGCGCTTCAGCACTTGATTCATCTGGGAGGAGAACGAGGCGGCGAACTCCGTGTCCTTTCCCGAACTCTGAACCTCCTGCTCCATCTGGTCAACCTCGACTTTGACGCGGGTAACTTTCAATGCTTTGAGCTCTGTCTTGACATCGACGAGCTCCTGGCTTCTCTGCCAGACCTCGGGCCACTCGATCTCAGTCTTCGAGCCGGCGGCGGCACCGATCACCTGCAAGATGTATTCTGCTGGGTTGACGCCTTCTTCACATTTGGGTGCGCCATTCCTGACGAGGTAGTCAATCAGAGTCCTGGAATCAACGCCGATGTCTCCAAAGTAAACTGTACGGCCGCCTCGTGCCAGGAGAAGTAAGCGGTCGAAACGTTGGAAGAGCATTGCCGAGGGTTGATGGATGGTGCAAAGAATCGCCTGGCCGTTGTCGGTGAGTTTCCTCATGAGGTTGCAGATGGACCACGAGGTTTGACTGTCGAGGCCTGATGTTGGCTCGTCCAGGAACAAAAGCAAGCGAGGGCGGGCGGCCAGCTCTACGCCAATCGTAAGTCTTTTGCGCTGTTCCACGTTCAGCCCCTGGCCGAGAACGCCGACGATGGCGTGTTCGTAGTCTTCCATCTCGAGTAGGCTGATGACAGTCTCTACATAGTCAAGCTTCTCCTGGTGGGAATACTCATTCGATTGGCGGAGGAGAGCCGAGAAAGTCAAAGCTTCGCGGACCGTCGACGTTTCTAGGTGAAGGTCTTGCTGCTGCACATATCCCGTTTGACGTTGGAACGAGTTGTCGCGGAGTTTCCCGTCGACAAACATGTCGCCCGTGACAACGCCGGTGGAGACACGCGAGGCCAGACAATCGAGCAGAGTCGTCTTACCGGCTCCAGAAGATCCCTTGATATGCTTTGTCAGTTTCATGAAGTCTAGAATGACGGGTTGGAGAGACCTACCATCAAGGCAGTGAGAGTGCCAGGCTTCACCCATCCATCAACATGGTCCAGGATTCTCCTCGTCTCGGTCTTGATCTTCACATCAAAGCAGACATTCTCCCAGTGGAAGACAGACGTCTGTTTGCTTGGCTGTGCAGTCTTGGCGTCGGGTGTACCATTTGCTCTGATGTTTGGACGAGCCGGGGATCCGGATTCCTCGTCGGTGTCGAGCTGCTTTCGCGCTCTTCTGGCGTCACGGTCGCGCAGGTGGACCAGAATCTCGCCCTTTGAACGCTCCGATGTGACGAGCTCTGATGCTATCAGGTGGAGAGCCAGTAGGCCAACGATGAAGACCAGAAGCAGACCAAAATTGCGCCACTTGTGTGCGTGTTCGAATCCGTACGAGCTTGCGATATGGACGGAACCTTGGACGACTGGCGAGCCTGGAGTAGAGCCAATCGCAGAACAAACTTGCTCATCTGCAGTGATTCCTTGGTACTCTCCACCGGACGGGACGAAGTCGGCGCAAGGGAATTCTTGTCCGTGGAATTCGTTGATCATGACGCTCTCGAATGCGTAGTATACTAAACGCCAATCAGTACTGATGCAGCAGTTCAATGTGAGGCGGAGCTACCAACCTGGATTGAGGTAATGAATCCACTTTGACCAGCCCAGCATGTAGGCCTGGGGGATAGGGAAGCCAGAGAACAAGGCCACAGCCAACAGGATGATCGAAGCTGGGGCAAGTGATTCGGCAAGCGTCTTTGTGAGCGATCCGAGGAGCCGGAAGAGCATTGACATCGACAGGGTGGTGCAGGAATTGATCAGGAAGAAGAAGAAGAACGCGCCGGGTTCTCGGCGGAGGTTGCACATGAAATACAGCGTAGTGTTCATGATAATGCTGTTGACCATCTTGTACGGGAGATCGAAGACGGCAGACGCCAATGCCTCGGCGCTGGGATGGTACAGTGCGTAGCGGGAGTGTTTCTCGACAATCTTGCGTTTGGTGTAGAGTGTAAGAATCTCCAAGACACTGGCGAGGGCGTTCATCATGATGACGAAAAAGTGTACGACGGCGCGCCGGCTGAGATCTGAAGTAGTCGGTCCGAGATTATAAAATATACTCGACACGACGAATGCCTCGAAGATGTTGCTGCTGAGCTGGATTAACGTCACGTCAAAATCGCCTTTGAAGGCCTGCCAGCAACGCCACAAGTTGAGTTTCATCTGCTGGAAGTAGTTCAGAGTGTAGGGTGACTTCGTTCTTTGCAGCTTTGCTTGCTCTGCCTTTCGCGAAATCGAGTAATGGACTGAGTCTTCTCCGTCGAACGGATGGCTTTGCAGATACTTGTCGATGTCGTTGATCAGATCGCGCCGGTGGGAACTGCGCTTCCAAACAGCAGCAAAATCATCCGACGTGCGAGGTACTTTGAGTTCGTATCCCGGTGCCACAACTCTCTCGGTGGGGCTGCTCATGGATGTCAGAAAATCTGCTGTTGTCTGTCTCGAGGGGCACTGGAATCCCAAAGATTCGAAGTATGCTTTGGCATGGCTTGCTTGACCGAAGAAGATTTGTCGCCCTTCATAGAGGACCATGACTCTGTCAAAGATCTGTTTGCAATCGAAGTCTTAGTCAGTCGTCCGAAATTTTTTGCACAATGTGCCAAAAGATGGACTCACGTCATACGCATCCTGGGATGCTTGATAGATGGCGACCAAAGACGAGAGATCCATGTACTTCGCCTGTGTCTTCAATGCGCGGCAAAACTCAAACGCGTTGGCGCTGTCGAGTCCTCTGGTGCTGTTGTCCCAACACTGCAGTGGGGCAAAAGACAACGCCGCCTCGGCAATGGTCACACGTTTCCGCTCACCGCCGCTGACTCCTCGTACAAAGTTGTCGCCGACGATGGTGTTGACTGTGTGCGAGATCCCGAACATCTTCATCACCACATCACGCAGATGCAATGCGTATTGTGCTTTTGTGAAACCACCAGGGATGGTTTCAGGAGTCCGGGCCAGCGCGGCAAAGTACAGAGTATCTCCAACAGTTAGTTTGGGGAAGTTCTCATCGACCTCTGCGGTGTAGACCGCGTCGCCGCGGTATTCTCGTGCGATCTGCTCAGGACGGATTCCATGATAGTTGACGATCGAATCTTTGTCGACGTTGAAACCGTATGTGTCGGCGGCAATCGTCTTCAAAAGTGTCGTGCACCCAGACCCAGGCGGTCCAAGAACGGCCACAATCTCTCCAGGTAGGACCAAAGCTTCTGCTTCGTGGATAATGTCGACTTTGGTTTGCTTGATGCCCAACATCGTTCTCGCCAAGTCGACAAGTTTCCATGGCATATTGCCAACGGTTTCCTGCGACATGGAGCCTGAACTGGAACCGGAGACTCGCAGATTCTTGAAAGCTATCCCAGAGACTCGTGGACGTTGGTTAGGATCAGCATCGCTTCTGAGCTTCTGGAAAGCTTTGGTCCAGAGTAGCACATCAAAGTTGGGTCCCCAAGGATCAAGTGAACTGCCCTCGTCGCAAGGCAAGACATCACATCCCAAGAGTGATGAAGCTTTACTGACGCTGCGAGCGACCTCCGAAAGTTCATCTTGTCGTTGTTGGTCGGATGGATCGCAGAGTAGCGCAGTGGTGGTGGCCTCGGAGGCCAATGGAGAACTCATCAAAAGTCACTCGCCGATGATTGAACGATATGAGTCCTGGGGAACGTAGATTGGCGGCTGATCAGAGGGTAGGTGACTAAACGGGTGAGTCTATGAGTTTGATGGATGTATTGTATCGTTCATATTTGATGGTCAGGGGGCGTTTGACATATATAGTAATTGTCAAGGAGTTACCATCAAATCCATTACGTTGGTAGCCGACTACCAAGCATTCATTCACTGATGGATAAGAATGTCCGGGCCCGCGGAAACTTGGCACTCGGCGCCCGCGGAGTCCGAATTGCCAATTGTCGTTGATCATGGAGACCGCGGTCCTGAACAGAGGTAGAGACCCTTGGACCACAGGTATAATCACCACGTGCGAGTTCCAGAAACCACCGCCCAGCACGAATTCCGCGGGATCTCGATTCTCCTTTTCAGCATTGTCGATGTACAGACTGTGATGGTACCAGCTCATCTGTAGCGGAGACACTGATCCCGAGCATGCTGTTTCTCAATAGCACAATCATCCCTGTCGCGTACGAGAGCCTTCGATACCAGCACTGCTGAGTGGCGGTACCGATGACACCATTGTACCTTGGTTGATAAGTGAGCATAAGGTACATATTCCATGGGGGAAAAGATGATGGACATCTCTGCGGTGTGATAAGACGTTCAATCAGTCCTCTAAGGCAAAGGGGACTTATCTTTCCAAGTATACCACTCTCAACGGCAATGAACATCACAAATACCCTGGAGTCCTGTGGCCGTACGGTGTGAGAATCGATTTCTTTCCGGGAGCACGAGCCGTGGTGGATGTTGATGGACGATGGAGTATCGGTCTTATTTCTTTCATATGTTTGTTTACATGTGGGTTCCAGCCAGGCCGGAACGTGTTGTGTGCAGGCACGTGATCGTAATAATAATGCATGGCGGGAATAGGTATGTCACATGTGAAGTGAAGTGTCTTCCGCCCTGATCCACAGCCCGAACCCTAACCCTTATGCCGGTTACCGTCCCAACCGGCGACAACAAACGGGCTTCCATCGCTTAACGTGTAGCGCACCGCACTGTCCTCGGACAGCTCAAAGCAGGTCGATCATGTTCGATGTATGCGTCGTTATGCTTGCGGTCTGAGTTGGCATTACAAGAAACCTGCGACTCGTTCGCAGAAGACCTCCCCTACCGATCGCTCTTCCCTGCTGCAACACAAAACACAACAATGGCGGAAAGGCCTTCGACCACCCAGGACTACTACAGCTCCGCGAGCGCACCGAGCCTGCGGAGCAAAGAACCGCCGATGGAGATGATGGACAGGCCGCGCTCGTCGGACGGTGACGCAAACGTGAAGGTTGTGGTCAGAGTGAGGAAGTTCATCAAGAGAGGTATGCACAATAGTCTTGCTATGCTGCTGCGATTGTCATACTGACACGCCTTTACAGACATCGAAAAGAAGTCGAAATGTATCGTACGCATGATACCCGAGACGCAAGAGACCCGCCTGCTCGCGCCCGACATCGATCCAGACGACACAAAGCACAGCAGGAAGATCTACGACGAGAAATCCTTCACATTCGACAAGTCCTTCTGGTCACACGACGAGGCCGACCCGCACTTCTCTGGACAGGCCGACGTCTACGGCTCGTTTGGCGAGGACTTTCTCGACCACAACTTCGATGGATACCATACCTGCATCTTCGCCTACGGCCAGACCGGTAGCGGCAAGTCGTACACCATGATGGGCACACCAGACCAGCCGGGTCTCATCCCAAGGACCTGCAGAGGCTTGTTTGAAAGAGTAGACGCGGAGCAGAACAGTGCTATAACGTACAAGGTTCACGTCTCCTACTTCGAAATCTACAACGAGCACGTCAAGGACCTGCTCACACCCAAGACCACTTCGCCCAACTACCTCAAGATCCGCGAGTCCAAGAGTGATGGAGTCTACGTACAAAACCTGACCGACGAGCCGGTGCGATGCTACGAGGACATTGAGCGTCTCATGAAGATCGGAGACTTGAACCGCACCACCGCCAGCACAAAGATGAACGACACCTCCTCTCGCTCCCACGCCGTTTTCACCCTCACGCTCAAGCAGATTCAGCACGATCTCAGCTCGGATAGTACCATTGAGCGTCTGGCCCGCATGCGTCTGGTCGACCTGGCAGGATCGGAGCGTGCAGGCCGTACCGAAGCAACTGGCCAGCGTCTACGCGAGGGTAGCAACATCAACCAGTCCCTCAGCACCCTGGGTCGTGTCATCGCCGCGCTCTCGGACCCCAAGCGTCAAGCAGCGTCCCGCAAGAGCATGCCCCAGAACCAATCCCGCCGCCGTGCCGATGTTGTCCCATACCGCGACTCTGTCCTCACTTGGCTCCTCAAGGACAGTCTAGGAGGTAATTCCAAGACCGCCATGGTAGCCTGCATTTCGCCCACCGACTACGAAGAAACCCTCTCCACCCTCCGCTACGCCGACCAAGCCAAACGCATCCGCACCAAAGCGCACGTCAACCAAGACGCAGTCTCAGCCGCCGAGCGCGACGCCAAGATCGTCGAAATGCAAGAAACCATCAAGGCGCTGCAGATGTCCGTCAACGTGGCAACGGTGCGCAAGCGCGACGAAGCCGACCGCGCCCGCGACGAGCTCGAGGACTACCAGCGCCAGGTCACCAAAATGCAGCGCGCAATGGAAGAGTCGCGCTCCGTGTCGGAGGTCAAGATCCGCGCCCTCACCATGGAAGTCGACGAGCTACGGCCCGCGAACATGGCGCTGCAGGTCGAGATCGAGTCGCTGCGCCGCCATCTGGCGCTGGCGGTCAGCGAGCTGAAGAACCCGATTGTGCTGCCGCGGGAGTTGCAGGCGGAGAACTACGATGCTACCGACGACGAGTACGAGGGCTCCGACAGCGGCGTTGGGGATAGCGCTTCCGACGACGACGACGAGGGCGATTTCGACCACGGTGGGTTCCAGGACGATGTGGACGAGCTTATGAAGGACTTGGGCCTGTTCAAGCGGAAGATGCTGGATGATAAGCAGCGGTGGGCCATGCCTGCTTTCAGGGCCGATGAGGAAGAGGCTTGAGACTTTGGCCTGCCTGTCTCTTTCTTTCGTCCTTTTTGATTTTGGTTTGGAAGCGATTTTCTCTCTTTTCTTTTCCCCTTTTGCTTTTATTTCGAGCGAGAACGACAACAGGAAAGCGATGGCGCATGGTGCGGGACCTTTTTTCTTTCTCTCTTTTTGACGATGATGGATTCTTTTGGTAGACTTTTCTTTTTTTAGAAATTCCTCCCGAGGGCGTTTTTAGATGGCAAGATACTTGTGTGTGACCTCTGGTCTTTGATACCCGAGTAGATAGCAGTAGATAGAGTAGTTAGGTATTACAGTCCCTTCTCTTCTTCTCTTCTGATAAAGTGCGCTTCAAGTCTTCGTTGCGATCTTCTTTGATTGAGATTTCGTTTAGCATATCGTGGTCGTGGAGATGTATCTTGAGTCCAATAATGCTGTGTTTAACGTAAGTATGTTGTTGTACTTCCACAACAGCGATTGGGAGACTTCATGAAGTGAACCGTGGGCTACCCTGTTTTCCTTAAGCAGTCAAGCATTAATGTAGTTGCTGATAGCCAGCTAGAGTAAGTCTTCAAAGCAGAGAGCAACGAGGACTCAGCAGATCGGTGTGTAAGAAAATCGTTTGCCATGTCTATACAACGGTGTTCTTCATCAGAAACGTAACCAGGGCCGCCTCGAGCGTACCGGCGTCTTCTCAACCCTGAGTGAGTTCTTCCATACGCCGCCACTATGGCTTGACTTGCCTTGCCCTGCCCTGCCTTGCCTGCCCTCATCTCAACTTTTATGTTCGCTCTCATGCACGTACTGGCAGTGCCAACCTCGTCTACTGCTGCGCGCACTGCGCACCCTGGGCATCCTCGTCGTCATCCTCCCACTCTCCGCCAGCCCTGGGATCGTCGCTACCCGCGCCAAAGCCGTCCATGTTGGCCACGGTTTCAAAGTCCACCTCGTCGACAACATCCGGCGTCTCGCCAGGCTTGGGCTCCTTGTGCTCGGGTTTGGGCAGGACGTCGCGAACCTTTTGCACGGCCGCGTCGTCCTTGAGCCAGCCGTCTTCGGGGA
>Ga0265797_10008837_pt1 | contig 13279 bp, 10 predicted proteins | sample P2T30metagenome_FD_192433 | JGI IMG/M metagenome (GOLD analysis project Ga0265797, IMG submission 192433) | Plant litter microbial communities from East Loma Ridge, Irvine, California - P2 T30 | ecosystem: Environmental > Terrestrial > Plant litter > Unclassified | place: USA: California... | reverse complement strand
CGTCGCGCACCGCCAGTCAGCCGCGCAGCAGCGGATCGTCGCGCAAGTGCTCCACCGCGCAATCGATGAAAGCGCGCACCTTGGACGACCCGTTGCGGCCCTCGCGGTGCACCACGTGCACCGGCCATGGGTCTTCTTCATAGTCTTCCAGCAGCAGGCGCAGCTCGCCGCGCGCGACCTGCGCCGCGACCATATACGAAAACAGGCGCGTCACGCCCAGGCCGTCGACCGCGGCCTGCACCGCCGAATCGTTGCTGGTCACGACCAGGCGCGGCTTCATGCGCACTGTCACCGGATCCGCGCCGCTGCCGAAACGCCATTCGACCCGCGGCGACACCGCGCTCGACGACACGATCGTGTGCTGCAGCAGGTCGGATGGATGGCCCGGCAACCCGTTCGCCTCGAGATAGGCGGGCGATGCGCACAGCACGCGCCGCATCCGCCCCAGGCGGATCGCGCGCAGCGAGGAATCCGGCAGGTGGCCGATGCGCAGCGCCACGTCCATCCCCTCCTCGACCAGGTTGACCACACGGTCGACGAAGTGGGCGCTGACATCGACCTGGGGATAGTGCCGCATGTACTCGGCGATGCAGGGCATCACGAACCTGCGGCCGAACAGCACCGGGGCGGTGACGCTCAGGATCCCGCGCGGCTGCGCATTCACGCCGCTCACCGATTCATTGGCCTCGGCGATGCTCGACAGGATGGCGCGCGCATCGTCGTAGTACTGGCGGCCGGCGTCGGTCAGGCGCACATTACGGGTGGTGCGCAGCAGCAGGCGCACGCCCAGCTGGTCTTCGAGCGCCATGATGGCGCGCGTGACGGCCGCCGGCGAGACATCGAGCTTGCGCGAGGCGGCCGAAAAGCCGCCGGTCTCGCCGACGGTCACAAACACGTGCATCAGGTGGATCTGGTCGATGAGTATTCCCCTCGGCGAAATAATCAATTACGTGCGGCATGGATTCTATTTCAGGTAGTAATTTTACAAAATATCTTCAGTGACCAACCCGCAGCGAAATCGTCATCGCGAGTCCATCTGAAGGAGGAAGACGTGCCCATGAATTTCGAGTACCACCCGGGCGAACGCGCGGTGCAGCAGCGCGCCGGCGAGACCGCGATCGCCGACCTGAATGGCGCCCTGATGGCGTCCACCGTCCTGGCCGGCGCCCGGCCCTTCATCGGCAAGCAGTCGATGGTGGTCCTGGCAAGCAGGGACGCCGAGGGCGCGGCCTGGTGCTCGCTGCTGCACGGCCAGCCCGGCTTCGCGCACGCCGATGTGCCGTCGGTCGTGACGCTCGACGTGCCGGCGGCGCGCCGCGCGGCGAGCGACCCGTTGTGGAACAATCTCTGCACCCAGCGCGACATCGGCATGCTGTTCATCGAACTGGGCAGCCGGCGCCGCTACCGCATCAACGGGATGGTCACGCGCCTCGACGGCCGCGGCATCGAGGTCACCGTGCGCGAGGCTTACCCGAACTGCCCGCGTTTCATCCAGCGCCGCCTGCTCAAGTCGGTGCTCGAGGACAGCGGCCAGGATGGCGTGGCCACCGGCGTCGCCATTGCCGGCGGCGTGGCGAGCCTGATCCGCAACGCCGACACCCTGTTCCTGGCCAGCTATCACCCGGACACCGGCGCCGATGCCTCGCACCGCGGCGGCAGCCCGGGCTTCGTCGGGCTGGTGGGCGAACGGCTGCTGCGCGTGCCCGACTACGCCGGCAACAGCCTGTTCAACACCTTCGGCAATGTCGAACTCAATGGCGTGCTGGGGTTGTGCATTCCCGACTTCGAGGGGGGCCGGCTGCTGCAACTGACCGGCGAAGCGCGCCTGCTGTGGGACCAGCCCGACCCCGACGGCCTCACCGACGGCAGCGGGCGCTTCTGGGAATTCCAGGTCGCCGGATGGGTGCTGCGCCAGGTGCCGCAGCGCCTCGAATGGGAATACCTCGACGCCTCGCCGTTCAATCCGCCGGTGTAAGGATCGACGCCATCGTTGATTATTTCGCGGGCCGATACAGTTCATTACTGGTCACGCCACTATTTTCATGCGATAAAGTAACAGTATTGACGTGCGGTATCACATCGCTCTTCACCAGGACGTATAACACCATGCTTACCCTTACCTCGATGACGACCTCGGCCACGCTGGCCGCCCAGGGTCCAGCCAAGCAGACGTCCGACATCCGCGCCACGCTGGCCGAGTCGCTGCTGGCGCAGAACCCCGGCCTCAAGCTGCTCGACGCCCAGGTCAAGCGCGACGACGCGCGCCTGTCGACCTTCGGCAAGCTGGCGCTGGCGCTGGACGACTTCCGCGCATTCTCCGCTGGTCTCACGGGCGGCAAGCTGAGCATGGTCGCCAACGCCAGCGGCGCTGCCCTGACGGCCAAGCTGACGGCGTCCTCGGCCACCGCCGGCACGCACAAGATCGACGTCCAGCAACTGGCGCAAGGACAGCAGCTGGCGACCAGGCCGGTGGCCGACAAGAATGCCGCCATCGGCGGCAACAGCCCCAGCCTGATCACGGTCGAGACCGGCTCCGGCGCCAATGCCACCAGGACCACGCTGCGCATCGAACCCGGCAACAACACGCTGGAAGGCATCGCCGACGCCATGCGTGACGCCGGGCTCGATGCCGCGGTCAAGGAAGACGGCAAAGGCGGGTATTCGCTGCAGCTGAACGGCAATAGCGGCGCGGCCAGCGCCATGCGCATCAGCGTGGCGGGCGACGCGACGCTCGACGGCATGCTGACTTACGAGCCGGGCAAGGCGGGCGGCATGCAGCAGCTCGCCGAGGCGAAAGATGCGCGCGTCATCGTCGATGGCAAGACCGTCAACGCCGCCAGCAATACACTCGAGACCGCCATTCCCGGCTTGTCCCTGACCCTGAAGGAAACCGGCAAGAGCGAGATCAACGTCAGCAACGACCCGACCGCAGTGGCCGGCAACGTCAAGAAATTCGTCGACGCCTTCAATGGCCTGAACAGCAAGCTCGACGGGCTCAAGACCGGCGACGCCAAGAGCGACGCCACGGTGCTCAAGATGAAGGGGCAGATCGGCAATATCGTCGACAACGCCACGGCAAAACAACTGGCCGAGTTCGGCATCACGCGCAAGAACGGCGCGCTGGTGCTGGACGAGAGCAAACTGAAGGCAGCACTGGCCGCCAACCCCGACGGCGTCAGCAAGGTGTTCAGCGACCGCGGCGGCCTGGCGGAGCGCATGGTCGACCAGGTCGGGCGCCAGATCGGCAGCACCGGCAGCCTGGCCGGCGAAGCGGCCGGCGTGATGCGCGAGCGCGACAAGCTGCTCGAGCAAAAGACCAAGGTGGTTGCCGCCGTCACCCGCCAGGCCAGCCTGATGGCCCAGCAATACCAGCTGGCCGGCTCGGGCGGCGGACTGATGTTTGGCAGCAGCAACGGCGGCCTGGGCCGGCCGATGTCGCTGTTCGACTACATGGCCTGATCAGGCGAAGTAGTCGGCCGCCGCGAAGGCAACGCCCGCCATGTCCTTGCTTGAGACGGTCGGCGGCACGGCCGGTGGCAACGGCCACGCGATGCCCAGGTCCGGGTCGTTCCACTGCACGCAGCGTTCGAACTGCGGCTGATAATAATCCGTGGTCTTGTACACGAACTCGGCGCTCTCGGACAGCGTAATGAAGCCGTGCGCAAAACCCTCGGGCACCCATATCTGGCGCTTGTTCTCGGCCGACAGGACCTCGCCGACCCATTTGCCGAAGGTCGGCGAGCGACGCCGCATGTCGACCGCGACATCGAATACTTCGCCCTGCACCACGTGCACCAGCTTGCCCTGGGCATGCTGGATCTGGTAATGCAGGCCGCGCAGCACATGGCGCGCCGAGCGCGAATGGTTGTCCTGCACGAAATCGAGCTTGCGCCCGATCGCGTCTTCGAAACGGTCCCGGTGAAAGCTTTCGAAGAAAAATCCGCGCTCGTCCCTGAACACGGTTGGTTCGAACAGGACCACGTCCGCAATGGCCAGCGGGGTGCACTTCACAGGACGATCTCCGTGAGCAGGCCGCGCAGGTATTTGCCATACCCGTTCTTCGCCATCGGCGCCGCCAGCGCTTCCAGCTGGGCTGAGGTAATCCACTTCTGGCGCCATGCCACTTCTTCGGGCGACCCTACCTTGAGGCCCTGCCGGCGTTCCAGCGTGGCGATGAAGCCGCTGGCCTCGAGCAGGCTTTCATGGGTGCCGGTGTCGAGCCAGGCATTGCCGCGCTTGAGGATCTGCACGTTCAGCTTGCCCTGCGCCAGGTAGGTCTGGTTCACGTCCGTGATCTCGAGTTCGCCGCGCTTGCTCGGCTTGATCGACTTGGCGATGTCGACGACCTGGTTATCGTAGAAGTACAGGCCCGTGACGGCGTAATTGCTTTTCGGGACAGCCGGCTTTTCTTCGATGGATCGAGCATTGCCGCGCGCGTCGAATTCGACCACGCCATAGCGTTCCGGATCGACGACGTGGTAGGCGAACACCGAGGCGCCATCAAGGTGGCCGTCGGCCGTGTCCATCAGGGAACGGAAGTCATACCCATGGAAGATATTGTCGCCCAGGATCAGCGCACTGGGCGAGTCGCCGAGGAACGATTCCCCGATCAGGAAAGCCTGGGCCAGGCCGTCGGGCGACGGCTGCACCGCGTACGAGATCGCCATGCCCCACTGGCTGCCGTCGCCGAGCAATTGCTCGAAACGGGGCGTATCCTGGGGCGTCGAGATCACCAGGACCTCGCGGATGCCGGCCAGCATCAGGGTGGTCAGCGGATAGTAGATCATCGGCTTGTCATACACCGGCAGCAGCTGCTTGCTGATCGAAAGCGTGGCCGGATGCAGCCGGGTGCCGGAGCCACCGGCCAGGATGATGCCTTTACGATTGTTCATGGAGTGACTACCTTAAAGAATTTCGCGGATCATGCGCTCGACCCCCTGGCGCCAGTCGGGCAGGACCAGGCCGAAGTTGTCCCGCAGCTTGCGCGTGTCCAGGCGCGAATTCGCGGGGCGGCGCGCCGGCGTCGGAAAAGCCGTGGTGGCCACCGCATCGATGGCGTCCGGCGCCACCGTCAAGTTGGCGCCCGCCGCGCGCGCCAGCCCGATCACATGGCTGGCGTAGCCGTGCCAGGTGGTTTCGCCGCCGGCCACCAGGTGATACAGCCCGGCCAGCTGCGGTTCGCGCTGCAAGGCGCGCAGGGCGTGGGCCGTGACGTCGGCCAGCAGGTCGGCGCCCGTCGGTGCGCCGACCTGGTCGGCGATCACCGACAAACGCTCGCGCTCGCCGGCCAGGCGCAGCATCGTCTTCGCAAAATTGCCGCCGCGCGCCGCGTACACCCAGCTGGTGCGGAACACCAGATGCCGTGCGCAGGCCGCCATCACCAGCTGCTCGCCCTCGAGCTTGGTCCGGCCATACACGTTCAGGGGCGCCGGCGTATCGCTTTCGCGCCACGGCGTCTCGCCGCTGCCGTCGAACACATAGTCGGTCGAGTAATGCACGAAGACCGCGCCGATGCGCTGCGCCGCCTCGGCCAGCGCCTGGGGCGCCAGCGCATTGATGGTGCGCACCAGCTCCGGTTCCGATTCGGCCCTGTCGACCGCCGTATGCGCCGCCGCGTTCACGATGATGCTTGGCCGCACCGCGGCGACCGTCGCCGCCAGGCCTTCCAGGTTGCTGAAGTCGCCGCACAGGTCCCAGCTGTCATGATCGAGCGCCACCAGCTCCCCCAGCGGCGCCAGGCTGCGCTGCAGCTCCCAGCCCAGCTGGCCACCCATGCCGAACAGCAGGATCTTCATGCCACCCTCGCCTGCAGGGTCGCGACCCAGCCCTGGTTCGCCAGGTACCAGTCGACCGTCTTGCGGATCCCGGTATCGAAGGTTTCCGCCGGCCGCCAGCCGAGCTCGCGCTCGATCTTGCCGGCGTCGATCGCGTAGCGGCGGTCGTGGCCCGGCCGGTCGGTGACGTAGACGATCTGCTCGCGGTAGGACGCGCCGTCCTGGCGCGGACGCAGCGCGTCCAGCAGGCCGCACAGGGTATTGGCGATCTCGACGTTCTGCATCTCGTTCCAGCCGCCCACGTTATAGGTCTCGCCGACCGTGCCGGCGTCGAGCACGCGCCGGATCGCGGCGCAGTGGTCCTTCACATACAGCCAGTCGCGCACCTGGCGGCCATCGCCGTACAGCGGCAAGGGCTTGCCGGCCAGGGCGTTGACCAGCATCAGCGGGATCAGTTTTTCAGGGAAGTGATACGGGCCATAATTGTTCGAGCAATTGGTGGTCAGGACCGGCAAGCCATAGGTGTGATAGTAGGCGCGCACCAGGTGGTCGCTGGCGGCCTTGCTGGCCGAGTACGGGCTGTTCGGCCGGTACTGGTGGGTCTCGCGAAATGGCGGATCGTTGCGTGCGAGCGTGCCGTACACCTCGTCGGTCGACACGTGCAGAAAGCGGAAGCCCGTCTTCGCGTCGGCGTCCAGCGTGTTCCAGTAGGTCCGCGTGGCGTCCAGCAGGCGCGACGTGCCCAGCACATTGGTGCGCATGAAGCTGTCCGGATCGCTGATCGAGCGGTCGACGTGCGATTCGGCCGCGAAGTTGAGGATGGCGCGTGGCCGGTGTGTCGCCAGCAGTTCGGCGACCAGCGCGCTGTCGCCGATGTCGCCCCGGACGAACACATGGCGCGCATCGCCCGCAAGGCTGTCCAGATTGTGCAGATTACCCGCGTACGTCAGCAGGTCCAGGTTGACGACGGGTTCATCGCCCCCAGCCAGCCAGTCCAGGACAAAATTCGAGCCGATGAAGCCGGCGCCGCCGGTGACCAAAATCATAGAATGCGTTCCAGCTTGAATAGTGAAAAAAGAGCGAAGAGAAAACAGTCGAGGTGTTTTTGCAAAATACTAACCATTGATGACCTTGCGGTCTATCTTTACGCAATCCTGTCGACCGGTTTCTCGCGCGAGCGCAGTAGCATAAACGAAAAAAAACCGCTGCGAGCAGCGGTTTTTCTTGTCTGGACAGCCTCAGCGGCCCAAGCCGATCGGCTTAGCCCTCGCGGTTGGCCTTCTTGCGCTCGTGCTCTTTCAGGTAACGCTTGCGCAGGCGAATCGATTTCGGGGTGATCTCGACCAGTTCGTCGTCCTCGATGAACTCGACGGCGTATTCCAGCGACATCTGGATTGGCGGCACCAGGCGCACGGCTTCGTCGGTACCCGACGAACGCACGTTGGTCAGCTGCTTGCCCTTGATCGGGTTGACGACCAGGTCGTTGTCACGCGAGTGGATACCGATGATCATGCCTTCGTACACCGGGTCGTTGTGCGACACGAACATGCGGCCGCGGTCTTGCAGTTTCCAGATCGCGTAAGCGACAGCAGCGCCGTCATCCTGCGAGATCAGCACGCCGTTACGACGGCCAGCCATTTCGCCACGGCTGTTATCGACCGGTGCGTATTCGTGGAACACGTGGCTCATCAGGCCAGTGCCGCGGGTCAGGGTCATGAATTCGCCCTGGAAGCCGATCAGGCCACGGGCCGGGATCAGGTATTCCAGACGAACGCGACCTTTACCGTCGGATTCCATGTTCTGCAGGTCGCCACGACGGCGGCCCAGTTCTTCCATCACGCCACCCTGGTTGACTTCTTCGACGTCAACCGACAGGTTCTCGAACGGCTCGTGGCGCACGCCATCGACCATCTTGAAGACCACGCGCGGACGCGACACGGCCAGCTCGAAGCCTTCGCGACGCATGTTTTCGATCAGGATCGTCAGGTGCAGCTCGCCGCGACCCGAGACTTCGAAGATCGTGTCGTCGTCGGTTGGCGACACACGCAGGGCGACGTTGGCTTTCAGTTCGCGGTCCAGGCGGTCACGCAGCTGGCGGCTGGTGACGAACTTGCCTTCGCGGCCGGCCAGTGGCGAGTTGTTGACCATGAAGTTCATGGTCAGGGTTGGCTCGTCGACGGTCAGCATCGGCAGCGCTTCCGGGGTGTCCGGTGCGCACAGGGTCGAACCGATACCGATTTCATCGATACCATTGATCAGGCAGATGTCGCCGGCAACAGCTTCGTCAACCAGCACGCGCTCCAGGCCCTTGAAGTTCAGCACCTGGTTGATGCGGCCCTTGATCGGGGTGCCATCAGGACCGTTCAGCACGATCACGTCCTGGCCGGTCTTGACGGTGCCGCGGTTCACGCGGCCAATGCCGATCTTGCCCACATACGACGAGTAGTCGAGCGAGGTGATCTGCATCTGCAGCGGGCCTTCAGGATTGTCGTCACGCACCGGCACGTGTTGCAGGATGGCGTCGAACAGCGGCTTCATATCGCCTTCGCGCACGCTTTCGTCCAGACCGGCATAGCCGTTCAGGCCCGAGGCGTAGACGATCGGGAAGTCCAGCTGCTCGTCGTTCGCGCCCAGCTTGTCGAACAGTTCGAAGGTCTGGTTGATGGCCCAGTCGGCGCGCGCGCCCGGACGGTCCACCTTGTTGACGACGACGATCGGCTTCAGGCCCAGGGCCAGCGCCTTGCGGGTCACGAAGCGGGTCTGTGGCATCGGGCCTTCTTGCGCATCGACCAGCAGCAGCACCGAGTCAACCATCGACAGCACGCGCTCGACTTCACCGCCGAAGTCGGCGTGGCCTGGGGTGTCGACGATGTTGATGTGGGTGCCTTCGTATTCGACGGCGCAGTTCTTCGACAGAATGGTAATGCCGCGCTCTTTCTCGAGATCATTCGAGTCCATGACGCGGGTGTCCACGGCCTGGTTCTCGCGGAAGGTGCCCGACTGGCGCAGCAACTGGTCAACGAGGGTGGTCTTGCCGTGGTCAACGTGGGCAATGATTGCGATATTACGAATCGCGCGTTTGGTGTTTGACATGATTTTTGAGAAGTAGCGTGGAGTACAAGATGTACTGGAACTGCGGGTCCGATGCCGACGCTTGCTGATGCCGATTTCGGAAACCGACTAGTATAGCATGGGAACCCCTGCAGAAATTATCTTGCGAGGAAACGATGAGAAATTTCAGTGGCGTGTCACAGCGGCAGCGTGTGCTGGAAGCTTAGCTGCCGGCCGTGACAGCCGCGTGACATGCGCTCAGGCATGCCTTCAGGCGGTCGGCGCGGTCGAGATCAGGCGCTCGGGCGCCAGGATCGCATATTCGCCCAGCAGGCCAGTGCCCAGCAGGCGGCCATCATGGTAGATGCGCACCCTGCCCTGCTGTTCCGGCACCGCGACATTTTCCTTGCCCAGGGCCAGGCGCTGCCCTTGCAGGAAGCGCTTGGCCAGCTCGGCCGTGAGCTCGATCGCCGGGAAGGTCGACAGCAGCGCATCGACCGGCCGCAGCAGCGACAGCGGATCCGGATGGGCGAGCAAGTCGTCGAGCGTGATCATGCCCTCAACGTTGAGCGCGCCGACTTCGATCCGGCGCAGCGCGTTCAGGTGCGCGCCGCAGCCGAGCGCGGCGCCGATGTCTTCGCCCAGCACGCGCACATAGGTGCCCTTGCTGCAGGTAACCTGGATCTTCAGGAACGGCGCCTGGTAGTCGACCAGGCTCAAGGCGTGGATGGTGACCGGCCGCGCTTCGCGCTCGAGCGTGATGCCTTCGCGCGCGTATTCGTACAGCGCCTTGCCGTCGCGCTTGAGCGCCGAGTACATCGGCGGCACCTGCTGGATCGGCCCGCGGAAGCGCGCCAGCGCGGCCTCGATCTGCTCCAGCGTCACGTCGACCGGCAGCGTCTCGATGGCCTCGCCTTCGGTGTCGCCGGTCGTGGTCATGATGCCGAGGTGAACCGTCGCCTCATAGGTCTTGTCGGCTTCGAGCAGATCCTGCGAGAACTTGGTCGCCTCGCCAAAGCACAGCGGCAGCAAGCCGGTGGCAAACGGATCGAGCGTGCCGGTGTGCCCAGCCTTCTTGGCGTTCAGCACCCGCTTGGCGCGGATCAAAGCGTCGTTCGACGACAGGCCGACCGGCTTGTCGAGCAGCAGCACGCCATCGACCAGGTCGCGTGGCTTCTTGGCGGGACGTCCGTTCACTCTTTCTCCGCCGAATCCGACGCCGCCGCGTCCTGCGATTCCGGATCGTCCTTGGCGCGCGTCGCGTTGGCCTGGTCGATCAGGGCCGACATCTGCATGCCGCGCGCGGTCGACGTGTCGTGCACGAAGTGCAGCGCCGGCAGCGTGTGGATGTGCAGGCGCTTGCCCAGCATATTGCGCAGGTAGCCGGCCGCCTTCGACAGGCCTTCGAGCGTCTGGCGCACTTCGTCCTTGCTGTCCTTGAGCAGGGTGAAATAGATTTTCGCGTGGGCGTAGTCCGGGGTCAGCTGGACTTCGCTGATGGTGACCATGCCGACGCGCGGGTCCTTCAGTTCGAAGGCGATGAGTTCCGACAGATCCTTCTGGATCTGGTCGGCCACGCGCAGGCCGCGCTGTGGAATGCTTTTGCTGTGTTTAGCCATGATGGTTACTGCGTCTTCTTGTTTGGATGGCGCGCGGACGCGATCCGCCCCGGGCCATGAATAAAGGGCCAGGCCCTCCGCGGCATTGCCGCGAAGCGTCCTGGCCCCCATGGTACGCCAATGGCGTGGATTACAGCGTACGCGCCACTTCGGTCACTTCGAATACTTCCAGGACGTCGCCGACCTGGATTTCGTTGTTGCCCTTCAGTGACAGACCGCACTCGAGACCGGCGCGCACTTCTTTGGCGTCGTCCTTGAAGCGCTTCAGCGAATCGATCTCGCCGGTCCAGATCACGATGTTGTTGCGCAGCAGGCGGACCGACGAGGACCGCTTGACGACGCCATCGGTAACCAGACAGCCTGCAATCGCGCCGACTTTCGAGACCAGGATGACCTGGCGAATCTCGACCTGGCCGGTGATGGTCTCGCGCTTTTCTGGTGCCAGCATGCCCGACAGTGCGGTCTTGATCTCGTCGATCGCATCGTAAATGATGCTGTAGTAACGGATGTCGACACCGTTCGCCTCGGCCAGCTTGCGCGCCTGGGCATCTGCACGGGCGTTGAAGCCGATGATGACTGCCTTCGACGCGGTTGCCAGGTTGACGTCCGACTCGGTGATGCCGCCGACCGCCGCGTGCACGATCTGCACCCGCACTTCCGAGGTCGACAGCTTCTGCAGCGAACCGACCAGCGCTTCCTGAGAACCCTGCACATCGGTCTTGACGATGAGCGGCAGGTTCTTGACTTCGCCTTCGGCCATCTGCTCGAACATGTTCTCGAGCTTCGCGGCTTGCTGCTTGGCCAGTTTGACGTCGCGGAACTTACCTTGACGGAACAGGGCGATTTCACGCGCCTTGCGCTCGTCGGCCATGACCATGACTTCTTCACCGGCGCTCGGCACTTCGGTCAGGCCCTGGATCTCGACCGGGATCGATGGACCAGCCTGGGCGATCGTCTTGCCGTTTTCGTCCAGCATGGCACGGACGCGGCCGAACGAGGAACCTGCCAGCACGACGTCGCCGCGCTTGAGGGTACCCGATTGCACCAGGATCGTCGCGACCGGGCCGCGGCCCTTGTCCAGACGGGCTTCGACCACCAGGCCACGGGCCGGGGCTTCGGTCGGCGCCTTCAGTTCCAGCACTTCGGCCTGCAGCAATACCTGTTCCAGCAGGTCGTCGATACCGGTGCCGACTTTCGCCGACACTGGCACGAATGGCGACTCGCCACCGTATTCTTCAGGGACCACACCTTCGGCAACCAGTTCCTGCGTCACGCGGTCGGCGTTGGCGCCCTGCTTGTCGATCTTGTTGATCGCCACGACCAGCGGCACACCAGCGGCTTTTGCGTGAGCAATTGCCTCTTTGGTTTGCGGCATCACGCCGTCGTCCGCCGCCACCACCAGGATGACGATGTCGGTAGCCTTGGCGCCGCGGGCACGCATGGCAGTGAACGCCTCGTGGCCCGGGGTATCCAGGAAGGTGATCATGCCGCGCGGGGTGTCCACGTGGTATGCACCGATGTGCTGGGTAATGCCACCGGCTTCGCCCGACGCCACTTTCGCACGACGGATGTAATCCAGCAGCGAGGTTTTACCGTGGTCGACGTGACCCATGACGGTCACCACCGGTGCGCGCGAGGTCGCTTCGTACTCGGTGTGCTCGCCCTGGTCGGCCAGCAGCGCTTCCGGATCGTCCTCGGCGGCAGCGAAGGCTTTATGGCCCATCTCTTCCACCAGGATCATCGCGGTCTCCTGATCCAGCACCTGGTTGATGGTGCACATCTGGCCCAGCTTCATCAGCTGCTTGATGACCTCGGAGGCCTTGACCGACATCTTGTGCGCCAGTTCCGCGACCGTGATGGTCTCTGGAACGTGGACGTCCTTGACGATGGCTTCGGTCGGCGCCTGGAAGTTCGATTCGCGGTCGTCATGACCACGACGGCCACCACGGCCACCGCTGCGCCAGCCGTCACGGCCACCGGTACCAGCGGCAGGGGCGCCGCGGGTTTTCAGGCCCGTGCCGCCACGCTTCTTGTCATCGGACCAGGTCGACGACACATTGGCCGACTTGATCGACTTCTTGTCGCCTGGCTTCTTGGCGTCGTCTTTCTTGACTTCGCCCGGCTTCTTGTCGGCAGGCTTGTGCAGCGTGCCGGCAGGTGCGGCCGGTGCCGCTGGCTTGGGCGCAGGTTCCGGCGCCTTGATGACGCGGCGCGGCTGGCTCATCATGAGCTTGATCTGCGCCACTTCGTCAGCCACGGCCTTGCGTGCACGCTCGGTGGCGGCAGCGCGTTCGGCGGCTTCCTTGGCGGCGGTTTCGTTGCGCGCCTTCAGTTCGTCGGCAACGCGCTTGGCTTCTTCATTGGCCTGCTCGCCGGCGGCTACCTTGGCGGCGCCTGCCGCAGCGGCTTGCGCCGCGCTGGCGGCTGCCTTGGCATCGGCCGCATCGCGTTTGGCCTGCTCGGCGGCTTCGCGCTTGGCCTGCTCTTCGGCGGCAGCGGCTTGCGCCTTCTCTTCCGCTTCCAGCTTGGCCAGGCGTTCCTGCTTTTCACGCAGGTCGGCTTCCTGACGGGCGATCAGCTCGTTCTGGCGGGCCGCATCTTCTTCGCGGCGCGCCTGTTCGGCAGCATCGATCACCGGTTCTTCGGGTGCTTTGGTCGTGACCAGGTCGTCGCGCTGCACGAAGGTGCGCTTCTTGCGGACTTCGACTTGGATGGTGCGCGATTTACCCGACGAATCGGCCTGCTTGATTTCGCTGGTTTCCTTGCGCGTCACCGTGATTTTCTTTTTCTCGCCGGTGTCGGCTGCGCCGTGGGTACGACGCAGGTGATTCAGCA
>Ga0265797_10008836_pt1 | contig 13282 bp, 14 predicted proteins | sample P2T30metagenome_FD_192433 | JGI IMG/M metagenome (GOLD analysis project Ga0265797, IMG submission 192433) | Plant litter microbial communities from East Loma Ridge, Irvine, California - P2 T30 | ecosystem: Environmental > Terrestrial > Plant litter > Unclassified | place: USA: California... | reverse complement strand
ATGTCTTCCACAGCTTGATGTTGTAGCGTCTCTTGCACTCATCGTAGAAACCGTAGATGCGGTTGATGGAGGCACACTCGTGGTTGCCGCGAAGGATGAAGAAGTTCTCGGGGTACTTGATCTTGTACGCCAAGAGAAGGCAGATGGTCTCGAGGGACTGCTTGCCACGGTCGACGTAGTCGCCGAGGAAGAGGTAGTTGGCCTCCGGTGGGAATCCACCGTACTCGAAGAGACGGAGGAGGTCGTAGTACTGGCCGTGAATGTCACCGCAGATCTAGAGTTTACGTCAAGAAGCTGTCAAAACTGTGGGTGATTTTCTTGTGCATACCTTGATGGGCGCCTCAAGCTCAAGAAGGATAGGCTGGGAAATGAAAATCTCGCGACTCTTAGTGCAAAGGTAGCGAATCTCAGTCTCGAGGAGCTGGACTTGCTTGCCGGGGCGGCTGCCGCGGACTTCGAGGAGGCGGTCTATGATGGAGTCGAGATCGACATCGTTCTGGTCGGCCATGTTTGGCGGTGTTGTTGTGGGGTAGTAAGAGGTTGAAGCAAAGCTGTCGTTATTCTATGCGTCCGACAATTGATCCTCTAGGCAAGCCGTTAAAGAACTATTTCAGAGTCAGTGAGTATTGCTTACCAAATGAGTATTTGTCATCGGCTAGCAGCTCGAGGATGGCCGAGTCTGTTGGTGCGGCGTTTTCGTAGAGAGCGAGCTCTTTTCTCCAGATTGTACTCGACCTGACGCCCGACTGCCAAAGCTGCTGCTGCTGCCTGCTCGCTCGCTCCAAAAAGTGCCCGATGCGCCCTCACTCACTTCCCAAGTGACTCTCAAAGTAGAACTGGCAGAAAGAAAATTCCGTACGTACCGAAAATGCAAAGAAACGAGCGCAAAGGCTCCTGAAGCGCGGACTGCTCTTGTCGCAGTCGTGTGCTGTCCCCGACGAGCTGAAGCGTCTCGGTATACTCTCTCTGTTCTCCTTCGCGGTGAGATCTCAGCGCGCTGAGTCTGTCTTGCCGAAGGTGGTGTATCCTCCGTTTGTCCCTGAGGTGTGTCCGGGAGCTCTGGCGGGTGCGATGAGCAGGCTCGGGCGGCGGTGACGGCGCGACGAGTGAGGGTGCGTGGCGTGGGAAAGCGGTGCGATGGGGAGCTTGCGGTGCGAAAGGGTTGTCGCGAGGCTGTTGTTGATGTTTTCACCGCTCGAGGGCGAGAGGGCGGGGCACGCGCGTTGAGGGCTTGTCAGCTTGACCGGTGCGGACAGTGATGTGCGAGCGGATTGACGATGTCAGACGAGTGGTGCTGTCTGAGACGGGTAGGCAGTATCGGCGTGTGGTGCACACTGCGCTTGGACGATGGGTTGTGTGCGGTGGATGGTGGTGTGGTGGGCTCGGATCTGAGGTGATGGTTGAAGTTGCAGTTTGTTTCCTTTCCGCGAGCGAGGAAGCTACGCTAATCAACGGAACAACGGGTTCGGCGGCTAGCGTGGGCGTCGACCTCTCGGCTCTGCGATGCGCTCTCTTTTGCCTTGCGCTTCACTTGGGTGATTGTTAAGATATTGCGAGCACTATATACTGGATCGATATAAACAATCTTCTCACCACTCTCGCCGGTCACAGTCAACCAAATCACCACCAAACAGCACCTCCTCACCACCTCTCAATCGCTTCGTGTCCACAGAGTCCACCGCACAGCAGCCGTACGATCCCGCCCCTATGCGCTAGCCAACCACAGCCTCTCAGAAAAGAAGCAAAGATTCACATTCCATCCCCTGATTGCGTACACGCCTCGAAGCTGTAACTGTGTTTTCCCATACGTGCCTGCGAGGCACCATGTGATCCGAGTCCACTATGTGAGGAGACCGTTTGTGATCAGGCTCAATCTTTGCCATTCATGCCCAACTGTCCATCCACTCTGCCCACCTTGTCTCCATCCCACAATCCCCTCCAAGTGGAGACTCGCGTTGAGTGAGAGTTGATTCGTCAGCACGGTTTTGGCAGATCCAATAGTGGCAGTATCGTATTCATAATATTCAATGGCCACGTTTCAAGTGAAGACTTGAATATCAGCAGCACTCGGCAAGTAGACCAGGCGTCCCAATGCTGCGTCAGATGTCTCACCAGCAAACCATGTTCCACTCAGATCGACGCCCAAGTGAAAAGTGCGTGGTGAAACCGGCCAAGCAGGTTGCACATGTAAGCATATAGTTCATACACTCAAGAATATTCGTCCAAAGAAATTGTATATATATCTTCAAGATGATCGAAAGAAAAGATAGAATCGAGGAAAGATTCCCAGCAAGTGATTTTCGCATGCAAACACAAATGCTCTCTTGAGAATCCAACATCAGTAGCAAGAACAACAACGGATCAAAGCAACAACCAAAAACCAAAAATATATACCGTTTCGTAAACGCCTCGCTATAATCCCAAACATCAGAGCGCTTCAACAAAAAAATGTATAGATAATAACCTCGACAAAAAAGCAACACATGCCTCCCTCCAGGCAAAGCGATCTTTCTTCTACGCTCGTCCCAGCCGACGAGCCCATGCTCCAAATTTCCAGCACCAAAATTAGAAGAAGCAGAAGCCGCGCTTTTGAATAGTCAATCCAAATACAACGGCCAGAGTGGAGGGGTTGTGAGAGTGGTATCCAAAAAACGAAATCCCGCGCAAAAGAGGAAAAATTAACGTAACGCCCTCGCTATGCATGCAACGCAGCAAGCTCTCTTGAGAAAAAGATAAAAAGAAGTGAGATGGCCCCAGTCCACAAATTTTTGGGTGTGCGCACACATCAACAACAATGCCTTCCATGCGCCTTTTTATCCCAGAGTCCGTCCGCCCACGCTGACGCCTCTCTGAGCGCCAGCTGGCTTAACGGTCGAACTCCGACTCGCAGGGCTGAAACTCCTATCCCGCGACCTGTCTTCACTGAAGCGGTCGTCATTAAGAGCTGTCAGCCAGTTGGGTCCGAGCTCAGTTTTAAGTGACTCGATTTTTTGTTTGTACAGATCGGTTGTGCCGGCGCCGCCGCTTGTGGTGTCCGTGACGTCTTGCGGCGAGTGCGGTACAGAGCTTCCATCGTCATCATCGGATGGATCGTGTATTCTTGGCGCAACTGTTGCGGTGCTGAAAGAGGTTTCGAGATGGGGTCTGATTGGGGCGGTGGTCGGGTTGCGCGTCTGTGTTATTGGCGCTGTGTCAGGTGTAGTGGGCTCTTCAGGCTCACTTTCGGGGAGTGGTGCAATTTCTGAAAGAATTGGAGCTGGTTCGGGTCCTGGATGGTCCAGCTGGGGCATTGGTGGGATCTCTGCCTGTGAAAGCTCAACTATGCGCCTGCGCGGGGCTTTCTTTTTCCGCTGAGAATGTCTAGGACCGAGGTCGCTCTGGTGACGACGATGGCCATAGGCTGGTGGTGAGGTCGGTGGCGGTAGCGGCGTTGTATCCTCAGTAGGGATGAACGCGTCATGCGTGGCACCTGGAACAGGATGGTCTTCTTCGGGCTCAGGCTTGACAACAGGTGTGCCAAACTTTTCAGGGACTCTGTCCACGAGTTGTTTCTTCTCTTGAGAGGTTGGACCTTGCGAGTCGATAGTCACGTCCTGGGAGTGTCCTGGCGTCGAGCGGAACAGATTGAAGATCGTAACTCTATAGTTCGGGTGCGTACGAGTGAAGTGGTTCTTAGCCACGTACACATCAATGATGTTGGGGATGCCGGTGAGTCTTGCTAGCTCTGTTGGATCCTTGATGTTGTTGTCACGAACATCAATCCGTTCCAGAGAGTATAGCTTCTCAATGCCGGACAGTGTTTGGAGTCGGTTCGAACGGAGGTTGAGTGTCGTTATGGCCGGCAGTGGGCTCTGCGTGAGCGTGTTTAATCTTTCGATCATACAATTGCTCAGGTTCAGAGCTCGGAGATGTGTAAGGGATGCAAGTGCTTCAGGGACTGTGTTGAAAAGATTGCCAGAAAGATCAAGGGACTGCAGCGTTCCAGCGACAGGCGTAAGACTTGCAACGCTGATATCAGTGAGACCATTCTCTGCTAGGCTGAGATGACGCAAGAACCTCCACTTGGACGCCGGCAAGTAGCCTGCTCCTAGGAGGTCGCTAGTACTGTGCCTGGGACTCATGTCATGTGTGCTTGAACTGTCGCTTCCAGAAGAACGTCGCAGTTTCGGTGTTCCGCTACGATGAGGACGTTGCAACGAGCCATGTCGTGAGCTGACTGGCCTAGATGGCGATGTGCTTCGCTGTCTGGGCTTCGATGTCGGTGTCTTCCTACCATCACTCGTTCCTGCCTTGGCCAAGCTGACACTCTGCGGGCTGCCCGCAAGAGAAACTCTTCTCTGATCGACGAGCGGAGAGTTGGGTGTGGAGAACGAGCGAGCAAGTTCAGCATATTTGGCCTTAGGACTTGCTGTAGGCCAAGGAACTCCAGTAGTGGATGGAGTAGATGGCATAGGTGCTCTGGACGACCGTCTCCGGCGTCTGTCCATGTCATCTAACACAATGTTGAACAGTAGGTCGAAGGGATCATCCACGTTGGCACGGCGGACTGTCAGACTGCGGACCTGCTCAGCGAGCCTATCCCAGCCATAGAAGGATCTAAAGTCCAGGTCACATATTTCAAGAGCGCCGAGATTCTTGAATGCAAAGAGTGGAACGGCAGCATCGAAGGGGAACTCTTCGAAGCCGGCGATTAAGTGCGCTCTGTGGTCCGGCGAGAGTCGAAGCGCGGGTATCTTCGTGAAACACGAGTAGAGATACTTGATATCATCTCGGAATTGTGCCATTTGCTTCTCTTGCTTTGCCGCGCTATTTGACAGCGTAAAGGATGACCACATGGAGGACATGCTCGACATAACACTGCGCACGCTAGATACTGATTTGAGAGAGTCGGTGTCGGCTTGCCGGCCTCTCGTTTTGGGCGCATTTCCAAGGAAAGACACATAGTTGGAAGGCGGGACATCTGCGTGGATGTTCTCGAGTCGCACGTTCATGGGCCCAACGTCAACTCCCAGGTCTTCGAACTTGGTGAGCAGATAGTAGAGGTGGTGGGGTGTGAGAGTAAGCTTCGCCGGCTTGACATTTTGCGCGGTAAAGGAGAGGTATGGACGTGAGAGTGCGTCCGCGAGAGTGATGGTAGAGGACGCAGCCGCTGCCTTTGAAGACTGGGCCTGGCCATTCTTGTTACGTTGTCGCTGCAATTGCAAAGCGTTTGCGAGGTTTCTTTCATGAGTTCGTACGAAGTAGGCGAGATTCTGTGAAACAGGCAACGGTTAGCTTTTGTTTGGAGAGCATAGCAGGACGGGGACGAGGTACACGCCTTTACGAATACTTGCCCATCCTCCGAGTCCATTGTAATGCGGAGGACTCGCAACCATACATGAGCGCAGGACGCAGATCGAAGATGCTGCGTTGAAAGGGAGACAGAGCAGAGGCGGCGAGTAGAAAGGCGTTGTGAGACACCAGTGCCTGTGACAGCTTGATGCAAGCAAGCTGCCTGCTGTGTGACTACGAGGGGCGATTCGAGGCGGCTAAGCCATCAGATGATGCCTGGGGAGGCCGCGCGCGCAGTTTGCAGAGTGTTCCTGGAACTAGAAATGGACAAAGTCAGGACGGAGTCTTCTTTTGCCTTTGCTCGTGCCTCGCGCTCGCCCCGATCCGAGCGATAAGGCTGTAGGAAGCACGCAGGACCAGACACCCTTTTGTTGTGTGCCTGGCCCACGAGACCTGCACCACAGACCGGCTGGGTGGAAGAGGCTTACCAAAACGGATGCAACGGACGTTCGCTGCTGGTCACGTTGTCGAGTTCTCCAATCAGGGCACTTGGCTCCAACGTCAGCCAACCCTACAATACCAAACACTGCACCTCGACCGGTCGTTGGATGTCGCAAATAACGGATGAGGCAGCCGAAGCTGAAGGAGGGCAAAAGAGACCGCGGGTCGGTCGCGCTTGGGATGGCCGGCGCCGACGATGAATGATATATATCACGACAGGCCTCGCGCAGGATGGCCGGGGGAGGGTTCTGGGAGCCAGCGTGGGCCAATAATGGACGGTATCGCTTTCATGCAAAGAATCGGAGGTGCAGCAAGTAGCACGCGCCCGTGAGCTAGACCAACTAGGGCCCTTGCCCTCAGTTTTGGCGTGGGTGGGACCCTGCCGTTGGCACTACGCCTGCGACTGCACTGAGGATCAGACAGACGAGGGCGACAGTGTAAGGGCTGCAGCGCTGCTTGAACGGGTGGTGCTGGTGGCGAGGTGCAGCCGCGAGGGCGGTGAGTGCTCGTGCTATTGCAGTATGGCCGCTGGTATGGTATATGCCGCTGAAGGGACTGTCTCTCTTTCTCACCGTGATGACAGGCTGGGAGGACCTTGCACGCAGACCTCACAAAACTGGAGGGGTCAGAGAGATTAACGTCTCGCTAGCGCCAACTCCTCCACCCTGCCGGTGCTGTGTGATTCCACCGAATCCACCTCCAGACCCCTCCAGCCCAATCACGCCGCCAACAGGCCGCCGCTGTGACCATCGCGATATGAGCGTGAATCGCTGCGGCTGGCGTGAATGATAGAGAAGGCAGCGAGGCAGCTCGGTGGTGCACGCATTCGTGCTGTACTCCTGATTGCGGACGACCCTCCGCTGAGCCCCTGTATGGATATACTGTATGATCTGTATCTCGTTGCGGGCATGGCAAAGTCTGTGTGCCGGAATGCGCAATCGGGCGAGCGTGCGATTGCGATGCCCGTGGCCAAGCGTCTCAGAGCCTGCGAGGTGAAGCAGGCTAGACGTGCATGCTGTATGTATGTGTCGTGGTGGTGCCGAAAGGGCTCAAGGTGCTCATGCCTCATGCAACACACCCCCACGCCGCCCGCCCTAGGCGTGCTAGTCGTCGCTCTCTACCGTATCACGGCCTCGTCGTGCAGATGGTATGACGAAAAGTCTCACCATCGTTCGACGACTTCACATCGTCCGTGTTTGTCGACTCGCTCGACGAAGGAAGAACCCCACACGCACTCCATGAGGAAAGGAACACCCCGCAACCGCTGCATCCGAGAAGAAAGATGCGTGCGGTGCAGCCAGTCGCCATGCAAGTCATGTGGTGGCCACAGCTGAGGCTCTGGCAGATCGTACACATCGCTTATCTGCAGCGAGAGCGCACGCCCGGTGCACACCTTGGAGGCCGGACGGCGTTGCGAGATGACGCCTTCAGGGCCCTGTTCACATGCCAGCTAGCACTCAACAGCACATCGATCTTCGCCAAGGCGAGTCCGACCGATCTTGAACCCTTTAACCCTTGCTGTGCAGATCTTCTGCCAGAGACACCTCTGAAAAACTACAAAATATTATTTTACCCGACGAGCCCGACACCGCCGATGCACGCTGGCCTCCCCCAGCTTCTCGCGTGCATGCATCTGTAGCTTCGAAGCTAGCGGTAGACGCGCTCTCCAAGCCTCGTCAGCCAATCCAACACCAATCTGCCAGACGACACGCCGTCCTACGCGGCTACTTACAGTCGGCATTGTTGTCTGTGCACACACCGCTCGCATCTCGGATGTCATACATGTGCTCGATCGGACTTATTACGGGCGCATTATTGCCATTCTCCATGCGCATGTCTAACTCTCGACATATATCATCCTCCATACACAGGAAAAAGATTGGCGGGGCTGGTGAAGTCACGCGAGACCCATCATGCAGCCTCCCGCCGGCATAGCTGTACAAGTTCTGTGGATGCATGACTCGGTGCGCCCAGTGGCATATCGCCATTATCCGAGCATCGAGCGCATGCGCCAGAGATGCCGAGCGATTGGGCATTGCGAGTAAGGCTGATGCTATAGCTGTTTACCATATGTCAACCTCACGGCCACTTGCTGGTACGCAACGACACATGGCTACTTCCGCAGCCAACTCTAGCGCATTTGGCCATCTTCATCGCCGATGACATTCTTCAGAGCGAAAAATCACGCTTTCAGTTATACGGTGGCACGAAATGCCTCAGAATTTGAGCCGCATACTGAGCAGGCAGTCAATGCCGCACGCTTGCTCGAGGCTTGTCACGCATCTCTGCTGATCGTTGAGGCTCAATCTTACAAATTGCAACGTTACCTGAACACGGCCATCGCGATACGACAGCAGAGCCGCAACTATCGAGCGCGACGTGGCTGTCCAGTCGGATCGAAGGACACCGTGGTACGTAACTCGCGCTGCACATTGATCGGGGATATTGATAAAAGCCGCAGGTGAGGTGATTTTGGTACGATCTCATCTGGACCATCGATAATATCCGTAAGTGCGCAGCGAGCTTCTATTAATGATCGCAACTACTATCACTGCGCGACATATCAACATGCACGGTCACGAGATGTGCTACCGTGGAACTGTAACAAGCAAGTATGGGCTCATATGTATACAGCCAGCCTCCATGGGCTTCTAGGTCGCCGCATTTCGATGGCTATTCAAAATATGACAATGACCATGATTGCGACGGCCTGCCATGAAATGTCTCGACACCACTTACATCCTCTCGGTGGCAGGCAACGTCTGCACGACGCCACACGCAATGATCACAGCTTGTGGTCACTGCATGATTTAATGCCGCGAACAAGCTTGAGGCCAAAATCTCGCATCAGCGTGCGCCAATAACGCTTCTTTGAGCGAGCCTGGAATTTCGGAGCTTCCATTGCGCCATTTCTTACGCAGGATGGACAGCTCCTGTCGTTTGCGCCCTTATGTGGTTCAGTTCTTGAGATGCCTCGGATGATGATGGCTGTATTGGTCATCGTTTCTCGCATACGCGACCTCAACCTTCCAGTGGACCGATTTCGTCACTCGTCTCCTGGCCTACGAACCACGTCTCAGACTCCACTGCGCCGCTTGCAAACCTGGATCTGGGGATGTGCATGAACAAACTGTCTAAGACAATCACTGTCCTTGGCGTGATCACCATCTGAAAATGTTTCCTAACACTGAACATCTCGCGTTTTCTTTGTTTTGTCTGTTCGAAAGGATTTGCACACGATGCACAGCGCCAAAGTCGAGAATAATGCCATTGTTTTGACTCAGTCTGACGACGAAGTTGCCAACTACATCGGACATCAGAAAACGCTGATCATGCTGACAGACAGTGATGTTAGAAGAATCGACTTTCAAGAGTATGAGCGTGGTGTAATGTCATTTGCTTCCATGTCATGCTTGGCCGTCTGAAGTGTGAGACAAAAGAACAAGGACATGCTGAAGTGTGAGACGAAAGAGTGAGAACAAAGAACTTCTTAAGAATGTCTTTTGCCAAGCAAGATGCCCGCCTACAGCACATGGCTCCCAGCGATAAATCCTGCCGACAACACGCGAAGCTCCCAAACCCATCCCCACCTGAAGGAACACGCTGATCAATATGGCTCGCTACACCTTTCAGTGCCAGCTCTGTTACGAAGACAGAAGGGAGACGCGCTCTCAAGTCCGTATCATCGACGGATGCGAAGTCTGCAGAACATGTCTTGCGGAAGATGTCGCGCCGCGGTTTGCAGCAGCACTGCAAAGCGAATTGGACTATCCCGTAAAATGGGGTCAAACTATCCTGGACATAGACGACTTCAGAGGTCTTGTGCCTGCCGCAGTTCAAGAAGCGTGGCCGGCTCGCGTCAGAGAATACGAAACTCCGGTGCACAACAGAGTCTACTGCAGTCACTTGACACTCGGACCAATCGATCGAGCAGGTCGAAGACGCCTGGAGGTCTGTGGCACCTTTCTTGGTTCGACCACGACGTCAGACCAGTTCCAGTGCCCAAAGTGCAAGACCTGGAGTAAGGACCACCATCTCCATTGCCCCTGCACTGGCGGCGCCGGCAGCCAACAGGCCAATGCTGGACAACCCACACTTGACGAGCGTACCCGAGGCGCTGAATGGCAGAAGTGTCCAAATGCGACATGCGGAGTTGTGGTTGAGAGGTCGACGGGATGCAAGCACTTCGAATGCGCGTTTTGTAAAGCATCCTTTTGCTACATTTGTGGTGTATTCGCGGATGCGGATTCCGACCACTGGACCAACATTTGTCCTCGTTTTGGCCAGCCGGGCGACAAGGATGCTAGCTACGATCAGGACTATCCTTCTGAATCGGACGAGGGGGACGATGGGAATGAGAATGATGATGAGGAGGAGGGAGAGGAGGAGGAGGATGAAGAGGAGGACATCCCGCGTGTCGACTCTGAATCTGTAATCTACTTGCCCGGGATGACGCTCTTTGGCACGTTTTTCACCACACCCGGCCCGAACGCGAGTCCACAGGAACTGCTCCAACACGATTTGAATGTTGCTACCACTTTTTTCAAGGACCTGAAAAAATACTTTATTTGGTACTTCACTGTCCCTTATAACCGTGTCTCACAAGCAGCTCGTCTTGCCAAAAAAGTCCTCAAATTGATGCACGCAATGGATCTCAACATGACGACTGCCCTTGACGACATGGCAGGCGATGAACCGACTACTGACCGCGGTCGAGTTGGACAAGTCGTGGACCTGACCAATTTTCGAATTCGCCACGACACGCTCAGGCATGGCTTTATGGACAACTTCAACATTGTTGCCTCGCTGGTTGGGCAGAACTCCTACTTCGCCTCGTGCAGAGCAACCCGAGTGTACCGGGAGACGATTGGGCGTTACATGATACTACACGCGCCACGATTCTTGTCCAACCTCGCAGCTCGGGATGATCGCAAGGACCTATTTCAGAGGCTGAAGTACGACCGTGGTCGTAGTTTTGACCGCCAAAGGCATAAAGGGAATGACAGGACCTCAGAAGACGAGTTGCTTTTGCATACAAGGAGGGTGGACTTTGAGGACACGTATGTATACGCATGAAACTGCGGACGCATGCTGCTGAAGCAGACAAACTTGTATAATGGAAGGTCGAAAATTTTGTGTTGTTCTTCGAGGAGGACTGCAATTCTTAAGTATTAATATCAATGCAGCACAGTCTTCAAAACATATGGCAACCAATATTTACTGATCCGATCATTAAAGACACTACCCTGTCTCAGCTGCTGACGTGGAAATATCATTGAGCATAGATCTCGGAAAATCTAGGCTTACCATCGAGAGTCCAAGCCACAAATGTTCCTCCGCATCCCATAACACTTCGCGCACACCTTCCTACGACTACATGGGACATGGACAGGTTCGCTTACGGTGGGTCTTGAGATGCTGTTTGCCTTTCACCCAAGAGCCTTTGCTAACACCCTCACAGATCTGAACCCTGCTACGCGTGTGGGCAGATTCACTCATTTGCGCGGTAAAGTCTTGGCCGAAGCGATAGCCAGTCTCCCAGTTTGGGAGCAGCTCCACGAGTTGAAGTTCCTCTTCAATGATTTTGACGTCCTGGTCCGATACTTGATCGACATCGAGCATTTCACTGTTCCTTCCAGACGCGTTGCAGAAAAGGCCAATTGGGAAAATCAGCCACTTGTCGTTACAGTGGTTGCCCATGGCTTCTGGACCCCCCATCAAACTACGGTGCAGTCATCGTACATGTTCACCTCAGCAGCGATAGGCGATACAATGAACACCTTGTGCGAAGACCCGCCTTAGACGCCAAAAACTAATGTACCAGCCGGGCACGCAATCTTCCGGACACATGCCCACTTCGAAGAGATGCATATGCTCATCGATCACGAGGTCATCCTAGATGTCCCCGCACGAACGGGGAACATTCGCAGTCTACCAGAGATGTGTTCGAAGTCGTCACTCGAGCTCGTCTACGACACTAAGGTTCGTGCTGATCTTGTTTCACTGTGGTGAGGCCGTCTCCGACTTTTGGATGCTTCGTTACTCCCCTGGGACTACATCCAGAAGATGCCAGACGTTAACCCAAACACAATGAACGCCAATCATCCGATTCACGAAGGTCATCCACCGTTTTGGGTTGAGGATTTCGCAGTAACTTCAAAGCATTCTCGTTCTGGACAACGGATCTGTTTGGCAACCTTTTGCCTGGAACACAATCGCTGGGAGTCCCGACGCGTGCTGACTTCGACGACGGCACAGCTCGCATGCAGCTTCTTTGAACCGGAACAGTTCATCGCGCTGATATTTTGAGACCGATCACCACGGCAAAATCGCAAACAAACACCAATGGTTGGAAGCTAGCCACAGTTGCCCGACACACAAACTCTGGAGTTGCGAGTGCATCTTTTGTGTGCATTGGGAGATGCATAGAGATAACTGCATACGCAAAATGTGTCAATCCGAACCGATCCGCGACGACCCCGAGCACGAGTTCAGGTGCCCCCCCGGAAAGTATGCACCCTGTTCCGAACACGACAACAGCAACGAAAACCAGAGATTTTCCAACCGACTTGATGCCAATCAGGGACAAGTGGCGAGGTGTCCGCATGCGGGTTGCAGTTTTGAGCTCCAGCCTGTTCAAGGTATCCGCGAAAACCTGAAACCTGCGCGCGTGAACCGCTTCCTCAAACACTTCAACGACGATCATGGTGGTCACTTCGCGCTCGTGGCAATTTAACGACATCTCAACTTCAATCAGAATGACAAGTTCCAGCCGCTGTCTGCGGTTTGGTTAGAAAATATTGATCAGTTTCAAATCTCTATGAGCGTTACCTGTTATGCTCTTGATGATCAATGCACGTTCTCTTCTGACAGCCAACGAAAGGAAGAGTATATATATGTGTGGGTGAAAGCGAGTGCTCGGTAAGGTGTGGATGAGGAACACATGGATTCCACCCGGCATTTTGCATCAATGTTTGGTACGTAGAGCTGCTCACCGTCGAGTTGCAGTGCGTGCTTGATGTATGTATGGTATAGGTTGATCGAGACGTGCTGCCTCGGGCAAGGCTGTGCCGGCAAGTCGTGCTTCTTGGTCGCCTGGCTTAGTGCATTGCGGTCAATACGCCTGACCAACAAAAACTCGGAGAACATGCGCATCCGTTCAAACATGGATGTTGATTGGGTTTTCTGGAAGTCCTTCACGCTTAAGGCAACGTAGTTGATGGTCTTGTGGACCGTCGAGAAACGGGAAATTGTTCCTCGCTAACAGAGCTATAAAGATGCTCCCTAGCGATGTCGACTTCGATGGCAGCGTAGTGGCGCAAGAAGAGGGATCTCGGTGTGGCCGAGAAGAACACTTAATGCTCAAACAAAATGGCCGATCCTGACAACATTCTTTCACAAGCAATTGCAAGGATATGATCAGGACAGTAACGACGATGAGTCGGTGACGAGTATATTGAGTCTCGGAGGACTCGGGCTAAGAGCATTTGCAGATTGCTATTTCCTATTT
>Ga0265797_10008834_pt1 | contig 13284 bp, 12 predicted proteins | sample P2T30metagenome_FD_192433 | JGI IMG/M metagenome (GOLD analysis project Ga0265797, IMG submission 192433) | Plant litter microbial communities from East Loma Ridge, Irvine, California - P2 T30 | ecosystem: Environmental > Terrestrial > Plant litter > Unclassified | place: USA: California... | reverse complement strand
TGATCGCCGCGAGTCAGGGCCAATGTCAAGGACTCTGCGTAAGCCGGCAAGTCCAGAGCCGATCGAACCTCTGTCTCGTACCCCAAACAACCGCACTCCCGAACCATTTTCAGACGAGACTTCATCAGAGCACAAGTCGACTATTGACTTCGACTACGAGGCCGCGGTCAACGCGCTCACACTGCAATTCCTTCATGAGCATGAAGCTACCCGGGTTGCTGCTCTTGCATGGCTGATTATGCTGCATCGCAAATCACCGAGACGCATCCTGGCTATCCACGCAGGCACATTCCCAGCTTTGCTGAAGACGCTCAGCGACCCGGCAGAGGCAGTGGTCACTCGTGATCTCCTTTTGCTCAGCCAAATAAGCAAGAATAGCGATGAGAGTTACTTCACATCGTTCATGCAGAACTTGCTGTCGCTGTTCTGCACTGATCGTTCTCTCCTCCAGTCAAGGGGAAATCTGATTATCAGACAGCTCAGTACTTCTCTATCCGCCGAAAGAATCTATCGCACACTAAGCGATATCCTAATCACTACATACGACACCGAAGAGGACATCGAGTTCGCTACACTTATGGTGCAGAACTTGAACAACAATCTCATCACTGCGCCTGAGCTGGCTGATTTGCGTAAGCGCCTGCGCCAGCTCGACTCATCCAAAGAGAGCCAAACGTTCTTCACCGTCCTCTTCAAAGCTTGGTGTGGCAATGCTGTGGCTACGTTCTCACTCTGCTTGCTTGCACAGGCATACGAACAGGCATACAACTTGCTGCAAGCCTTTGCCGACATGGAAATGACTGTCAACACGCTTATTCAGATTGACAAGCTTGTCCAGCTCCTTGAATCACCCGTCTTCACCTACCTCCGCATGCAACTTCTCGAGCCAGAGCGCTACCCTCACCTATACAAGTGCATGTATGGCTTGCTCATGCTCCTTCCACAGTCAAGCGCTTTCGCAGCTTTGAAGAACCGCCTCAACTCTGTCAGCGCCATTGGGTACTTGCACATCGCACCAAGGACGGGCGGCGTGCCGCCCACTACACCTTCCAGCGTCAGCACCTTCGAACGCCAGAATCGCCTCAAGAGCCGCGAAGATGGTGGCATCAAATGGGCTGAGCTGCTCGAGAAGTTCAGATCCACCCAAGACCGTGTTCGCCGTGCGCAGCTGAGGCAGCTGAACCCTCACATCGAAGAGGCGCAAGCTGAGACTGAAAACCCGGGAAAAAGGAGCGACTCTCGCACCGGAACTGGCCGAAGACCTCCGAACCTGGCCGCGGGCGCTGCTGGCATGAGGCCAAACAGTGTGACGGGCTTTGGCAGACCTGGCCAGGGTGCAGGGATTCAAAGTCCAAACCTCCCAGTTAGTGCCGGGGCTGCTAAGAACAAGGTCGGCGGCTTGGGTCATCTTGGAAGACTTGCTGGTGGCGTCGCTGGCAAGGGCAAGGCGAAGAAGTGATCGTTGCGCTGACTATGCCATCCTTACTTACATTTGGTTGCATTCATTCATGCATGGCAAGCGTGGCGCTCACGGACTAGTATTTTTCGGGCTACAGAATACAAAAGCTCCACCCTAACCATCTCTTAATCCTACTCACAACCTCGACTTCACCTCCCCAACCCCAAACCCCGTCCCCGTAGACTCCGTAATCCCCCCATCCACCACCAAAGTCTGACTAGTCACATACCGACTCGCCCCCGACGCCAACCAAACAACCGCATTCGCCACATCCTCCCCCGTCCCCATCCACTCCATCGGCACATTATGCCCCATGATCCGCCCCGCAACCTCCCGATCCTCAGCTTTCTCACTGTTCGCCAGATTCTCCACCAGCGGCGTGTACATCAGCCCCGGCACCACCGCGTTACACCGGATATGCTTGGCAGCGTACATCGCGCCCGTCGCGCGCGTGAATTGCAGCACGGCGGCTTTGGCGGACGCGTATGCGATTTGCGGTTTGCCGATGTAGCGCAGCGCGGTGATGGAGGCGTTGTTGATGATGCTGCCGCCTGTGGGCTGGGCTTCCATGATGGGGAGGACGGCGTGGCAGAGGCGGTAGACGGAGTGGAGGTTGAGGTCTATCTGCGACGTCCAGGTTTCTTCGGACATTGTGGAAGGAGAGCCGGGGGCGGTCATGCCGACGTTGTTGATTAGGATGTCGATCCGGTTGTGTTTTGCCATGGCGGCGGCGACGAAGGCTTGGACGGAGGAGGGGGAGGTCACGTCCGCGGCCATGACGGTCATGTCGAGAGAAGGGAATTCGGATAGGAGGCGGGAGCGAGTGCGTTCGGCGGCGGAGAGGGAGAGGTCGCAGCCGAATATTTTCACACCGTTGTGCGCAAGCAGGCGGGCGGTGGCGGCGCCGTTGCCCCAGGTTGTGCTGGTGGGAGAACCGACTTGGCCTATGCCGGTGATGAGTGCGACGCGGTTGGGGAGGTCTGGGTAGGTTGGGAAGATGGGTGGGTGGGGAGGAGAGGTTTGGTTGGGTGGCATTGTTGGAGGTGTTGTCTGGTTATGGTTGGGTGGTTGATGGGTTAATCGTTAATGTCAGTTCGATTTGTGGTGGTTGCACAGTTGGGGTATGAGTTGCAGGTGGAATACTGATGTTCAATAAACGAAGTAGAGACGTATTGAGACAACGAGAAAGATGAGCTTCAAGTGGTTTAATAGTAGATTGCGAGAAGCCTGCCGTTGCGAAGTTCCGGTCTTGTCACAGCTTGTAGTCCAATGATTAAGGTATTCGATATACTGGTGAATCCGTCGTTGGTAATACAGGAAGAGCTGTTAACCTGCTTTCCAATGACATTTACATCGATGCTACCATCGTTTCCTGGACCATAGCAGCGATGTCGGAACCTAGTTTGTCCGTACTCGTGAACCCAGATCTCCGCACGTTGTTCCCTCGGCTTTCGTCGATCAACGATCGAAGGCAACCCAAAGTACGGATACATCATTATTCATCGATTGTGCTTGAATGTATACTTATTGAAATTGATCCCACAAGAGCCAATTCGTTGATTCTTTGCATCATCTGGTCGCCGTCCGATCAATCGACATCAACATCCGCATCAGTCAGTGACGTCAAGCGTTCAGCACAGTCGATGCGAAAGCACACCATACTGCCACGTCTTGTCGCGTTCAAGAATCACATCAACTACTCAAGAAACCGACCCATACACACCATGATAACAGCCAAGTTCCCTCTGGATGCTCCTAGTCTGGACGAGCTCGCCCAAAAGCTCAAACCAACCCTCGAAAAGAACTACACCCACTCTTCTGTCAGTGTCGAGACATGTCCAGACCTTCGGAAACCACCTTTCCATCTGGCCACAGAAGGTCTCACAGGCGAGGAGCGTATCGCAGATGTCGGCGGCCAGCCAAATCTGTTCCCTTCGCCACGACTAGAATGCAAATACTCCCTGCCAGCACTCGCACAAGCCATGGAGATGGATCCCAAGCGAGGTAGTCTCATAGGTGCTGGAGCCGGACCCTTCCATGTGTTAGGGACTAATTCAGAACTGGCTCCCAACCTGAGCTGGGAGAACGGATTCGATAACATCAACAACCAGACACACTTCGCTAAGATCAACAAGCCAGACGGTACAGTCAGCGTGCAAAAATGCCCTAGTACAGATTGTGCCTTGATGATCAACCTCTTTGGCTCTACCGGCCTACCAGGACCCGTCCTCAAGATCACAGCACGTGGCCGTACAGGCTCCTATAAGAGCTTCTCAGAATGCATCCGCCATGCTCTGAACGCGGCATACGGCGACGAAAGACCTGTCAGCCTCGGCGGCGCTTTCGTCATCAAATCCGGTCGCTCGCATTACCACGTCATGCCCGATTTTCCTTCGAAGCCCTTTGAGAGTGCGAAGCAGTTGAATGAATGGCTGACGTATCACGACTTTGACGCGCCGATTGTGTGTTTGTCTGTGTTGCACTCGGCGGATCCTGGGAAAGCGATGGGTTTGCGGATGGAGCATACGCATTGTTTCAGTGCTGAGGGTGAGAACAAAGGCGGACATTACCATTACGATGAGGGCGGCGATGTTGAGTATGAGGCGTATTTCAATACGGCTAAGGTGATTTATCGGATTGATAGGCCTGAGGTGACGCTTGAGCGGGATTTGCATGATTGATGTTGGTAGTCGGGTACTCGTTACGATCCTCAACGTTAAATAGTAATAAGAGTCTTATTCGATAATGGTCTAGACGATAAACTGGTGGTTATCACGGCCTTGGGCAAAGGCACCGACCCGCATTCTACATGCAAAGAACCCCGCTGAAGGATCAAACTATAAATATCCGATCTCGCTATTTGCTAAGTCAGCATCGTCTGGACATCTATACTTTCATGCTGCCAGGTCTTGAGGAACTCTGGCTTTCTTTTGCAACAGACCAGAACTTGGTTGAGATGAACTACATGTTTGCAAGATACGGCGAACCTGTGACGAACTGACATCTTTAAATCCATGTCTCGGCCTTCCAGTAAAGCCGGACTACCGACGGTTCCAGAGGTGTGATGTAAGCACCCAGGTCAAAGCTCTAGCTCCAACCTTTCCTTATAGCTATATCACCAAGTACCTTGGCCGCCTCGTCTTTCAACTTCAATCCACCCATCATCAACAACAATGTCCACAAAAGCATTCGCCGTCATCGCCGGCGTAGGTTCCGGCACCGGCTCCTCCATCGCTCGGCGCTTCGCCAAAGAATATCCCATCGCCCTCCTAGCCCGCAACCCAGAAAGCTACGAAGGTCTAGTCCAAGAGATCAACAGTAGTGGTGGCAAAGCCATCGGAGTCTCAGCAGATACTTCCGATGAGCAGAGTCTCAAATCGGCTTTCCAGACCATCGCACAGAAGTACGACAACGCGCCGTGTGCGGCTGCTATATACAATGCTTCTGGCGGATTCGTGAGAAAGCCGTTCCTCGAGACGAAAATTGAGGACCTTGAGAAGGGATGGGGAGTCACTGTGTACGCATCTAACGCTAATCTCAGCATAAAACCAGCAGAGATCTCAAACTGACTATTCGCCACAGCAAAGGAGCACTCTTCTTCTCCCAAGCCACCCTCCCGCTTCTGCTAAAGCATGCCGAAGACCAGTCTGCCGAGTACCCACCAACCCTCATCTTCACCGGCGCCACCGCCTCCATCAAAGCCAACGCGCAAATGTCCACATTCGCCGCTCCGAAATGGGCGCTCCGCGCCATGAGCATGTCTCTCGCGAAGGAATTCGGACCTCAAGGCGTTCACGTCGCGCACGCGGTCATCGATGGCGTTATCGACATTCCGAAATCGCAGGAGATGCTCAAGGATCTTGACGCGAATGCACGCCTTGGACCCGAAGACATTGCGAAGACGTATTGGGATTTGCACACGCAGAGCCGGAGGGGGTTTACGAGTGAGGTTGATATTCGGCCGATGCTTGAGAAGTGGTGAAGGCCGAGTTTTAATCATGGAGATGAGGATTTTTGGTCTTGGGTTTAGATTTCTGTGGGGTTCTATATTGTGTACCTATGTATTACTTCGAGGGTGGCGACAGACTCAGGAAGGTCTTGAGCAAGCCAGCTGGCTGCTCGTAGAAGTCAAACATCACGATTCCGAGCCTCTTGCCCTGGATCTCCTCCCTCTCCAGGTATGCCTTGAGTCTATCGTTTACTCCTCCACCAGGCGTGAGCTTTGTTCCATTACCCAACGCCTGAATTCGTGGCGTGCTAGGTGGCTTATCCCCAGTCTTGGTACTGCTAGCGAAACTCCAGAACAGCTCGTCAGGCGCAGAGTTGGAAGCCGCGTACTCGAAGAAGGCAGTCGTGGCGTTGTACTTGGCGAGGATGTTTTTTTCGGCGGGAGCGCCGGAGGGGGTTTGTGGGGAGTAGTAGTCTTGGATGTGAGCGATGGAATTTGGCGCGGAAGAGTAGTTGAGGGTGATGTTGCGGCCGTTGACGGTCCAATCGTTAGGGCTGAAGTGGAGGCCAGGAAGGTCAGCTGTTTTCGAGACCGGGAGGAGGTTGAGGTCGAAGCGGCGGAGGAGTGTGATCTTGCCGCGGGCAGAGCCTAAGGTGGAGAGACTGTTGGTCTGGGAAATGTAGTGTTTGGCCGCAGGAGAGGTCAGAGCGTTGTATAAAAGATTCTGTACACTAAGATCGTTGGATGACTTTGGAATGCTATTGCCCTCAAATTGGAAGGAGAGGAAAAGAGCCTCGCTTGGGTGAGAGTTGAGCCAGTCGTAGAAGGAGAAAAGTAGGTCATCCAACGTAGCGGTTTGGGACTGAAGGCCAATGCCGTGCCAGAAGACCAGAGTCGTGTTTGTCACATCGTGAGCGTAGCGGAGATCAAAGGCACGAATACCATCGTTAAGCATGCTGACGAGAGACTTGTCCTGGCAGCGGAAGTTGTTCGGATCGACTTCCGTAATGCCATTGAGAGCCGTGATAGGGTCAAGAGACTCTTGAGTAGCTTTGGAGTAGTTCCAGGTTGCTGCATCGTGAGTCCCCGGGATGTTCATATGGACGAGCAGGGTGTCGTCGGGGTAGGCTTTCATCCAGGTGGATGTGGCGGTCTGGGCAGTTTCATTGTTGATGCCGAAGATAGGGCTGGCATCATCAAGGACTTTCTGCAGAGCAAACTGGGCCAATTGCGATGTTGAGTTGCTTTTGGAAGCGTGAGTAATGGAACCGGGTGCCGACCTTCCCTCGCCCAGGACGGCGAACAAGTATAGGACGGTGGCTGAGACCGCGAGCATACTGAATGATAGGATAGAGCGTCTGGTGCTGAGAAAAGCAGGAGGATGTGATAGCATCTCAGGTCATTTCGAGATCAATAAATAGTGTGAGTGGAGATGAGAGGACGTCACCGGATGATATGGGATATTGAAGGTTCAATGTCCTCCGTTGTCGACTTGGGCGTGGGAGTGGTTGCAACGCCGATTGGCTTCAGGACGGCCTCTTACAACATCGACTCCACTTGCTGCCATATTGATACGACGTTCCATTCTGGCACGTCACGTAAACCCAACAGATTACATCTTCCTCTCACAATAATTCAAGTGAGTGATTCGGCTACACATACACGTGAATTGGAAGTGAAAGGGCAATGGCAATGCTGTCATCACTAGGGTTGTGCTAGGGTATGCAAAGCGGGCAGGCTCTCGCAAGAAGAAACCAAGACTTCCCCTAAAGCCAAAGTCAACGGCTTCCAACCTTCAGCCGAGGGCGAGACACCAACCACCACTCACCACTCCCGCTATGCCAGCAGGAGGTGAGAATACTCGAATCTGCTCCGCGCCGCTGCGGTAGAGGACCTACAGGACTACAGCACCCTCGGCACCGGAGCATGAACCACTGCACCACGCGTCGCAACCCTCGTCCAACTCTCTCACGGCGCATCTGTACACTATAGCCATGGCGCCCGCCAACCATACCACCCACGCTCATTCACACCACGAAATGTCCGAAACGTCTGCTTTCCCTACCTTCCTTGAAACCGACCCTTTTCCTTCTACCACCGCCGATGGCCGCCCGGCTTCCTCGAGTACCACCACCACCAATGCACCCTCGATGCGCGAATCCTCGGAACAGCAAAGAGCCGATGTGCAGACGCAAAAGCCCCAGCGTAGCAGCATACCTTCTATGACAGGCCCAGTCGGCGAAGTCGGACTCCCACCAAGTCGCCCGAGCAGTAGTGTCGTCTCGAAAGCACCGCAGCGAGCCAGTGTCCGTTCATCGCTACAACCACCTCCATCGCGCAGAGGTCTGGCTGCAGCTCTCGCAAGCCCTACCAGCCCCACAAGTCCTACTGGAAGCAGAAGAGGAGATGCGGACCGTCCAATATCGGGAGTCAACAAAACACACGTCCCTACTCTCACGGCTTCCGGTTTCGCAAACCCAATAAGCAGCACTACTCTACAAGCCCAACGAGGGCAACGGGTGAAGAGGGAAAATCTGTCGCACCGCTACAGCAATGCCTCGGTCCATACTCTTCGCGATGGCGGAGTCTCGCCATCCTACGACAATGATGCGCCACCTCTTCCGGTGAGCAGGGGTACAGATGGTACTCCAGACTACCACCAGGCGGTAAGCGTTGCCAGTGCCACCAGTACAGCGCCGCTCAACACTAAACAGAGCCAGCCTGCCAGCTTGCGTATTCAACCGAATCTGTCGTTGCCCGTACCGGGTACCCAGAACAGCACGCCACGCTCTCCTGCGAAATCAGTGAGAGACTCGCTCCGACTCCGACCCTCAGAGCATCATCAATCTCTACACTCCGAGCCTACATCTCCAGCCAATGCGGCCACTAAACCGCCAATTTCAGCGATGCAGACACCAAGAGGTAAAGGCAAGAACTATCAGTACTATGCTGGCAACATGCACTTCTTCTTGGGTGGACGACTCATGAACGCCAGGCTCAAGCCTCAGCCTGTAATTACCGGACTGCTCGTCATTCTTCCCGCCGCTCTTTTCTTCGCCTTTTCTGCAAAGTTTTTGTGGCATAATGTCAGCCCGGCTTTACCAATAATTTTTGCTTATCTTTTCTACCTCACAATGAGCTCATTCTTCCGAGCCGCCTTGTCTGATCCAGGCATCTTACCACGCAACCTGCACCCACACCCACCGAACCCAGCAGAGGAACTCGATCCGTATGTGGCCGGGCCGCCAACTACCAGTTGGGTCATGGTGAAGAATGCTTTACCAGCTGCCAGCGATCCTGAGGGCCTCCAGCATACAGGAGCCTTGGAGGTGCCCAGGAAGTTCTGCGATTCTTGTAAAATATGGCGCCCACTTCGAACTCACCATTGCAGGGACTGCGACGGTTGTGTGGAGACACACGACCACCACTGCGGCTGGCTCAACAATTGTGTTGGGCGCCGCAACTATCTATACTTTTTCTCCTTCATTGTCGAAGCTTGTTTGATGTGCATACTTCTCATCATATTCTCGTTGCTTCATCTTGCGCGCCGCGCTGGACAGCTGAGAGGAGATGACGCATGGGATTTCCGACCTTCCGCTATTGGGACTGCAATTAACCCAGTAAGCGGCCAACTCGACTCCACAGACGTCAGCGCAGACGCCAGAACAGACGCACGTGTTGCGCTGGCTATGATCGTCTACGGTGCTCTGGCCATACTCTTCCCGATCTGTCTAGTCGGCTACCATGTATTCCTCATGGCTCGCGGCGAAACAACGAGAGAATACGTCAACAGCAACAAATTTGCGAAGAAGGACCGCTATCGCCCCTTTGCTCTCAACTCTTGGCTCAAGAACTGGTACCTCACGCTCGTACGCCCGCGCAGACCAACTTACATGAAGTTCAAAGCACCATATGAGGAAGGCGACTTGAGATTGGGTTACACCAGGACCAAGGAAGAGAGAAGGGCCGAGCACAAGGGCAAATACAGCGTCAAGGAGGAGCGAAACGGAGCAAACAATGTTGAGATGAAGCAGCTGCCCGCTCGATGATGGGGGCAATAATATGCACATACATGTACAGCTAGAAGTCCCCAGGGTTTTGTAATTAGCAACGATAATCCTAATGTCTGCAAATGGCTCTTTCTCTTCGATATAATTAACGCATTGAAGAAGTCATGATTCTCAATCGCGATGGCTATCGACCCGGTCTATCGTCTATGTCTACATGTAGTCTTGTTGACAGGCACGCTGCGCTATGCTGGTCTAGATCAATACAAACGCTTTCATCGTCCCTCAAAACGGCAACTCCATATCCTCCACACTCTCCTCTTCCTTCTTCGACCCCGCCGCGACCTGCTCACTCATCACCTCCCGAATAAAAGCCACCAGCGCAGCAACATACTGCTTCTGACTACTAGGCAAAAAGTGCCCGCCAGGATGGTACACTACCCTCTGCACGCCCCCGTCCTTCCCCCTACCATTCTCACACGCTTCCACCAACCGCAACGATCTGTCTTCAGACACCACCGTGTCCAACGAACCCAGAAAATGCATCATCGGCGTCTGAATCTTCGGCTCGTAAAACGCTTGATACAGAGCGTTAGTGCTCGCGCCGAAACCGGAGTATGAAACTGCGAATTTGAGCGGCGCTTGCACGCTTTCTTCGATATAACCCGAGTCTTTGGTGAAAGAATCAGGGAATCGAATCCCGCCTTTCGATTGTGCGGTCTCGAACGCCGCGCGACGACCCTCTTCAAGCAAAGCCGCGACCATTCCTGCTGCGGCGCCACCTTGTGAGAATCCGATCACGCCGTCGAAGGGACCATCGCGAGCCATCGTCTCCGCAACCGTAGCAAGACCCATCTCAATCCCCTCATACGTAAACGGCTCGCCCTCGCCCTTGCGCCGCCACCAGCCGTACGCCTCAGGCTGCTCGTCGGCACTCGCGTCCGCACCCTCGACGTTCACGCCGGGGATGTCGGCGTAGGAGAGCTTGATGGGCGCTGTCGGGTAGTGCAGGGAGATTCCGCCGGGGTGTGTGGCGAGGTGGCCTGGGGCTGGGGCGGCGGGGAAGGCTTTGGCGAGGGATTTCTCGAGGGCTTTGGTTTTGGCGTGGAAGAGCGGGCCGGATTGGGTGTAGCCGTGGAGCATTAGGATGCGGAGTTTGCGGGCGGGTTCATTGTTGTTGTTGGTGGTGCCAGTGGTTGTGGCCATTTTTCTGGGTGGGTTTGTGGTTTGAGTGAATTTTTGGGCGAGTCTGGGCCGGAGTAGAAAGGAGGTGGTGAGCATATAGCGAGGGTGAGGCTGGCCCTGGCGGTGTTGGACTTGTCTAGTATATGTCCTTTTTTTGTATGTGAATATTATACAAGATTACATGGCGATAAGGATGAACTGGAGCATTGCAATAGGGCGTCGTTCGCTGATATCTCGGGTGAGGCTTGCGAAAGTCATCGTCATCGTCCTCGGGTTCCAGACTCTCAACTCCTTACATTCATTCGCACATATTGGACATGAGATAAACATACAAGTACTGTTATAGTAAACCATCACGCAAAACAGCGAATAGCCATCAAGACCAAGATACGTCACTCGCAGACTCACGTCCACGAGCCTTCAAAATGCACCGCCAATGCTCCACCCTAATCTCAAACTTCCGTATATCTCTCATCAAACAACATACTTTCCATCATCAATTCCATCGTTCAATAACATCCACATCACCTCTCCACACTACGAAGAAAAAGCGTCGTCCCATCGATGAATCTTCCTGGGCCAACGCCCAACACAAGCCATCCCTAGGAAACGCCTCTTTTGGCCACCTCATCTCCGAACTCTCATCCACGAAAGAAGGAATGGAGCACCTCCGCGTTGAAGGCCAAACGATGAGTGAGGACCATCGTGCTGAGGCTAGAGGAGTCGTGAAGTGGTTGATTGCGGTGGGTGCGGTGGTGGTTGGGATTCCGGTTGGGTTGGGGGTGAAGCGGATGGTCTGGGAAGAGGAGGGAGAAGCAAGGCAGTGGAAGGCTTGATGGTGGGTGCAGCGGCGATCATTATGGTCTTGGAAATTGAGTGAAGTTGCTCATGTCTGTTTGTTCGATTGGCTAAGACACTCTGATGAGAAAAGAGACGACTGGCCATGGTGTTCATTCAGCTCATGCGAAAGAATCTCAAGCAGACTTCACCTTGACACCCCTCCGCTTCCTGCCTATACTCGTATTGTAAATAGTAACACCATCTTGCCAGTTTTTTCTAGCCGCCTCCGGATCTTTCTCTTCTTCAATCGACCACGCGCTATCCGTGGTTACCACGTTGTCTTGCTCCACGTACTCGTCCGGATTGTCCAACGCTCCCGCTGCCGCTCCCTCGCCAGCCGCATTCAGCGACCACTTTATGATAGCCTTCGTAGCATCCCCCTCGCAGAACCCAGGCATCTTGTTAGGATCACCCTTGTGCTCAAACGCAAGTCCAATACACGCCGACGTCTCGGTCACGTCCTTGATGTCCATAGCGAGCGTCACCCAGCCCACAATGCTCGCCACCTTGCCGGCGAAGACCGAAGTTTTCGCTAGGATCTTTGGGCCCCATCTCTTGCAGAACTTGAACAGCCCGCTGCGAGCAACGGCTTTCCAGGCCCTGGACTCTGTGAATCCTTTGACGAACCTGCCGAAGCACCGGCCGATCTTGGCCCACGTGCTGGTGCCGCCTACTTTGCCTGTCATCCAGCCCCAGAGTTTCTTGAACCATGATAGGACATTGTCCCATATCCATGAGAAAGGCCTGAAGAGATCGGAGTATAGCTTTGTAGTGAACTGTCAGCGACGCATTTTGGATTGTGTTTGCAATGCATAGTGTGATATTACCTGGGCCACAGAATCCCAAGCTCGCAAAGCACCAGACTTGATGTTCTTCGCCCTCCCTTTGAACGTCTTCCACATCTTCTTCACCTGCTTGCCGCCCTGTTCCGCAGCGTTATCAAGTGCCCCATCCGCAGCACCATCAAGCTCTGTTCCAATGCGCTCCACCTTTTTCGCAGTGGACGCCTTTCCAGCATTGTCGGCTTTATCGAATGCACCAGTCGTAGCTTCACCCATCTTTTTCTCAATTAGCTCTTTCTCTAGTTGCTCTGCCTGTTCCTCGGTAAGATCAGTAGGGATGTCATTGAATGTACTGTCTGATGCAAGATCCATATTGTTCCTGTACTCGGTTTGCCTCAAGCCTTCCTGACCCGCCGGCTTTGGGCCATCGGGAACGTCTTGCGCGTGGTATCCTTCGCCATGGTTGGGAGGACCCTCCACAATGTGGTTCTCTCGCCCGTCTACTGCTTGCTCATAGTATTTCGAGAGTTTATCGTTGCAAGCCGCAGCGTCGATACCTCGTTTTAGACAATCTCCTAGTGCGACGTCCCAGTGCTTTGGTTTGCCCTCTTGATGAGGGAACTTCGGGTGATGCTTAGGGTCGGGGTGCGTTTTGGGAAGTTTCCCCTTTGAGTCTCCCGGCTTTGGAACCACGTCGTCGTTCACTTTTGGCGGGCTCAAGGGCTCATTCGGCTTGGGCGGTGTGCCTGGTTCTTGGACAGGAGTGTGGCTATTTGGAGATACTGGATATTCTTGAGGTGGTCTTCTGGATGGGCCTTCCCAGGGATCTTTGAACTCGGGCGGCTTCTGGTCTGAATCGGGTCGAGGCCGCTTTGGACGCAGAGGCTCGATTGGCTTATTGTAGTCATATGGTGGAGGCTTGTTTGCAGGCGGAGGCTGTTTCGGTTTCGGGCGAAGAGGCTCTATCGGCTTATTATAGTCATATGGCGGAGGCTTTTCTACAGGCGGTTTCTTCGGAGGTTCAGGACCTCCGTTTCCGACAGGATTTTTTGGCTTCGTCGG
>Ga0265797_10008833_pt1 | contig 13287 bp, 10 predicted proteins | sample P2T30metagenome_FD_192433 | JGI IMG/M metagenome (GOLD analysis project Ga0265797, IMG submission 192433) | Plant litter microbial communities from East Loma Ridge, Irvine, California - P2 T30 | ecosystem: Environmental > Terrestrial > Plant litter > Unclassified | place: USA: California... | reverse complement strand
TGTTAGATACGTTAGTAAAAGTGTCAAGCTCATTTAGTCGGACATCAAAGGCTTCCCCCAATTGGCCAGCCGGGGTGGTTATGCAATTGCCCGATCAGGACCCAAAGGTATGGTCCTTAACTCCGTGAGTACTCCCGCTACTTCCGGCTATACAATCTTCACCCACAGCATATAGTTTGCTTGACTCTGTCTTTCGCAGCGTGCCGCAAATACCAGCAACTTTCTCAGTTGCAGCCTCGGACGTACTCTCCCCACTAGCACACAATCCACCGAGGCTTAATGGCACCGCACAAAGAGAAGACGGCGAGCGCGAGCACCAACAACACTACTCAAACGATGCCAGCTGAAGAAAAAGCCACTCAGACAGTGGAACCCAAGGAGAGCCCCCAGGCGCACCAGAATGACCGCCTCGCCGAGAGAAGGCATCACGAGCCTATCCCCCGCTCCCGCCGTCGAGGTCTTCTTGGGCGCTTGACCATTATTCCTGAGATTTCAAATCCATATGCTTATAGCAATGGAACCAAGTGGCTCATGACAATCATCGTTTCCATGGCTGCATGCACATCGTCCTTTGGCTCCTCCATCTTCTACCGTGAGTAGCCACGTGATTCTGTCACCTTCTACCCGTATTAGACTGACCTAACTCAAGCGGCACTCGCTGAGGTGTCAAAGGCCCTGGATACAACAGCGACGGTAACGAATCTATCACTGGCCTTTTACATGCTTGCCATGGCAATTTCTCCCTTGTGGTGATGAGTTGCACCCACAAATGTGCGCGTACGAATTGCTAAGTGGTTGCCCAGGTCGGCTTTCTCAGAGTCTTTGGGGCGAAGAAACACGTATTTCTTGTCCTTTTTGCTCTTTGTCGTCTTCTCCGTCATCAGTGCCGTCAGTGTCAACATCGCCATGCTCATCGTGATGCGCATTCTCAGCAGAGCTGCCGCAGCTTCGGTACAGGCCGTAGGTGCGGGCACTGTTGCCGACATCTGGGAGCCTAAAGAACGTGGTCGCGCCATGGGAGTCTTCTATCTAGGGCCACTTTGCGGCCCTGGACTAGCCCCGATCATTGGAGGATTGTTAGCACAGCACCTGGGCTGGCGAAGTACCTTGTGGTTTCTAGCCATCTTTGGAGGCAGCTTGCTTCTCCTGATCATCCTCTGTCTTCCTGAGACATTGAACAAGCCCAAGAGTCCCAACGCTTCTGAGAGCCAACCCGTCAACGGCAGCCAAAAAAGCGCACCACCATTATCCGAGGCATTATCAACCCTCCCAAGGTACTCACACTTCTTCGCCATCCACCCATCCTCATTGCCGTTTACTCGGGCTCAATGGCTTTCGGCTGCCTTTTCATCATCAACATAGCCATTCAGTCCAACTTTTCTAAGCCACCTCATAATTTCAACGATACTGAGGTGGGTCTGCTCTACTTGGCGCCTACACTGGGGTATGCAGCATCGTCGCTGCTCGGGGGAAGATGGATCGACTACATCATGGCTCGCGAGGCTCGCAAGGCCAACCGGTATGATGCTGATGGGAAGCTCATCTACCTTCCTGAAGACCGCTTGAAGGAGAACATCTGGCTGGCCGCGACGTTATACCCAGCCGCCCTGATTTGGTATGGGTGGTCTATCGACAAGCAGCTTCATTGGATGGTGTCCTGTGTCGCCAGCTTCTTTTTCGGCATCGGCTCTATGCTCGTGTTTGGCGCTGTTACCACTGTGCTGACTGAGTTTACTCCCAAGCGGTCCTCAAGCGGTGTCGCTGTCAACAACTTCGTGCGCAACATTCTCTCATGTACAAGCGCCGTCGTCACTCAGACTCTCATCGATGCCATCCGTACGAGCTGGGCGTGCATTTTGATTGGTCTTTTTGCGTGGGTGACTGGCAACGCAGCCCTCTTCGCCATCAAGACGTGGGGCCCGCAGTGGAGAATTGCCATAGACAAGAAGTTAAACCATCCAGGGAAGTGATCTTTGTGGCATCGCAATGAGAGCTGATAGGTTCACACAATGTTCTCAGATCTAGCGTTTTTCCACATACAACGCATACCATTACCAACCTAGTTAGACCATTAACTTGGTTAGTTTTGCTTAGCATAACTAACCTACTCTGCGCTATCTTTATCATTACGACCAAAACTATCTACACCTGCGTTAGTTATATGTCCTACTGTGTCTTTCTAACATGTTTAGTTCAATAACAAGATGCTCAAATAGTAGTCATGAGAGATAGGTATTACGTTAATAGAAGTTTAGAAATAGATTATCTTCATAACTTACTATGTAGTGCAAGTAGCTATGTTATCGACTTAGATAGCAATTACGCGTCCTAGGCCTATCTTGAGTGTCAACATACCTACTCGAGTCGATCAGTGCCTCACAGTGCCATGTGTTCTTCTCCGAGAGTTTCATGGGCCGAGCTTCGCTCTGACACGCCGCGTTGTGCGATATTTTTGTGTCGCTTGCTCGCCACTGCCAAACCCGCGCCGCGCCCACGACAACTGTCCCAGATACTTCGGCCCTCCTAACTTGGGAAGCGCACAATTCAACTTTCCAAATTACTTAGCTGCTCTGCACTTCTTGTGAAGCAAAAGTGAAGGGTTCTTAGTACTGAACTATATTGGCTGGCATGTGCGCGCAGCGTCTGTCTTCCATTAGGTCCCAATGTCAACAACCCATGTTGATTGGGCATCAAGTAGTTCGTAAGTTGAGAAGGAGCATCACTCTTACATTCTAGCTATAGAACCATATCTAAAGGTCAATGAGAGACATTGCTAGTAAACCAAAAACCAGCCAACGCCAAAATTTCGAATGGTCTAGTTCAAAAACCCAATTTCCTTCCAAATGTGAATATACTTCCTTACAACCTCATCGCTCACCGGTCCGACAGCAGCAAGCGTTTCCGAATGCTCTAGAGTCTTCTTTACATCGAGCACGAGCCCACCGCATGACATGCGGAGGTAATTGCTATCCAAGAACTCCAGGAGATTTGCCGCAGGATTGTTTCGCTGCGGGGCTGCCCGCACACGCTCAACCCACTCCTCGAAGGGTATCAGATTCGGGATGTGGAGGGCATCTGCTAGCACGGCGTTCATCTCGCGCCAAGACTGGCCGATTGGGTTCTCAATGTGGTAGATTGGGTATGGTGGGCGATCAGAGAGGACCAGGTCCGACAAGGCGCCCGCAATGTCGTTTACTGGGGTCCAGTAGACTGTGCCATCAACATCCGGCAAAGCATTGAGTGTCTGGGACGACTTGATCAGGAACCCGAAATGCTCCATGGGGTTCCAGTACCCGCTTGTCTTTGAGCCTGCGATCTGGCCCAGGCGCACTGCCATTGTGCGGAACTTGTCAGGGTGCTTATGGAGCGTTTCGTCGAGCATTCTCTCGCATCCCCACTTGGCATCACCGTAGCCATTTGGTAGCACCGACTCAATTTCGACTCGCTCCTCGGAAACCAAGATCTTCTGCTCACGGGAATTGCGCTCGTAGTGCCCAACCACGCCAACGGACGAAACAAACTGGAAACTGAACGTGAAATCCGCCGGACGCCGGGAAACCACCGTGGAAGCCAAGTCGATTAGGTTGCGCATGATTTGGAACTGCGGCTCGAAGCCAGCCAAAGGACGCTTCGCACTCATCGGCCAAGCATTGTGAATGATGTGGGTGACCGAACTAATGAGCCCTTCGTATTCGCTGCTTGTAAGCCCGAGCATGGGCTTCGAGCTATCAGCCTGTAGTACTAACAGTTTGGGTCTAATCTTGTCGAAAGAACGGATGCCCTTTGCTCGCATAGCCTTCTGCTGTCAGACATAAGGATCCTCATTCTTCTCCCGATTGAGGCAGATGACGGTAGCGACCCCAGGCAATTGTGCAATATGATCGACAAGGTGACCTCCTAAGCTTCCGGAGGCACCTGTGACCAGAACAACTGTTGCTGCATCGCTAGATTTAGTCTGCAAGGGCTGTTGACTGGGCACCGCGAATCTAGCGGTATACTTTCGTACCAATCCCTCGACAGACTCTCTGCGGTCTTTGAGAACAGCATCTTCTTTCTCGGTCTTCAATTGCCCATTGTTGGCCATGCTCATCTCCACTGGTATGGGAGTGGGGATTGGTGGTGCATCATCCACCAACGATGGCGCGCTGGTCCCCCGAGCATCTCCCACGAGCAACTGCTTGAGGTCGCTCACGGTTGGGCACTCGAGAAACAGAGACTCGTGCTGAATGTCGATCTTAAGCTCGTCGCGTAGTCGGCTCACAATGACAAGTGACAGGAGAGAGTCCACACCCGCGTCAGCAAAGTCAGTGTCATCGGTAAGATCTCCCATCGCAACTCCACTTTCTTCCGAGACTATCTGTAAAGCACGTGCAAAGTCTACTTTCGGCGTAGGTGGTCCGTCAATGCTAACGGGCGTAGTGGCTCCAGTCGCACTCGACCTCAGCGGTGATGAAGTGCCGCTGGAATCCGAAGTGGTCGAGTCTCCGTCTCGCAAGACGCTCTTCAGATCGCCTACCGTCGGACATCCAAAGAACATGGCATTGAAATCAAGGTCAACGTCCAGCTCCTCCTTGAATCGAGCAGAGACAGTCAATCCTAACAGAGAATCAATTCCCACATCGGCGAAAACGGTGCTGTCGATCAGTTCTGTCACTGCAATTCCGCTCTCTTCTGCGATGATTGACAGGGCCTGTGCAACCTTCGATGCGTGCGATTCTACCTTCGTAGCAGCCGGGATGTGTGATGCAGGTGTCGAGGGAGTATTGATCGCAAGAGATGGCTTCTTCTGCCCATGTTGCTGTTTCTGCGATCCTTTTCCGCTTTCTATTGACAGAATAACCTTCAGGACGCGGCGAGGTACCCCTTGGATCGCAATTTATCCAAAGAATGCAACCACTCTGTCACCGTCGAAAATAACCACGTCGCCGTGCCATAGCTTATCTGAGCCTTCGACCATTTGCGTGTAGGTTGTGTATTTTTTGTCAAAGTCCAATGGTTCGAATATCTGAAAAGATCCCCATCCATGGTTCATGAAAACTTCGACATCCAGGTCCGTTGCATCGTTGCAGTTCATAGTGAAACCGCAAGACTGCGTCAGGGAATCAATGATGGCTGGGTGCGTGTGGTAGTGACCTTCCCTCTTAACAGTCTCAAAGCTGAGGTGGCTCATGGCCTCTAGCGTACTGCTGTTCAAGATAATTTCATTAATGGCCCGGTAGTCATCATGAAAGCGAGCTAACGGCCGGATCGCGGGATAAACCATCGGCCTGTTGAAACGGGCGGTTATGCCGTCAGCAACCCCATCTCGAAGGGTTTGCATTCTATTCTTTAAATTGACGACATCCGCTTCAAGTTCCTCCTGAAGGCTTCGGTTCTTGAAGCGTAACACGCATCGCGAGTGCGCCTGAAATTTTTGAAGGCTATCGAAAGACATGAAGCTAATAGAAGCTGTGTTCGATAACCAGTCAACATCTGCATGAGCTTGAAGGAGTTGTTGGGTAGCACCAGCACGGAGCATCAAAGCCTTCGAGATGGTCATGTCCGAGACGTCCACAAGGAGGTTCGCTTCCTTGTCCGGACGAAAACGCTTCAGAAGGTAGGTGCCCAGGCTGAGTGCGATATCCGCGTAAACCGATGGAGTACACAGTGGGATGCCGTCGACCTCATGCCCTTGCACCAGTGGGCTAAGATCACCCCGAGCGATGTCCGCCTCGACAACTATGTGTGTTCGTCCAGAGTCTCCCGATTCTTCCACGACCCTATGGATAGTGGTGCTCTCAAGTGTCGGTCCGTTAGTCACTAGTGGAGGATCCCCTTTGCGCAAGGACCAGTCGTTGACACATTGTATCCAGTATTCCTTCAAATCCCAGCTGTAAGCTGGCAGGGGAAGAAACTGATGGGAAGCCGTGAAGTCGTGGTGATAGCTGGAACAGTATATTTCGGCACCTGAGGTGTAGAGTTTTTTCAAAGTCGCCGCCAGGATGTGAAATGCAGGCCTTCCTCGCTGTGATGATGATAGAGAAGTGATTTGTGACCCCAGGACTCCTTTGATCATACTAGAGATAGCTGGATGGGGTCCAACTTCTAGCATAACGGACTGGTCAGTAATGATGCCCTGGCTTCGTGCCGCCAGTAGTGCCTTGATCATATTGACGGGCTCGTGAGAATGGCTGACAAGATATTTGGGGCCAAACTTCTCACTATCATTAAGCACGACAGTACCATCCAAAGGGCATATGACCGGTATCTTGGCCTTGGAGAATACCACATTGCTGGCCAGCTTCTCGTAATCCGCAAGTATTGGATCGAGCTGAGAAGAGTGGAAGGCATAGGGTACGTGCAGTAAGGTGGACTTGACCCCAGAATCCGTGAGCTCAGCTCTGAGAAGAGAGATGTTTTCGTTCGGCCCGGCCAATACCGTCTCGGTTGGTGAGTTGATGCATGCGATTTCGTACGTCTTGTCCCCCAGCACCGCTGTAATATCATCCACTGATCCCTTGACGACAAGCATCGTGTGGGTGTCTCGCTCGCACTTGTCATTGATCATTCCGGCCCTCTTGCCGACGAGGTACACGGTGTCAACGTCGGACAAGACCCCAGCTACGTTCAGAGCCGCGTATTCACCAAGACTGTGTCCGACAACGGCTGTGGGAAAAACATTCCAAGATGCCCACAATCTGCTGAGTGCAATTTGGAAGCAAATGTTCGCTAGTTGAACAGCAGCAGGTGCAAATATGCCCGGAAGCTCGCCAGTTCACCACAGCTCCTAGATCCTCAAAGTGAAACAGAACGCCCCTAAACGCAAGAGTTCAGTCTGATGTAGCCTATTCACATACAATGCACTTACAACTCATTTTCTAAGAGAGCTTGTTGTAGCTCTATAGAAGGAATCTGCCCCTTGAACTACCTCTCCTAGTCTGCAAATATATCCTATATTATTACCGTCGAGGACGTCACCAAGCCCGAGGATCATAGTTTATAGTAAGTATAGACTCTGAAAAGTGCCGTAATCCTTCTGTACGTTGCCGAAAATTTGACCCTCTATGGAGCGTTGTCGGTGCAAGAATGTTGACAGTGGAGCTGAACCGATGGGTATCCTTGCAAAGTATGGTACGATCCAATCTATGGCGCAATGCGGACGGTCTAATATGGCCGTATTGTGTCTTCTATAATCAATAAGATCACACAGAGCACCGGTTCCCTTTGTTGCTGTTCTCTAATATCCTTATGTTCTGCACTCTGGAGGTATGACTGATATGCCACTACAAATGCTTCGGCAGCCCAAGTTACGTGCTAGCTCTGACGAATGCGGCGCAGCGAAATTGAAATGTGATCGCAGCCAGCCTGATTGTGGGAGATGCCTCTCATTAGGCTTAGTGTGCATCTACGGTGTATCCAAGAAGGCGGGCAAGCCATCACGGAAAAGACTCTCGATTGGTAGTGAAGAGGAAACAGATATTGGTACCATCTCTGAGCCCTGAGCGAGTGGACGTCGATGATAATTTCTTCTAGGAAGCACCCTTGACCGCTTTACTCATAGCCTCCTGCCAATTGTTGACTCGGCGGATGGCGGAGATGGACTACACAGCGACATACTTGGAGCGCTATTCCCTGACTTCACGCCTTCAGAGCTTGGCGATGGCTTCAACTACAATATGGACACAGGAGCCATCTCCACCATCGATCCAGGTATCATCTCCACTTTAGAATCGTCCGCTCCAACCGACTATTCGATCCCCTTAACGCAGATTGGTGTACCTCTATACCAACGCCTCGAGAGCGGGCATCTAGACGGTGTTTGGCAGCTATCAGCGGAGATTAAGCACCATGACTGTTTCCGGGAAGCATACGAAATTTTAGGGAGCTTGGCCTTTCAGGGTTCTCACCATTCACCCCCAATGCCTCAGTCACCAACAGTTTCGGTCTCAGCCATGTTTGGCACGACGCACGACGTACCTTTGGATCATATGCTACGCTGCAACCGGGAATCTGGCGAACGGCTTGGACGACTGCTTACGTGCCTTTGCCCCTCATCCCCGCATCATGCGTTGCTATATGCATCAATCATCTACCGGATGTTAGCTCGGTACCAAAAAGCTGCAGCTGATACCCTTGCTGCGGCGTCATACCACGTGTCCCCTTCACGACCCTCCCCAGCTTCCGGCTCTGGCTCTGGGAGCGTCTTTTCCGCGTGGTCGGGTGTAACATCCAGCACGAGTAATGATGATGGTGCACCGAGTGAGTCGATCGCGACGTCGCATACCAGACCCACTGTCGTATCAGCCAGAGTGGCTATTGGAACTTTCAATGTCGACGATATCCGTGTGCAGACTGCATTAAAGATCCAGCTCCTCTCGGGGGAGATGGGAAGAGCAAAGGATCTGATTGATCAGTTCGCTTCATACAAGTCCAGCGGTAGCGACGAATATACCTTTGGCAGTGGACATGGCTTGTTTGATAGCGACGAATATAATTTTGGTACTGGGAATGGCTTGATTGAAATGCTCACTTCATGGCTGAGGAGTGAGCATTCGAGGCTCACCAATGCACTACGGTCAAAGTTGAGGGAGCTTAACACTTAGATAATAGAATTTTCAGGTACAGATTCCTCACTTGGAATTTGTCTCGCCCACCGCTCGTTGTTTTTCTTCATCCAACTTTAGTGTTGAACAATCCCGTTCACATCAACGACTACTCCCCGTAGCTCGTAGCCTTCCCTGATAGCAGTCTTCCACTCTTCCTTGACCAGTCGAAGTCTCTCCTTACTCCTTGGCAGGAATCTGGCCGCGAAAGGTTTAGGTATCGTGAACCTCGCATCCGGATATGCCTTTTCGCCCACCTCCATATCTACCTCGGTGCCATTCACAAGTGGTGCCCTGATCTCAAAGGCCCACATGATTCCGGCAAGCGCAATGTTGAGCGAGTTTTCGGCCAGACGCGCACCAGGACACGTACGCCTACCAGTACTGAAGGTGAAGTGATCACGTTTGTAAGGGTCGCTCATTGCTGCATAGTCGGCACTATGCAGGTCGTGGTGCAGGTAGCGCTCTGGCATGAATTCGGAAGGATTTTCGAAACGCTCGGGGTCATAGTGCAAGAAAGCAGTGTTGGCCAACAGGACCGTTCCTCGGGGAATAACATGGTCCTTATACATGATATCTTCGTCGGTGTGATGTCGGATACCTGGGGCGAGAATGGGATTCATACGAAGCATCTCTTTGACGCAAGCGCGCAGATACGGAAGGTTACACATATCCGCGAAGTTCGGTAGCCGTTTCGGCCCCACAACACGCATGAGCTCTTCTTGTGCCTTCTTCTGTACACGCTGATTTGCAGCAAGATAAAGCACCAAACTGTTCAGCGTAGCCGCAGTGGTCTCGAATCCCGCTTCAACAAGCCCGCCCGCGACCCAGGCCAGGTCCTCTTCCACAAGCCCTTTCGCGTACCAAGAGTCCTTGCTCTCGAGGATCTCACGTGCGTAGCAGTGAGGGGCTTCGCCTGACGCGAGCTGCTTCTGTATCCGTCGCCAAAGTCCCATCTTGATATCCAGCACTTCCTTGGCTGCATTTTCGGCGTCCCTACGTCCTGGTTGAAGCCACTTGGGCAGCCGAGCCAAAAAAGGAAGCTCATCGACGATGAAGGCCCCGGGCCGTGAAGTTCTGCGGAGAATGGCTTGACTTCTTACTGCATCCTGCGCGTCCGGATGATCCCAATTCTTGATACGCGTACCGAACGTGTTTTTCATGATGATTCCTGAAAGCAAAACGGCGCATATGCTGATAGAAGTTGCGCTGGTTCTCATTGTCGGTGGCAAGATCAAAGAGCAGCTGCTTCGCCTCGAACTCCTGGCTCGGGACAAAGGTCGCGGTCATGGGCGCTGTAGTGATCGGTCGCACCACCGATCGCTGAGCACGCCAGTGCGGTCCATAGGGCATCGTTAGCATCCGCTTTCCGCCCGTGACTATATCGTGCCCCATCGGTGAGGGAGCCTTGGACGATGTGGCAATGGCCTGTTTCTCTAAAATCTCACGTATGGCTTCTGGGGAGTTGATCACTACCCAATTGTACCAGCCCACGCGAATCCTGAAGACATCGCCATATTCCATGGCCCACTTGCGAAAGACAGCAGGCGCTCGCGGTGGAAGTTTGTAGCCAAGGCCGATGAACGGGAGTCCTTTAGGGCCTGGAATGGTGTCAAGTCGGCGGTCTCGGCGCAGCCATGCTATGAAAATGGCGACAGCTCCGAAGGAAAATGCAATTATCGATAGTGGATAACATTTGTAGAGTGAGAATACGTTGCCCATCTTGGGCAATAGTTGGAAGATTTTAGATGTTGTATTATTACATTTCTCTTGCCAACTTCGATTTATATATACGTTCGTCAGATCTCCACCTGCTCCACACTTTCGTCCGAGATACACGCCTCATGATGCTCGCTGTGACTATACATCTTTTCAATTCCTGTGGAGGTTGTATCTCCTTGGATCGGAGTTAACGGGGATACCCTCTCTAGCTAATCGGGTATTTTCTTTGATCTCTGACTAGACTCTGCAAGACATGGGGTTGGAGTTCGACCCACATCCCAAGTATACACATTCATGACTCCACAATCATGAAGGCCCTTACATGAGGCCGGGCGTCGTCATCGGGGTTCAATGCACTCGGACATGTTCGGGGTCACGTGGCTACATAGGAGCTCGGGAGGGCAGGTACCTAAGACGCGAACATTTGAACATTTGATCGGCTCCTCGCCAACCTGTCATCTCATCTCCACCTCAAGATCAAATCTACTACAATTGCCAAACTCAAATCAATCCCTCAAAAAATGACCACCGAGGACATTCTCAACGTGCTCATAGTAGGAGCAGGACCAGTCGGCCTCGCTCTTGCACTGGACCTGGGGCGGCGGGGGGTGCGATCGACCATCATCGAGCGCAATGCGGCCGTCTCAGGTGAGATTGCCGCCAAAGCAAGCGTAATCAATGAGCGTACCATGGAGTTCTGCCGACTTGTGGGAATCCGGGATGAGGTTGTCAACTCAGGATTTCCCGCCGACCTTCCGGGCGACACGGTCTTTTGTACATCTTTCAATGGCAAGCTCATCGGTCGCCTTTCGATGCCGTCTGCGAAGGATCGAGAACTTCCAACACAATGTTGCGAGACTTTGCAACGATGTCCCCAATTTTTATTTGATCCTATTCTGGCTCGTGCCGTACTCCAGAGGGGAGTGGCTGACATCCGTTATGGAATCGAGCTGCTTGGATGCGAACAAGATGAAACGGGCGTGCGGTGCTTCGTGAAGCATACACAAGACGGAACAGAGGAAACAATTAGAGCACGCTATGTTGTGGGATGTGATGGTCCTTCAAGCACAGTGCGCAAAGCTGTCGGTGTTTCCTTCGACGGCAAAAATCTCGGATACACCATCAGTTCAATCATTCGTATCAAGGATTTGATACACCAGCACAAGCTTGGTAGTGCTGAAAGCTTCTTGTTCATCGGCCCCGAAGGAACCTGGGGAAACTTTACTACCATTGACGGACGATCATTGTGGCGATTCTCGTTGGTCGGCTTAGGAGATAACATAGAGATTGCAGACATCAACATGGATGCGCTAGTGCGAAAGGCTTTGGGTCGGGACGACATCGAGTATGAGATACTGAAAGTGAACAAGTGGCGACGAAGCCAGTTCACCGCAGAGAAATACAGTCAAGGCCGCTTCTTCCTTGCTGGAGATGCTGCGCATACCATGTCGCCAACGGGAGGGCACGGACTGAACACCGGGATCGGTGATGTGATGGACCTCAGCTGGATCTTGCATGCACTCCTGGAGGGATGGGGTGGGCCTGGACTTATTGAGGCTTATAATACAGAACGACGACCAATCGCCATTCGAAACGGGGCTGACTCTACTCGAAACTTTTCAATCTGGATTTACCGACAGGGGAGAGACAAGGTATTGGATGATGGGCCGGAGGCAGACGATCAGAGACGAGTTTTGGGCGAGAAAATGACCAGTACTCTACGCGAGGAGTTTCAGGCTCTTGGCCTTGCTTTGGGATACAATTACGCAGACTCACCCATCATCGTGCCCGACGGTTCACCTGCACCACCGGATGAGCCCAGCACTTATGTGCAGACAGCACGTCCGGGACATCGCGCCCCCCATTGCTAGCTGAAATATGGGACCTCGACAATTGATTTGTTCGCTAGTGGAGACTTTGTACTGCTCTGTTTTGGGGCCGAGGAATCTAGTGACGAGAAAATCGAAGAGGCGGCAGCTAAAGTGGGTCTTCCACTTCGCCGTGTCAGTATTATGGAAACTGAAGCCAAGAAGCTCTATGGGCATCGATTGGTGCTTGTTCGTCCGGATGGAATGGTCGCCTGGCGCGGTGACTCCCTTCCCGACAGCGCAGGTGCGCTTCATGATCGAGTACGAGGGGCGACCAAGCTAGCCAACGGATTCTAGTTATAATACTTTATATCCCATATCATCTTCCTTGTATCAAGCTACAAACATATTCTTCTTTGGTTTGGTTCTGGGTTACATATAACCTGTCACGACCGTTTCTAATGAGCATCTTTCCCACATCCTTCAAACTAACACTAAAATAGTGTGTGAGGCTGGATTCAGAGATCCATGGCAGGCACCAGTCCTCCTAGATGCGACGCCGTCAGGTGGAATTGGACACTTGAACATTATCACTCATATACTGAGCATCTCTTTATAAAGACGAAAGTATGTTGAAATCTGGTTACTCGTAGCTGTAAATAAACAACGACTATCCGAGCGATAAGGTACATATGCGAGAATGAGAAGGAATTCTAGTGTAACGAGTATACCAGACTAATTGCCATTAAAATCCCCCACTTTCTCAAAGCTTGTTTTCGATACGGCACAGCTTCATATTCATTCTTTTCTGAACTCGGGTCGGGAGCCTAAAGGCTAGGCGGACAGCATCCGCCTGCTTTTAAGATCTTACAAACAAACAAGACAGATCTCTAAAGGATGTAATAAGTAGAGGTTAAGGTCTAACTGATACAAAGAAATAAAGAAGTAATTAGCACAAAGCGCCTAAAACTCATGGTCATTTCTATTTTTACTCGCTCTATTTGAAACTTGATAATAAAATACGAACATTACATTGTGCGGGGTATCGTAGATATGTATGTGCATAGATGGTCGGGAGGAGAGGGGAAGGGTATACCGTGTCCGTGCGTTCAATGCCCAGCTCGGATCAATGCACACCCCACTTTCACACCCACCAAACTTCAACACCACACAAC
>Ga0265797_10008831_pt1 | contig 13289 bp, 16 predicted proteins | sample P2T30metagenome_FD_192433 | JGI IMG/M metagenome (GOLD analysis project Ga0265797, IMG submission 192433) | Plant litter microbial communities from East Loma Ridge, Irvine, California - P2 T30 | ecosystem: Environmental > Terrestrial > Plant litter > Unclassified | place: USA: California... | reverse complement strand
AATAGGCTCGTTGTTCAACTTGGCCTTTCATGTCTTTCAGTGGTGGTTTCCAGCATGCGTGATATCGCTGTAGTTCCACAAGAGAGCAGTGGTATCCTTGCCGCGGACCGACCTTGACTCCAGAGTGATTTCCCCCTAGTCGCCGTTGAAACAAAGCTCGCCTCGGCAGCAATCCCCACCCTTGCGTAATTCGAGTGATAAGTTGATAGGCGCACGGGCAAGAACCTGAGTCTGAAGAAACCGTCGATCAGCGGTACGAACTTATCATGGCTAGGGGTCCTGGCCCAAAGCGTGCTCTACCTAAGCACTCACAAAGAGGGATGCGTGGGATCGAGTAAGCTGTTCAGCAATACATGTCTACGATTAATTCAAATTTACATTCCCGTTGACAGTCCGCGGTCTTTCGAGGGGAAAAGTTACAATGTCGAAGGTCTAAAGGCGCGTAACTGACGCAAACTGTAATGGATCTTGAGATCTGACATGGTCCGCGTTAGCACGTGTTCTGCCGTTGATCTGGACCGGACCCTCGAAGTAAAGCTCTGACACGACTAGGCGCATGAGGATCAAGTCATGTGACGCTTCGCTGGAAGCTCACGGCTCGCCTGCACAGCTATGATACCTGCGATGCCTACGTCGCCTTAGCGTTTGTCAGAGGCGCGCGAAGATCGGCAGTCGAGTATGTGATAGACGGCCCTGACAGTAGTGTTATGCATCTACCTTCTCAATTCCCTTGTATCGCCGATCCGCCGAATTCACGTCACGCACGAAATGGCAGCCCTGCCCCCGACTCGGCTTACCCTGAACAGCAAGAGGGAAGCCGGAGGATTTGGAGGGTCCCAAGTCACACGGCCATGTTCGGCCGACCGCAGGGATAAGGTAACCTGCTTCGTAGAGGATCGGCTCTACCCTTGCGTTCATGTCGCAGTTCGCTGGAGCCGATCGGGATTCATAGTTCTGTTTGCCGACCGACCAGCACAGGCGGTATCGGTAGTCGGAGAGAGTTGGTACGTTGAAGCTGATGCCGCAACCTGTCGTCCCAACTCTGCAGCTGTCATGAAAAAGTGCCATGGCTGTAGGACGCCGTTGAAATAAGAGCGCGGCATGCGGAGTGAGGCGGCGATGCGCCAAAGCGCGTAAAGCTAAGTTAGTCTAGCTTTCGTGGAGGGACAACCACAGCACTTCCTGCGCTTCCCACGTGAGAATCAAGTTGGTTCCATTTCACGACGCTGGGATCGCTCGGTCACCCAGGCTGGCTTCGCACTTGCGTGCGGGTCTGACATAATTAACTTAGCGAGATACTACTCCGCCAAGTCTGCCAAGGACCTTACGTTGTTGACAGATAGAAACCACGTGATCTCAATTCATATTTGGAAAACAACGTCGCAGACGCTTTGGTAGATCACGTCCTCACCTTGTGTCTTTTGCATCCCACTCGAATGTTAGCTCCCATGGCGCTGTGTGTTCGGCGAGCTCGTAGAGTTTACCTGTTCGCAATTCTCACGACCCTGCTTTTCTTCGGCATCAACCTTACTACACTTTTCAAACGTTTGCTACTGACCGGCCATGTTCACCTCGAAAAAAGGGGTGAAAATCAAGTATTCGAGATCGAGGGCTTGGCTCTTGGGTCCACGTTCACAAGACCTGCCGACTCACCAGCAGACAAAGACTATGCGGCGTGGTTGATTGATTCGCTACAATTGCGCTTTCAACGCACTATGTACCCTGATGGAGGTGGGGAGATTGCCTATCCGAATTGCACACTAGATCCAGCACGGTATGCGAACACAGCGTTCATGCAGCACCAGTCTCGCTGGTGGAATAGTCAGCGACGATCTATCGTCAGCTTCGCGATAAACCTACACAAGTCCGAGAATATCATCCCCGCGCAGGCCACAGCCCTACTGGAATCCATCGTCTATCTTTTACAGAGCAACAAAGTGTACGTGAGCATCTATGAGAATGGCTCGGACGACAAGACACGTGCATTGCTATCCGACGTCGGCGCCGCGTTACAAGCTATCGGGGCGGACGGCGTCTGGATTTACTCTTCCAACATGCTTTCCAATTTTGAAAGATATGACCGCATCGTCATGCTTTCAGAGATACGCAATCTTGCTCTGACGCCGCTCGTGCCATATGCCTCGAGCGAAGAGAGTGGCGGCACTTTGCTGGTGATGAACGATGTCTTGACTTGCTCTTCCGATATCTTGGAACTGATCCACCAGCAGCGCTTTCAGCACGCGGACATGGCTTTCGGAACGGACTGGATATCTGTGGACCGTAAGATTCGCCCGGGTGAGCCAGGCTACCTCAACGACGACGATCCCAAATACATTCCGGACAACCCACCACACACTAAGGTCTCGCTCTTCTATGACTCATGGGTAGCTCGAGGCATCAGCGGGAACGCGGTCTACGACTTCACAAGGCCGGGCGGATATAGCATAAAGTCGGACAACGAATCTTGGGTCACCGACGCTTACTCGACAGAAGATGCGACAATGTACCAACGCTGGCTGGAAGGACACGCATTCCCTGTGTACAGCGGCTGGGGAGGCATGTCAGCTCTCGATGCTTCGCTCTTTACTCGCGAGCATCTGCGGTTCCGGTCGACCGTTACCGCGGGCTGGACCGGAGGTAGTGCTGTCGGTGCACTTGGGTCCTGGGGTCGTCTCGTCAGCAGCGAAGGGTACCTCGAATCCGACTGCCCAGGTGCCAGTGAGTGCGAACTCGTCGCACGTGATATCTGGAACATGCGACGGGGTAGAGCGAGGATCGTTCTAGCGCCCCAGGCTCGTACCGCTTACAACATCGAAGACTGGCTCATCTTGAGCGATTCCGTACCGGTGACTCGACGTGAAGAGGCTGACGTACTCAACGAGGACAAGTTCGACTGGAGCGAGTACCCGATACCGGAGAGCGTTGTTTGTATTGCCACGAGAAGTGCACAGGGTGAATGGCTTGATCCATGGGGCGAAACAAACAATAGAAGTCGGCTCGATCCTTGTGGGGTTGGAGACTGCGGACGGGAGAATGTCGAGCACCACAGGAGCACATTGATGGCTACCTGAAGATGATCAGTCGTCATGAAGTGGATAGTCCCCGTATAGCAGTCACTGTTTCTGTATGACGCAAGCAATATCCTCCGTGACCGAATAATAGCTGATCACCCACCACGTGACTTGTTTATGCCACTGCTAGCTCAGTGCACGTCCAGAGAGCCAGACCTCCAGCGAGACCCAACGATCGCCCAAGATCGAAGTCCGCGCTAAACTACAAAGCACGGGTCTTCGGAGAGACATGGCCGCTGCCGACTGTTTTACGCACTGGCGCGTAGAGTTGTGGGATTCGCAACACGTGGCTCGCAACACGTGGCTCTTGCCCAGCAGATCAGCAAGACGCTAGGATTGTCGTCACAACAACACTGCAAGGCGTGGTACGCTCTTCCACCACCGGCATCCGAGCACTTGTCAGCACGCTACCTTGAGCAAGCATCTTACTCAGACACGACAAGAAACGATGACCGCAACACAACAACCGACGAAAGACGCAACCCAATGCCAAGAAGATACGGCTACTTTCTGGTACACGAACAAGCGACCGAGGATGAGCTGCGGGCGCCCGGCGTGGAAACAACGAGCCTTCGAAATATCAGAGATCAATCAGTGCCTGCCGGGAGAAAAACGTATCATCGCCCCAGAGGTGTCGCACCGATATCTGAGCTCGGCTTCGTCCTGCCCGCCAGACGATCGGTCGGATGCCATGCGCAACACAAACAAAGATTGACTGGTTGAGATCCACTGCTGGGGCCCAAGCCGCGGTCAAACCTTATCTTACGCAAGCTCCCACTTCCAATTAGGACAGACTTGGAACCCATACATCAACGTGTCAGTGTTGGATGGATTCACTGCAGATTACGAGGATGAAGAGAAGCTGCCGCCGAGCGGAGAACATTGAGTATGTAACTGCCCGTCTTTTCGCCATGGCCGAGTCTTCGTGGGCGTGCTGAGCTTGTGGGCGAGACAAGATCGACCTTTGTCGCGGTAGGCCTATAGACACTCTTCACCTGCCGATGGATCAAAGCATTTGCAACATGTACATCTTGAACAAAAGTCTTTACCTATGTGCGTTATGCCAGCGATTAGAGGTACATTATGCTTTTCTTCTTCCATAAATGGCTGCACCGTCGCGACCGCGCTCGTTGACCATGTAAGCATGAGGCAGCATCGGTCAGCCATCGATAGTCGCGTACTTTATTATCAACATGGCTCCGATGCATTCAGACCTCTGGGATAGTCTCCTCGACCGTGCCTTGGGACCACCAATACTGTCAATACCTCAATGGACGATCTGTCTGACGAGGATTCGCTAGAAGACGTGTTACTAGCTCTGATGGATACAATCCAGAAGGGAGACTCGAACAAAGCGAATCGATTGCTTGGTGCGTTTGTGTTGCATAACAGGTTTGATTGCAGCGCGACGAACAAAGCTGGGCTAACATGTCTACATATTGCTGCTGAGAGCGAGTCCGCAACACTGCTGGAACTGCTCTTAGAGAGAGGAGCTGATCCGAATGCATCCACTTCGAGAGAATCAGTGGAACCTCCGCTACACATTGCAGTCAGAGCCGGGCGAGTCAAGAATGTGGATTTACTGCTCAAGCATGGGGCAATCATTGACGCGACCGACGATTCGGGACGTACAGCGCTGCATGTCGCTGTTGATAGTGAGATGAGCACGGTGCTGGAACTGCTCTTGAGAAAAGGAGCCAATCCGAACGCATCCAGTCCGGACAAGTCAATGGAACCTCCGCTACACATTGCAGCTAGAGCCGGGCGAGACAAGAGCGTCGAGATGCTGCTTGAGCATGGAGCAGACATTGACATGGTCCATGCGTCAGGACGTACAGCGCTGCATGCTGCTACCGTGAATGACCGTAGCTCAACGATACAGATGCTGCTCAAAAACAAGGCAAGAGTTGATCAGCAAGACGACAAAGGAATGACCGCGCTCTGCTTGGCGGCAGCGGAGACCAGAGCTTCCATGCTGAGGAAGTCAATTCACACTACCGCCACGATGGAGACCTTGATTGAAGGGGGAGCTGATCTCGAGATACCCGACCATTGCGGATGGACGCCTTTGCATCACGCATCGATGTCCAAAGCAAAGATAGCAACCTTATTCGTAATTACCCTGCTCTTCCACGGTGCGGATGTCAACGTCAAAGCCGCCAAAGAAGGATGGACAGCGTTGCACAACGCATCAGAATGCGGTCGGGCTGAAACGGTAGAAGAGCTCCTCCAGGCCCAAGCGAACATCGACGAACAAAATGAAGAAGGATCGACAGCACTACAACTCGCGGCTCTGTCAGCTTCGGGTAGTTCAAGAGTGCGTACCTTACTCAAATATGGAGCAGATGTCAACATCAAAGATGTAATCGGACGCACAGCAATACATAACGCGGTGGAGTCGGGCTCCGATATCACGCTGAGAATTATCCTCGGGAGCGGAGCTGGCACCGATGAGCAAGACCACGAAGGGTTGACTGCGCTACACCTTGCATGCGAATCGATCTTGTATATCTCTAAAGTACACGTCTTGACCAGTCATGGAGCAAACGCCGATATCAAAGACAAAGCCGGCCGGACAGCGCTATACTGTGCAGCGAGCGCTGGAAATGAGCCTGCAATACGCAGCTTGCTCCACTATGGGGCAAGTGCAGCTACTGAGAGTGATCGTCACGGAGAGTCGGCTTATCTGAAAATAAAGGAGATAATGTCGGAGTCATTAGGAGATTACGGCGAGAGTGAGGAGTCGCAACAACGTAGATGGCTACACGAACGGGTTGCGATGGGAGATACGGAGCGGGTGAGGAGATACTTAGAAGCCGAAGAGTTTGACGTCAATACCCCCGACCGCTGCGGTCAAACGCTGCTCCATACAGCCGTCAATACAAATGTTGTGCCGATGATAGTGCTGCTGATCGAGAATGGGGCAGACATAGAAGCCTTGAACCACCAAGGCAAAACTCCATTTGATCTTGCGCTTGAGAACAAAGCGATCCCTGTCATGGGGAAGATGCTGTCTTTGTCGCTTTGACACTAGATAACAGTTGAACTATTTTTGCCGGCTTTCTTCGTCGTCACCTGACAAGATGCAGTAAGTTAAGATGTAGGTCGATCTCCAGTGACAGACATACGTTATGGCGGAATCGCTCCCAAAGATAGACCACAGACAACTCCAACAATGCGTGTTCCGAGACTCATAAATAACAAGATTTTGAAATGTGTTATCAGATCTTGTAGCTTTATCAGGAGCTTTTTCGTCCAGGTACTGTGGCCTGATTCAATCTGGTGAAGCACGAGGTGATATGGTACCATGGACTACGTCCTCTGAGGTCCCTCCGTTTCGGATCTTGTGACATCTTCAAACTCAATGCTTTCGTCATGGTGAAACGTTGACGGTGGGTACTATCAATTTCGATCACAGTGAGCTACCTACTACGGTGCCACGTCCGGTACAATGGACTCGATTATGCTGGTCACCGATGAAGGATGTCTCCAAACCTGAACAACCTTCAGGCCTGCCATCTCCAACAACCCTCGGAACATGTCTTCCGTCCTTTCGCGTCCCGCCACCATGATCATCACCTGCATGTCAACGGCCGTCGCAAGACGACTGGGCCTGCAAGGTGGTAGCATGATATCGTTGACTAAGAGCTTGCTATATCCGGGCTTCATAGCGCTTGCGATGTTGCGGATAATTTCCAGAGCATCACTGTTGTTCCAGTCATGCAGTATACTATGAAGGTAGTACGCCCGAGCGTCCTTGACGGGTTGCGTCTTGAAGAAATCGTGCGGCATCCGCTGAATCCGAGGGTGACAGCTCGCTTTGCTGACGATATTCGGAATGTCTTGCAAGAAGAGCTCGTCCTCATAGCCAGGGTGTCTCGACCTGAATTCGTCCAAGTCTTTTCCCAAGTTACCGCCGATATCCACAAGCAGAGGCCCTGCAGTGTACCCTTCGATGATGTGATTTGTATGGTACATGTCGACCCATTGGATGCGGTTCGTTCTATATGCAGCCAGGAAGTCGTTGAAAGTATCGCCTTCTTCTTTGTTGTCTGGGTGACTGTAGTACTCGAAGAGCGTCTCTCCCTTGCATCCCTTGTATTCTTGGAAGAATCCGTTCCGCGGATCGCGAGGGAGCTCGTAATTCGCCCCTCGCAGGTACTCCGGTAGCTTCAGATACAGCCCCCCACAGACTTCATAGCTAAGTCAAAGGTCAGCCTATTCCTTGCAAGCGGTAAAAAGATTCGACTCACTGGTAACTGATGCCTGCGCATAGTTGCTTTCCGCAGAGTGCTTCGGACAGAGGTGTTTGGACGTAGGTTTCCTCGGCGCCAGTGACTTCCAGAACGACTCCATTGGCCGCCAGGTGCCTGAGAAGGCGTCCTGCTAAGATTAGCGATAGCTTACGGGGGAGGACAGATGACTTACGGATTGTGTCCGGATCTTTTCCCACGAGTTCACTTAGCTCGTGACGAGTCATGCTCTCGTGGCCAACTGCCGACCACTTTTCAAATATCCCAAGGTCCAGACATGTCTTGATGGTCGCATTCAACAAAGGGGTTTCCACAGCTATCTCCCATATGAAATCTGAAGGCTTCTGCAGTTTCCTCAGTAGACGTCGTGACGACTGAACAACCTGTTCCCGGTCTTCTCCATAGAAGTGTCCTGCTTCCAATGCTTCGAGGACCTGTGTTAGCTTCATCTTAGGCAAACATGCGATTCGCCACTGATATCGAAGGTCTACTACCTTGGGAACGCCCATGGGCCCACGATATGTACCGTAGCAGTCCTCTCGGTGTCCGTATCGTGCCCAGGGCAAGCGACGTGAGCTGTTAGGCGCATCTGTGTCAGTGGAGCGTGACTTCGGCCGACGCGGGCTGCAATCAAAGCCCGTGGATGGATTCCTTAATGTCCGGTGTCATTTCCGTGCAGTGTGGATCCCTGACTTGGCTCTTCGTGCCTGCTGGCTTCCGGGGTCCTTGGTTTGAAAGGACTACAGACGAGAGAGTCGGCGAAAAACATGAGTGGCTCTTCAAGCCGGAGAGTCGTGATCATACGCATTTCTACAGTGTAGAGACTGCAGAGCTATCGGGCGGAAAGATGTTGTCATAGATAAGATCTCGAATCCCTCAAGACAATCTAGACATTTTGCTTTCGTTGTGACGTTGTGTTGATAGCCGATCTCGCTTGTGATCCATCGTGCCCTGTCCAGAAGCCCTGCGCCGTATGGTTGGAGTTGGAAGGAGGCATCAGTCCTATCTTGCGCACCATCCTGCTCAATTAGATTTAAGATGACTCTGACGCTGAGCAGGGTTGCAGATCGCGGAATTGGGGAAGTTGCTCTGATGATACCGACTCATTAGCTTTTCGCTTGCGAGAATGCAGTCCCTCCAGTTCTGATGAAGAATCACTTTGGACGACTGCCAATTATTGCATACTGCAGACGTATCTTTGTCGCAGGTCATGTCACGTCATATCCTTGATGATGTTTCGAAAGAGCAGCGGGCTTCCATTGCATTCGACATCGCGCACAAGCGTGTGTCCGACTAAACATCGCTATAGTATCGTTCATGTGTTCTCTGCCAATCGGCTTGCCTAGTACGACGGCTGGTTATCTATCCTCGTTACCGGCTCTTAGCTTGGAAAATGGATTGCTTTACGCGACGAAGCCAAGTGGCCCGCCGTGAGGCTGGGGACGACATGCGCGAGAGCTGGCCCGAGCGCGCGTCACGCCAATCGGACAAGGGGCATTTATCGAGCCAACAAGCGCACCCCGGACACTCATTAGTCTTCTACAGGGGAGGTCTGCATCAACAGTCGATGCGGACAAAGTTGGTTCGCCGGCGGACGGTTCGACTTGTAAGCAAAGTCTCACAGTGATCGATGATCGTCAACGACTGTAGCGGATGCCGTTATCTAGCGATCATCCTGACGTGAACCGCAGCACCTCACCTCACACAACTCTAACCCGTGCCAGAGTGGAGTCGTAAGTGCACGGCATATGAACGCAGTGCGAACTGTCAACTCGGTGGTCCCGCCGAGCTAGGGAGACAGTGTCTTACATGGACTTTGACAAAAAGCGGCGTCCTCGAGATGAGATAGATTACAGAAGCGAAAGAAGCGAGCTGCAGGACTGCAGCCTTTGCGCGCCGACGGCATATTGACAGCAATGTAGTCTTGAGGGAGCCAGTTTCTCTTTCTTTCAGCATACTGCATCCTTTTACCCTATGTTTGGTGTTGAAATGACAAGCCAGTATGTCACTGAAGGACTTTCTCATTTTGCAACGGTGGCTCAAGGCCATATTCATGACTGCTGTAACTTAGTTGTCTTGGTTATTGTGCCGGGGTTCTTCCGACAGGAGTCTATCGAATGGATGCTATAGTATCCTCAAAATGATGTTGCGAGCGCTTTGCGTCGGGTGCGTTCGAGCTGGAAGGATTGACCGTCGAACAATCTTACAATCCCTTCGAGCATCTGAAAGCACTGATTGGCCAAAAGTCTCGTAGACAGTTCAGCAGAGCGTTAGGAGGATGTGTGCTGACCACGCCGAATCGCACGTGCTGCTTTGCTGCGTGCTGCTCTACCCTATTTGCGAGTAATCCACAATCATCCGATTGCTATGCATTTGCCGCAGCTCGAGCATAAGGTAGTGCATTTCAAGCCTGCTGCAATTGAAATTCCAACGATGACAGCTCATTAGTCGCAAGCCCTTCTTCGACTCCTGAGCGCCTTGCTGCCTACAAAATGTCTGTGTTAGCTTTGCCAGAATCCTCTCCTCTGATACTAAACCCGACGTTAACTCGTAGGAGCTCAGATTCTGGCCTATCGCTGGCCGTGATTGTACGCCTTGAACGAGTACGCTATGGATCCGGCGCACTTGCTTGACTATCATCTTGCGCAACATCGTCATTACTTAGTAATTCAAGACCTTGGGAAACTGGAGTCCATAACGGGATTCTATCTCCCGATCGTCAAAGCAAACGACCAAGGTTAGCGGGGAATTTACAAACATTTCGCACAGCGACCTCATAGCATAGATTCCCGTCCTCCGTGATCATCGCCGGGAGGGCGTACACAGTCTGCATAGGTACCAAGATCTGCGGTACATCATATGCAACGGATTTGCATTTGCCACCTCGACGACGAACGCCTTGAGAGAGCGGTATCGCGGGACTCTACGTTGGTATCAAGAATTTAATCAAGTTGCATAACGTGTGGAATAAACCTTCTCTTGCCAAAATCGCTGGAGATGTTTTCAGAAATACAGCATGCAACATAGTAGTAGTCTAGCCAAGGTAGCCAAGGTCTGTCAGAAACTTCTTCGAGAAATTACTGGCCCTTCTTCTAACTATGTCATGGGCACTGATAAAATCGGTCCCGGTGCTGAGTACCTTTTCCATGCCCCAATCCTCGCGTATGCGGTAGTAGACGCTTGTGAGTCCATCCTTAGTGCGCAGATTGAAGAAACTCTCGTACTCGTTCTCAATTTCGGGCCAGGAGAGCTCTCGAATGAGACGGTAGTACATGATGGAGAATTTTTGTTCCTCTGTGTAAGAGGGTCTTGCAGTCCGAGGAACGCATTGACTTGACTTAGTATACGTAGTTTGGGTAGTGGAAAGCATTCGAAGCGCGTTGGGACGCAAGTACAGTGTCGTGTCTCTACCTGTCGTGATGATAGGTGTTGACGAGAGCAACACAGTCGCGTTTCGCGAGTCGTCCTCATTGTGTTCGTTGTCGGGCAACTTTACGGCGTCAGAGGAACAGCAAAAAGCGGTCTGGGTCGCGTGAACGAAGCTGTTGCGATCCTCGGAGTTTAGCGAAGAGGGCGAAGGCAAGATGTCAGCTGATCTGGAGCACCCAAGCTGGTGACAGATCGCCGTCTCCGCCGCATATGATGCGGAAGAAGTCCTGAACCTGTGGGAATGATGACCTCCAGTCGTTGCGGTCATCTTAGGGATCGTTCCATCGGTGTTGCAGCAAAGAGAAGCCACTGTGATCTTGGTGTTATGTTGGCGCTCGCTGGCGGTAATTACCGTCGATGGTTGGCACGTCGTAGCGGGCAAAGAATTCTGGCTATTGTCCATCGTTCTGGAAGCTCGAAAGGGCTGGGAATGGTCTTTGGCTATGCGTATCCTCGTGTCAAGGGACGTACAGTAAGGTGGTGTAGGCGATATCCCATCGTTAGAAATGGGAACCTAAATCATTCATTATATGGTAGTTATCTGCGAGCAAATCCCACTGGTCCCGATTCGGCAACGCACAACCTTGCATTTCGTGCGACCCGAGCAACTTCTTGTGGCTGCACCAAGTCTGACGCTACATCTGCGGCACCTTGCTTCGTCATACGTGAAACTCGCGGTGTGTGGCTTGGGAACACACAGCGTTCTGTGAACATGCAAGGAGCTCTGACATCCGCGTCGGACAGTGTTACCGCTGTATCTCTGCCGTGTACCACGTCACCCTCAGCACGCATACTTGGAAATGATTTGATCGGACGCTTTTGGGAGCAGAACTAGAAGCTATTATCACTGTGAACGACGGAGAGACGGATATGTCACGCGTGCGGTGCACAACGTAGGACCAGAAACATACACGTCCACTCTCGCTAGTACTGCTGGCTAGGACGCTCCGCCAAGCTCAGGCTCTTGGGGAGGAAGTCAGCTCTGACTGTCGAAATGCATAGCCCTCACGATCACTATGAGCATCTCCACTACTCATAGTGTGTGTGTGTGTCATCAACTTCTTGCGTGCTCCTCATACATCTATTATAGCATTTGCAGGAAACACTGTACTCAAGCAGGGCTGGGAAGTAGATGCGTGACAGGCGCGAACAGTAAACAACGCAGGGCGGAGGACCGGGAGAGGAGAAAACTTCAGAGTATATAGACACGGTGTAAGATGGAAGTGATACGGCTGCAGATGAACGGTTAGGCCTAGTTGATCAGAGGGTCAATTCATCTGTTTATACTGACTCACTCAATACGCTTTCAGTCTACCAGCAACACAGCTCGCAAGGCAGTCACCAGAGTTTGGTCTGGGCATCGTCGCAAGTCATCGAAGGACAGCTGAATAACGAATAACTCTACTGACCGAGGTGGTAACGCGAGGGTTTCCGAGATTGTTTCCATTCTGACATTGTCTTGGACTACAAGCTTGTTGGCAATGATAGTGCAAACAACTCTTAACGGCAAGCACGAACTTCATCTATTGCTTATAGACGTACAGCAAGGAATACGACTGGAGTACGTCTATAACCAAAGAGAGGACATCAACTTGGAAAACGGATACTACAAGCAAATCCAGAGCAGATCTCCATAGTAGCTGATGCCACGACTATAAAGTTGCGTAGCATAGTCAACTAGAAGACACGGCGAGTACTTGACCCCAATAAAGTATAGTTATCGATGTCGCGTCGCCTTTACTCCTGCTACTGTACTCAGACGGTTTCGAGGTTCAGTGTATTAAAGTCAGCTCGAAAACACATGTATGCAGTGCGCATAGTGCATTCCACATGGAACCCAGCCTCGTATCTACTGGAAGCTTCAGTGACTGTCGATCCTGGTCTCGCGACATGCCTTCTGCACATCGCCCTTGCTTCCCTCCCCTGCATTGCTGAGCTTTCGTGCTAGACGTTCAATCACAGCGGTGTAGTCTTGGCCTTGTTGGCGTTGACGACTATCGTGAGACTGCCCATTATGAGCTTCTCCAGATGACTGTGATCTGGCTTTTGTCTTACTGGCCTGTTGGAGGTGAGAACGGCAAGCCCTTTCCCATATCCCAAAGATGACTCCCACGAGATGGCTTTTGGAATTTAGTTTCATACTCAATATATACTGTGCTTCACGAGCTGATTATATCCCAGGTCTTGTTGATGCTATGAAACTGCCATGTTCACAAGAGGACCGCTTCTGATGTACATCCAGAATTCCCCAAGCTCCATCCGAGCAACCGATTGGCGACGTCACTGCAGTAGCACGGGGTTGCACCCTTACGCCCGAGATCGCCGTCGGAACTAGGGGAGCCTGAGTTGTAAAGACGAGCTGCCTGATAATAAGGTACAGCTTCGTCCTCTCCCGCACTCTGACCAATACTCGACTTTTCGAGACATTGCTTTAATCCGTCGCCCTGTGACGTCCCTCCGACTCCGTCTTTGACCATTTGAAGAATATCTTCGCTCGGGCAGGGCCCTGAAGGTCTATCATGGCAGGATCCAGTGC
>Ga0265797_10008827_pt1 | contig 13295 bp, 10 predicted proteins | sample P2T30metagenome_FD_192433 | JGI IMG/M metagenome (GOLD analysis project Ga0265797, IMG submission 192433) | Plant litter microbial communities from East Loma Ridge, Irvine, California - P2 T30 | ecosystem: Environmental > Terrestrial > Plant litter > Unclassified | place: USA: California... | reverse complement strand
ACGACCACTCGACCTGGCTACGCACCACCTATCGCCCTCGTGCCGAAAGTCCACCTCCAGCCAACCCTCAAAACGCGGCACAACACCCACAGCAACACCGCCAGAATCGCCAGCTTCGCGATGAAGAGAAACGCGCACAGCAAGCACGAAGCCCACTGGCGCTGCTCGCCGCAGATGAAGCCGCCATAGCACAACGCAAGGCCGCTATCCGCAATTTTGGCGCCTACTGGATAAGGCCGCCCGGCGTGCCAAAGACGCTGCAAGCCATGACTGAGGAGGAGCTGGAACGGAGGGAGCAAGAGGAGATTGAAAGACGCGAGCGTGGTATGCTGGACATGCAAGCTCAGCAGCAGCTCGCCGAAGCGCAGCAGCAGGGCGCTCAAGCTATGGCCGAGCAAGAGGATCCTGAGGCGCCAGAAGAGCGAGATCTCGACGACGACATTCCTGAAGCAGAAATCACGGGCGACATCACGGGTGATATTACAGGAGACATCACCGACGATATGACGGTGGAGGATACTTTTAACGAAGACAGCATGATGGAGGGAAGCATGCTAGAGCAGCAAGAACACTATGCTGAGCTCGAAGAGGCAGAGCTCACAGGCGCTGCGCAAGAAGAAGAAGATCTCGGCATTGAAGATGAGGACCTCGGAATGGACGAGGAGAGGGATCTCGACGACGACGTTCCTGATGCGGGAAGCTACCAGCACACGGACACAGAAGAGGAAGACTCGAGTTCTGAGGAAGAGATGTCTGAGGTGCAGGACTCGTTCGCCCAGCAGAGCGCTAGGCGGTCGGCAAGGGTGTCGGCGCAGCGGCAACAGCAGCAACAGCTCCATTCCAACACGCAGACTCCAGCTATGGGGAGCTTGCAGGAGAGGCTGAGAGCACAAGTCGGCGCTTCGGACAGCCTACCTCGAAGCCCGGGCAGCATCAACCTCTCGAGCTCTATCTTGGAAAGCTCATTCATCGGCAGTAGTCCCATGATGCAGCGGGCCACTCAGACAGGCAGAGCCAGAGGTGGCGCCAACAGGCGTAGCAGAATGAGTTGAGACTAACGCTTGACCCGAGTCAATCTTGACCAAGGATTAGAGCATCAGATTATCACGAAAACCATTACGATACGACTACCCATGAAGAATCGATCCCCGCACGCATGATTGCGATCCCCCTGCTCCATGTATCATATATGTAAGGCACCCGTCGTAGCTCATTCGTGGGAAGAAAATCACAAAGTCGACGCAGGCCGATTTGGATGCTCATCTGGACGAGGCGATCGCTGCTAGCTCTTACTACGGATACATACCGCCACGCTTTCTAAAGGCTCCGGCGTACTTCCAAAAACCACCTCGCAAAATAACACCCGAGGATGCTGCCAAGGTTCCTGTCCTGTCGAAGCTTGCCTGCTAGGCTAAGGGTCACCGTTGCGGATGAAGGATGTTTTCTTCTGAGTCTGGCGGGATCGGGCACGGCCATGGGCATAAATGTTTGACTTGTTCGAGAATCTACGAAGGGTGAGACCTGTCCATCTTGTGGATTCTGTCATCAGACACGTTGTTTCCTAGAAGCTGTGGCTCTTTCGATGCTTGATCTTGCGCACCCGTGGCACTTTTGAGGGCCATGCGCTTCTGCTTGACACTATGTACTGTCCCACGAGATGCCAATCGATACAGTAATGTTTGTATGTTGCACTCACGCTCAACCTCATTCAAACTTGGGGTAAGTAGGGTTAGGGTCGCTGGTGATTTTACAATTAAGCCTCGACAAAACCACCTGGTTTGGCGCGATGATCGATCAATATTGACAAGGAAAGCTCATTTAATCTGTGGATGTCTGGTTTTGGCAGCTGCGGCAGGTATCGGGCAGATTTTCGTGTCGTCGCTGTTCGTTTGATTGAAGCCAGCAGTCTCTAAAGGGTATATCGGCTTCACACAGTAGCAAAGTCGAGTTTGAAAGCGACATGTTATATCTCGATAGTTCTGGTGGGACTTGGTGGGACACTCAGTAAATGAAGAAAATTGAAAATTACATCAAATATGCAGTTCAACAGCCTGTTGCACTGCCTTCAAGACGCAGCAGTCGAAACCTCAATCCGTGCAGTATTGGTGAAGTTACATGCATGTCGAGTGCGATGGTCGTAGAGAGGGCATGTTGCGAATTTACTGTACACCCGTTAGCGCCAAAAGATCCCGGAGTAAGTGAACCTCCCGCCTGGCACGTGACATCGCGCTTGCTGACTTGACGTCCAATTCCATCACTGAGTCGCGATAGTAACCACCACAATGATCAAGTGAAATCTCTCACAATGGGCTGGTGGCCATTCTCATCCAGCGACAACACGTCAAATACATCCGGTCAGAGCGACAATGCGCCCGAACCGAAGCGCGACTTCAGGTTGACCGACGACCAACACCTCCGCATCTTCGGCCGTCCTCGACAAGACTATGGTTCCGCGAATGCGCGCGAAGAGCAAGCCGACTCGGAATTGAATGCCTTCTTGAAAGAGATCGGAGCCACCCCCGAGCCCACGACGGCAGCAAGCACAAACACAACCGCAGCAGCAGCAGCAGCAGCGGAAGCATCTCTCACGACGCCCTCACAATCCACCACCACAGATGCCGAAGGCCGCCGCATCCACCCCGATGGCTCCCTAGACATCACGCCCGAAGCGCTGTACCCGCGCAGCATGTCATGCCGGCAGGCCTTCGACCAGGCCTTCTACTGCCAGTCGCTGGGCGGCAAGTTCAACGACATCTACCGCTACGGCCACCTGAACAGCTGCAGCGAGCAATGGGGCGCGTTCTGGTTCTGCATGCGGGTGCGCCAGTACGCGGACGTGGACAAGCAGGAGGTCATCAAGGAGTTCTACAAGGACAGGGACGAGAAGCGGAAGCAGGAGTTTGGCAGTTCGGAAGATATTTGGGAAATCAGGACGAAGGGGGTTGAGAAGGCTTTCTGGAAGGATCCGAATGCTGACGGTGGGGATGTTGCGGTTAAGGAGTGAAAGAGGCTGGTTGCGTTTACGCCGTTGAGTGGCTTTCTGCTTGTATAAATAGGTTCGGAGATGTATGACTATGAACACCACACTTTCAACGCCAGAGCTGCTTTCTTGCACGATTTTGGCCGTAAGTGTTGCCTGCTGTGTGGGACTGGAAAATCTACGAGCGTTGGCCGACATCACACTGATGCCAGCAAAGTCCGTTAAGAAACAGTGGAACATCAACAAAGTGGGTTGGATCAAATACAATTAATTGCGGCCGTTCGGCTTCGTCTTGAGGTCGGTAATGCCGATATTTATCTGAGAAGTAAAAATAGAAGTGTAAAAAGAAGGGTCCCACGAAACGGAAGTCGTCATGCTTCATCAAAGAAAAAGAGGATATTGTGAAAAAAGGAGGAGGAACGAAAAGAAGAGAAGAGACGAGCAGAAGCAAAAGAGAAAGGAAAAAACGAGACACGCAAGCCCATGATCATCGTTCCCAAGCACCCAAGGTTCTGTTCCACATGGTTGCCTAAGGGAAGATGACCGACGAAGGAGTGTACCGATCAGATCGTTTAATACCTGTCGTCGAGCGGCGCGGGGACGTTGAAGACAGAAGTGTCGAGGCTGCCGGTCAGAGGTGCGCCGAAGTAGTCGAGTTCGACCTTCTTGGTGTTGATCTGGAGGATGAAATGTCAGCTAATTGCCCGGTGATAGGTTATCCACAGACGAAACTTACGAAGCTGGAGTTGCCGCGGTACGACCTGATGTCGTCCTCGCCCATCAAACGCATGGTGGTATCAAGCTCGGTGTTGAAGATGTCAATGAGCTTGGAGACGCCCTCCTGGCCGTAGATGTTGGCGAAGTAGAAAGGACGGCCGACACCGACGGCGGTCACGCCGAGCGAGATCAGAGTGAGCATGTGGGAGGCGTGGCGGACTCCGCCGTCGGCGTAGATCTCAATCTGGTCGAAGACTTCGGGGTAGTCGCGGTGGAGGTCGAGCAGGACCTCAACCGCAGTGACGCCCATGTCGACCTGGCGGCCGCCGTGGTTGGAGATGTAGACGGCTGGGAAGCCGAGATCGGCGCAGAGCTTGACGTCGTGGGCAGTCTTGACGCCCTTGGGGACGATGGGGAGTTTGGTCATCTGGCGGAGTTCATTCATGGCTTCGATGCTGAGGCCGGCGGCGTGGCTGTTGCCGCTGGACGTCCTGTAGCGGTCGTAGCGCGTGCGGACGCCCGATACACCCGTGTTGTCCACGGTGAGGAAGAGGGCGCGGAAACCGTTGTTTTCCATACGAGTCAGCTCGTCTTGGAGGCGGGCCTTGTCCTCCCAGATGTATTCTTGGTGGAACATGATCTGGCCGTCGCTGCGGGCTGCGGCGATCTCTTCGATAGACAGGGTCGATGAGATGGAGGGCACGTAGAGGATGTTGGCTTCACCGGCAGCTCTGACAAGGTTTCTCTCAGCTTCGGTAGGATCGGTGTAGCCTGCTGACGCAGCGGGTGCAATGAAGAAAGGCGAGTTGAATTCGTGGCCAAGGATCCTGGTATGTCTGTAGAGGTTGGAGACGTCTTGAAAAGCAAAGCCGTTCATTCTGATTTTTTCCCAGTCGTGCATGTTCCTCTCGTATGTGATCTCGTCCAGTGCACCGGTTCTATAATACGCGTATCTCCGGCCATTCAGTTTGTTCTTTGCTGCGAATTGGAAGTCGTTGGCGTCGACCATGTCGTCGATCGGGGGGTTCTGGCCTTTCACCCAGGCAGATGTATCCAGGCCGGTGTCAGGAAGACCCTCCATGTCGATGTCAGCCGCGTAGACAGAGAGAGCGGCCCCAAGGGCGGCGATCATCGTTGAAGAACGCATGTTGTGTTGTTGTGTTGATTGTAAGAGAGTGTGGATCAAGTTGGATCGATGAGTGAACGACTGAAAGGATGAAAAACAAAAGGAACGACCACGATAAAGAGTGATTATAGTCGACGAGCAAGAGCAAAGATGAAGAAGAGAGAGGCCCGACCGACCATTTTGTTCTATTAATGCGCGTCTTGGGCTAGCAGGCTGCTTGTTGGTCGCATATTTCCGAGTCCGCTACTGCAAAGGAAGCACATGGGGAAATCATCGACCGTTAGATACGGGAAACCCACTGGGCTATCCTAGTGCAGGGCTGTGGTCGGCTGTGTTAACGCCCACGAACGCCATGAGCGACGAGCCGTGTTGATCAACGCTGATTCGCTTCTGGTCCGGCCGCTTTGGCGGCGGGCGATTCGGCGAACACGCGACAAGGCTTGTGTGCTTGCGAATGCAGATTGCAAAGAGTGGCTCGAGTAGTAGTGGCGAGTGGTTCCTGCATTTGCTCGGTGCTACCCGACCTGTCATAATGGTCGCGAAACCGCGTGCTGTTCGGCGGCCAGCTAGCCAGCCCTACCCTACCTAATGAGAGATGAGGAAACGAACGGTTGATCAGCCTTCTGGAATTTTTCTTCGTTAGTAATCTTGAAAGTCCGTACGCAGATTCAGACACCCCGCTGACGTCTTTGGAAAGCCCATCAGTCAGTCATCAAGTTGGCAATGTTGGATGAAATTTCAATCACTCGAGGAAGACAAGAATCAACCGGCCGACCTCGAAATGTCAAGACGCGTGTATCAAGATGCCCTGATGGCTCGCTCACCTGTCCGGTGTGATATCGGAATAGGGCTGCGGACGCCAACTATACCCGAGGAGCAGATTTGCGCGTGTAAGTCCATAATAGTGGCTGATACCGGCCAGTAGTGTTGTGTGTTGTTGTGGACTTGGTGCTGGCTGCCCTCGGTGCAGGGGCTATTTTCGGAGGATTCTCAGCCATTGCCGGAGCCGCCCGGCAGACCAACCCATGCCTCATGCAGGGTCGCGTCCTGACCAAACCCCTGTCAAGAAACGACAGGGAATAGACAGAGTGTAGTAAGCGCCTTCATGCCGGTGGGTGTCGAAAAGGAAAGCGGACGTCGTTCGGGATCTTCCTCCTCTTGAAGATGACGGTGTTGGCAATGGAAAATGTCACACGACACGTGTTCTGCATGGAACAACATCCTTGAAGAAATCTTCACACGTAATCACCACAATCGCATGTCGTCAGGAGCATCGTGGCCGGACTCGTGGTTAAACAATCGGGTCCTGCGGTCGATCTTAATTAACGATCTCCGCAGGGCTATTCAATAACACGAGCAAAGAAACGACTTTATTCTCATAGCCAAGTCAAAGTCTTAGCTAGTCTTATCTTAGATCTGCCATCGCCCAAAGTGCCCAGCGGCTTTAGGAGAGCGATGTTATCACCAAAAAGATCTTGGATCTACCCGTTCCGCGATCGTTTTAGAACAATTTAGATTGCCATGCTGCTAAACTACTCATGTCGCTCGGACTCCAAAGATTCCGCTTTCCGTAATTCCGTCCCAAGTCCCTTGCTCGTGTGTACTGTACGGCCGTGTGGTCGGATCCTTTCTTATGTCATGCTTGCTCTTCGGGGGAGGAAAAGATTTGATGTGCCCACGACGTGGTCTCTGCGCCTGCGCTTGCTTGCTAAGTTACAAGGTTGGGGGAAAAAAGGTAAAGATACAAACTCATGCCGGAAAAGGTGGCATCAAATCATCGGAAATACAAGCTAAATGGTGGAGAACGGCAAAAACTGGGAAACCAACGATCTCAACGTGCCAATGATTTGCTTTTGCTGGTTGCACTGCTCTCAAGACGCTCTCCTCAGTCCAGAGACCGTGTAGTTGCCACCAAGCTCGCCTTTCTCTGCATCTGGTCCGGCGTGGTAGGCCTCTGCAACTCCGTGGGAGGATGTGGCCACGACGTTCGGGTGATCCGCGACGTAGTTCTGCCCTGCAGACAAGGTTCCATGGGAAGATGCCGACGTCATGGTGGTGGTGTGCTGGTTAGCAGGGTAGTTGGAGTGGTCAGCATTGTAGTGCTGCGACGCAGACAAGGTTCGACTCGGCCTCAGACTTTCTGACGATTGATAGATCACGTCTGCGATGGTCGGTCCGGGGCCACCCATATGGTCGTCTCCCGAGAAGTTGGAGTTGGACTTCATGCGCATCACGTCCCCGTTGGGTGGCATGACGTCCGAGGCGGTGGCGGCATTCTCCTCGTCGAAGGAGAAGGCGTCTGCCTCGTGTGCGTCGAAGTCCTGGCCGGGGTTGGCGGTCTCGTACTCGAGCATCTTGATCACGCGGTAGAAGATGACTGCGAGTATGGAACCCAGCGCTGGGCCGACCCAGTAGATCCAGTGGTAACCAGGGAACTCGCGAAGAACCACACATGGACCGAAAGAACGAGCAGGGTTAAGGGAGCCTGGGAGTTGTCAGCTAGTGCTACCTGATAACGAAATTCACGCATAGTGGAATGCTTACCTCCAGTGAAGAAAACTCCGGACAGCTCGGCAATGAACAAGGAAAGCCCGATACCGATAGGTGCCAGGAACGTTCCTTTGTGCTTCTCCGCAGCAAGGAGGAAGATGGTAATGACAAGCTGGGATGTCAAGAACATCTCGATGACTGAAAAGGATCCAAGTCAGCAGGTGTCGGCCATCACGATACAACGCGCACTCACATAAGCCTTGCACGATGGTAGTGCCTCCTCCAAGTTGCGTCGACACGCTCAATTGGCCAGGGAACAGCCCATCCACGACGCCCGACGCGGCCAGAGATCCAAGGATTTGCGATATGAAAACGAGGAGAGCTCGTATCCACCCGACCGAGCCGATCAAAGCCATGCCGAGTGTGACAGCCGGGTTGAACAGGCCGCCCGACACGCGGAAGAAGACCCATGCGTTTACCGCGAGACTGAATCCGAAAGCCAACGCAATGTACGAGAGCGAGGCTGTGTTGGGTGCCTGTGATATACCGCCATCACCAGACGAAGCACCATCGGTGTTGGCTGCGTTGGCAACTTGAGTTGCTGAAAAGGCGAAAAAGAGGAAGAGGAACGTGCCGACAAATCTGGAGCACAAACGTGTCAGTGGCTTGTTCTACTTGCACTCGTCCCGGTGGATTGGTGAAAGCACTCACTCTCCGGCCATGGCAATAAAATGGTTGCGGATCTTGTTGGGCAGATACCCTACCAATGGCAGGTGGAGCTCTCTCTTGCTGGCGTCTCTCTTTCGCATGAAGGGCAGGTTGAGAAATCGACCTGATGGCCCTTTTCGGTCCGAGTACATCTTTGGGCTGGTACTGGAGTCACTCATGATGGGCGATTCGACCGGGCAGCGTTATGGGATGGCGACGGTGTGAATCCCCGGGTGCATGGATAGTAGAAACCGACTACTATATCTCGAGTGGTGTCCCCTACTTGGGCTTGTTCGTGGTCGACGGTAGCAACAGTAGTAGAATCGTGGTGAGTTGCATCCAGAGATATGAACCGAGCGGGCTGATGAGAAGAGGAAGAATCAAAAAAGGGTGCACGTATAGTTCGAGGTTTGCGTCAAAGAGGAGAAGCAAGGAAGCGCAGCGTGGCCAGGCAAGGACGACATACCCCCATCCACATGCTTTGAGAGGAATACGGTTCGAAAGCAAAACTGATCGCAGGCTCGCGGTACCCGATAGCTCCGTGTAGATCTATTGGGGCGTCCCAGCCGGCGAGTAGTGACGCACGTACAAGCGTGAAGTCAGCCCAGAGTATGTAACTTTTGTAGACCTCTGCCGCAGATCGTAGCCTTTTACCGTGAGGACTGGGGATCGATCGTTCTGACGGTGCTATCGTGCTATTCCGTGTCCCACCAAGCTGGGAGCGGCACACAAAAAGCAATAATGCGGTCTCATACTGTTGGAGCACCCATTACTGCGTCGCGTCGCTGATTACACCCTTTGGCATGCGCGACTAAGTAAGAACAACAGGTGATTAAGGGACACAAGAGGCGTGATGGAATACCCCGTTTTAGGTGAAACTCGATGAAACCCGTTGCCTCAAGTTGGATAGGCTTGATGGAGGAGCCACCAGTTCCAAAGTCTTCGACCGGCCCCAACCATAAAGGGAAGCAGGGGCCGCATTCTTCGCACATCCTTCCTACGTTTAGTCGCCAAGACAAAGCTTGCCTCTCAAATGGTGGAGGGTGGGAGACGCCCCATGATGGAAGAGGTTGGGAATAGAAAAAACCGAACGTGAGAGACACACGCTTTTATCCCAGGAACCCCTTCCCATCAAAGCGGCGAAACATCGTTCCATCAATGTTCCATCGATATCCCAAGCCAGACATCCACGTCCAAACCATCAAACCGAAACAACCCATCCGACTCGATCTTCATGCTCGAAGCCTGCGACGCAGAAGTTGTCCCTAATCGAAGGGATCTAGCGTCATGCAAAAGTGAAAATACGGTTCAAGCCGTGGGCTGACTCGGCGACAAACCCGGGGGCCGGGAATGTGGTCCCTCGTCATCGATTGCGAGCTATACCACACATGTCATCCAGTAGCAGTTGGCAGGCGGTGCTCGAGAGCTGGTCTGGCTGCTGTCATCGTACATCGCTCGCTGCATCCTCATCGGCATCGGAGTGAGACTGGATGGGGGCCTTACTGGGAAGTCGAGGAATTGCGAGCAACTACTGCTATGATTACAGGGACGTACATGCAGCTATCTTCACATTCTCCAGGTGTCAGGAGGAGATTTAAGGGTCAGAAGACAGGAAAGTTTACGGAGTAATAATGTCTTGATGTTAACGCGGAAAACTGGCAGTCGATATTCGTGTGTGAGAGAGTTGGTGCTTCCTGTCTCCACGTCTGTGATGCCTGTGACGATCTGGGGAGACGCGCATGTACCTACACACATTATTGTACGGTACCGTGGTCCAAACATTAGAATAAGCAGTGCATGTAAACTGCGGGCACCTATCGAGTTCCAAAGGTGGGTGTAGTTTTTCCTTTCATCATGCACGCGAAGCTATGCTATATGTACATCACTTTACCTCCTAGGAAGGTAGAAGTCTTGCGATCAACGACGGGTTGCCTTGATCCACGGGCGAGAGTCCACCGTTGCATACATGCTCGCAAAGCTCGAGAAGCTATATGTACATCACACTACCTCCTTGGAAGTTGAAGTCCTGCGATCAACAACGGCAGGTTGCCTTTATTCCCAGGCGAGAGTCCATCGTTGCATACACTCCACAGCTCGAGAAGCATGTTGCGCAATGGCAGGGTTGGGGTTGGAGGTCAAAGAGGTGACAACAGTTGTCAACGACTGCCCCGTTGTTTCTTGAACGACCTAAGACAAAATGGCGCGGCGTGTACGGCGTTGGCACTAAACACTAGTAGCCACATGGTCAGTGGTGCCTTCCAACGTGTTTGCATACGATTACAGACCTCGTCCACGTTTCCATCTGTGATATCAAGCTGACTACGAATACGTGAGACAAATGGTTGTTCGAACGAGTATAGTTTCTGTTTGCGCTGCGGTACGCAATGTGTTCATGGTATCCTGTTCTGTCCTGTCGTATCGATTCTGCCGCAGTCTTCCTACAACCCTCTTGCCTGCGTAGGTAGTCTACCCAATGCGACGCGCATTCTTCCCGACCCGAGAACTGCAAAACTTCTTGCCCGTCTTCTCATGCCACAGAAGGATGATAGCACCGATTCCTCCACGGATCGATCGACCACGCGCACTTTCGCTGTAGCAGTGATGTGTTCGTTCCCCAGAAGAAGCATCTGTGTGCTACTCTAGAGCCCCATCTTCGTCAGGTTGGTCTTGCTTCTGGAGATCGTAAATGATCTGCTGGTTGGTGGAGTCTTGGAGGTTTGCATGTTTAAGCTGTGCCTCGAGAGCATCCATCTGCTGTCTGTGATGGTGTTCCGCGTTGACCTGCTGTATAAGGAAACTCTTCCTCTGGAACTCCAACTGCTCGCTCGTAGCCTGGTGCGGCGTCTGGCCCAGCATGGCGTTGGTGTGTTGTTTAACTTGCTCGCGGAGAGACTGGTTATCGGCCAAAGCATGTTGTGTCGCCTGGCTAGCTGCTGTGTGCATGCTTCTAGATTCTGCGATCTCGGCTCGAAGCTGCGAGTCCAGTCTCGTGTATCTCTCCTGCATTCGGAGGGCGTTTTCGCTTTCCTCCTTTACCTCCTTCTGCATCAGAAGTGCCTTCTCCTTGGTCTTAGCTGCTTCATTTTGCATCAGGCACGATTGTGCAAGCTCATCCCGAAGCTGCGACTCCAGCCTCGTGCATCTCTCCTGCTCTTGGATGGCAAGTTTCTTCTCCTCGTCTGCTTCGTTCTGCATCAGAGCTGCCTTCTCCATCTCCTCGGCTGCTCTGTTCTGCATCTGACTTGCCCTCCTCTGCTGCCCGCTCGCCGAGCCAAGCGCATTTGAGACATTGAGTCTGGCTTCGGTTGTCGCGAGCTGCTGCTCCCACTGCCTCATAGACTCCTCTGCAGCAGCCTTGGACCTAGTGAGGTCTCTCAGGGCCTGTTTGTTGTTGCGGTCCTCATTCTGGACCAACTCTAGCTCCAACTCGGTCTTTGCCACTTGGTCGCGCAGGAGCTCGATCAGCTCGAAGGCTTGCTGAGAGTTTGTTCTCAGCTCGTTGAGTCGGTCGAGCGTCGTCATGTCTCTGGTGTTTGTGGTTGTTGTTGTGGTGAGGAGGGAAGGTAGCTGGTCGAAAGTTGGAAGGTGACGTTCTAGGGCCACGCGCTTTCCTCATAAACAAACGGAACGTCACTTACCTCCGCCACTTTTAAACACCACTTAACAGGCTATCTCAGTGGCCCAATGGCATGTTTCAACGACAAAGCTGATGGTATGAGCTCATGATAATGCCGTATCCCACGAGATGCAGTGAAATACTTGACTGTCTCCCAGGGGCCTAGAGGGATTAGATCAGGTAGAAAGCCGATGGCATTAGCTCACAGTGATGCATCATCCAACGAGATGCAGCAAACCGCGCGACGGTCTCTCAGAGGCTCAAAGGCTTTAGACCAGGTAGGAAGCTGATGGTATTAGCTCACGGCAAAGCATATACCAGAGAGATACAGCGAGCCGCCGGGAGGCATCCCAAGGGATGAGCGGAGCGGGATAAGTTATAGAGCGGATGGCATGGGATTACAAGGATACAGTCGCTCAAGAGATGTAGCGAGCTGCCTGGAGGCGTCTCAGAGGCCGAGAGGCAATACCCTATGAAGAGAGAGGATGGTATGAGCTCACGAGAACAGCGCTTCCCAGAAGGCGCAGCGCGCCATCCAAAGACACCTCAGCGGCAGAAAGGCGATGCCCTATGAAGAGAGAGGATGGTATGAGCTCACGAGAACAGCGCTTCCCAAGACCCGTACGTGGCGAGCCGCTCAAAAGGCATCTCGACCTCGCAGACGCGTAGACTTTTGAAGAGCGAGGATAGTACAAGCTTTGCAGAACATCCAAGCTCTGCACGTCGGCTGGTGCTACTGTGACTGCCATGTCAGCAAAGGTAAAGACCGCGAGAAAAAACCGGAACATTCGATTCGAGAAGAGGGGGTTCCGGGTTCCTCGAGGCGAAAAGAAAGCAAAAGTGGCCAGACCTTTGAGGGAAAGAGGTGTTGGGAGGGAGAATACCTAACAAAGAAGTCGTCAAAAAAGCTTGTTCCCGCTCGTGCCGGGCAGGAAGGATGGTCCTTTGTTCAGTTTTCGATTTGGATCGCCCGGTCGAGAGGGAACTTGAATTCTCGGTTCACGGAGGGATGAACAACAAAGGCTGCCGGGAAGGTCGAAGAAAGAGCTGGGAAGCGTAACTCGGCAGATTAGGCGTGGTATGCTGTACGAGGTTGATCCGGACGGGGACTGTCAACGAGCACGCAAGACATCAACTCGACTGCGGCGTCAAATCGCTTCTTCGATGACATTGGATCTGGCTTGTTTGGGTCGAGAGAGCGTTCGAGTTCTGGATTCGCTGGACGGTGATGATTATGAAGGGGCGGCTAAGCCTCAAAGAAAGAGCTGAGAATCACAAGGACAATTCTTGCAGGCATCTTCGTGCTGCGGCAGTCTGTTCGCATGACCCCGAGCGGGGCTCGAGATCAAGACACAGACATGCTAGGCGTCAGTGGACAAGTCTGGATATTCGCCGTCAGCACCGATTGTTCCTGTGGAGGTCGTCCTTGGGTGATGAGAGCCCGGGTGGAACGATACTTTACAATAGCTCGTTCTACCTATGCGACTCACTACAACTCGAGCCACGATATCTGGCGTCGATGCCGCGCCATAAGGCGGACATGATTCTTGGATCGAGACAGGCTCAGACTGCGCCTGTCTGTCCGTGTCTGACAGACGTTCAAGTTCTTGAAAACCGGCAGTACGTGGTGCCTTGGTCTCTATCATCGCCCAGCAAGC
>Ga0265797_10008825_pt1 | contig 13297 bp, 7 predicted proteins | sample P2T30metagenome_FD_192433 | JGI IMG/M metagenome (GOLD analysis project Ga0265797, IMG submission 192433) | Plant litter microbial communities from East Loma Ridge, Irvine, California - P2 T30 | ecosystem: Environmental > Terrestrial > Plant litter > Unclassified | place: USA: California... | reverse complement strand
TTCTCCGGGCTTGCGGTATTAGCCGCATGACAGCGATTGCGCCCTCTTCACAACGTGTCTTCTTCTCCAAATTACGATGAGAGATGGACTTCGATGACGACATAATGTAAAGAGACAAGTCAGTGATAGAGGGCAAGGATGGCCAAGCGCACTTGGAGATGCACCGTGAGAAGAGCAGGACCCGCCATGATAGGCGGCTATGTCACAGAACGAACACTGAGGGTCAGCGCCTTTTTTTTTTATAAAGACGAGCAGTGAAAGCGCACAATAAACTTGGAAGCCTCCAACGGGAACACACGCGTCAAATCGAACCGAACGTTGGATAATCGAGAGGTAACGCCAAGCGCTGTCACACAGCCACCCGAATCATGTACAGGTGGTCTAACCATGACACTTATACCAGATGCATATCCAAATGCATCGAAAGCTATATTTACGGCGCAAGGAGGGTTTCCCCTTTCCAGAGAAAGATACAGGAAGTGCCGTTATTTTTGGCCGGTCGAACAGCACATAGATTTCTCCATTGGATACCATTGTCGCATACACCCAACCAATAATCAAGTTGGTGCATCGACTCCTCTTACGGCGCAGAAACTGCAGGTCTTTAAATCTGGATAGTACTTGGAACGCATTTCGACGAGGGTTCGATCCGTTGTTCGAAGCCGCTGAACAAAACCCGGATTGTGAGCCCATCGATTTCAACCGTAGTCAAGAGTGTGGAAAGTGTTTTGAGATAGGCTCTTAGAAAGAACCGCGTCAGACCACTGCTTCTCTTAGAAAATGCGAGTCCTTTATGCTGGCTCAAAGTTGCTGGCAGACGCCTTCTAGGCATACAACAATAGCCCGGAGTGAATGTATATTGGGGAATATTTCTATGATGAGCATCAACTTCAGCGCGGCTATACAGCGAAATTGCTTACACCTTCTTAGTCGGAACCAATGCGAAAACATACAAGCCAGGTTCAGGATGTGTTTCGACTTGAACTCCGCGTCGTCTATCTGCCATAGCAGGCTCGCGATCGCATCATCACAAACGCAAATCGTGACGATGTTCCTCTATCCACAGGTCTTATTCTCTATACTCAGGCACATGTGTTTCCTAGAATGGGATGAGCAAGTTCATGACAGGTTGAGATCGCAAGGTTACGAAGAAAGGCTAAGAGATTCAGAACTTGTCGGCTAAACAATGTAAGCCCGGTCAAATGAAAGCAACACCGACAGCGTCCTACCTTCTTGAAGCTCGAAGATGTACACACACCGTGTTGATGAACTGCGAAGGACAGAACGGCACATCGACATACTGGAAGCTCTTGTTCGACAGTCGCCTTTTGGTTGTAGTAATTGGAAGGTTCTAGCGGATCGGCGCGTATGTGTCTCGCTGGCGGTAGGTCGCTTAACCTCAAAGCGAGAAGCATCTACTACCGGATTCGAAATTCATTGACTTCATGCCTCTCAGCATTAATACTAACCTGTCGTTGCGCGTACGAGTGTACCTATGTCGGCGAACAAAGGCTCCTGAGCATGCACGTCGACAGGTGGAGTAGACAGAAGATGGGGTATAGCAGCCTTGGAAAACTGATATGGATGCATCGCCGGTAAACTGTCGAGAATGACTCTTCGTTCGACTTTGTCAACCGTACCTGTCCGCTCGAACAGAACCCTATTTTGTTCTTGGCTCCCTGAGGCATGCTGGGCGAATGACCAGAACTCTCCTCCTATTCGGAGTGCCTCACAAATGTCGAATCTAATATATACTTCAGAACAGTTCTTGGTAGTCAGCTTATCTCACTCATCGCCGTTTAGAATCTAGTAGAGGGTAGTTTGGCCGAGGAGAGTCTGTCGCCTGTGCGATTTCATATGCTTTTCAAACAAAATCAATAAGTCCGATCGGTCTTGTATCGTAACAACATTGTTTTCGGTCTTGCCACGATCCTCGCATGCGCCAGACATCTCTGACGCAATGTCGCAAGCATCGCAGCGTCGCGTCGCTGTACGCGAAGAAAAAGAAGAAATGTAAGTTTCAACACACGATGCAAAGGAACTCGTCGACCCAGGAATACAGAAAGTGGCCTTGAAGTTCTAGATGTCGTTCACGACGTGGTTCGGCTACTGCACGTACACCCTACCGTATGCAGGTTGCACCTCCGGTCGCATCGCATAACAGCGGATCCAACACTATCGGTCCTACCTCGTATCGAATTTCATTGGAAAATTCCTCTGGGGTTGTGTCGGCGCGCGCCTATCCGCAGCCTCCACAGTGGAAATCTTGATGCCCAGATCTACGCAGTTGGTTGCACTGCGACTCCAGACACATGAAGAACAACCATGCTTGTGGCGGCGTGCCTTATGCAACCACAACGTTGCGTATGCAGGCCTTGTTCCTGCGTCGATCACCAGAAAACTCTATTATTAGCTAGCCTTGCTTACAACTTGGCGTTATAGTGGGGTAAAACCGTAGGAAGGAACAACGCACGCGAGATTGTGTCTAGTCAGAAGCGGCCCGGGAATGAATCGATGATAGAGGTGTTCCTTTTTGCTTAGTCCGGGATAGTATCGCACTGCACTCATGATAGCAATCGTGGTTGGTGCGACTGGCGACTCACACAAGTCTCGGTCAGAAACCCAATCCAGTGCCGAATAACCGCGGATTATTACACTATTATTGCGCGAATTGCTAATTGGCAATCTTTTTCCTCGTGTGTGCATGGATTTCATTGACTTTCGATGCCAACAATGGTGCACGATCTAGACGGTGAAGAAAAAATGGCTATTCTTATCGTGCTCTTTGTTAGCCGAATAACCATCTTGGGATGACGATACAAAGGCTTGGTGGTTTACCTGGGCAAGATAAAATAAGGTAAGGCTCGAGCGAATGCCCAGCTGTCCGCGAAGTCTTGTCACCCAGGCTATCGCTGCTCAGGGGAATGATCATCATGGTACAACACCCATCGCGTGTTAGCGCTGCAGAGAAATTTGGGACGGCAGCGTGCGCGTGGCCGCAAGTTCTGTGGGTGTGCCTGTCAGGGACCAACCAGGGCCATGCTTTTAGTGTTTGTCGAGGTGGGTTCGGCGCGGCCGGTATGACGTTGAGCCCGCATTTTCTTTATTTGTTGATGGGTAGGCGTGGTAGACTTGGCCAAACCTGGAGAGACGGAAGCGTGTCGGCAATGGAAAATTCTCGTGATGTCGAATTAGAGGCCGTGTCGTGGCTTGCCTGAGGGATGAAGAAGTGTCCGTTCGCAGCGCTTCGGTTGGAGTCTGCCGATTTATCTCCCGTCGAATCACGCGACTTTGACCTCGTTTACTGGCTAGCGGTGAACATAGGCCCAAGGGATTTGACTGGTCGCATGAGCAGAGATTCTGGCATCGCGGCCGACCTTCCTAGAACTGCTAAACGCGATGGTGTTGTTGTTGGCGGGGGCCACATGTACGGGTCGCGTGTGTTTGACAGCCAATCCTTCGCGACTCTCCATACGAGGGCCGCCCCTGGGCAAGGTGTTGGGGATGAACACATGATCGCCCAACGGATAACGGATCCCAGTCAGTTGGTAAAGGTCCTATCGTATTGTGGCGCGCCGTCAGTAAAGCGCATGGTGCCGGTTGGCTAGTTCGGCATGGTAGAGACGAACCTGATTAAACCCTGTTAGCACCAGCGATATGGGCTACTTGTACAGTCAGTATATAGACTCGAGGCTGCTCCTTTGCCCCTTGGCAAGCAATCCGTCGTACCCTCCCGTCACTCGCTTTCACATTCGCTCGCTTGCGTTTGCCATTCGTTACCAGTCTTGATAATCGTCGGTCGTTCAGTACTACACCGTGTAATACCTATAATCACCGTTCGGTATCCGTAATCTACTACCGCCAACGCCACCCACAATATACCACACAGTACCCTACTCCAAAATGTCTTTGAAGTTCCTATCACTCGCTCTTGCGGCTGTCGCAACTGCGTCTCCTTTTGACTCTATGTCGAAGGCCACTAGCGACGACCCTTACGAGGCATGCCAACCGCAAGGAGCGACCGGCACAACCCCACCAGCAGTTGGCACGGAGCTCAGCTCTCTCTATACCGATATCCTCTCCTCTATCCAGGGTATCACTTTCGACAAGCGATCTGTTCATGGCCGTGCGGACGGCTTCGGTTGCCGCCAAAGCTTGGACTGTGTCAATGTTCAGAACATCAACATCCCCATGTGCTATGACAAGTTCACCACAAACTTCCAATTCCCAGACGGCTCTTTCGGAAACGTTGCTGCTGGAACATACACCTCCGGAGGTACTGAAGTCAACCTCGTCAGCGGAGACTACACCAAGGATGGCCAGAGTGCCAACATCTACTCCAACAACGAGGCTGAGAAGCCAAACACGTCGACCCTTTCAATTCCCGCCCAATACACCGGCACTGGTGTTGGAGGAGCGATCCCAGTCACAGAACTCGGATCCATCATCGTCTATACCACCACTATTCCAGCCGTAACATACTCTGCACCCACCACCGTTGCGGAAACCGTTGAGGTAGCCACTGTCAGCGGAGTGAAGGTCTCTACCACCGTTCCCGCTACCACCATCACCCAGGCCACAACGATCGCCGCAAAGACCAACGTCGTCACTCAAACAAACACTGCCTCAGCTGCACCTCAAAGCACCGGAGCAGCTGGACAGATGTCTGTTGACACAACAAGGTCCTTCGGAATGTCGGTTGTCGGTGCCTTGCTATATGCGCTCTTGTAAGCAGCTGATTTATTGGAAGCTATGCTCATCGCAGTGTACTAGGTGGACGGATTGATCTTAGGAGTTATATTCAAGGCATTCCTGAATGGATGATACCCGCTGGAGCTTTAGCATACGCATGTTTACACGTACTGTGGCAATCCAGTACTGATGTGCCACGATTAATGAATAATATCCTACCCTTCACATCGGACTCTTTGCTTTGTGTCATGCCACTTTTGATAACTCTCTCTGCATCTTGCTGACTTCCTGGCAATTCACGTCTTCTCCAGGTGCTGTGATGGCTGCTGAGTGGAGCCATGTTAGGTGGGTCCTCCTCTTGAGCTCCTCGATATTTGTACTTCTGACCCCTCCACCGGCTATTAGCGACAGATCTGCTCCAAACCTTGAATGTAATTGATAGAGCTTATCAGCACCTTGGAAGGCGCTCTTCGCCCCACCACTAGTTAACAGGCTCTTGAACCCGCAGCTGACCACTGTTTCAACAGCTTCTTCCAAATCCTCGGCCTCATCGACTGCACGATGAAACGTGCATGGAAGCGGGGCTGCGGCTTCAACCAATTCGCGGTTGCGAGTTTGGTCTATACGACGATTGGCGTCTAGAATGCCAAAGACGAATCCGCTAGCTAGAGGCTTAAGCACCTCCATGTCTTTCTTCATAAGAGTAAACTCTTCGTCTGAGTAGTTGAAGTTGCCAGCTCTTGGTCTAATCATGACATTGATTGGAATCGTGACTTCCTTGCGTACGTGTTGTAGTGTGGAGTGGGAAGGTGTGACCCCGCCAGCGGAGTAGTTGGCACATAGTTCAATCCGATCAGCGCCTGCTTGAGCTGCTACGGTGGCAGAAGAAGCGTTGAAGCAGGCTATTTCGAGCATGGTGTTTTTACTTCGTGTGAGGTGAAAGCTGTAATGTAAGATGGAGAGACGAGCAGTAGGTGGGTTGTGGGGCGAAGCTTGAGCTAGGCTAGTGCTACAAGTGGATTGGCTGACGACAAGACTACGCTACAGGCCGACACCATCTTCCTATTTTCCTAAAACCAAGAAGCCGTTAAAGGCAGTAGATCAAGGAAGTTCGGATGAATACCTAGGCGGTTCAGTTGTAACAGGAAAGATGACAGTGAAATTGCCGTCAGCTATCCTCCATCTAAGCCCAACGAAGACTGAAAGACGCGGGGTCTTCAGAGTAATGACGACAGATGTTTCTATGGTTATTCAGAGAGCGTAAACACAGTATGAAGATGATGGAAAGAGAACAATATACCCAACAATGTGGTCTCGTGGTTTGTGTAATGCACATTTTTAAGGGTTGGTGGCTCCCGGATAGTGCACACAAGGTGAGGCTCACTGTGGTGAATAACATGCTCAGAAGCAAATGCCGTTGTTTCATCGCTCACCTTCCTCATCAAGCAGGGCAAGCGCATGGACGAAAGCCCGATGTGAAGGTGAATTCTAACTCACCAGTCTGACCAACAGCTCCGCTTCCCTTCTTCTCTCGGCTTTCTCTGTTGCCACGCAACCTTGAGACTGTACTCCCAATATCAGCATACACAGTCAAAATGTCAGACGAAGAACAGAAGACACCCAGTAAGGCGGCATCAAGCGGCGGCGCCTGGTCCGAACAAGAAAAGGTATGAGATATGAAAGTGAGCTCACTGCCGGGCTCCTACTTGGCACCGATTGGATCGACTGTGCTGCATACAAGCCCTATGTCTCTACCAAGCCCGCCACTGACTGTGATACAGATCGCGTACCTCATGGTTCTTTGCGAGCATGCAGCTGACACCGAAAAATTCGAGTCCAAGACCAACGTAAGTGTTACCTGATGATGGTTTACCACGCTTATACATATCCCAGACCTGCCCTGTTCCCGCCGGCCGCACCACGCTCTCTTGCCGCAAGCTTATTCTCCGTATGAAGGAGAAGCATGGAGAAGATATGGAGAAGATCAAGAATGGCCTCCCTTTGGGCCCTGCTGCCGGTGACGGAGTTGGCGCCACTCTGGACAAACCCAAGACGACGCCCAAGAAGCGCAAGAACAAGACCGTTGAGGGCGAGGATGATCCTGCTGAGGGTTCACCGAAGAAGAAGGCCACCCCGCGTCCACGCAAGAAAAAGAATGAGGCTGTCGAGGTAAAGGATGAAGAGATGATCTAAGAATCTGTCTCTTTGCCCTGCATCGGCTGGTTGTGCTGTCGCATTGTGGCACATTGGGCGGATACTGAAACGGCTCGGCGTTCTCATGTAGCTATCAGGCGCTCAACTCCGTCTCTTCCAAGGTTTCTTTGCTTTGTTCATGTGGCTGGACTTAGATACTGCCGTTGAGCGGCCTGAGAACCACAACTCGATAGGCGTCGCAATGAACCTGTGCCATCTTGCTCATCTCCCGTGTTTGACGCGACATGAAAGTTTAGCCCATGAGCTTTGGGAAAGGGCGCGCAGTGTGGCATGCTTGAGATATGACCGGAGCATGTATTCACTGCTGCCATGGAGTGGATGCGAGTGGAGACGAATGACGATGGTTCGCGAGATGCGGCGAAGCTTGACCGGGGGACCGTGGCGCATGCAGCTGCAGGGCTCTTCAGGCACTTTCCTTCTTGGCCTCAAAGCCATCGCATACTCATCGACTGCATCTTTTGCCTTTCTTCTTTGCGCCTACTACTTTTAATCTACAGCAGTTGCGTTTGCGCTGCCTCCTTCCTTTAGACGCCTCACCCAGGGTTGGCATGCTGCTTGGCCGAGTGTCTCTCGCCGCCTGCAAACGAAGTTTCCTTGCAACACCTTCACGCACCCTGCCGTTGCCCGTCTCCCGACCGCTCTCCCTCCTTCACACGCGATATTCTACGAGACTTCACAGTCCTAGCGCACTTGCTCTCGGCAAGCGCCCCCTACACACGTCCTCGTCTATAAATAATCCGCCGCCAATGGAACAAAATGGCACAACCAAGCGCAAGCAACCACCAACGTCACCAGCAACAGACCGTCCGGTGAAGCAGATCAAGCCCGAAATAGACGCACACACCTCCAACGGAGTCATGTCGCACTCGCCCGACCAGGAAGAGGCCATGGACGATGCGCATAGCGAGTACAGCTCCCACGAGGAGATTCCATCATCGGCGCATATCACAGCCGTCACAGGACAGGACACGGCAGAGTGGCAACGAACTATAGAGAATGTGGTCAAGAGCGTCGTATCGATACACTTCTGTCAGACGTGCTCGTTTGACACAGACCCGGCCATTAGCTCAGAGGCGACTGGCTTTGTCGTGGATGCTGAGAAGGGCTACATCCTCACCAACAGGCATGTTGTCGGCGCCGGACCTTTCATCGGCTACTGCATCTTCGATAACCACGAGGAATGCGACGTCCACCCTGTCTACCGCGATCCCGTCCACGACTTCGGTATCCTCCGCTTCGACCCCAAGAAGATCAAGTACATGCCCGTCACCGCCCTCAAGCTCCGCCCAGACAACGCCAAAGTCGGCGTCGAGATTCGCGTCGTGGGTAACGATGCCGGAGAGAAGCTCAGTATCTTGTCGGGAGTTATCAGTCGATTGGATCGCAATGCGCCCGAATACGGCGAGGGCTACTCCGACTTCAACACCAACTACATTCAGGCTGCAGCTGCAGCGAGTGGAGGATCTTCGGGCAGTCCCGTAGTAGACCGCGACGGATTTGCAGTTGCGCTGCAAGCCGGTGGACGTGCTGATGGTGCCGCGACCGACTACTTCCTGCCCCTGGACCGACCGCTACGCGCTCTCGAGCTTGTCCGCCAAGGCCAGCATGTCTCTAGAGGCACCATCCAGACCCAGTGGATACTGAAGCCCTTCGACGAGTGCCGGAGACTAGGTCTCTCTCCTGCCCTGGAGAAAGAGATCCGCACTCAGTTCCCCAAGGAGACAGGCATGCTGGTCGCTGAGGTGGTTCTACCCCAAGGGCCTGCGTCTGCCAAGGTTGAAGAAGGTGATCTTCTGTTGCGTGTCAACGGAGAGTTGCTCACACAGTTCGTCCGACTTGATGCCATTCTTGACGACAACGTTGGCAAGACTATCTCTGTGACCATACAGCGTGCTGGGGAGAACATGGATGTTGAGCTAGACGTTGGCGATCTCCATGCCATCACCCCTGACAAGTTTGTTTCTGTCGCAGGCGCGTCTTTCCACGACCTCTCATACCAACAAGCTCGCCTCTACGCCATCTCGCTGAAAGGCGCGGGTGTGTACGTCTGCGAGGCAGCTGGTTCCTTCAGGTTCGCCGACGGCTACACATCAGGGTGGTTGATTCAGGAAGTTGACAACCAGCCGACACCAGACCTTGACACCTTTATTGAAGTCATGAAGAAGATCCCAGACCGTAAGCGAGTGGTTATGATGTACAAGCATCTGCGCGATCTGCATACTGCGAACACTAGTATTACTGCTGTGGACAGGCATTGGCATGCAAAGATTCGGGTAGCAACACGCAATGACACCACAGGCTTGTGGGACTTCAAACCACTCGCCGATGCCATTCCATCTGTGCCTCCTGTTCCTCGCCGTGCGAACTTCGTCAAGATGAGCTCAAGCTATCCTGAGGCTGTAGACATTGTTCGTAGCTTCGTACGAGTGCATGTCTCTATGCCTATTAAGCTAGATGGCTTCCCCAAGATGAACAAACAGGGCTATGGACTCGTTGTCGATGCTGAACAGGGTCTTGTCCTTGTCTCGAGAGCGATTCTGCCATATGACCTTTGCGACATCTCGCTCATCATTGCTGACAGCATCTTTGTCGATGCCAAGGTTGTCTTCATGCACCCATTGCAGAACTATGCCATTGTCAAGTACGATGCCTCTCTTGTCAACGCTCCTGTAAAGACACCCAAGTTCGCCACCGACTTCATCAAGAAAGGAGCAGAGACCATCTTCTTTGGCATCAACCAAAACTTCCGACCTGTCGTAGCAAAGACTGTCGTCACTGATATCACTACAGTCGCGATTCCAGCTAGCGCAATCACACCTAGATACCGTGCGACCAACTTCGACGCCATCACGGTAGACACGAACCAAGCCTCACATAGTGGTTCTGGCGTGCTGATCGCTGAGGATGGCACCGTTCAGGCTCTCTGGCTCTCGTACCTAGGTGAGCGGACATCACACAGTGGCAAAGACGTTGAATACCATCTTGGTCTTGCAACGCCCAACCTTCTGCCAGTTCTCAACGAGATCCGAGGCGGAACCACACCCAAGCTACGTATCTTGAACGTCGAGTTCCAGACCGTCCAGATGAGTCAAGCCCGCGTCATGGGTGTCTCAGAGGAATGGATCGAGAAGACTGAGACGGCTGATCCAGAGCGCCACCAGCTCTTCATGGTCCGCAAGGTCGATTCAGGTCACGGCGATGGTCTCAACGAAGGCGATGTCCTCCTTACGCTCAATGGCAAGCTGGTCACACGTTCACCCGACCTCGACATCATGTACAACAACGAGTTCCTGGACGCTGTTGTTGTGCGCAAGCGTGAGGAGAAGACTATCAAGGTATCGACTGTCGCAACAGAGGACCTTGAGACTGATCGCCTAATCAGTTTCTGTGGTGCTACTTTCCATCGCCCTCATCAGGCTGTGCGCCAGCAGATCAGCAAAATTCACTCGGATGTTTACATCTCGTCGCGGGCTCGTGGCTCACCGGCATACATGTACGGGGTAAGTGCTAATCTCTTTTTCTTTCTGTTCTTTCTATCACACGTTCTTTCCACACTGGAGCCTGGATACGCCGTTGGATACCGGAGATTTACATCCACATTCTGAACACTTTCCGTGAGCTGGGCGACTCCGAAAGCTGGACGCTAGAAACAATTGCTCACCCCCTCTGCGAACATTACCGGGCCTCCCATGGATACACTAGGAGTTTTTTCTTTTGCTTATTAAGCCCACTTCTGTATGGCTTGGACACTGCTCTGGGATTCTGGAAGTTCATCCAGCAAATATGCCCCGGCTCCACTTGGTTTACCATGGATTTACTGTCTGCTTACTCATCATGCTCGGTGTGGGCTCCGAGGACTTCAGAAGGCGGATACCCCTAGGCCTGACTTGGATAGCTCTAGACCCTCGGCACTTATCCTGTGGCTCGGATGGTATTCTGTCGTCGGACCGTGGATTTGCAACCGGTGGATACCTTTAGGCCTTGCTTGTGGCGACCTGCCACCTATCAGTTATCTTGAGAATACCTTACTGACCATGTCATCAGCTCGCGCCTACCAACTTCGTCACACACGTGAACAACGTCCCTACTCCCAACTTGTCGGCCTTCCTCACCGAAATTAAGAAGATCAAGGACAATGAATACTTCCGTATGAAGGTCATGACCTTTGACAACGTACCATGGGTCGCGACCATGAAGAAGAATGAACACTACTTCCCAACCATCGAGCACATCAAGGACACGTCCGCGCCACTGGGTTGGAAGAAGATCATACACGAGTGTGATGCTGGTGGTGCGAGGGAAGAGATGGGGCCGGATGAGCTGGAGGCGGATGCTGCGGATGAGTAGATACCAAATACCATAGAAGTTGCCAATGCATGGCAAATGATTGGAATTAAACACGCCAGTAAAGTTCTTTCTCTCTTGGAAATCATATCTGGAGTTACCCATGAGAATGGTAGTTACCAGAATGCCTTGGAAACTGCTCGTCGCATGACAAATACCATGGGTCAAACATGCTGATGAAATCTTGAGAATAATGCGTGGAGTTACCCAGAGAGTTTTCAGGTAGAGATAAATTCACAGAATTTCGTGAGGTCCTTTAGCCTCCAGTTTGGTAGAGGACCATCTAGTCTAGTAGGATCCATGGATTGATGGTTTGCGGGCACTAATCGACTTCCGACGTGACATGGCCCGTGCGCACCGCGGGCCATAACTCAGCTTCCGATACCCTTCCTCCTCCGTCAGCTCTACACTCTCTCACCACACCACCACGTTTGAAGCCAAACCACGAATCGCAACCATGACTTCATCGATCTTCTATAAATTCAAGAATTCAAAAGATAGCGAGCGTATAGTATTCAACGGCACCGATCTGAGTGTTTTCGAGCTCAAGAAGGAGATTATCAGCGCGAGCGGCCTCGGCGATGGAACCGATTTCAACCTACACATCTACCCTCAAGATGACCCTGCTTCCGAGTACAAAGACGACACTACGTTAATACCGCGATCCTCTACCGTCATAGCGATTCGCCGCCCAGCGCCTCGCGGGCAGGGCCGAGCTGCCAGATATGTCAACGGCAAGCCCCCTGTTCGTGCCTTTACTACACAAAGCAAGCCCGTCGCGCCTGCACCTCCCACAAGCAATGCGACACCAGAAGATGCTGAGGCCGCGTTTTTGGCTGAGTCGGCGATGGCCTGGGACGCGCAGAAGGAGGCACTTTCACATGCAAAGCCCGTCTACCGCAAGAACAACACCAAGAACGTTGTAGTTCCTTCACATCCTCCTCCTCCAGGCTACGTATGTCGCCGCTGTAATATCAAAGGCCACTGGATTCAGGCCTGCCCTACGAACGACGATCCCGACTTCAAACCCGTGTTCCAAGCGAAGCGCACCACCGGCATACCGCAGTCCTTCTTAAAGAAGGTCGAGAAGCCTGTCGACGAAGAGGCTGCAAAGGGCGTCATGCTCAACGCCGACGGCGAATACGTACAAGTCATGACTGACCAGAAGACATGGGACAAGTTTCAAGAGAAGACAAATGCATCACGAGCGCGCGCAGCAAGCGCTGACGCAGCAAGCAAAGAGCTCCGCGAGCGCGGATTCGAATGCCCCATCGACAATCAAAGATTTGTCGACCCAGTCAAGACACCCTGTTGTGGTAAGACATACTGCCGTGAGTGCATCGACAATGCGCTGGCAGACGGTGATCTGATTTGTCCAAACTGCGCAAAGGAGGATGTTCTAATGGATGATCTCGTTACTGATGACGATATGGTCAAGTCTCTCAAGGCATACGACGCAGAGAAGGCAGCAGAGAAGGAAAAGGCAGCAAAGGCAGCAGTTGCTTCAGAAAATGAATCAGTTAATCAATCACTTGCTACTGACAACGCATCTTCTTCTGTCGCAAATGACGATACAAATGCCACCACTACTGCTACTCCAGCAGCGGCGGCGACTGCTGCGGCTGACGAAGTATCCGATACTGACTCAACCTCTTCAAAGAAGCGCAAGCAGCCTCCTACAGACATCAAGCCTCCCACCGCACCGAAAGCCATGCGTCAAGCGGCCGATCCCGCCTCGAAGATGGAGCAGGACTTTATACAACAGATGGAGATGCTCAAGAACGCACCGATGGGGCCTATGGGAATGCCAATGGGTATGCCTATGCCAATGCAGATGCCTCAGCAAATGGGATTCCAGAACGGCTATCAGATGGGCTTCCAGCCGCAACAACAGCAACAGATGCCACAACAACAATGGTTTCCTCAGCAAAATTTTGGTTACAATCAACAACAGTTCGGTCAGCAGTACAACCAGCAGCAACAGTACGGATGGGGTGGACAGGGACAAGGGCAATGGGGCAACGGGCAAGGGCAGGCACAAGGACAA
>Ga0265797_10008824_pt1 | contig 13297 bp, 17 predicted proteins | sample P2T30metagenome_FD_192433 | JGI IMG/M metagenome (GOLD analysis project Ga0265797, IMG submission 192433) | Plant litter microbial communities from East Loma Ridge, Irvine, California - P2 T30 | ecosystem: Environmental > Terrestrial > Plant litter > Unclassified | place: USA: California... | reverse complement strand
TTATTCAAGGAATTGAAGTTGAAGATTGCGATCGAAGCAACTTTCAGGTAGATCTTTCAGGTGTATCTTCCAAGTATTTGCTGGAGCTCTTGTCGTTGTATGGCATGTTGCCCTCGTTGAGCCTCTGGGAGAAAGGAGAAAGATAGCCCTAGACTCTGCCCTTCATGTCTGTGTCATGCTTAAGTGTCTGTAGGCCAGTTTAAACGTGCATGTAGATCTCTCCATGACCACGTGCCGTTGGGGTGACGTGCGACAAGACATACCAAGTGTTAAATCTCCGGTTTGTGAAGCCGTTCCAGGGCTCGTTAGGTTTGAGGCGGAGGCGCAGCAAAAGGGGCGGCGCGAGCCTCTAGCGAAACTGACGCATTCTGACGTAAACTCAATTGGCGCCCGTTGTCGCGTATCAACGGGGAGCTAGCAGGCGATAGCGCGCAGCATTTCTCTACGAAGGCCAACGGGACACTTTATGCTTTTAATGCTGCAGACAAGGCATTGACGCTGGATTTGCAAGAGGCAGCATGATTTGACAGGATAGCCACGACTTGCACGGAGTCGCATCGCCATGAAATTCGCAAAAGAGCTGGAGGAGAACTTGGTCGCAGAGTGGAAGGAAAAATATCTGGACTACAAGGGCGGCAAGAAGAAGCTGAAGGCTGTCGCAAGAGCTGTGCGAAATGCGGATAAGCCTCCTCGATCAAACACAATTGCGCCTGTGAGCGGCTCGTTTAGAGACGGTCCAGTACAGGCGTTCTTGAAGCGCAGCTTGACCCACGATACCTCCGCGGACGCCCAGCATGGCCTTTCTACGACAGAATCAGGAAACCACGCATCGAATTCACAAACGCCCCGAGGAGCTGACCTCGCACCACCGCGGAGTTCTCAGCCTCAGCCAATCAATGAGCGAAGCCCTTTATATCCCAGAGCGACCAAACCAGACAATCCCACGCAGGGGTTGACGAGATATGGCAGTATAATCGGAAGTCCGCCCAAAGAAGGGAGCCCGACGCTCGCACAGCTGCAGAAGCAGGCGTCGTTGTTGGAGCTTCCCGATCCAGCTCTTGACCCATCAGTGCCGAGAGCGCATCAAGGCCCAGCAGCTGGCACGAATAATGATCGAAGCTCGTTCTCGATCTCAGGATCGCCTGAGGAGTCTCGTATGGTTCATCCTCCTTCTTCTCAGATGAGCCATACGGGCAATGCCTATGAAATTAGCAAGCCCCATGACGATGTCAGTAAATTTGCGAAGGCAGCTGGCAGCAAGAGTTTGCCCGCTCCGAAACGCAGCAACACGCTCTCCGGGACCAAGCCTTTAGTGCAGCGGATGTTCTCGATTTCTGGATCGCCAAACCCTCCCCGACACTCCCATGAAGATGTTGCTCTGGAGGCTTACCGCGAGGTCGACTTCAGACAGGCAGAATTCTTCAAGTTCCTGGAAAAAGAGCTGGAGAAGATTGAAGAGTTCTACAAATCGAAGGAGGAGGAAGCTGAAGAGCGCATGAAAGTCATTCGTGAACAACTTCACGTAATGCGCAATCGCCGCTTGGAGGAGATCTTGCAGGCAGATGCGGCTAAGCAGAGGTATACGTCCAATGGAAGTTCGGCTGATGGCGATGAAACAGCCCAGACGCAACCAGATGCCCAAGCAGCGCAAGGATCTAGGCACAGCTTGCCATGGCTAGCTCCTGTCACCAACACAGTTGATCAAATTGACCATGCCATCGGCAAGGTTCGCCCAGGTCGCATTGGCAAGACAAGTCGAACAATGGGCACGCTTGGAACCCCCAAGTTACCTGCCGACAGAGCTCCGCCAGCTGACTACTCACGTCACCCACCATCTTCGGATGTGCCTTATAGAGTAGCAAAACGCAAGCTCAAAGTTGCTCTGGCCGAGTTCTACCGCGGCCTCGAACTACTCAAAAGTTACGCGTTACTCAACCGCACAGCCTTCCGAAAGATCAACAAGAAATACAACAAAACTGTCGACTCAAGCTCCCAAAGTCGATTCATGTCTGACAAAGTCAATGGAGCCTATTTCGTTACCTCCGAGTCTCTGGACAGCATGTTCCATGATGTGGAGGATCTCTACGCTCGTTACTTCGAGCGTGGCAGTCGCAAGGTCGCTGTCGGCAAACTCCGTGCAAAGATCGCAAAAGCCGGAGACTATACAGGAAGCATCTGGCGACAAGGCGTACTGGCGACTGCTGGCATCGTGTTTGGCTTGCAGGCTGTGGTGTACGGAGTGGAAGAAATCTATGATCCCAATCCGGTCATAAGCACGCAAGCAGGCTACTTGCTACAGATCTACGCCGGTTATTTCCTGATGTTGCTTCTTGTGAGCTTGTTTGTTATTGATGCTCGGGCATTCACGCAAGCAAAGGTCAATTATCAGTTCGTCTTCGAGTTCGATAGTAGGCATATGCTCGATTGGCGACAGCTCAGCGAGGTAAGTGACCACCAGTTGTTTGCCTGCTATTAGCACTACTAACATAATTCCAGCTGCCCGCAATCTTCGCCTTTTACCTAGGACTCATCATGTGGCTCAACTTCTGTCGCTTCGGCGGAGAGGCCATGTACGTATATTGGCCTGTCATCCTCATTGGACTGGCCGTCGGCACACTCTTCCTGCCCGCACCTTATCTCTACCATCGATCTCGAGGGTGGTTCTTGTACAGCAACTGGCGGTTGCTGCTTGCAGGCATCTATCCAGTCGAATTCCGCGACTTCTTCCTCGGCGACATGTTCTGTTCGTTGACTTATGCAATGGGTCACCTCGAGCTCTTCTTCTGCTTGTACGCACGCCACTGGAACGAGCCGGCGATGTGTAACAGCTCTCACTCTAGGCTTCTTGGCTTCTTCACGACGATTCCGGGCATTTGGCGCGCGCTTCAGTGCTTGAGACGTTACTACGACACCCGCGATGTGTTTCCTCACCTAGTCAACTGTGGAAAATACGGGTTTACCATCCTCTCTGGCATGGCTTTGAGTCTGTTCCGTATTGAGAGGACAACGGAAATGATGGCACTGTACATCGTGTTGGCATCCATCAACAGCATCTATTGCAGCATCTGGGATGTCATCATGGACTGGAGTAAGTCGACTGCCATCGTAGCACTGTTTCACAAACTAACTTTCCACAGGTTTGGGCGTCCCCTCAGCAAAACACAAATTCTTGCGCCACAAGCTGGCCTACAAGCAGATCTGGTGGTACTACGCGGCCATGGTCATCGATCCGATTCTCCGCTGCAACTGGATCTTTTACGTTATCTATGGCAAGGAGCTGCAAACGTCGTCCATGGTCGCTTTCCTCATTGGACTGTCGGAGGTCATTCGCCGTGGCATCTGGACACTGTTCCGTGTGGAAAACGAACACTGCAATAATGTCGGGCGCTACCGTGCATCTCGAGACGTTCCTCTGCCGTACGACATCGAAGAGGAGTCAGGCCAAGATCAGGATATGCTCTACAAGACTCCAGAGGATATTGCGCACGAGGCTGGCGCAGCACAGAACCAGAAACAACCTCTTCCGCCCAGCCGTCCTGGAGTTCCAGAACGGATGCCTTCTGAGCGTCTAAGCCGCGATGGCACAAGGGCTTCAGCCACGGATATCGAACAAGGCCACCCCACCACGAGTGCGGCATCTCTTAGACGTAGGCGTCCTAGTATCACGAATTCGCCAATTGCTCGCGCTTTCCGATCAGCTGGTGAAACCATGCGGTCTGCCCACGCAAAGGATTACGAGCGCAAGCGCAAGCCGGACGACAATGCCGTTGCTGCAAGCGCTGCTAAAGACGACGACGACGACGACGATGATGACGATGATGTCAGCAGCGATAGTGACGATGATGCAGGGCGACAACAGCCTAGAGGTGCACGCCACCATGTCGAAAGGGCAAGGCGGCACTCTAGCGATGAAGATGAGCAGAGAGATCTGGAACAGGCGGAAGATCTCGCTGCAAGAGGTGCTACCTCTTAGTGGGCAAGACCAGTATACGATCTCGGTCACTTTACAGTTTCACGTCCTGAAGTACATAATCTTGGTGCCAATTCAAACCAATCTCCCAACCATAAGTGAATGTTAAAGTGCAAGTGAGATTGAATCTATCAAAGTACTACAAGTAGTAGAGATCTGTGGACCCTTGAGAGCGTGGCTCGTGGCTCAGACCCAATTCTTAGCGTCGCAAGCCCCGCAACTCTCCCAAAATGACTGATAATTTGTCTCTTCTCTTCACGAGACGAGTCGAACTTCGAAAATTTTAGCGTGGCGCAACGACTCTTCAACACTTAACAAAACTAAATACTGGAAAGTGTGCTCCTGGATCCAAAATCAAGAACTACCCAGGACTGGAAATCTCGCCATCATGGAAGAAACTCCCAAACCCGTGCACACCCTCGTGCTCGACACAGGCGCCATCATCAAAAACGAACCCTCGGTCTCGACGTTGATCAGCAAAGCCGACTCTCTCGTCACTGTCCCGGCCATCATTTCCGAAATCAAAGATGCCGTCACCAGATCGCGCGTCGAGACGATGCTCATGCCTTTCCTCACAATCCGCGCGCCGTCGCCGGCGAGCATGCAGTTTGTGACAGAGTTTGCGAGGCGCACGGGCGATTTGCCGGTGCTGAGCAAGCCGGATTTGCAGATTATTGCGCTGACGTATGAGCTTGAGGTTGAGCGGAATGGGGGTGATTGGAGGCTTCGGAAGGTTCCTGGGCAGAAGGGTTTGAATGGCCCGGTTCCTGGTAAGGAGGGTGGGGGCAAGGAAGTTGAGAGCAAAGAAGGCGAGAGCAAAGATGCTCCTGTCGTTGAGGCTGAGGTGAAGACCGAGGAGCAGCCACAGCAAGAGGCTCCGGCTCAAGAGACCCAAATCGCTGCTGAGGCTCCTGAAGAGCCTGTGGCAGAGGTCTCGCCACCAGAGCAGCAGACCGTGCCGGAGACGTCGAACGATGCAGAGCCGGCCACCGAGGTCGCAGAAGACGCACAGGTCGAGGAAGCACCTGCGGTAGAGGACGATGGCCCCTGGGAATCTGTTCCTGCCAAATCAAAGCGCAGCTTCAGACCTAAGAAGAACCTCACGAAGGCGTTCGCTCAGACATCAATCAAGGAGACGACTCCTGCTCCTGCACCTGCACCCGCCCAAGTCGAGGCAGTCGAGGCAGTCGAGGCAGCACCCCAAATCGACTCCGCCCAGGAGACCGCAGCAGACCAAAGTGACTCTGAGTCGGATGGCGAGGGCTGGATCACACCTGCCAACCTGAAGCAAAAGCAGGCTGAAGACGCTGCACCCAACGCCGCAGACGTTTCCTCACAAAAGAAGATGGAGGTTGCCGTCTTGACCACCGATTTTGCTATGCAAAACGTCATCCTGCAAATCAACCTCAACCTGCTTTCATCATCGCTCATGAGAATCAGACACGTTCGCTCGGTGGTGCTGCGCTGCCAAGCCTGTTTCCTGATCTGCAGGGAGATGAACAAGCAATTCTGTCCTCGCTGCGGCAAGCCGACTCTTACCAGAGTCTCGTGCTCTACCACGAACGGTGGCGAGTTCAAGATCCACTTGAAGAAGAACTTCCAATACAACTCGCGTGGCGACCGCTTCAGCATTCCCAAGGCGGTACACGGTGCCGCACACGGTCGTGTCAAGGGCGGAGGAAAGGGCAGCTGGGGTAATGAGCTTATTCTGGCAGAGGATCAGAAGGAGTATGAGCGCGCGGTCACCAACGAGAAACGTGCGAAGGAAAGGAACCTCATGGACGAGGACTACCTTCCGGGCATTCTCACTGGTGAGCGTTCAAAGACTGGTGGCCGAATCAAGGTCGGCGCCGGACGGAACGTCAACTCGAAAAAGCGTTAGTTGATTTTGGTGTGGTATTGCATCGTACGGGATAAAGATAGATAACGAAAGCTCATGACATTTCCATCATTGTCGACATATCCATATTATCAATCGGAAGCTCAACCTCGTATCTTCACAATGCCATCCATCGATCGACAAGACGGGCCCTGAGCGAGCCGTGCCACTAGCCTCTCACGCTCAGACCCTGACCGCCCGCATTCGATGGACAGCGAATGCGAATGTTTCTCGACGGGCAGCAAGTCGTACGATAGACAACTTACCACGACTCCCTCTTCTTCGCCCACCATTGCACTGTTTGCTCGCCTCCAAAGCCTCCACAGGCTCTCCAGACCACTCACACGGCCCATAAAACCATCGTACAAACCACACACCCCAACCGCATCCTACAGCCAACGCATATCAATCGCCCGCTCCGACCTGCCCCGCGCTACCGTCAACATGCCCACCACTCTGAAGGAGTTCGAGGGTGTCTTCCCCAAGCTGGTCGCCGACCTCAAGCAACACTGCGAGCAGTACAAGCTCCCCACACAGGCTCTTAAGTGGTTCGAGGAGGTATGCCGTACTCCGAAGCGAGGTGTAGTTGTGCAATTGCGATCTCTCACTCACACTTACGACTAGTCCCTCTACTACAATGTCGTTGGCGGCAAGTGTAACCGCGGCCTGTCCGTTGTCGACACCACCCAGCTGCTCCTCGGACGTGACCTCACCGAGGAGGAGTACTTCCACTCTGCCACTCTCGGCTGGATGATCGAGCTCCTCCAAGCCTTCTTCCTCGTCTCCGACGACATCATGGACTCGTCCAAGACCCGCCGCGGCCAGCCCTGCTGGTACCTCCAGCCCAAGGTCGGCATGATCGCCATCAACGACGCCTTCATGCTCGAGTCCTCCATCTTCATCCTCCTCAAGAAGTACTTCCGCAGCCACTCTGCCTACATCGACATCGTCGAGCTGTTCCAGGAAGTCGCTTTCCAGACCGAGCTTGGCCAGACCTGCGATCTTCTCACCGCACCCGAAGACCACGTCGACCTCGACAACTTCAGCCTCGAGAAGTACTCCTTCATCGTCATCTACAAGACCGCATACTACAGCTTCTACCTCCCCGTTGCCCTCGCCATGCTCTACACCGGCAAGGCCTCGCCCGCCAACCTCAAGCAGGCAGAGGACATCCTCATCCCCATGGGCGAGTACTTCCAGGTGCAGGACGACTACCTGGACAACTTCGCCGACCCGGAGACCCTTGGCAAGATCGGCACAGACATCCAGGACAACAAGTGCTCGTGGTTGGTCAACCAGGCGCTGAAGAAGGTGACACCCGAGCAGCGCAAGCTCCTCGAGCAGAACTACGGCCAGAAGAACAAGGAGTGCGAGGCCAAGGTCAAGGAGCTGTTCAATGAGCTCGACCTCGAGAAGGACTACAAGGAGTACGAGGAGGCGCGCGTGACCGAGCTGCGGGAGAAGATTGCTGCCGTTGACGAGTCGTCTGGCATGAAGCAGGAGGTCTACTCTGAGTTCCTCAGGAAGATCTACAAGAGGAGCAAATAGATACATATGAGGGCGGATTTAGAAGGATACCAGTAGATATTTGCATGTGTGCATTGGAGCATGGGTTGAGCCGCGAGGCGCTCGCTGTAGTTTGGCATTGATTAATTGACGACTTACACATACTTTTTTGATTCATCTGACACGAACGGGTGATTTTTCATTTGCTTTTGTGCACAGCTTCTGTGAGCTGAGCTACTGATCTGCTACTGACAACGCAGAACTAACACTTTTTTTGCCAGGCTCAATCGAAGCCTCACCGATTCTCAATGTGTCTCTCTCCAATGGAAGCTCCTCCTCCGTTCCATCACAATCCTCCCTGAGAAGAGAGACACCAAACAAGAAACCACTTCACCCCCACCCCATAACCCAACGCACCACCCACACAACCAACCCGAGTCATAAAGCCACAGTCCCCGCCTCCACCAACACATCGACCGCCCTCCTCTGCGCCGGGCAAACCTCACACCTGACATCCCCAGCGTCCAGGCCGCCACTCATCATAAGCTGCTCGTCTTCCGCGGGCAGTCCCTCCTCCGCCAGCATCCTGCGCTTCATCGTCATGCCCTCCGTCGGACGAACTTTGATCAGAGCCGCTTGACGCTCGGCATCCTCGCGCAAAGTCGCCGGTGAGAGAGCGAGGAGATCTTGGGGGCCGAAGGTGATGCTGTGGGAAGAGTCGAGCGTGACCGAGTCGAAGCTGGTGGCGAAGCTGGTGGAGTTGGAAGTGGTTTGGGTGGAGAAGGAGTGGAACGGGTTGAAGGTGGAGCGGAAGGCCTGCGGCGGGTTTCTGTTGCTTGTCTCGTTGGTTGTAGATGCCTGATTGTTGAAAGGAGCCGGAGCGGACTTGGCGCGCTGGCGCTCGTTCATGGCGAGAGTGGTGGCGGCGTCAAGAGAGGCGGCGGACGACATGCTGCGTTTCTTCTTGTGGGCTTTGTTGGCTTTGAATCTCTTGTGTTCGATGTCGAGGTCGAAGAGCATCAATTTCTTCTCCGAAGCTTTGTGCAAGACGAAGTGCTCCCAGACGGTTGCCGGTTCGTTGGAAGTGTTTGGCTTTTTGTTGGAAGGAGAGTTGTTGTTGCACGACATGGTAGCCGCAGGGGCTCTTATGAGTGGGTGACGGCGTTTGCTGCGTGCTTTGTTTTGGCGAAGGTGGTACCGTGACGCCTTTGTGGAGCGGGTGCTCGCATGGAAGTTTGTCGGAGGTGTTTCAGTGGCAGCCTGAGGGCGCAGACCACGTGGGCGGTTTAGTCTTTCATGTGAATAGCAGCTGTTTGTGAGACATAATTGGTGATGTGTTAGGCTACGAGGTTTTGCTGTTGGTGTCTGGTGGTTGGAAGCGTGACGACGAGCTTTGCGTCATTAGAGGGGAGGGGGACGGTCGTTCATGGCAACAGACCGAGCGACAGTGAAGTGGCGGATAAGGTTGACATATTTCGAGACTGTGTATTAATCAGCGGGTTCACTATGACTCTGTTCGGAAAAGCATTGTTAGTTCCAAGAAGCGCTGGCATTCTACAAGTGATATCACGCAATGTGAAACAAAGTGGGAGGTCTGGGCAATGCAGTGTATTATGGAACACGTCAATGTGCAGCACAAGCCCTCGTTCAGATCGTAATAGAAGGGTAATGCCCTCGTGCTCAGGCAGGTGCGACTTGTGGAAGAATCACAGCCGAGCTAAACCAGCCAACCTGTACCCAATCCCGCAGGATGCTCCAATACGCCGGTGATAATGCCTCATCCTGGCGTGTTCTTCATTGGGCTGTAGTAAAGAAACATCGCATTCCGCAAATTCTGTGAATGCACCCGTCGTGTTGCTTCAAAGCCTCTCTTCTTGTTATGCTTTTGGTAGCAGAGGTGAACTGTAAATGCTCGTTAGCCATGATTCCAGAGAGAGTGTGAGTTGCGAATACATGTTTTACCCTTACGACTTCAAGAATGCAAGACGCTTGGCCTGCTTCTTATCCTTGCGCTTCTGGTTCATCTCAGCGACTTCCTTCTTGGAAGGCTTGTTGTTGCGACGCTCCTCCTTAAGGCTGCGACCGTCGTGTGAGTTGGCTGCAGAGTCAACGTCGAAGAATGCATTCATCTGGCGGTTGGCCCTGTTGGCGGGGTCGTGGCGATCTGCGGATTGTTCGCTGGTCTGGAATCTACCAGTGTGGGCATTGAACTGAGCGGTAGACTCGTAGTTCTGGGTAGTGGCCGCTTCGGCCTGCTGGGCGGCGGCGGCTTGGGGGTTCTCTTGCTGCCACTTGTCGTACGCGAGCCAGTTGTGGTAAGCGGTGTACGGAGCGTTCTTGTCGTAGGGACCGTGGACGCGCGGGTTGTAGCCTTGCCACCCATTCAGTGGGTCTTTGTCGTCGTATGGCAGAGGCCCGCTCTCGTTGTCACGGGTGAGCTTTTCTTCCTCAACTGCCAGACGTTAGCAGCTTCTCAGATGTTCACAATTTGCGGGAAACCTACGCTTCTCCTTGGGCGTGGGCTTCTGAAGCCCAGAAACGTGGTAGGTGCCAGTACCGTAGTCCCACAGGTAGTAATCGTCGCTGGGTTCCTCCCAGCTGGTCTCTCCGGTCTCGAGGTTGGAGAAGTAGTACTCCTGTCCCCGCTCGTTCTTGGTGCAGAAGATCTTGCACCAGATTCCCTGCTGTGAGGGCATTAGTTCATTGTCGTCGGGCTCTCCGCTCGCGGCGCTGGTGGTGTCTCTGTCGGTGCTCATGTTAGCGCCTCTGTGATGATGGTAATGCGACAGCGAACGAGACAATGGTGGCAGTGGCACTTGCTATCTCAATGGTCGTGTCAAACGAGGATGAGGTCAGGACTTGATGCCGCAGCTCTGGTGACGCCGCAAGCGACCGCGAGGCTTGGCATTCGAGTGATGCGCATGCGTATTGTTCTTGCACGTGAATGAAGTGTGCATGTGAAGAAGAGTGAAGTCTGGCAGGCTTGAGAATGGGTCGACACGCGGCTGTGCAAATATCGCCTCTTCTGAAGAACGAAAAAAAAAGGTTCTTTGCCACTGAGAATGTGTACTTACTACCTGATCATGGTTCAATGCCTACGTGCGCATGTCAGCATGATCGAAATTACAATAGCTAAACTCACAGCGTATCAAGCAGTGCATGGTATCAATCCTGTTGAACGCGCGCTGTGTTCATTTTGATGGAGGCTGTCGCATATGTCGCGGATTTCTCCTCCTCCTACAGCGCCGACGGTGCTGGACATACCTCTCCAGGGGCAGCTGGTTTTGTCTCAGACTTCGGCTGTGCGTCTTCTGACGCTGTCGATGCTGTCTTATCCGATACTTCTGCCATGTTGCGATGATGTTCAGTTGTGTCTTTACTTTGCTTGAATGCTCACTGCTAGTAGAAGCGAAGTCTAGAAGCGCCGCCAAGACCCGGCTACTGCTTCCGAGATGCTCTCGCTCGAGGCGGGGATGGTGTCTACCTTACTGACGAGGCATTCAACATCGCTATATCACACACCAGATTCGCCATGTGAAGCAGCAGTGCGATACATTGGGAAATACTGCAATTCAACAAGACTACAAATACTGCCCTCCCTAGCCATGGTCTAGCTACCCGATCGACTTAAGCGGATGCCGCCCTCATGAATACCGGTCATGGCGCAACCTGTGCTCGTCCGATCTTACACCTCTCCTAAACCCACCCCATTTGGCTCCCCTGGCGGCCGCAGCCATGTGCTCCCGCCTATAGCAGCTTTCTCCTTCGCCGAAATCTTGCGCGCCGCAGACAGCGATGATCTACAATCAGCGATCGATGGTATAGCTGAGATATGCGCAAAGAACCACATGAGTCTGGCAGAAGAATATGGCTCGCACCTACCGCCGGTCGGCGAGATCACCGCCGTCTCGACAGACCCTACACCTGTGCGACAGCAGTATGGCAGGATGAACATGCGCAGAGCGCTGACGAGCGTGCCGGAAGCGAGCTCAGGAAGCAGCGACGGCAGCATCAAAGCGAGAAGTAGGGGTATCTTGGGCTTTCGGCCCAGGCAAGAGGTTACGAGAGCACCGATGCGGACCGTCCGAATCAGTAGCACTGGGCGAACAATTCCTGTGTGTGGGACAACGGCAGTGTCTATGAGCGCTCCAGAAGACTATACATCATTCCGTGTGGTGCCTCGTAGTGACAGCCAGCCCGCTCAAACAATGCCGATTCCGGCCAACAGAGCGATATCGAGTCTACAACATCTCATGGCAACTCACTCGCCACGAATAACTCAAGCGTGTTGACCAAGCTTGCAGTCTCTCAAGTGGACGCTGTTTATCGCCGTGATCCCAATATCCGCTCCCATGGGCTTCACACGCATCAAGCCGAGAGATCAGGAGTAAAACAATTTATGGGCCATGTATTGCTACAAAACAAGATGTCCGGATCACGCCTTGGTCGATATGCGCTCTGTCAATATCCGGTGTCACGTGTACTAGGCGCGATGTCTTTTACGTTTGCATTGTACGTTGCCTTCAGTTTAAAAGTTCCATTGTAACATAATTTCCTGAGGTCTCTATGTGATTGATCACGCAACATTGGTTTCACTCTATTCCCATCCCCGACTCTCGCAGAAGGCTCTTTAAATAGGTCGTACGAGCCCATCATACGTGCATTAGCATAACGATAGAGAGAAGCTACAAGTCGTGGTTGGAACGATCTTCTGCTCGATCTCAAGCGAACGAGGTGGTCAGTACCGGCAGGGTGGGATATAAATCATCTGAACCTCCACCTACAGCTGCCTGAAACTCCAAGCTGTCTTGCATACATCTTTGACATACCTATTGTGGTGAATGCTATCTCACGTGATACTGCAAGAGCTGCCTTCGTACCGCCCACATGTAAGCCTCTAGACGGCGACGTCGAGTAGAAACGAGCTCTCCATCTGATCTTGAAACGCGAGCCTATAGCCGAGAAGTGGTCGTCTGGAGAAGCTTCCAGTGCAGAGAGCAGAACCGCCGGTTGTTTCCGTCTGCTACCTCGAGTGCATGTATCGAAGCAACGCTGTCGTACAGGATAGCACATGCATATTGTCCCGCGACCCCACGCGAAACGAGGAGAGCTCTTTTGAAGGCCGGCACCAATAGCCTCCTGCATGCCGAAAGGCATCCAATGCATTTTCCTCGCTGCGATCGACTCTAGTGCGGCGTGAGCATCCGATATGCTCCTATTGACGAACGAAAGGAGCAGGACTCCACGCCGAGCAACGCCTCCCGCTCGCAACCATGCATGTCGAGCAGCAGCAGCATCAGAGCTGGCCGCCTGGTCGTGGCCTTGCGGCAAGCTCTCAAGTGCTGCATGTCTCAAAGACAAAGTGACACGGGATGCGTAGGGGCACAGCTGTTGCACCAATCGCCCTGTCTCTTTGGTGCATTAGCGCGCCGCGCCCGACGTGGCCATCCTGCACCAACATGCAAGCGGCTGGATTCTTCGCAGTCCTGCAGCAAATCACGGCGGCGTCGACGCACCCTTCCAGCACGTCGCCTGCACTCGTGATCGCAGGCCGTCGCTGGCAGCGCACACTCATGCCATGGATATGCTGACACCCTCGACACGCCGCTCATAATTCTCTGCTGTTGCTGTCGTTGTTTGCCAACGCCTCGCCGTCGCCTCCCGTCGTCGCGTCTGATCCTCCGCCAGCTCTGTGCGCCATTATTCGTTGGCCGTCCGCCGTCCTTGGTCTTGTCCAGCGCACCAAACTGCTGCTAACTTACTGCTCTCATCGCACCGTATCGCTTGGTCTCCTCCTCACCATCATCGTTGCCGTTGTCGTCCTCCTCGGCTGAGGAATGCCGCGCTCGGCTTCTTGCAGTGCGCCAACCTCCTCCTCTCTGCTGCCACTGTCTTTGCCTCTGCCAGCGCGGCGACTCGGAACGTAGCCCTTGCGACCAGCA